>Ga0116191_1000430_pt1 | contig 38268 bp, 31 predicted proteins | sample AD_UKC111_MetaG_FD_89897 | JGI IMG/M metagenome (GOLD analysis project Ga0116191, IMG submission 89897) | Active sludge microbial communities of municipal wastewater-treating anaerobic digesters from Hong Kong - AD_UKC111_MetaG | ecosystem: Engineered > Bioreactor > Anaerobic > Digestate... | reverse complement strand
GAGGCAGATTTTGCCTGTCTTTTTACTTTCACGACTCATACTCATACGTATTAATTATACTATGGTATGCTGAAATAACAAGCTTTTTGTCATTAATTAATGAAATAACAGACAGAAGCGATACCGGAATTATTAAAAAAATTATGCAATATATGTGCCAAAATGCCTGTAAAAAACCATTGGCTCCGCAATTCTTGCTTTTCCTTGGATCATGCGCTGCCCTGCAAAATATGCATAGTGCTCCCGCTGATAGAATTGCGAAATTTATTGCTCAAAAATATGAAAAACCGGGCGGTATTGTTCGATCGAATCAATCCCGTCCGGTTACAGCGTTATCGTATCTTATCCTTCGATCTTTTTCGCTTCATTTTTTTTGGGTTCCACCTTCGCCGCAATAATAGCGCAGATCACGCCGATCACGATGAATACGATGGTGGCAGTCTGGATCACATTGAGCATGGCTTCAAAGTCGCTGAACAGCCCCGTTTCATAGGTTTCAAGATAATAATCGGGACCCCAGTCTCCTTCAAACCACGGGAGCCACGCGAGAGCCAGCGCTCCGACGACGGCAAGGCCGAAGAAGATCGAAGCGATCTTCTTGGTATCGCCGACGGCAAGGCCGGTCTTCGGATTGACCGGATATTTGACCGGATCCTTTTTGGCAAGTCCGCCGTACATCCTCTTCCAGATGATATAAAGGATCGGGCCGGTCACGATTCCGAACATACCGCCCAGGAAGAACTCGGTCCCATTGATAAAGAAAGAGCAGAAAGCGATGAGGCACGGTACGATGCAGATCACCGTCAGGAATCCGTAGCCTCCGGGGATCTTGAACTTCCGCTCCTCGTCTGGAATCCTCTTTCTGAGGATCATCGCGGAAATGAAGATCATAACATAGGACGATACCAGAAGGAATACATCCACAACAACGACGGTCGTGAACGCGAACTGGCACAGTATGATATTCACGATGGCGACGGTAAGAACCGATACATACGGAACACCGTGCTTCTTGTCGCATTTTACCAGGATCGGCGGCGCCAGATAGTCGTCCGCAAGGGCGAAGAAGCCTCTGGATCCCGATGCGATATATGTATTATAGATCGAACACTGGGCTAGGATCGCAACGATGACAAAGAAGATTCCGAAGCCCGGATGCCAGAAGGTGGTCACGACGTCCGCATAGCCGACGGTGCCCGGTTCCGTACCCCATTCTTCCCATAATCCCATGGAAGCAAGGCCTGCCATGGTCGGGAAAATATAGACGGCCATGATGAGAGGAACGGTGATCATGGTCGCCTTCGGGATAACCTGAGGATTTTGAACCTCACCGGCAATGGTGGACATGGATTCATACCCTGAATACATCCACATACCGATGGCAATACCCATTCCGATATAGTAGATCCAGTCGGCCGGCGCGATTCCGGAAATTCCCATGATTTCACCGTCTGCCGTAAACGGAATAAACGGATTCTGAGTCCAGTTCAGGAATCCGCAGATAGCGACCAATGCAAATGCAAAGATGACCAATATAGACAGAATGGTGCTGACAATACCGACGTCCTTTACGCCGCGGATATTAATATACGTGAATACGAGAATCATACCGATTTTAAACGCCATTTCCGCTCCCCAGGACAAGTCCCAGGTATTGGCAAGATAGCCTCCCGCCAGAATGACATAAAGGGTATTATCGATATAAATGGAGATCGTTCTCCACCAGCCTGCCTGGAAACCCCAGAATTCGCCGCAAGCTTCCTGAACCCATTTGTAATATCCGCCTTCCTGCGGTCTTGCCGACCCCAGTTCCGAGGCAACAAGTCCAAGGGGCGTGCTCCAGACAAAGGGAAGCACGATCAGCATGATCAGCGTTAAGCCGGGACCTGATTCCGGTATCATTTCCTCAATACCGTAAGCGCCTGCAGCGCATAGGCAGAAGATCATGAATACTACCGTAGAAACTTTAATGTCATGTTTTTTCAAGCCATGTTCGCCAACCTCGACTGCTGTAGACTGCTTTACAACATCGCTCATTAACTTTTCCTCCTTATCAGTAATAAAATTAGTAAATACAAATAATGCCTTATTAAATAATTGTATGAAATTTTCAGATAATAAACAAGAATAAATTTGCTTATTTCCCCTAATCTACTTGCTGTAAACCCATGTAAAACGGGGTCCCTCAGGCAGCGATAGAGGGGCCCCTAACATCTCATATACTGATATCTGCTTCCCGGCTTTGCATCCGCTAGAAACCGACGGCATGGTACACGGCAAGGAGCAGCGCTCCCGGCACTCCCAGAACTCCCACGATAACAGCGGAAAGGAGATTCAGGGAGATGTGGATGCCCCAATAGGCTCCGATCCAGTTGATCGCCAGGATGCAAATCGCTCCCGCTATGCTGTTGATCACCAGCCGGAGCAGTATTTTGATCGGCACCAAAAACAGGTAGCCCACCACGTACAGCGCGAAAATTCCAAGGGCATACGCGAGTAAAATCCCAATTTCCGTACTCATTTCCATTTTATTTACACCCCCATTGTATAATTTATGATTTTTATGAATAAAATAGAATTGAACCTTGACGAAAGGATGTGAGGTCGATGGGCATACCGCTTCATGGGATTGCCGGCACGGCAAGCAAGATTTACCATCAGGTTCTGAATGTTCCGTATCCTGAGACTGAGGAAGAAAAGCTCATGAGCTTGATCAGGGCAGCCCATTCCGACTGGCAAAGAGCGGAAGCCATGTTTCACGAAGTGACGGATCCGGACTTGGTCGACCACGCCATCTATGATTTGCTGGCGGCAAAGACCAAATATATTTATTTACTTAAGACAGCAAAAAACAAAGACCTGCACTGGTAGGTCTTTGTTTTTTATATCCATGTTCTTCTTCCGTATGATTTCCTCCGGACCGTCCTTGATCAGAGTTCCCGCCGGCCTTCCATGGCCTTGGAAAGGGTGATCTCGTCGGCGTATTCCAGATCGCCTCCCACCGGCACGCCGTGGGCGATCCGGGTCACTTTGATACCGGACGGCTTGATGAGCCTGGCGACATACATGGCGGTCGCCTCGCCCTCGATGTTCGGATTGGTCGCCAGGATCACTTCTCTGACGTCGTTCTGCTGCAATCTGACGATCAGCTGTTTCAGGTTGATATCCTCTGGTCCTATGCCGTCCATCGGAGAGATCGCCCCGTGCAGCACATGATAAAGTCCTTGGAACTCCTTGATCCGCTCCATGGCGCTGACGTCACGCGGGCTTTCCACAACGCAGATAACGCTTTGATCCCTGGTGGGATCGGCGCAGACGCCGCAGGGGTCCACGTCGGTCAGGTTGCCGCAGACGGAACAGTATTTCATGCCTCTTTTGGCCTCCAGGATCGATTCCGCCAAGGCAATGGCGTCCCTGTCATCCTGGGAAAGAATATGAAATGCCAGCCTCTGGGCGGTTTTACCGCCGATCCCGGGCAATTTTGACAGCTCGCCGATTAAATTGCTCAACGGTTTTGCATAGTGCCGCATAGCACCCTCCTTTGACAAGGCAGAACACGCCGGGGCAGCTTACATCAATCCGGGGATGGATAATCCGCCGGTCAGCTTGCTCATTTCATTCTGACTCATTTCTTCTATCTGTCTCAACGCTTCGTTCGCCGCCACCATGATGAGGTCCTGCAGCATTTCCACATCGTCGGGATCGACGACCTCCGGCTTGATCGCCACTTTCACGATTTCTTTCTTTCCGTTGACGGTAACGCTGACGGCGCCGCCTCCGGCGGTGGCTTCCACTTCCTTCTTCTCAAGCTCCGCCTGTATTTCCTCCATCCTGCGCTGCATCATCTGCATCTGCTGGATCTGCTTCTGCATATTTCCTCCGCCGCCGCCCGGCTTCTTTCCTGCTCTCATTCCTTTTCCCATTTTTTCATCCTCCTGACATTTTCGTCGCTCTATTGTATATCGATATGAATTCCAAATTTATTTCCGATTTCGCTTGCGATGTCCTCGGCGGTTTTCGCGTTTTCCCGCTGTACTGATGCATCGGTGATGCGGCATTCCATACGGAGCCGCTTTCCGGTATGTTTTTCCATGAGCCTTTCCAGCTCGGAAGCGTTTTCCATAACGTAGGACAGCGTCACCTCGTTGGAAGCTTCGACGACAAAGCAGCTGTCTTCTATCTCTTTCAGTCTCGTCCCGATGCGCAGCAGATTAAAGCTCCCCTTCAGCGATTCCCCCTCTTCAAAGATCGCATGCCACAGCCTGTCGCAGTCGACGCCGCCGGTTGTACCGGATTTGACCGGTTCGGCTTTGGGTTCCGATCTGACCGGCTCAGGTCCGGCCGCCGCGGGAACGGTCTGCTCCGGTCCGGCTGGTTCTATGCGGGCCGGCGCCGCCATCTTTACGATGCAGAGCTCCAGCAGGATCCGCGGCTGGGTGGACCACCTGGCGTCCGATAAAGTCTGGGAAAGCTTGACGATGCTTTCATTGATAAAGGATAAATCCGTCTCCTCGCTTTGTCTCCTGATTCGTTCCACGTTTTCAGACGACATATTGAGAATATCCTCCGGATTCCTGACAAACTTGGTCATGAGCAGGCTTCTGAAATGGGATACCCAGTCCTTCATGAACTGGCGCACATCTTTCCCGTCCGCCATCACGCGGTCAAGAAGCAGCAGCGCGTCCGCCACCTTATGACGGAGCACCAGGTCGGTCATTTCAACAAAGATCTCTTCTCCGGCAGTTCCGAGGATGTCGATCACCTGCTCCCTTGTCACCGTCTTTTCCCCCGAGGAAATGCACTGATCAAGCAGGCTCAGGGCGTCGCGGACGGAACCGTCCGCATTGGAGGCGATGAGGCCGAGCGCGGCTTCGGAGATCTTTACCCCCATCTGACCACAAATATCCCGCATGCCCCGGCGCAGCGTTTTTTCCGGCACGCGCTTGAAATCAAGCCGCAGGCACCGGGAAAGGATCGTCGCGGGAAGCTTCTGCACTTCGGTGGTTGCAAGGATGAAGATGACGTTTTCCGGCGGTTCCTCCAGCGTCTTCAGGAGCGCGTTGAAGGCACCCGCGGATAGCATGTGCACTTCGTCGATGATGTACACCTTGCAGCGGCCTGCCGCAGGCGGATATTTCACGCTCTCGCGAAGCTCTCTGATATTATCCACGCCGTTGTTGGACGCCGCATCGATTTCGATGACGTCCATGAAGGTTCCTTCTTTGATGCTGATACAGTTGGCGCAAACACCGCATGGCCGGTTCCCTTCCTCTGCCAGGCAGTTCATAGCCTTGGCCAGAATCCTTGCGGTGGAAGTTTTGCCGGTTCCCCTGGTTCCGCAGAACAGATAAGCATGGCTTGTCGTCTTTGTCTTGACTTGGTTCCTGAGGATCTTTACGATATGTTCCTGACCCAGGACCCCATCGAAGGTCTCCGGCCGGAACGAGCGGTAGAGGGCAATATACATGTTTGTCTCCTATTGTTATGTTTTTTTATAAAAAACAAGTGCCCTTTAGCAGCTTCGCTGGACATTGGAGAAGGCTTGTCTGCGGCACATAAGAGGTTCCACTTATCGCTGCTTCCTTCCGGACCTGACGAGGTTCGTAGATTCTTATTGCGCAGGACCCAAACCAAGCCAGCGAAGCCACTAAAAGGCACCCTATTATTATAATGGACGGCCGCCCTTAAAGTCAATGGCAATTCTATGAAACGACCTTATAGATTTCGTCGCCGGCCGGCGGTGCGATCACGGTTTTTTCACCGTCTTTGATCATGCAGATCCCTGCTTCCCTTTCGCAGAGCCTGCCGATGCATGCCACGGGGATGTCCGCATTTTTCAACTCCCGCTCCATCTGCTCCCTGGCATCGGGATGGACGATGATCAGCATGCTCCCGCTGGATATAAGCCTCAGATAATCGATATCATACCGCTTGCAGATCTTTTTTGTGACTCCGGCCACCGGAACCCGGTCGGTCCAGACCTCCGCGCCGGTTTTTGCGATATCGCACATTTCCCAGACAGCGCCCAGAACACCGCCTTCCGTAATATCGTGCATGCCGGCCGCGCCGACCCTCCCTGCGATGACGCCTTCCTTCACGACGCTGACGCTCCGCAGCATTTCCTCCGCTTCCCGAAATTCCTCTTCTGTCAGAAGTCCTGCGAGCTCTTCCTTATAATCTCCGGCAATGATTCCCGTTCCTTCCATGCCTGCCTGTTTTGTCATGAGAATATAGTCACCCGGCTTCATGTTTTCCGCCGGCCGGGACGAGCCCTTCGCGCCTCTGCCGATGGCGGTGGATACGATGACGGGTTTGGTGACGGCGGGAGTGATCTCCGTGTGACCTCCGATGATCTCGACGCCCAGTTCCTCCGACGTCTGTCCCGCCTGCTTCATGATCTCCTCCACCTGTTCCTCCGTGGTGCCGACCGGCAACATGACGGTCAGCATGATGCCCAGAGGTTCGACGCCGTTGGAAGCGACGTCGTTGCAGGAAATGTGCACGGCAAGCCTCCCGATCTCGCCTGCCGCCGCGGTGATAGGGTCAGTCGACATGACGCACTCATAGGAACCGAAGTCCACGACGGCGCAGTCCTCCCCGACGCCCGGACGGGTGATGACTTCCGGCCTTTTATATCTGATATTTTTGAATACGATTTCTTCAAGCAGTCTGTTGTCCAGTTTTCCTGTCTTTAGCATGTTTTACCTCTTTGATACGAATCATCTGCTTCCCTATTATAACTTTTTTTTCTGCAAATTACCACCATCTTTCCATCATATTGCTCCTTTATGCAACTCTGAGGGGAAGTAAGCAAAACTGCCGGCAGGTATTTTTCACCTCTCCGGCAGCTTTGCTTTTCTCAAATCTTTCAGATTGAGGAGTTATAAGATGCTTTTACGTTGTTTTCAGTTTTCATGTCAATATCGACACATAAACCGGAATGGTAACCAGACTGATCAATGTGCTGAGGCCGACCAGTTTCGACGCATATCCGCCTTCCACACCGTAATACTCCGCCAGGATGGATGTCTGCATATGGCACGGCATCGAGGCTGTCAGCATAAATACCTGAAAGGCCAGCCCTTCAATCTGAAACATCCGAAGCAGAAAATACATGTAGATCGGACTGACGATAAACTTCCCCACGAGGATCATAAACTCATCCCGTGTAATCCCCGATATGCCTTTCATGAATTCAGCAAGATTTGCGCCGATGATCAGCAGTGAGAGCGGAACACAAAGCGCGCCCAGGTAGCGCAGCGATGAATCGATGATGAAAGGGATTTCCCAGTTCATCTGTACCAGAGCTCCGCCGGCCAGTACGCCGACAAGCGCCGGGTTGGCCAGATGCTTCAGGGAATAACCACCGGCATGGACGGGTGACACCTTTGCGATCCTGTAGGCGCCGAGGCTCCAGAAAAACGTCAGCGAGATCAAATAGAAAGTGAAAAGATACGGGAGCGCCTCATGGCCGAAGACGATTTCGTTAACCGGCAATCCGATAAAGATCGTATTCGAAAAGGTGAAAGTGACCTCGAAGACCGCTTTCCTGCCTCCGCCGAGATGCATCATACGGGCCAGGCCTTTTCCGGTAATGTACAGGAGCAGGATGTAAACACACAGGATCAACAAATAAAAAACAGAAGCGTGCAGTAATTCCCGGGAAAAGCGGTCTGTTATACTGATCACCGCCAGGGCAGGCGCTGCAATTTTGACAACGATGACGGACAACACGGAGGCCGTGCTGTCAGGGAGGGTTTTTTTCAAAGTAAGCGCAAAGCCAACAGCCATGATGATAAAAATGATCAATACACTTAGGACGCCGTCAATCAAATCCGTACCTCCGTATTCCACTGCAGGAAAAGTTTAAAGGGGGCAGAAACCTCCCTGGAACAATAAAGTCGAGGGAAGGTTTCTGCGAAAAAAGGTGGTTTTTAATTTATTCTAAAGCCTGATTGCTGAAATAGTCGACGATATTCTGCGCCGCAATCACGCTTACCGCGTTGATCGCCTCATAGGAATACATCCCGATGTGCGGCGTAATGGTGACATTCTCCATATGGAGAAGCGGGTTGTCCGCGCCGGCCGGCTCTTGTGCCATTACGTCAAGGCCCGCACCCGCAATATGTTTCGTTTCCAACGCCTTGATTAAATCGCCTTCATTGATGATACCTCCCCTGGAGGTATTGATAATATAACTGCCTTTTTTCATCATATTTAGTCTGTTGGAATCGATCAGGTTTTTTGTATTTTCATTCAGAGGAACATGAATGGATAAAAAGTCTGCATTCTGAAGCGCTTCCTCCAGGGATACGAGCGTTACATACTCCGTGAACTCTTCCGGCAGAACGTTAATATAGGGATCGTACACAAATACTTTCATGGAAAAACCCTTGGCTCTTCGCGCCACATTTTTGCCAATCTGCCCGAAACCGAGCAATGACAGGTTTTTATGATGGACGTCTACTCCTATCGCTTTTTCCCAAATGCCCTCCTTCGCTTTTTTTGATGCATAGGAGGTCTTTCGGGCTACGTCCAGGATCAGGGAAAATGCCAGGTCGGCAACTGCGTTCGAATTGACGTCCGGAACGTTGACAACTTTAATATGATACCGGTTTGTCATATCAAGGTCGATATTGTCCAGTCCGGCTCCATGCTTACATACAATCTTTAAACGGGGCGCGTTTCTGACGGCTTCCTCGGTCAGCTGATGCGCCCCTATGATCAGGGCGTCGCACTCGCTTAGTTTTTCACGAAATACGGATTCATGAAAGTCGGTATTATAGAATTCTGCATCAAATCCGGCATCCTTCAAAATTTGAAGCGGCGTTTCACTGACCTGGCCGAAAGATCTTGATGTGATTAATATTTTTCTCATTTGCTGAATCCTCCTGATCCGAATCACCCGCAGGTTAAGCTGATAAATCCTTCAACGGAACTCGCGGTTCCCGCTTCTTCATGCGGCAGCAGAAGCACATTGATACCCGGCGCAAGCTGCCGGATTACTTCCGAGTAGGTTTCCACTATATTTTTAGCGCCGGAGATTGCAATGTTTGTGACTCCGGACCACTTTCCTTCCATATTCGATAACAGCGACTGGACTACGGAGCTGATCACAATGCTGCTCAAGCAGTCCCGCCTTTTGGAATTATCGGCGACGTCAAATATCTTCATTGCATGCACGATGTAGACCGCTCTAGCAAAACCGTATTTTCTGAAAAAATCGCAGCCGAACCGGATTGCTTCCCTATCAGCCTTCACAGTCCGGTTCTTTACGTCCGTCGAGGAGGATAGTATTGTCGCAGTTGTCAGTGCGTGAAAGATCTCTCCGGAAAAAATGGAAAAGATATCGATGAGGGTTTCATTTTCCAGCAGAATCGCATGCGTATGCGAACCAGGCAGCAGTATGATGTATTTTGAACATTTCCAGTCCCGGGGGATGTGGCTGCAGGCGCCCAGCACCTCCATTTCCTCTCCGCGGAAATTGTTCACGCTGTCGATGCTGTCCATGGATAACGGCCCTTCTGCCGTCTTTGCTCCCCGGATCAGGTTGATCGTCCGGTGGAACAAAGAGTCCTCATGGTAGACAAAAATCGATTCTCTGATCTTTTCTTTATCTAAAGGCAGCAGCGCATGCGGCACCTCGACAAGACCGTACGGGCTTGTAACCATGCCTGACGCATACAGAGCCGCCACTTCGGTATCGCTGATTCCCGCGGCGCCGATCACTTCATCATAGATGCTTTTTAATCCGTTTATCAGGATCTCTCTGCTGGAGCTGATCGACACATCCTTAGAGCCGATTCCCAGCTGCTTCCAGCCTACCACCTTCCTGTCTTCCAGGAGATATCCTCTGATATTGCTGGTACCGCAGTCAAAATAAAACCGATACATGTTTGTCCCTTTCTGATGGAAAACACTAATCTCCGCCGTTGTTTTCCATGTGTGTCCTGATTTTATTGATCTGATAAGTCAAGGAATACAGGCTGTCACTCAGATGAACATTTTCGATTACCACGCCTTTTTCTACAATTAAATCCTGGGATGTGAAATTCCATATCCCCCTTACACGGCCTTTGCAGAGCTTGTCTGCTATTTCCTGCGCATTGTTCTTCAGAGCGCTTATGATTCCGATATCGACGTCGTTTCGTTTCAGATACTCGTCCAGAACCCCGTAATCATAAATTTTAATATTTTGAATCATCATGCCGATCAGCTTCGGATTCACATCAAACATCGCCTGCACCTGGAATCCCGATTGATTGCTGTTGATATTTCTGGCAAGAGCCTGGCCCAGGTGCCCTGCCCCTATTACGATCATCTTGTAATCCCGATGGAGTCCAAGGATCGAATTGACATTGTTATAAAGATTGCAGATATTATAGCCGTAGCCCTGCTGTCCAAAGTAGCCGAAATTGCTTAAATCCTGCCTGATTTGCGAGGCGGTGTACCCGACCAATTGACTCAGTTCATCCGACGATATCCTGTCCTTATGACTTTCTTTTAATTCTAAAAGACTTCTCCTGTATCTCGGTAACCTTCTGACTGTCGCGTCGGAAATTTTCAAGTTTGCTTTCATAATCCTCAACCATATATCAAATATTCAATACTAGTCAACTTTCTCTACCGTGCCGGATTTTACCATAAAAGCCTCATGAAGTGCTTGATCGATGAGTCTTCCTGTTCTTTGGATTTTGTCCGGTACATCGTATGATACTTTCAGCGGCGGCCTCATGAATCCTGCGTCGAAACCTCTTGCATGAAGAGCCAGATGGGATGAGACCAAACTGTTTCCTGATTTGATCTCTGCTGCCAGGTCATTCATGATTTGATAGACGGATAAAGCCTTCCTTTCATCCGTAAAGGAATAACGATACAGATCAACGACCAGCTCAGGAACATAATTGCACATTCCGGCTATCATAGCATCCACACCCAATTTGCGGAATGCAATCCATCCGGTTGTCGTCCCGGCTATGTACTGAAAGTTTTTTGTATTTAATGCATTACTGCTGTAAATACCCGACGCCAGTTGAATGTCGATCGCGCTGTCCTTCAAGCCGCTTACGCCCAACTTGGCCAGTCTTTCGGCCATTCCGCAGGTTATGGGCAGGCCGGTAATTTCGGGATTGTTATAAGCATAAACAGGGATATTTGCTGAATTGACCAGGGATTCATAAAATCCCAGGATTTCATCGGCGGTATATTTATACTGATACGGCACGATTGCGCTGACCGCCCTCAGGCCGATCTGGTCCGCGGCTTTCGTCAGGGCTATGGAAGTCGCCGTATCGGGACATCCCACATGGGCAATAGCAAATGCTCCCGCATGGCTGTCGCTGACTTCCTTTGCCAGCGAATAAACCTTGATGCGTTCCTCGGCCGACATCAAATAGCCTGATCCGTAGGTTCCGGTAACAAACAGGCCGTCTACTCCCTTGTCAAGCATCCAGTCCATATGCCATCTGCATTTTTCCAGATCAATGCTTCCGTCCTTGTTGAAAAAAGTTAAATTTGGCGCAATGACTCCTTTGATCAAGTCGGCACCTCCCTCCTATGGCAATAAGATCAATTTATTAAAATCCTTTATTTCTTTATTGTATAATTTTATGATGAAGTCGCCGCCTTCAGAAAGCGGGAGAGCTTTCGAAATGCAGTAATCCGTCCTCAGCTTCTTATTTTCCAGAAGTTCTATGATTTCCGCGAATTCACCGTTTGACGCACAGGAACCTCTGATCGTCAGCTGTTTTGTAATGAGGCTGGTCATGTCCAGCTGAAATGTCAATTCCAGGTTTGCCAGCGTTACCAGCGTTCCTCCCTTTTTAAGAGAAGCCACACCCATGGAAAAGGTGCTTTGTGCACCGGCGGCGTCATAGACGATGTCGGCTCCTTTCCCGCCCGTATGCAGGAAAACTTTCTCCGCCACATCCTCAGAGCCTGAGTTGATTAAAACATCAGCACCCAGTTCCTTTGCCAGTTCAAGTTTTTTTCCATTCCTGCCGACAACAATCAGTTGTCTGCATCCTCTGATTTTTAATAGCTGAACTGCGAATAATGCGATCGTTCCCGTACCGAACAGCACAATATTGTCGGCTTCCGCCGGATTCGCAAGGTCAATGGCATGAAGGGCAACTGACATCGGTTCAATTAAGGCGGCTTCCTGATAAGTAATATTGTCTTTCAGTTTGTACAAAATGTGTTCCGGAACGGCAAGATACTCACAGTAAGCTCCGTTCAGGCTGTATGAATCGCACGAGACCCCGAAAACCCTTCTGTTGTCGCATAAATTGATGCTTCCCGATTTACAGTAATCGCATTCGTTGCAGTATACGGTCGAATCGAAGGTTACTCTGTCGCCGACTCTGTAGTTTCTGACATTCCTGCCGATTTCAACGATAACGCCGCTCGCTTCGTGCCCCATGACGATCGGAACCTGCCGCCTTCGGTTTTTGCCGTCGATCCCGACAATGTCGCTGCCGCAAACCGACGCCGCCACGATCTTTACCAATACTTCATCTGCTTTAATGCGCGGCATTTCCATGTCGACAAATTCAAATTGCTTGTATTCTTTCAAAAGCAATGCCTTCAATTGGGAATCTCCTTTCTATGCAGCAAAGTGGGGTCGCCTTATTTTAAGCTGTGTTAATTCGCTTAATTTATAAATAGCAATTATCATGCCATCGAGACAATCGAAACACCAGCCCGTTTTTGATTCATACCACGAGCATTTGATGCAATTACGCATGGTCCAGGTTTTTGAGCATCAAACGCTGGAAGCCTGCCAATATCGCCGCATAAATCGATGATTTCCCAGCGGACAAGAAAACAGGCATACGCGCTTCCCGCATATACCTGTTTTCGTCTCGTGAGTCAGTAATCTGATTAAAGTACATCCTCAGCGTTCTTAATATAAGTCTGTCTTGTAGTTTAAATATACGGTTCTGGTCTTCAAGAATTCTTCAAAGCCGTGCTTACCATCGTCGCCGCCTATGCCCGAGAGCTTCCAGCCTGCGTGGAATCCGTGATAAGCCTCTCCCTGTTGTCTGTTGACATATAATTCACCAAATTCGATATTATTGGAGAACAGCATGACAGTGTTGTAATCATTTGTATATAAGCTTGATGTCAAGCCATATTTGCAGTCATTTGCATAAGCAAGCACTTCGTTTACTGTTTTAAAGGTCATAACCGGCAAGACAGGCCCGAATGTTTCTTCCTGCATGATTTCCCAATTCTGCTCCACGTTGGTCAGAATTGTCGGAGGATAAAATGCTCCCTTTCCTTCCGGCAGAAAGCCTCCGGTGACTATTATCGCACCTGCGGCAACCGCTCTTTCTACCATGCCATGTACACGTTTTACTGCATTCTTATTGATCATAGCGCCCATGGTATGATCAGGATTTTCAATTCCGTCGCCGTACGTTGCCGCTTCCATCCGTTCCTTTAACATCTGAATGAACTTATCCGCAATATTTTCATGTACATAAAGTCTTTCCGCGCAGTTGCAGATCTGGCCCGCGTTGCCCAACCTTGAACCTACGATGCAATCTGCGGCAAGCTCGAGGTCGGCATCTTCCATTACGATTGCAGGAGCCTTGCCTCCAAGTTCCAGGGATACCTTACAGATATTCTCTGCAGAGAGTCGAACGACTTCCTGACCTGCTTCCGTACTTCCGGTTATCGTTATCATGTCAACCTTAGGATTTTTGGCAAGAGCAGAACCTATAACACTGCCGCTTCCGGTCACAAAATTGATGACGCCCTTTGGGAATCCAATTTCATCTAACATCTTTGCAACTGCCAGCGTTGACGCAGGAGTTTCACTGCTTGGCTTGCACACTACCGTACATCCGCAAAGCAATGCCGGCGCAATCTTTCTGAATAATACGTAGATCGGGAAATTCCAAGGCATGATGCATGCCACAACGCCGACAGGCTCTTTGAAAATCAGAATGTTCTCTTTATTGTTATTATCTCCGGGCAGAATCTCACCCTCCAGGCGTCTGTCCCAATTTGCATGGTACTCGACAAGGCCGGCGACAGCGGTAATTTCACCGATACTTTGATTCAGTGTTTTTCCCTGTTCTTTTGATAAAATCAAACCCAGCTCTTCTGCATTTTCCACAAGCTTTTTCGCCACCGTGCGCAGATAATTCCCCCTTTCAATAATGGGAACTTTGCTCCATGACTTCTGCGCTCTATAGGCTGCTTCTATACAATCGTTGACTTCTTTTTCGCCGCACTTAGGTACCTCATATACCTTTTCTCCGGTCGCCGGATTATAGACCTCCGAAAACTCATTGTTATAAGCATCAACAAATTTACCGTCAATATACACTTTAAATCTTTCCATTATGCATTCTCCCTACTTTCAAATCAATACTAATTAGTTTCGGGAAATGACTGCAATCCATATTCAATTTTGCAATTCATTTCCTTTTCAAACGGAAGGCACACACGTTTCCCTGTATACCCTAACGGTCAAAGGACCATGGCTTACACTTTAGGTCCTGAGACTCGGAAACAAATTTAGAGGTTAAATAACTAAAAATCCTCTTTATCCAATTTTGTAGATAGGAACACCTCCCTTACGTTTTTCTCCGCACCAATAAAGCTGAAAGCTACAACCAGGTGATCCGGGGTTCTTTCCGATAAGGCAGATAGATGTAATGCTCCGCATCCGTATACCCCAGGCCTAAAACACCGTAAACCTGACAGCCTTGGGGTAAACCCAGATATTCTCTTATTGCTTTGCAGTTGTTGGCAATGCGTATCATATATCCTCCCCAGCACGTTTCGATTCCTTTTTCATGAAACATCAGGTCGGCCATAGTCATTGCAATAACGCTGTCGGCAAAGGGATTGATTGCGGATGTATCTGCATAAACAAACAACAAACACGGCGCTCCGAATGTAACGATATTGTTGCCGTTGGAATATTCGCTTAAAACAAGCGGTTCCTTGCCGGTTTCCTCTACATAGTTCAGCACCATGCGCATTATCTCATCTGTCTTATCTTTCCCATGAACCGCGATCCATCTTGCCGGATGCTGGTTTTTGGCGCTCGGCGCCCATTCCGCGGCCTGAAGGACGTCTTTGACCAGCTCCCGGTCGACATTGCGGCCGTTGAATCTTCTGACGGACCTTCTTCCTTGAATCAACCGCTTCACAGCACCCTCGGATTTAGCATCACCATCGATTCTCACGTCGCTGCTGCGGACGCCGGCAGCGGATATGGCCTTTTGCCCGCAGGCAGACATACAGTGAAAGCAACTGATACATAAATCCTTCTTATTTTCAGTCATCGCCGGATAATCATGATCCGTGCTGATGATCGTGAACGGGCAGACATTTGCACACTGTCCGCATCGTATGCATTTTTCCTTGTTAAATTTAATCATTGTTTTATGTATTTTCTCCCAAGAGCGTCCGCAACGATAATCGCATCGTAAATGGATCTTTCTGTAACTTCGAACGGCATATTATGCGTGATTTGGTTTCTGCAAACGGCCGCAGCCGCAGATTTCAGTTCCTCATCGGTCATGTCGCCAAGGCCAAGCGCCTCCAATGTCAGTGGCAGTCCGACACTTTGAAAGAAATCCTGAACCCTTTCAAACTCTTCATGATCCACATTTTCCAGCACCAGCTGGACCAGCGTGCCGAAAGCCACACATTCTCCATGGAGAAAACTATGCTTCCGCTTCAGAGTGGAGAATCCGTTATAAACGCCGTGGGCTGCCGCGCAGCCGTTATTCTCGAATCCTACCCCGCTCAGATAGATATTGGTTTCAATGATATTTTCAAGCGCCTTGGTAACGGTTTTGTTTTCAACTGCGATTTTAGCTTTGAGACCATCCCTGAGCAGAATCTCATTGCTTAGTTTTGCCAACTCGTACGCCGAATTGGTGCCGAGCCCCGAAAACATATTCTTCGCGTTGGATCGTCTGCATGCTCTGGCTTCGTAATAGGTGGCAAATGCATCTCCCATTCCTGCGACCAGCAATCTCGCAGGAGCGTTGGCAATAATTCCGACGTCGACCAGAACCAGATCCGGATTGCGCGGCAGCAGCAGGTCCGTCGGCAATTCATTTTCCCGGTACATTACGGCAAGAGAACTGCATGGGGCGTCCGTCGAGGCAATGGTCGGGATGATGACCAGACGTGCGTCCGTATTGTTGGCCACGACTTTAGCGGTATCAAGAGTTTTCCCGCCTCCGGCTCCGATAACGGCGTCACAGCCCTTCTCACGGAAAATCATTTCAACGCGTTCCACTTCCTCAGGAGAGCTCTCTCCGTTAAATCTGACCCATAGTACGCTTGTACCGGTATCCTTGAAGCTGCTGTCGATCCTATCCCTGATAAGTTCGGTTACGATATCATCAGCAAGCACCAGGAATCTGTTTCCGTAGTTTTTCGTAAAATCATATAGATCATCGAGAATACCGCAGCCCTGAATGTATCTTGACGGTGTTCCGATTACTTGATGTGCCATGCTTACACTCCTTTCAATAAATAGAATTTTCCCTCTTTACAAGTAGTGCATAGTTTTATGCAATGAAATCCACATTGCTTAACACTATGCACTGACCTTAAGTCACAGGTTGCAACAATAAGGAGGATAAGAAGATTTCATTTTTTAATCGCCTAAACCGGCTTCTTTTCCTGATTTGTCAGATGCTGCAGGAATACTGCCAATACGATGATTAAGCCTTTAATAATCTGCTGCGGATACGCGGCAATACTCATAAGGCTCATCACGTTTGAGATAAGGCCAAGAACCAGAACACCGATGATCGTATTCACAACGGTTCCTTTTCCGCCTGCCAGGCTCGCTCCTCCGATTACGCACGCCGCGATGGCGTCCAGCTCCAGGCCGACTGCTATGGATGGCGCTGCAACAGCTACGCGCGAAGTTGTCACCAGGCCGCCCAGCGAGCATAACATTCCGCAGATGACATAGGAGAAGAATATGTATTTATTTACCGTGATACCGGCAAGCCTTACGGCGGTTTCATTGCTTCCGGAGGCGATAATGAGCCTGCCGAAAACCGTATTTTTCGTTATAAAGACAAAGATCAGGGTAATAATCACCGCCAATATAACCGGCCACGGAATGCCTAAGAACGACTGGCTGCCGAACGTGCTCAGCGCCTTCGTCGCTTCTGCCTGCATGGGAAGTCTTACCGGCTGGCCGTTTGACATCAGATAAGCGAACCCTCTGGCCATGGTCATCGTGGCAAGGGAAGCTACAAAAGGCGCCATCTTTAACCCAATTACAAAAAATCCGGTTATTGCTCCGCTGAGAACTCCTACCGCCAGGACGATCACGATCGTGCCGAAAAGCCCCATTGACGTGGTCATATTGTAGTTGGCGATCAGGATGCCGGTGAACATCCCTCCGACAGCGGTAACCGAGGCTACCGACAGATCGATTCCGCCGGTCAGGATAACAAGGAGCATTCCAAGGGACGCCAGTGTCAGAGGCACCAACTGCCTTAAGAGATTCATAATATTTGTTGCGGTTAAAAATGCATCGGATAAAACTGTAGATACGATAATAAGGACGATCAATATAACGATAGCATTATATTTCATCATCAGGCTTATTACATTCAGATTTTTCTTGTCGTTGTCGATTCTTTCTTCCATCTTATGAAACCCCCATAGATAAATTAATAAGATTTTGCTCAGTTATATTACCTTTTGTTACCTCTCCTGCAATCTCGCCGTTTCTCATTACCAGGACCCTGTCGCTCATGCCGATTACCTCCGGCATTTCCGAGGATATCATGATGATTGCGACGCCCTGTTCAGCCAGACTATTCATAACTTTATATATTTCAACTTTTGCTCCTACATCAACACCTCTGGTCGGTTCGTCAAAGATCAGAACCTTGCATTTGGAAATCAACCATTTCATAAGTGCAACCTTTTGCTGATTCCCGCCTGACAGGGACGACGCTTTGTTATTCTGATTAGGGGTCTTTACCGTTAAAATTCTTATCATCTCGTTTACTGCATTGATTTCTTTTTTATGCTTCAGAATGCCAAACGGTTTTGATGAGAATTCCTGAAGAGTACTCAATGTCCCATTGATGCGGATTGGCATTTCCAACAGGACTCCCTGTTGTTTCCGGTCCTCCGGCAGCATGCCGATGCCTGCCTTGACAGCATCCTTCGGGCTATTTATTTTAAATGTGTCACCATTTATATAAATGAGACCTTTTTCTTTTTTATCAGCTCCAAAAATTGCCCGCATGGTCTCCGTGCGTCCAGAGCCTACAAGCCCGGCAAAGCCCAATACTTCTCCGGCTCTGACTTCAAAGTTGATATTCTTAACCATGCTTCCGCAATTTAAATTTTCAACCTTTAATACAACGTCCCCGATTTTTGCGTGTCTTTCGGGAAAGAACTCGCTTAAATCTCTGCCGATCATATAAGTTACAATTGATTTTTCGTCGGTATCCTTCACGTCCATGGTGGTAACATTCTTACCGTCCTTCAAAATTGTGATGCGATCACAAATTCTGAAAATTTCCTCCAGACGATGGGATATATAGATGATACATACACCCTTATTCCTGAGTTTATTTATAATATCAAACAGTTTTTCGACTTCCTTCAAGGTCAGCACAGCTGTCGGCTCGTCAAATATCAGGACCTTTGCATCTCTCGATATCGCTTTACAGATTTCCACTACCTGCTGATATGCAACGGTAAGTTCGGAAACCGGTTTGCTGGGATCGATATCCCCGAAACCCATTTCCTCCAGCACGGTTTTCGCTCTCTGCTTCAATTTTTTCCATTTTACCAACCCCTTACCCTCGCCAAGGCTGTCAATAAAAATATTTTCCGCTACGGTAAGATGTTTCGCCAATGCAAACTCCTGATAGATGACTGATATCCCGCAATCCTGTCCTTGTTTCGGGTTGTTGATCGTCACTTCCCGGCCGTCAATCTCAATCTGCCCTGCGTCCTTTTCGATTGCACCTGCCAGAATCTTCATCAAAGTCGACTTTCCCGCCCCGTTTTCGCCCAGTAAAGCATGGACTTCCCCAGCGTTAGCACAAAAGCTTACATTATCCAAGGCTGCAACACCGCCGAATCTTTTTGAGATATCGGTCATCTTTACCATTTCGATTTTTTTGTTATCCATCGCATTACCTCTATCGGACTTAAAATATGGAATAAAATCTGAACGAAAATTTTTCATCGAATAGGAGAGCGACTGCTGTCCTACTCGATGAAAAATTCGTAATATAGGAGGATGGGTCCTCCTATATTACTATTGTTAATACTACTACTTAAACTGTGCTCCGCCATAAGTACCGTCGTTGATAGCCTGAATGAGTTCGGGTACTGTTCTGATTTTGAGAGGTGGAACTTTGTGGAACGGATTTGTTGGATCCGGATCCCAGACTTCGTCAACGTTCTCCGCTGTGATTGCGAATGCGTCAAACGCGGTTAAGGTCGGAAGGTTTTCTGCGTCATAAGTATTGGTGCCTTCCACTAAATCATGGATCATATCGATGGTTGCGTAGGCGAATGCCGTTGAGCTGTGTGTGCTGGTTGCCAGCAGTTCTCCGTTCTTGACCATCTCGATCTCCGCTTTCATTCCGTTTCCGACGCATGCGATTTTAATTTGATCCTGTAAGCCGTAGTTCTTCACCGCTTTTGCAGCGCCGGCTCCCTGGAAGTCGTTTTCGCCGATGATGAGATTCAGCTGATCGCCGACCGCAGACAGCATTGTTTCTGCAACGGACAATCCGCCTTCATAGGTCCAGTTTCCTTCACCCCAGTTCAAGCATGCAATTTTGTATTCCGGGGAGTCGAATTTACCGGTCTTTACAACATCCTTGAACAGCTTTGTGGCGTCCACGATGGCCTGTTCTCTGGTGATATCCTTACCCTGTGCCTGTGCACGGCCATAAACCAGTCCGCTCAATAAACCATTGACGCGGCTTTCTGCGGTGCTGTTACCCATCGTACCGATGATGATGCCCAGGTTGATCTGCTCATCGGCGCCGTATTTTGTCGCAGTATATGTACCGACCGCATATCCGTCTTCGAATGTATTTGCAGTGATGGTTGTTACAACCGGTGCTCCGTAGATTTCAGAGCCATAACCGATTACCGGAATTCCGGCGTCTACCGCTCTCTGAATGTCTGCGGCAACACCAACGACGTCCGTCGGGTCGACTACGATAACATCGACGCCTCTGGCTATATACGAGTCAATATGCGCACTCTGCTTTTGGAGATCTCCGTCAGCAACGTCAAAATACAGAGTGTATCCATATTCCGCACATCTTCTCTTAGCGGCTTCCCAGGTTTCGACAAACCATGGATCGCTCTGCGTTATCTCAGTCCAGCCGATAACAACGGTATTGGGATCTTTCGGTTCGATTGGGAGAGCCTTATTGATGTTCGTTCGGTCTTCAAGCGCATTCGGGTCGAATACACCGGACAAACAAGTATCAGGCATCATCGAGTATAATTCGGCCGCATAATCTGTTGTTTCCGCGTCGCCGCCTGTCGATGATTCTTCTGGAGTGTTACCGCCGCATCCGACAAATAAGCTTGCTGCCATAACCATTACCAGAAACAAAGCTATAATTTGTTTCTTCCTCATTTTCATACCTCCTCAAATTATTAAAGGGTTATAATATTTCTAATGCTGTTTGGCATTAAAAATCACAGACGGTTACAGGATTGACCGATCAGGAGTAACGATTATTTTGATCTGCTTTTTCTTTTCAGGCCCGATCAAAGCATGGAATCCTTGCTCCAGGATATCGTCCAGATATATCTTCTTCGTGACATAACCTTCCGCTTTTACTCTATCGTCCGACATCAAGGCAATAGCCCCCGGAAAATTTCTTCTCGATGATATCGTTCCCACAATTTTGATTTCTGAATAAACCAGATCGTTCAGCATCACAGGGACGGTATCTTCCCAGATGCTGGTAATGACGTAGGTTCCGCTGAATCTCAGGGAGGCTAGTCCCACATCAAAGCCGCCTCTTGTTCCCGTGACTTCAAACGCCATATCGACGCGGCCGTTGGTCAGGGATTTGATTTCAGCTGCCGCATCGACTTCATCCGGATCAAGGACGATATCGGCGCCGACCTTCTTTGCATATTCCTGCCTGATTGATTTTCTTTGCACAGCGATGACTGTTCTGGCGCCGGCGGCCTTTAATGTTTCGATGGTCGCCAATCCGATTGGTCCGGCTCCGATGACTGCGGCAGTCTGGCCCGCGGCAAAACCGCCGACGTCCAAAGAGTGCAGCGCCACGGCAAACGGTTCAACCAGGGCTGCCTTTTCGTAGGAAATATGGTCCGGTATTTTATGAACAAACCGTTCGGGAAACACGGTATACTCCGCGAAGCCGCCGCCGGTACCGCACAATCCGTGGAATCCGACGTTTTCACACAGATTATATTTCCCCTCCAGGCATGCCGGACATGTTCCGCAGATAACAATCGGTTCCAGTACAACCCTGTCACCGGCTTTAAACTTTGTAACACCCTTCCCGATTTCTGTCACCTCGCCCGAAAGCTCATGGCCGATAATAATCGGAGCGATCTTTCCCGTGATCGGATGAGGTGCTTCTACCGGTATGGCAATCGGTCCGGTGAGATATTCATGGATATCGGACCCGCAGATGCCGCACCATTTCACTTTGATTTTTACCATACCCGGGGCAACGTCCGGTTCAGGAACCTCTTCTACTCTGATATCGTTGGCTGAGTACCATAGTGCTGCTTTCATGACAACCTCTTTTAAAATTTTAATATTTAGAACAGTTACGTATAATTGTTCAGCAAATATTGTGCCAATAATGCTTTTTGACCCGTCCGGTTTATATTGAATTCACTTGCTTTCAGAAAAATAATTTTATGCCTGTATAAAAACATCGTATTACTTGATGTGTATTTGCATCTGATAGACTTTTATGCATCAAATCCCATCGTGTCGACCTATGTAAAATTTTATCACATTTTATCGAACTAATTGTTGTTTTAATATTGAATTTTACTAAATTTTTTATTGAAGGTGCAGGAACGCCCCCTTGGACGCACAGGAACACCCCCTCGTGAAAGTCTGTGGACTGTGAAAAAGACTGCCCGGTGAGGACAACTCCTCACCGGGCAGCATATCACTTTACCGTTCGAATCATGATGTTATTAACTGCATAAATACCCCAGGCCTAATTCGGAAAGCTTTTCCGCAGTCGGGATTCCGTTATGATCCCATCCCCGTACGGAATAATACTCTTCCAGCATCTGCTCCAACGGCGGAAGTTGAGTCGGAGCTCCTCCCGATCCCCTTGGCTCCTTTAAGATTCTATCAGGCAGGGTATCGTCTTTTCTGTCAAGTCCAAGCCTGTAGTTGTACATCCTCTGGAGGTTGACGATCCTCTCGCCCCTTTTCATCAGTTCTTCAAAGCTGATGTCCTCGCCGGTAACCGCCTGATACCAGGCTTCGATATTATCTTCCTGTACTCCGCCCCACATTAAAAATTTGCAAAGCTTTAATGAATCAAACAGAGCGCAGAAGTCCTGCATCTTGGCGTTAAGCCTGCCCTTATCCTTTCCTTCAAACCTGTCCATAACTTCCGGGAAGCCCATTCTTGCATAGGTCACTCCCTTTTCCAAAACATCAGCATAGGTTGAAAGATGGCAGGCTCCGCGATTGGAGGTAGCATACTGGACGCCCAGAACGAAGAACGCTCTCGGATCATGAGCGGGCAGGTCCATTCCCTTTACTGCAACCGCCGATTTTTTCGCCTCCGGACCGTAATGTTCAGCAACCTTTACTACGCCCTCGGCCAACAGATCGCCGATGCCTTCCCGATTGCCGACCTTATAGGCAAGTTGGACCAATGCGTCTCCACTGCCCCATTCCAGTTTCAGACCGTCGGTATCCTTCAGTGTGATCAGACCCTTTTCATAGAGTTCCATCGCTTGTGCCACTGCCGATCCGAATGAAATGGTATCCATGCCGAATTGGTTGCAAAGCTCGTTTGCTTTGCAGATGGCTTCCAGATCGTCCACCATGCAATTGGCTCCCAGCATCGCCATGGATTCATATTCCGGTCCGCCTCCGTCTACCGGGGCGTACTTGCCCTCATCGATCTTGACAACACGTCCGCAGCCTACAAAGCAGGACTTGCAGCGGTAATTTTTCACAAGAATTTTTCTTTCGGCCATCGCCTGTCCGCATGTTTTTTCCGCGCCTTCATGCCAGGATCCTTCCATCCAGTTTTTGATGGGCATATCTCCCGATTCTTCAGTGGCAACGTGGGAAACGGTGGTCCCGAAGTCCGTCATTCCCTGCATTGCTTCCTTGCACTTTGGTGCAAATTCCTTAATCAATTCTTTTAATTTTTCCGGCCTTGCGATGGGAGTCGCTTTGGACCCCTTCGCAACGATCGCCTTCAGGTTCTTACTTCCCATTACAGCGCCCAGCCCGGCTCTCCCTGCGGCACGGCCGTCCTTGCCGTCACTCATGATTGATGCGAATTTGACAAGTTTTTCACCGGCCGGACCGATGCAGGTGACCTCTGCCTTCATATCCGTTTCCGCTTTCAGCAGTTCTTCCGTTTCGTAGCTGTTTTTGCCCCATACGCCGGATGCATCTCTCAGTTCGATGATCTCATCCGTTATATAGAGGTATTTCGGCGATTTTGCCTTGCCCTTGATGACGATGCCGTCATAACCTGTCGCCTTCAGCGCGGTTCCAAAGCTTCCTCCGATATCGCTCTGTGCAAAAATATTTGTCAGCGGTGATTTTGAAACGACGGCATGCCTACCGCTTAAAGGAGTATTTGTACCGGTAAAAGGTCCCGTCATAAAAATCAATGGATTCTCAGGGGATAAGGCCTGTGTTTCGGCAGAGGTTTCATCATACAAAATCTTGGTGCCGATTCCGCTTCCGCCTATATAGTCCCTGACCATTTCTTCTTTTAAAACTTCATCCTTGAACGTACCGTCGGTAAGGTCAACCCGAAGGATTTTACCCATATATCCAAACATAAAAACACCCTTTCCGTATCAACCACCACTGATTGGCGGTATCAACTTGATTTCTTTCTCGCTGCCGGTGATCCGGTCGTTAAGCATAGCCAACTTGCCATTGACGACTACAATGAAGTATCTCCTGAGTTCAACTACAGATGTTACTTTTTTCAGTATTTCGACTCCGTACTGCTCTTTCAGTGCGGCCAGCAAATCCTCAACCGTAGCGTCATCTTTCAGATCGACCTCCAGCGTTCCGGTCTGCCTGAAATACTTTGTCAGGTAGCGATTAACCTGAATTCTGGTTTTCATTTTAAGCTCCATTATACAGGAAGCCGCCGTCTACCGGAATGGTTGCTCCTGTTACGTAATCCGAGGCATTCGACGCCAGGAATACTGCGCAGGCACCCAATTCCTCCACGTCTCCCCATTCGCCGGCAGGAATTTTTTTTCTGATCATTTCATAAAGCTCCTTGTTATCCTGGACCGGCTGGGTTAATTCTGTCTTGAACCATCCGGGAGCGATACCGTTGACCTGGATGTTATACGGCGCAAATTCCAGCGCCGACGCTTTTGTAAACTGGAGAACCGCTCCTTTGCTTGCCGTGTAGGCGGGCGCCTCAGCCAATCCCAGGAAAGAAGCCATCGACGCGATATTGATGATCTTTCCGCCGCCCTGTTTGATCATCTGGTTTCCGAATATTTTTGTGGCAAGAAATACGGAATCGCAGTTTACGCTGAGAACTGCCCTCCAGTCTTCCAGCGTATAATCCTTTATGTATCCGCGCCTTTCAACGCCTTGGGAATTGACCAGAATATCGATTCTGCCGAATTTGTCAAGCACCTGCTGTTTCAGATCATTCAACTGATCCTCACTGGAGGAGTCGATGCTGACGACCATTGACTTTCTTCCCAGTGCCTCAATCTCCGCAACAACCTTTTTGGCATTTTCAATATTTCTGCTGGCGGGAATCACATCCGCACCGTGATCGGCCAGAGTCAGTGCAATTCCTCTTCCGATTCCCCTGGTTCCGCCGATAACAACTGCAACCTTTCCCGTCAGATCAAAACTTTTCTTTTTAAACGACATGATATGACCCTCCTTGAATTACTTTTTCAGTTCCAGGCACTGAAGGTACAGGTTTTTAAAGTCTTCTACCGTAGTTTCTCTCGGGTTTGTCCATCTGTCTCCGCCCTTCATTGCCTCTTCGGCCAACTTATCGATATCAGATTCCTTGACGCCGTATTTGCTGAGCGGCGGAATCGGAAGATCTTCCAATAAGTCGAATACGCAATCAACGCCGGCCTGTGCGGCTTCCATCAAATCCATTTTCGATGTGTCTTTTCCGAACAGCTCAGCGATGTTGGCCATTCTTTCCGGATTTGCCGGTAAATTGAACTGCATCACAACCGGCAGGCAAATTGCGTTGCCCACGCCGTGCGGTACATCGAAAAGTGCGCCCAACGGATGTGCCATTGAATGGGCGATTCCGAGAATTGTATTTGTGAATCCCATACCCGCAAGCGTGCTGCCAAGCATCATGTCATAACGCGCATCCTTGTCGTGTTCGCCTTTGAACGTGGCTCTTCTCAAGGCTCCGGCTATGAGTTTGATTGACTGTTCGAGGATCGGCTCGGAAATCGGATCAAGCGATCTTGATACATATCCTTCGATGGCATGAGTCAGCGCGTCCATGCCCGTCGCCGCGGTAAACATCGGCGGTAATGATGCGGTAAGCTCCGGATCGCAGATGGCAAGAGCAGCAATGTTATATGATCCGCCGATCGCCATCTTCCAATGCTTCTGTACATCGGTGATGACCGCAAACGGAGTTGTTTCCGCGCCGGTTCCAGAAGCTGTGGGAATCGCAATCACGGGGAGCGGCGGATTCTGGAACATGTCGCATCCTTCATAATCTCTGATATTACCGCCGTTTGTGATGAGGATTGCAGCCGCCTTTGCGGGATCGATCGAGCTGCCTCCGCCCAAACCGATGAGCATGTCTGCGTTCTTTGCCAGCTTTACGACAGCCTCAACCGTTTCTACGGACGGATTTGCTTCACATTTATCAAATAAATCGTACTCCACGCCGGCCGCTTCGAGTGAATCGGTCACTTTTTTCGCTACGCCAAATTTGACAAGACCTTCGTCAGTACAGACAACAACCTTTTTTCCGCCCAGTCTTTTTACTTGCTCTCCTGTCTGTGCTACTGCCCCATTTCCGAAAATAATGGATCCTGACGGAGTCCAGCTGAATATGGAGTTTTTGCCTTTAAAAAGGCTATAATCGAGTGGTAATTGTGCTACATTTCTAAACATGGCTATCCTCCTGCTAATGAATTTTTTAAAATATACTTTGTTAAATTTTATGAGCAATTTTCATGCCATTAATTTTTTTGGACAACGATTCGGATATTCCAAATCTCAGAACGACCTTATAACGTATGTCTGTTAGAATTGATCCGTTATTCGATGCACCCTGACATCAGTCTGTTATTTTGCATCACAAATCCTTGCGACGATCTTTCCTGCCACATGCCTTTTCTTCAATTCAGACAGGTAATCGGGTATTTCCGCGATTTCAATCAGCTTGCTGTTCAACGGCTTGATCTTGCCTTCGACAACAAGCCGGGCAAATACACATCCGATCTCAGCCAATTGCAGTTGGGCCCTCAAGTCCCCATTGAGATGTGCTCCGCCCAGGGCCACCTCGTGAAGCGACATGGCTTTTTCATAAAATCTCAGCCTGTTAAAATCCGGATGTTCCACAACGGCTACCAGTTCTCCGTTAAATGCCAGCATGTCAATGTCTTTTGTCGCCGTCTCACGGTCAACGGTATTGATGATGTAATCGACGCCCCGGCCGTTCGTCTCCTTCATGATTCGACCATACACGTCCTCTTTGGTATAGTCTATCACACAGTCGGCCCCGAGGGCTTTTACGTGATCGATATGATTCGCGGAACAAGTTGAAAAGACTTTCAGTTGTCTTAATTTGGCCAGTTGGATGGCATACCCGCCGACACCTCCGGCTCCAGCGTGGATCAGAATCGTATTCCCCTCCCGCGGCTTCAGCTTGTTGACAACGGCCTGATAAGCAGTAAATCCGGCACAGGGTAACGCGGCGGCTTCTTCCATTTTAAGACCGTCAGGCATATGCGACGCAGTATGCGCTGTCGTACAGGCGTATTCGGCAAACCCGCCGTGAACTTTAGACAGATTTCCATGGTAATAAACCCTGTCGCCTACAGAAAAATTGTTAACGCCCTCGCCGACGGCATCCACCGTGCCGGCAACATCCAGACCGAGAACCGGCGGCTCGCTCCAGTTCACTCCTCCCCAGCCGTCAGCCAGTTTATAATCAACGGGATTTAAGCCGACACAGTGGACCTTGACCCGTATTTCTCCGATCTCCGGCTTCGGGACAGGTCTGTCTTCCACATATTTTAATTCTTCCAAGGAACCAGGTTTATTTAAAACAATTGCTTTCAAATAATCACTTCCTTTCCGGTAAAACTATAGGCTTATTCATCTCTTTATAGAGCAAATTGTATGCCAAAGTTATCGGAAATAAAAAAATGAAATGCGGTTTCATTTTTTTGAAGTCGATCGATAAAAGCATTGCATAAACAAGATAACATTGTTAAAATCAGTGTGTAGGCTTATTCTAATACTGAATAATTTGGAGGTCAATATGCCAATTTTACCAGAAAGCGCATATCAGATTAAGCTGCCTGCAATGTTTAAAGTAAAGCAATGCTTTCCCGATGAAAAAATCGATGACATTCCGGGAACGGTCAGCAATGAAATATCAAAGGATGCAATTAAATCAAGAATTCCGTCAGGTTCCTCGGTTGCCGTATTGGTGGGCAGCAGGGGAATTTCGAATCTTAAGGAAATTGTAAAGTCCACCGTCGAGTGTCTCAAGCAGCTAGGCGCCAAACCGTTCATCATTCCGGCTATGGGAAGCCACGGCGGAGCGACTGCGGAAGGCCAGAAAGAAATTCTCGAAGGTTATGGAATCACGGAAAAATATATCGGCGTACCGATACGCAGTTCGATGGAAACGGTTATTATAGGGCATACTTCCGAAGGCGTGCCGGTTCATATCGATAAAATAGCCTCGAAAGCCGATGTGATCGTTCCCGTGGCCAGAGTGAAAGTCCATACCGATTACGACGCTCCCATAGAAAGCGGCCTGTGTAAAATGCTTGCGATAGGGCTCGGCAAACATAACGGATGTTCGCGGCTTCATCAGGAGGGTTTCAGAGAATTCCCAACTTTGATTCCCGCCGTCGCAAAAATAATATTGGATCGCACTTACGTCGGTTTTGGAATCGCAATTATCGAGAACGCCCACGAAAATATCCACATGATCAGGGCGGTTTCCGGAACCGACTTCCTTGAGGAGGAGCCAAAACTGCTCGCTGTCAGCAAGAGCCTGATGCCAAGGCTGCAATTCGACGAAATCGACGTGCTGATCGTGGAACAAATCGGCAAGGATATTACCGGAGCGGGGATGGATCCGAATATAACCGGCAAAATGTCCGTCGGTCCGATCAAAGACTTCGCAGGGCCGAAAATCAAACGTATCGTTGTTCTCGGCCTGTCTGAGGGTACGCATCATAATGCGACCGGCATAGGAATCGCTGATTTTATTACGAAAAATGTATATGACAGCATTGATTTGCTTTCCACCTATGCGAATTGCATCGCTTCCGGAAATCCCGAGGCCGGCAAGATCCCTGTCATGCTGGATACGGAGCGGGAAGCCATTCTGGCCGCCCTGCAGACATGTCCCAAAACAGATACGGCAAATCCAAAGATCGTTCGAATTAAGGATACGCTCCACCTGGTCGACATAGAGGTTTCCGAAAGCCTGTTGGAATACTGTAAGGCTTCGGATCGTTTTGTGGTGAAAAGTTCTCTGTAGCGGCTGCGAAATTCAGCTGCAGCGCTTAACCTCGGAAACCGGCTTCCCGGCGCCGGAGCTACCCTTCATTGGTCAGGAAGCTCGTGTTTCCCAGTATGTTGCTCGGCTTGATGCGATAGCCATGAAAGTCGGAGCCATGCGTGCTGATCAGATTGTGATCTTCCGCAAGTCTTTTAAAGTATCGAATCTGCTCCTGTGAGTGGGCGGGGGTATATACCTCCAGTCCCTGCAGGCCTTTCTCGATCAGTTTTTCCAGCAGGGGCTCATGCTTTTTCCCGAACCAGAGGCCGGGATGCGCGATGACCGCAATTCCTCCGCTCTGAGAAATCGCCTCAACTCCCTCTTCTATTGTGGGATTGTATTCCTCGACATAAAATGGTTTGCCCTGTATAAAATAGTCCAGGGTTAAATTGATTGGCGCGTTATGGCATTTTGCCCCGCCGGGCCGATACGGCCTGAAAATCTCAAGGTCGCTGTTTCTCTGATCGTTTAACGCCGCAACCGAATATGCGGTGATCATCGGCGCTCTGCCGCCGCACTTACGGCGAATGTCCTCTTCTTCGATATGAATTCCGGCGCTTTTCATTTTACTGATAATCCGCGAAATATTTTCATATCTTTTTCGGCTGATTTTTTTCAATTCAATTGCCAAAGGACTTTTTGCGTCCAGCGGTAAAGGAAAGCCATACCCCAGGATATGGATAAACTGATTGTCATATCTTGTTGTCAATTCGACCCCAGATATCATTTCGACAGGGAAGGAGCCTGCTGCTTTCGCAGCAAGCTCCGAGCCTTCCATGCTGTCGTGGTCTGTGATGGCTGCTCTCAATACGTTCTCCTTCACAAGAAGCTCCATGATTTCGTCAACGGAATGCTCTCCGTCGCCGCTGAAATTGGAGTGGATATGAAAATCCGACTTGTTGGTTCGATCCTCCAGCTCCATCATCAGGCGGAACTTGGCTGAATTATTCATCATTGGCTACCGTTCTAATTCGTAAAGCGTATTATTTTCATCCACAACCATGCCCCAGGTCCTGATGGCTTCTTCCAGTTCCTTGGACGTCTTCGCGGCTTCCAGCAGGTCGATGCCTCTTGCAATGGCGTCTCCGGCCACGGTAAGCGCGATCACTCCTGCGGCCGGTCCCATCGGATGTCCGTGCATGGCTCCGCCTGCCCCGATCAGGAAGTCGGTGCCGATATCGTCCGCCATCGTCGGCAGCAGACCCGGATGGACTCCGGCAGCCGGAGACGGCAGGGACGGCTTGATATGATAAAACGGCGCCTGCAGCGTCTGTGCGATGCGTATGTAAGCCTCTCTCAGCAGCTTCAGTTTTCCATAAGCGCATGGATAAACGACGATATCGGCGCCTGCCATCCGTGACAATTTTCCGATCACCAGGTGACTGGCGAGACCCGAGTACTCCGATTCGTATAAGACGCCGGAAAAGGCAGGGTGAGCCAGCATGGGCACATTGATCTCAGGGTGCTCCGAAATCATCTGGAAAGCGCCGTAACCGGCCGCCTGAATGTTGATCATCAGGGCATTTGCGCCGTTGCGCACCGCCCATAAGGCTTTTTCAAGCATCCTGTCGGGACGATCGGTGATATTCATTGCATAAAGCACGGTTTTTCCGGTCTCCTCTTTTACTCTTTTTACTGCTTTCATCACTTCCGTAAAGCGGTCTTTACATGTGCAGTATTCCGTATCCGCAAGCAGTTCGTCGTCCTTTACGATATCGACGCCGCCCATTCCCAGTTCATAAACCACTTCACCGCACTGCTCCGGAGTGCATCCCGTGCAGGGCTTTATCATGCCCAGCGTCATCGGGCGATCCTTGACGCCTAAAATTTCACGCACTCCTTCGACTCCGAATTTCGGTCCTTTGAATTTCTTTGCAAAGCTTTCCGGAAATTCGATATCCAGCAGCTTCAGCTTGCCGCCGTTCATGATATTTCCGCTCACCGTTGCAAGTAGCTCCGGTATCTGTTCGCCCATGTTGATGATCGGAAACGCCAGCCGGAACACAAACCTGCGTTCCTTGACGCCTGCCGGCAAGGCAAATTCATAATGGGGAATTTCATATACGCCGATCAATCTTCCGACGTGTCTTTGACGCACCTGCGGCGTTTCCAGCGGAACCGGAACCCAGGTGCCGGTCGTTTGCTCCACGGCCATGGAACCCGCCTTCAGCAGCAGGTCGGACGTCGCCGCTTCGCAATAATATGTGCAGATTACAAACTTTTCCTTGTCAACACTTTCGGATAATGCATAAATCGTTTTGTCGTACTTCATAAAAACCTCTCCTTTATTAAAATTCAATTATTTATGATACCGCGGCTGGAGCTACTTCAGCCCGGCCAGCAGTTTTGCCCTTTCGTTCCATGCGGACTGAAAGCTTTTGCGCAGCATAAGATAAATTTCATAATGCTTCTCATACAACCTGTGTTTTTCCATGTCGGGCTCATAATAACGATTGATTCTGACCGTCTTCTGGATCGCATCCCGGTAATCCTTATAAACGCCTAACGCCACCCCGTTAACCATGACGGCGCCCTTCGCCCCAAATTCGGCGCCTTCCGGTACTCTTACGGGGATGCCCGCCATGTCGGCAAACATCTGGCACCAGACGGCGCTGTTTGAACCCCCTCCGGCCATGCGTATCTCCCGGATCGGTATGGGAAAATGCTTGTAACAGTCCAGCGCTGCAAAGGCAACCCCTTCGTACACCGCCCTGAGGAAATGCGCGCGGGTATGCCGGTACGAAATTCCAAAGAAAGAGCCCTTGGCATTTCCGTTAACAAACGGAGCGCGTTCACCTGCCGGTGCAAGGTAAGGATGGAAGGTCAGTCCGTCACAGCCAATGGGGATCTCGGAAATCAGCTGGTCCATATAGGAATACGTCGAAATCCCGGCCTGTTTAGCCCGTTCTATATCCTCGCCTTCAAAGTTTTTAATGAACCACTCAATGCTCGGTGTGGCGCTGATGGCGTCCATCAATCGGATCCACCTGTCGCGAGGTGCGTGAGTCAGGCAGCCCGCGACCATCATCGGCCTGGTATCGGCTTTGTCCATCGTGAGAACGTGTATGCCGGCGGTTCCTATCGTAGAGCATACCTGGCCGGGTTCTATGGTTCCCACGCCAAGCGGACATGCCACGCAGTCCATCGGCCCGCCGGTTACGAGAACGTCCGCATTCAATCCGAATTCATCCGCCAATTCCTTCTTGATTACGCCCTTGTTCTCCTCAGGCTCCAAAATCGCCGGTTTTTTTTCGATGCATTCCGGTATTCCGTGAAGATCAAATGATTTCGGCTCAAGGCGTCTTTCGGCCATATTGATAAATGGCAGCGATTCGTCGGTCATTTCACATGAAATAATCCCGGTGAGCTTGAAAAACAGCCAGTCCTTAACATGAAAGGCCGTCGTTGCTTTCGCCAGAATTTCGGGTTTGTTCTCTTTCAGCCAGCGAAGCTGCACGCCCTGCGAGCCTGAGTAAACGGTATTGCCGACGGCCTTGTAGACCTCTTCGGCGATTCCCTCGGCATGCATTCTCTCCGCAAGTCCGATCGCCCTTCCGTCGCACCAGCAGATTCCTGAATAAGCCGGCTCGCCGTTTTCATCGATCAACCAGGTGCCTGCACCCTGCCCGGTTATTCCGATTCCGATAATGCTCCCGGGATCGACGCCGGCCTTCCTGATGCTCTGTGCGATGCAGATCTTTGCAAAATCCCAGATCTGATTCATATCCTGGGAATAGCATGTCGAAGGATCTTCTGCGTCGTTCGGGATCGGGATGCTGTGAACCCCCAGCTCCCTGCCGTCCATCGAAAATACAACCGCCTTAATCACCGAGGTTCCGCTGTCGATGCCGATGAAGTATTTGTCACCCATCATTTTTTGCCTCCATAAAAACAATATACTGTATTTTGAATATTATATAAAAAATAATAAACCTGTATGAACCAATAATGATTCTCAATAATTCGGCAGCGCCTTGCCCGATATCACATCCTGCTGAATTCGGTATATCCTTTCAGGATCGAACAATTCTTTAACGAATGTCATTTTTTCCATGTTGTTTCCGGAAATAAGCATGACCGCCCTGCCCGCCGCGCTGATTTCATCCTCATGCCCTTCAATCGGAACGATATTGCCGGTAAAATTCCTTCCGTCCAAATCCAGGGTGCTCCATACCGTTCCGTCGATTTTTTTATCCCTCAGCATCATGAACAGGTTGTTGTATCTGGCCTTTACAAATTTGACGCTGACGCCCCTGCAGGCAAGCTTTGTCAATATTTCCTGGTCATAGGATGAATCGTCGATGCCCATTTTGATACCGTCATGAAGACCGACTCCCTCACGAAAGAGAAAGGCGGGTTTTCCCATGTACGTATCGTCTTTGAATTTCAAGGCTATTTTCAGTCCGGGATCCTCCTCGATCGCCTTCTGCGCGGCGAAATCCGAGCAGATGGTAAAATCGCTAAGGCCTGCCTGCAGATTTTGTACCCTGACTCTGCTTCCGCGGACATAACCCATGCTGAGCATAATTTCATCGCTTTGGAATGTATCATAGATTCCGGTGGCCAGCCCCACAAGCACATTGCTGTAAGGAATCGGCATCGTTCCTCTGACATATCCGTAAAGACAATATTTCCAGAGGATGTTTTTATCGATACTTTCCACAAAGGTACCCATATGTCCGCGGCTCAGCAGTTTAACGGCATTCGCATCCGCCAGCTTCTGCAGCGAATTCTGGATCGTGCCGACCCCCATCTTGTATTTTTTAGCCATTTCGCTGATGGGAATGACGCGGTCTCCTGCCTTTAAGGTCAGCAGGTAGCGCGCGAGCCGGACCACACATCCGCCGCTTTGAGTAATGATATCAGCATCATAAAAATTGTCCAATAAGCTCTTGACCATCTTTTCACCCATTCCGGATATTGCGCGAAATGTAATATGGCAATATTCAGAAATCTGTATATTGCCATATTACCATACGACTGGCTTGCGGTCAAGACAATAATAAATGCCTGATCCTTTCATCCTTCGTTTCAGGGAAATCCTCTTCAGGATATTCTCCAAGAAGCCGGATTTCCTGTCCGGGCAGACTCAATCCCGTCAGCCTGAACCTGCCAACCATTTCCTTCAGAAATTCTGCCTGTCCGGATAATTCTTCACTGGCTGCCGCACTTTCTTCAGCCGTCGCAGAATTGTTCTGTGTTACCATGGATACCTGTTCAATTCCTTTATTGATCTGGACGATCGCGGATGCCTGTTCACTGGATGCCTCCGCGATTCTTCCCGACAGTTCCGCCGCCTGCTCAACTCCTTTTACAATATCGTTCAGGGCTGCCGCCGTTTCATTGGCGATCTTCATTCCCGCCTGCACCTTTGCGATGGAGCCCTCGATCATATCTGTTGTATTTTTAGCCGCTTCAGCGCTTCTTGCCGCCAGATTGCGAACCTCTTCCGCAACGACGGCGAAGCCTTTCCCGTGCTGGCCGGCTCTCGCCGCCTCAACCGCAGCGTTCAGCGCCAGAATGTTGGTCTGGAATGCGATATCATCGATGACCTTGATGATCTTCGAAATATTTTCGGAGGATTGGCTGATATCTTGCATCGAAAGCAGCATCTCCTGCATCTGCTGGTCGCCCCTCTTGGCGTGAAGCATGGCCTTCTTCGCAAGCTCGCTGGCCTGGTTTGCGTTCGCGGCGTTGTTTTTGGTCTGATCCGCGATTTCATACATCGAGGCTGTCAGCTGTTCAATTGAGCTTGCCTGCTCCGTGGAGCCCTGCGATAAGGCCTGGCTGCCGTCGGATACCTGTCTTGCTCCGGAAGCTACCTGGTCTGCCGCTCCGCTGATTTCGCCCAGAACCTGGTTCAGCGATTCCAAAATATTGTTGAGGGAGGTCTTGATCTCCACAAAGTCCCCCTTATAATCCGCCGTAATAGCGAGGTTCAGGTTGCCGCAGCTGATTTCTGTGAGCACTTCGGAAATCTCGCTGATATAGCTTCTGATGCTTTCGATCGTCTCGTTCAAGGCATTCTTGATGACTGCATGATCCCCCTGGTACTCGCCTTCCATGGTAATCTGAAGATTTCCCTTTGCCATTTCCGTCAGAACCGTCGAAGCCTCGTAGATCGGTTCGATAACTGCGTCCAGAGTCTTGTTGAAGCCTTCGATGATCCTGACAAATTCTCCGCCATGCCTTGATATGTCTGCCCTGTTCCGCAGGTTTCCGCCGATCGCAGCCTCTGTCATTCCGGCCGCATCGGCAATCAACGCGCCGATTGCTGTCTTTACTTCTTCCAGGCTCCGCCCGATGGACCGGAACTGTGCCGCCACTTCTGACGTATATTCGTCCGCTTCGGCGATATTCAGATCAAGATCGAGGTTTCCTTTTGCAAGGAGCTTCAGATTCTCATCCAGCCGGCGCACTTCGTTTTCCGTATATCTGTTTATCGATGTGATCTCTGTCAGGTCGGTAACGACCTCAACGAAGCCCACGTTCTTTCCGTTTCTGTCCTTCAGGTATGCGGAAACCTGCTTTTTATGGTATTTCTCCCAATCGAAGTAGGATTCTCCGATCCCTTTGTCTACCAGCCTTCTGATTCCGCAGTCCTCTGTTCCGCAGATATTGGCTCCCGCTTTGCGGCATTCGATTCCGTATCCTGACTCCCTGTCCTCAATTACGCCGATTGCAATCATATCCCTTTCAAAGGCTTTATTCATATAGGTCCATTTCATGTCCATATCCGTTACCGAGATCGGATATGGGATGGCGTCGATGATTGATTCGTACCAAACGGCTTTATCCGCCACGGTATCAAAGGTTGTGTTAATTCCCTCTATTACCTTTCTGAAATCGCCCTGATGCTTTTCCGCTTCCGCCCTCTTCAGGAAGTCGCCTTTGATTGCCGCATCAGCCAGCATCCTGGTGTCGGATACCAGCATACCAACCGCGTCGATACAAGCATTCAGGTTCGTTTTGATGGTATTGAAATCCCCTTTGTATTCTTCCGTAATCTTATCAGGAATATCGCCCTTGCTGATCCGGTCTACATGTTCGGCCACCGCATTCAGAGGTTCGATCACGGCGTCCAGCGTATTGTTGAAGCCTTGAATGATCTCCTGATAAACACCCATGAATTGCCCGGCGTCGCCCCGGTTTGATAATCTTCCCTCAACCGCCGACGCAATCAGCGACTCCACCTCTGACACCAGATTCCGCAAGGTATTGACCACTGAAATCATGCTGTGAGCAAGCACGTCTTTGTCTGATTTCGCGGTTATCTCAACGGATAGGTTGCCTTCTGCAATCCTTCTCCCCGCTTCAGCCTGGGTTTTGATATTGTCCACTACCTCGCCGAATGCCCTGATCAGATCGCCGACCTCATCCTTTGCGGAAGAGGATACCTCGACGTCCGGATCCCCGTGGGCCAGCCTGCCGGCTATTGTACTCAATTTAACGATCGGTTTGCTGATCACATTTCCCAGAAGAATAGCCCCGCAAATGCCTGCCACTGCGATTGCGGAAGACAAGACCAGAATGATGTTCCTCAGTGAGTTGACGCCTGTCATGATATCATCCTTATAATTGCCTACTCCCAGGGTCCAATATGTATTCGGTATGGGCGCCAGCGCCAGAACACGGGATTGTCCTTCCTGCTCATACTCCAGCATCCCCACTTTACCCAATCCCAGCTTTTTCAGTTTCGTGCCAAGACCGTTCCCGGCGTCTTTCTCCGTCTCGCCAAATATATTGGCCTGATTCAGCACCTTCTCCTTGTCCTGATCGGCATACAGCGTGCCGTCCACGCCCACGATAAAGGCGTATCCTCTTTTTCCCATCCCCAGTTCATTGGTTATGGTGCTTAAGAAATTTGCGTCTCTTCTGCCGATCAGGACGCCGACGACCCGTTCATTGGATACGATGGGGGCCGCTTCCAGTATCGCCGGTTCTCCGGTTATTTTATCGATCATTACATCCGACATGCAGACTTTTCCGGTAAGCGCCTTTCTGATAAAACTTTCCTGCATTAATTCTGTCTCCGCACCCATGGAAATATCCCGGACCTTGCCGTGAGTATCGGCAACCATCATGCCTTTATATCCCAGCCTCTCCATATCCGGAATCAGTAACTGCCGCTGCACGGCAAAATCCATGGACGTTATTTCCGTTCTGCGTGCCACCTCGCTTAACGCGGCCAGATTTTTGGAAATAACGGCATCGATACGGAAAGAGCTTTCCTTTGCGTACTGCTGCATCGTTTGATTCGTCTCATCCATCAATGCATCGGAGCTGTACTTGATTGCGGTAATGCCTAATGCGGCAGATACAACGATAATCAGTACTCCAACAAATAATGCGATCTTTCTTGATAGTTTCATTCTCATAGCCAATATACTCCTTTCTAACCCTGCAATATCAAGCATGCAAATGCCGTGCCAGAATGGAAATATTAACCATATGCGCTCACAGATTGACGGCATGCCCGTCATACCCAAAAAAAAAATAAGAGCCTGCGCTCTTATTTTTATGAAAGGTTCAAAGGTTATACTTTTTCAGCTTCCTTACGATAGTAGACTGGTCGACCTGCAGCTTGTCTGCAATCATCCTCGTCGTCTTATACTTGTTTTTAGCCTTTTCAAGCAGCATACGCTCCATCAGTTCGGTCGCCTCCGCCAGGGTCAGGTTTTCGTTGTCGGTGATGATATTCATGATCTTTTTGTTGCTGCTCGTTTCAAAGTCGATATTCCAGGGCAGGTCATCCACCTGGAGATAATCGTTGTTGCTGACGACGACCATATTTTCGATGACATTTTTCAACTGACGGACATTTCCCGGCCAAGCGTATCTTTCAAGCTCTTTTATGACGTCAAATGTCAGTTCTTTGCTCTGTTTGTATTTTTCATTGAACTTAGCGAGGAAAAACATGCTGAGAGGCGCGATATCATCTACTCTCTTCCTTAAAGGGGGCACCTTGATTTTAACGACATTAAGACGATAGAACAGATCCTCTCTGAAGGTGCCCTCGTTAACCATGGCTTCCAGATCCTTGTTCGTCGCGGCAATGATCCTGACATCGACTGTCTTCCCGGAAACAGCGCCGACCCTCCGGACTTCTTTTGTTTCCAGAAATCTTAAAAGCTTTACCTGGAAATCGAGGGGCGTTTCTCCGATCTCGTCCAAAAATACGACGCCTTCATCGGCCGATTCAAGCAAGCCGGATTTGCCCATCTGGTTGGCTCCGGTGAAAGCGCCCTTCTCATATCCGAATAATTCCGATTCCAACAGGTTGGCGGGG
>Ga0116191_1000428_pt1 | contig 38334 bp, 35 predicted proteins | sample AD_UKC111_MetaG_FD_89897 | JGI IMG/M metagenome (GOLD analysis project Ga0116191, IMG submission 89897) | Active sludge microbial communities of municipal wastewater-treating anaerobic digesters from Hong Kong - AD_UKC111_MetaG | ecosystem: Engineered > Bioreactor > Anaerobic > Digestate... | reverse complement strand
TTGAGTAGGTCAGCTAACACAAGTGGCTTTTCGATGAAGTTGAATCTTTTGTCCTCTATGCCTTTGTTCAAGACCGTATCCCTTGTGTGTCCGCTCATAAAGAGCGTCTTGATGTTGGGTCTTATCTTCGTTATCTGCTCATAAACCTCCCTGCCGTTCTTTTTAGGCATTACAGAGTCTATGATCGCAAGGTCTATGTCTTTATATTGTCTGACTTTATCTATGGCATCCTGTCCGTCTATCGCCTCTATGATTTTGTAGCCTGATTGCTTTAGCGCCTCAGAGACAAAACGCCTGACCTCGAGGTCGTCTTCTGCTATAAGCACGGTCTCGTTCCCTGTTGGAAGGGGTGTATCTGTCTGCTCATTCTCGTCTATGACCATATCTGCTGCCGGCAGATAGATGTGGAAGGTGGTGCCCTTATGCGGTGTGCTTTCTACATCTATGTATCCGTTATGCTGCTTTACGATACCGTATACGGTGGCAAGACCAAGCCCTGTTCCCTTTCCCACCTCTTTTGTGGTAAAAAAGGGGTCGAATATCTTCTCGAGGGTTGCATCGTCCATGCCTATGCCTGTATCTGATACGTCTATGAGCACATACCTGCCTGGTTTGCCGAATATGTCGTCTAAGTTTACCAGATGTGTCTTTATGGTGATTGTTCCACCTTTTGGCATAGCATCCCTTGCATTGGTTACGAGGTTGAACAGTATCTGGTCTATCTGTGATTTATCGGCCATTACTGTCGTGTTATCTTCGGTTAAGGATGTATTTAACTCTATGTCCTCGATGAGCAACCTTTTTAGCAGTCTTTTTGTCTCTTTGATCGTATTGTTTATATCAAGCGGGGAGAGCCTCAAAGGCTGCTTTCTGCTGAAGGTCAAAAGGCTTTGTGTAAGCTCAGCTGCCTTCTGTGATGCAGAGAGTATCTGATCCACATATGACTGCAAGGGGTCTGATCTGTCCAGCTTCATCTGTATCAGCGTTGCATATCCCATGAGGGCGGTCAAGATGTTGTTGAAGTCATGTGCTATGCCTCCTGCAAGCGTACCTATGGCCTCTGTCTTCTGAGCCTGGCGTAGCTGGGATTCGAGGTGTTTCTTTTCGGTTATATCTTCGCATGTCAGAATATGTTCACCGGTTGAGAGCATAACCGGTATAAAGCTGATGACCTTTTTTGAGTTGTCTTTGCAGGTTACAGTAAACGTCCATGTCTTTCTCTCGCCTGTGTGTTTCTTTTCCTTGAATTCTTCGAGGTCTGTAATCCATGTTGCGATGACATTGTGTCTGTATTCGGGGTTGGGATATGCCTTTCTGAACCATGTCCTGCCGTCTGGCACATCGGTTAGGTCATATCCGAACATCTCGATGAATTTGGGGTTTACATAGGCAAGCGCACCATCTTTATCTATCAAAGCTATGCCAAAGGGGGAATTGTCCGTTATGGTGTGCAGTTTGTCGCTTTCTTCGTGCAGTTTTTTTTGGCTTAGGAGGAGGGCATCTATAGCCTCTTTTTTATCTGTAACATCTATATTTGTTCCTTCAAAATAAAGAATATTGCCTTCGGAATCCTTTACGGTATGGGTATTGATCAAAATCCAAAAGTTGGTTCCGTCTTTTCTGCGGACCCTCGCCTCGTATCTTTCTAAATGTCCGGTGTCAAAAAGCATGTTTTTTATCTTTATTCTATCCTCCGGGTTTACATAGAGTTGCTTCCCTATGTCTGTTACCTGTGAAACCATTTCATCGGGCGAGGCATAACCGAACATCCTTGCAAAGGCTGGATTAACGCTAATACATCTTCCATCAGGTGTAGTCTGAAAGATTCCCTCTGTAATATTCTCGAAAATAGAACGGAACTTTTCCATGCTCTTTCTCAAAAGCCTTTCGTTCTTTTTGCGTTCGGTGATATCACGTATGGTTTCAATAGCGCCTATAACATTTCCTTGAATGTCGAACAACTTCGAGGCGCTTCCCCACATATAAGCACCTTTACCACCATAGATGTTTGGAACAAAAGCCTCTGCATAAAGGACTCCATCTCGCATGTAAATATCTTCATAATGACTGTTTTCAAATGCCTCGTCAGATTTCAATACAAGGTCAATAAGAAGCGGCCGTCTTTTTCGATAAAAAGGCATTGCATATTCAAAATTGCCTTTACCGATTATTTCATCTTTTGAAACTCCGGTCATCAGCTCTATAGCATTGTTCCAGACGATAACCTTTCCTTCTTTATCGATAGCAAATGTAGGGTCAGGCAAAAAGTTGAGTACACTATCAAGGTGGCTATACACATTCATTGGTATGTTTTCTGAGTATTTGCGAATCGAGACAATCAAGGCTAAACCTCAAAAGAAACCAACACTATTTTATTTTTTAAAATAATCGGGGTATAATTTTCTTGCACACTCAGGACAGATACCATGAGAGAAATCTGCATCAGAATGATTACTTATATATACTTCTATCTGTTCCCAATAGCCTTTGTCATTTTTTATCTTTTTACATGATGCACAGATGGGGAGCAACCCGTGCAGTGTTTTGACCTGTGATAGCGCTTCCTTTAGCTCAAGAATAAGTTTCTCTCGCTCTTCTTCTGCCTTCTTGCGCTCTGTGATATCACGAAAATATGCAAGAACGGCCTTTTCTCCTCTAAAATGAATCATGGCTATCGAAACCTCTATATCCAATGGTGTCCCGTCCTTTTTTATTCCCCTGAATTCATATCTCGCAGGGGCATTTCCACCTCGATATCTCAAATCAGAATATTTCATCACCCTCTCTCTGTCATCGGGATGAATGATTTTAGTCAACGATTTTCCTATGATTTCGTCAGAATCATTAAAACCGAACATCTCCATAAATTTATTGTTTACATACTCGTGGATATTTTTCTTTGTAATGCTCACACCATCGTTTGAATGTTCAATTGAAATTCTGTATCGCTCCTCTGATTCCTTAAGTGCGTATTCCGCTCTCTTCTGTTCAGTCACGTCTTGAAGAAAACCCTCGAAATACAAAATATTGTTTTTTAAATCTCTAACAGCCCTTGCACTAATTGATACCCATATGACGGCTCCGTCTTTTCTACGACATTGTGTTGTAAAATGTTGTGTTGTATTGTTTTCACTTAATATTCTTGTAAAAGTCGCGCGATATTCAGGATCAACATATATTTGTGAGCCTATGCAGTTGATTGAATTTATAAGTTCTTCCGGAGAGTTATAGCCAAATATATGGGCTAAGGCACGATTGGCGCTGACGAAATAACCTTCGGGTGTAGTCTGAAAAATACCTTCCACCGCATGGTCAAAGATATTTCTGTATTTCTCTTCCGCCTTTTTCAGTTCATTTTCAACTTTTCTTAACTCAACAATCTCGTTTCCTAATCTATTATTTATCCAAAGGAGTTCTTCTCGCCTTTTATCGTTTATCGCAATGGATTCATCAGGAAAAGATTCTATCAGATTCGAATGATGTTGGTAGAGCATAGCTGTAATGTCACCTTATAATAAAATTCTAACTGAAAATTCAGCAAGTTATGTCCCATGCCCATTATATTATTAATATTTTTTCAGTATTGTAAAGTGAAAACCTAAGCAATTGATATCTGATTATTATATGTATAATATAAGGCTATTGCTTATATTATGCCATTGACAAAAGAAAAGACCTAAGATTCACCTTTTCTTTGTTCAAACCAAGTTTTTTTCTGATGTTGTTTCTGTGAAAGTTTATTGCACCTTTGGACATATGTAGCAGTTTGCAGATATCTTTTGTCTGTTTGCCCTGTTTGATGAGGTTGGCTATTTCAATTTCAGTGGGTGTGAGGCGGGAAAATTTTAAGCCCATTTTCTGTAAAAACGGAGAGATGATGTCGTTCAGGTTCGTTTCAATAATGTCCACATAGGTCATGTGATTTGCATCTAAATGAGATCTTTTCAATTTTTCGATATACGGAATGACCAATTCTTTTACATTGTTCAGTATCCTTGATTCGAGTTCAATTTTGTCGTTTTCCCTCTCTCTTAATAAAACCTTAAGCGCTGCGTTCAATTCTTCGAGGTTTTTCGATTTTATGTCCAATTCTTCTTTCCTTTTTTGCAATTCTTTTTCAGCCATTTTCTGCTCTGTAATATCCTCAAGAGCCAATAGATATTCGCCTGTAGGCAACTGAACAACGATAAAACTGATGAACTTTTGTTTATTGTCTTTACATGTTACGGTAAATGTCCATTGTTTTCCCTCCCTGGTTAATGGATCCTTTCTGAATTTCTCTACATCGTTTAACCATATACCAATAATACTATGCCTGTATTCAGGGTCAGGATATGCCTTTCTGAACCATGTCCTGCCGTCCGGGATATCGTTAAGGTTATAGCCAAACATCTCTTTGAATTTCGCATTAATATAAATATATTTCCCCTCACTATTGAAAAGCACTATGCCAAAAGGCGCTTCCTCTGTAAGCGTGTAAAACCTTTGTTTTTCATATTCCAATTGTTTTTCTATCCTCTTACGTTCCTCGATATCCCTTACCGTAATCAAAAGACGCTCATGCCCGCCAATCATGGCACGACGCATGTTTATTTCAATCAGGAACTTGTGACCGTTTTTATCTTTCGCAATCCATTCGGTTGCTCGTGGACTTTTTTCGGAAACCTCATAAAATACATTGGGTGCACCCTGCTCTTCGTCAGAAAATATAAGGGCGCTTAAATCCTTTGGACTTAACTTTAGTACCTCCTCGCGTGTATAGCCAAACATCTTGCTCATATGGTCATTTACTTCAAAAATGGTCTGTGTTTCGTTGTCGACTATTATAATTGCGTCATTTGCAGCATTGAAGATTGCACGGTATTTTTCCTCACTCTCCCTCAATGCGCTTTCTTTTTCTTTTATTTCGGTGATATCCCTCCCCTCGAGATTAAGATATATTATATTCCCTTCTTCGTCTGTAACAGGTTTAAGCAAAAAATCAACATAGCGTAACCTACAGTCTTTATCTGTATGAACGGTTTCAAATTTTACAAGCTCCCCTGAGGTTGCCTTTTTAATTGCATTTTTGAATGTGTTCTTGATTTTATCGGAGCTTTCCCACAATGGGTTTTCCCAGAGAAACCTCCCAAGAAAGTTTTCGTTTGTTGTGCAGAGAAACTCCAAGAAAGTTTTGTTTGCAACAAGCACCGTTCCATCTGTTTTTAAAAGACTCATAAACTGGAATGTCTGGTCAAACACAGTCCTCAATTTTTCTTCAGAGTCTTTAAGCCTTATTTCGGTGATCTTACGTTCTGTGATATCACGGATAGATTCTATCACTCCCTGGAAATTACCATCTTCGTCGAATAATGGAGCCGCAATACCCCACAGGTAGGCGCCTTTCCCGTTGTTAAGCTCAGGAACAAAAGCCTCCGCATATATCGAAGTATTGTATTTTTTTACATAATCATAATAAGACTCTATATCTTGATTTGCATTCAGAACAAGGTCTATAAGCATGGGTCTTTTTATACCGTAGAACGGAATAGCATAGGCAAAATCTCCTTCTTTATTGAACACATCCTCTCTTTTAATACCCGTCATCATTTCCATAGACCTGTTCCATGCAACCACTTTACCGTTTTTGTCTATTACAAAGGTTGCATCAGGCAAAAAATCTATAATTGAATTAAACAATGTGGTATCCATGTAACACACCCCTTTTTAAAATATATTGGCCTTGTCTCTCCAGAATAAAGTTTACTATACAATATAGTGGCATGATAAAATTAAAAAATAAAGTATCTTGAAATTAAACACTTGACTTGTGTATGGTATGTAATTAACCATATAGGCATTATGTGTTGAAAAAGGTGCCAAAAATGAAAAAAATCATGTTAATCATCGTTGCAATATTATTCTTAGTGCCTTATCCGGTTGCATGTTTCGCAAAACAAAAAGAAACCGCTGCGAAGACCTACAATCCTGAAGATATGATAGAGCTCACTGTGGTAAAAAAGGATTACTTGATTAAAATCTGCAAAAAATATCTCGAATATCCGAAAAGGTGGCGCGAGATCGCAAAGATAAACAATCTCAAAAATCCTGATCTGATATATCCTAAAGAAAAATTAAAAATTCCGATCGAATTGCTTAGAGGCACACCCTTAGACGGAAAGGTTACCTTTATAAAAGGTGATGCACAAATACAGGAAGGAACAAAAGGAAAATGGGTACCTCTAAGACTCAACGACAAGGTAAAACAGAAAAGCTTTATCAAAACCGGTGAAGACAGCGCCCTTGAAATCACCTTTGAAGATGGCAGTACGTTTTTTCTTAGGCAGAATACAGAGCTTGGCGTGACCACTGTCCAAAAGAAGGTTACATCACACATGATCCGTGATATGTCTGTTCAATCAGGACGTGTACTTACAAGGGTTAGGGAGGCGACCGGTGCAGGCTCACGTCTTAAGATTCAGACACCGTCATCCGTTGCTGCAGTCAGGGGAACGGAATTCAGGACAGCGGTAGACCAAGAGAAAAAGTCATTTACTGAGGTGCTAAACGGCATGGTTGCAGTTGATGCCATGCAGAAAAAGGTCTCATTGCAGAAGGAAGAAGGCACGATGGTCAAAAAAGGTGAACCACCCCTCAACCCCAAAAAGCTTCTGCCCCCACCAGCGCCTGTCGACCCAAAATCCCAATACAGCCCTCCTGTTAGATTTGCCTTAAGTTCTGTTGAAGGGGCAAATGCATACAGGGTAATGGTCGCGAAAGACAGCGCGGGGAAAGACCTCTATCAAGAAAGTATAATTAAATCTGGCGAACCGATCGATATCAAGGTCATTCCTGACGGTCAATATTATCTGCTTGCACAAAGCATTGATAATATAGGACTCGAGGGGCCTCCATCCGAGGCGTTTCCTTTTACCGTAAAAAAAGAAGAACCATCGAAGCCTTTCCGTGCAAGCGCTTTGAGAAAGATACAATATGGTCATTACGAAACATCTTTTCATCCTCAGAACCAGGGTGCAATTGCATTTGCAAAACACGTATACGACCGTTCAATAGGAGACATAACGGTTGAAGTCTTTCCGTGGGGGCAACTTGGCGCCGAACGTTCAATGGCCAATCAGGTCAAAAATGGGTCACTCCATATAGCTGCCGTTGGTGCGGATGTTCTTGGAGATTTTATTCCAGAACTGAATGTCTTTGAGCTGCCTTTCATTTATCCTGACAGGGCAACTGCCCATAAAGTGCTCGACGATAAAGAAGTGATGGAAAGGATTGAAAGATTATGTAATGCAAAGGGTTTTGTGTTTATCGGTTATGCAGAATCAGAACTCAGAGATATAACCAACTCACGAAGACCCATCAAAACACCAGACGACCTTAAGGGATTGAAGGTAAGAACAACGCAGTCACCGATATTTATCGATACCTTCAAGATACTCGGTGCAAACCCTGTATATCTTCCATCGCAGGAAATTTATTACGCTATTCAGCATGGCATGATCGACGGCCAGGATAATCCTCTTTCGACATCAATGCTCATGAAGCTTACGGAAATCAACAAATACGCAACATCGTTAAACCATATCCTTGCAGTACGGCTCGTTGTGGTAAACAAAAAATACTGGGAATCATTATCTCCCGAACAACAGAAGATATTTAAAGAAGCGGCGGAGATTCAGGCAAAAGTCATAAGGGATGAGGGTGCAAAGCATATGGCGGATGCCTTTTTAAAGGCAAAGACACAGGGTGTGGAGATTGTTGCCCTGACAGCTTCACAGAGGGATGCGTTTAAAAAGGCGGTAAAACCCATTTTAGATAAATACAGAGTAATCTGCGGTGCAGATTGGTATGATTTTTTTATGAGTAAGATCAATCATTATGCAGGCAAAAAATAGTTGAAGGTTTACATATAAAATCTCCACTTGCAGAAACAGTCTTTAGGATGGTCGGGCGGTGCGAAGATACATTCAACCTTGATGTTTTTATCCACTGCGTGCGCAAACGATTCGAACTCCTTGAGGTGCATATTACGACAAAAGAACTCTGGCAAACCCCGCCTTACCCGTGCTACCTGTGTAACGCATTGAGGTACGGTCAAGATTACCTCATCCGCCATTTCTTCGATGTGATAACCCACAATCATCGTCCATGGACAATACTGCATTGCCTTTGCAAATCCCTTCAATCCTTTTTCCTTGATATGAAATCTGTGTATAATGTCTTTTGCCGACATACCGGCTATTTTATGCCAAACCACCTCATCGAGGTGTTCCGCTGCAGACCGGTCGTATTTTTCCTCCACAGAGAGAAACCAGAAGCCATCCACAACCCTGTAATGCCATAAAAGGAATCTTAGGTAGTTTTTCAGCTCCTTTTCGTCTAAGTGTTCAAGTATTCCTATGTCCATACCCTACCCTTAAAAATATAATGGTTTATTAAGACCGCCCAAACACTCACACCGTCATTCTTTTATCGAGTGCCCTATACTGAATTGCCTCAGCAAGGTGAGATTCCTCTATTTGTTCTTTCGCCTCGAGGTCCGCTATAGTACGGGCAACCTTGAGTATCCTGTGATAAGCCCGAGGCGATAAGCCAAACTTTTCCACTGCCCGCTCGACAAGGGATTTACCGCCCTCGCTCAAGATGCAGTATTTTTTGATTAATCTTGGGGGCATGTGGCTATTTGAATATATCTTTTTTCCGCTAAACCTCTCCCGTTGAATATTACGTGCGTTGATTACCCTTTCTCTTATTGTTTCGGATGATTCTTCTTCTCTTTCGACTGAAAGTTCCCTTACTGTAACTGGCGGTACTTCAATATGTATATCCATCCTGTCGAGAAGGGGTCCTGAAACCCTTGACCTGTATTTGCGTATTTGCGTAGCACTACAGCTGCACGCCCTGCGTGTATCACCCCAGTACCCGCAAGGGCATGGATTCATCGCTGCGATAAGCATAAATCTTGCCGGAAATGTTATCGCATGCGTAACCCTTGAAATGGTCACATACCCGTCTTCGAGAGGCTGTCTCAAAGAATCAAGCACGTTTCTTTTGAACTCAGGAAATTCATCGAGAAAAAGAACTCCATTATGGGCAAGGCTGACCTCGCCTGGTTTCGGGACATGGCCTCCCCCGATGAGTCCCGCATCTGATATTGTATGATGGGGTGCCCTGAAAGGCCTCTCCGCTACAAGGTATCTGTTGGCATTCAAAAGACCTGCTATGCTGTGAATCTTTGTTGTTTCTATTGCCTCCTCATAAACTGGAGGAGGGAGAATAGTGGGTATCCTCCTTGCAAGCATGGTCTTGCCTGAACCCGGAGGACCTATCATCAGGACATTATGCCCACCGCTTGCAGATATTTCAAGGGCACGCTTTGCCTGCGCCTGCCCCTTTATGTCCGAAAAGTTGAGTCCATCCTTTATCGCATACTGATCGAGCGAAAGATCGCCCTCGGAACTAAACACCTCAAGCTCCTGCTCTCCCCTGAAAAAGTGCACTATATCGAGTATATGTGTTGCACCGTACACCCTGACACCCTGAATAACAGACGCCTCTTTTCCATTTTCTCCAGGCGCAATCAAATTTTTTATACCTTCCTTCTTAGCGAGCATCGTTATCGGCAACACACCTCTTATGCCCTTTACGCGTCCGTCAAGGGACAGTTCACCTGCAATCAAGTACCCCTTTATCTTTTCTGCGTTTATGACACCCATCGATACAAGTATGCCAACAGCAATGGGAAGGTCAAAAGATGAACCTTCTTTTCTCACATCTGCAGGTGCAAGGTTTATTGTAATACGGTCGTTAGGGAATTCGAAGCCGGTATTTTTTATGGCTGCCCTCACCCTCTCCTTGCTTTCTTTTACGGATGTCTCAGGCAGACCCACAATGTTAAAGGCAGGCAATCCGAATGATATATCTACCTCTACATCTATTTTTATCCCATCGATACCATAGATTGTAGCAGTGGATATTTTTGAAATCATAAACCCCCCAGTTTATTTTAACATTCGAACAGGAAACCATAGAACGAACAAAAGAAACAGACGCATCACCTCACGATAACTCATTGCGTTGATTCGCTTTTTCACCTATTCGCCGATTCAAGTTGTCTAACTATCTCCCTTGCCTCCTGAGCCCTTTCTATACTACTCACAAGAACACCATTTTTCGAAACAACGATTACGAGATTTGAAACGCCTATTGTACCCGTTATGAAACCATCGTTTATTATCACACAATCCTTTGTGTCAACGGTTATCGCATCGCCTCTTATAAAATTGCCATTCTCGTCAGGCTTGATAACCCTTGGGATAGAAGACCACGTCCCAACATCATCCCAGATGAACCGAGCCGGTATCATCAAGACATTGTCAGCCTTTTCCATAAGCCCATAATCTATAGACCTTCTCTGAATGCCTTTATATATGGATTCTATCTTTTCCGAATCGTTCGATGAAATGGCATCTTTCAAATATTGTAAACCGTCATACAATTCAGGCATGAACCTTGCGATACCGTCAAGTAAGACCTTTGCCTGCCAGATGAAAATACCGCTGTTCCAGTAGTAATGCCCTTCTCTGATATAGGTTTTCGCCGTTTCCACGTCCGGTTTTTCAACATATCTGCTCACCCTATAACAAACATACCCTGTAATATTTTTGAATATTTCGTAAGCGTTTATGTATCCATAACCCGTTTCAGGACGTGTGGGCGTTATGCCTATAGTAATAAGATAATTACCTGTCGCTGCGCACACAACTGCTGCATTAATCGTTTCGACAAAATCATCAATATCAGGTATATATTGGTCGGCTGGTAGCACAACCATAATGGCATCTTTATCCCTCTTTAAAAGGGTAAGCGCTGAGTAGCCAATGCATGCTGCGGTGTCTCTTCCTTCTGGTTCAACAATAAAATTTTCGTCAGGAAGCATTTCAAGCTGTTTTTTTGCAACATCGAGGTGGTTTTTGCCCAAAACAACAAAAACCCTGTCAGGGGAGGTTATGCTTGTTGCACGCTCATAGGTTAGCTGGAAAAGCGTACGGTCACCGATAATCTTAATGAAGGGTTTTGGAACCGATTCAGTGCTCAAAGGCCAGAATCTTTCGCCTTTTCCGCCTGCCATTATAACAACATACACAGAATGAAGCGGTTTAGGGTTTTTCATTGCGGATTTTAAATTACAGGCCTCCTCATGCGACATTTTATTCTATATATTTTCCAATATCTTAGGCAATATATCAGATGCAGAGCCTTTAAAAAACATGTCTGTAATAGATGATGTGAAAGGGGTTTTTTCAGGGTTTATCTCGATTATCGTTGCGCCCATTGCCTTCGATGTATAAGGAATCTCTGCAGCAGGGTAGACCACACCGGATGTCCCTATAACAATCATCACATTACACCTATTTGCCTCTTCGTTTGCCCTTAACATCGCAAGCATAGGTATACCTTCTCCGAAAAACACCACATCAGGTTTCAGGGCGCTATTGCACTTCTCGCAGCTCGGATATGGCATTATATCTACCACTTCCGGAGTAAGTGGGACTTTTTTTGAACAGTTCATACACACAAGCCATCTATGGTTTCCATGATATTCAATGACGTTGTCATTGCCTGCAATTTGATGAAGCCCATCGACATTCTGGGTGATAACCGCCTTTAAGTATCCTTTCTGCTCTAATGCATTCAATGCAATATGGGCAGGGCTCGGCGAAGAATCAAAAATCACCTGGGACATCTCGCGGAGCATCACCCAGACCTTTTTAGGGTTTCTGCTGAATGCACTGATATGTGCATATTCCATGGGGTCATATTTCTCCCATAAACCCTGGCCGCCCCTAAATGTAGGTATACCGCTGTCAGCAGAAATACCTGCGCCGGTAAATGCCACTACATAACCCTTTTCCTTTATGATATCTGCTGCCTTTTTATAATCGTCCATCACCTTAACTCCCATTAATTAGAAGACATTTAATGTTTGTTTCGTATTCGTTATGTTGTTTTCCACCCTTTGCTGATATCTTTAAATGCAGGTATAATACCAAAACCATCCGCTTTTTTTACGGCTCGCTTCACCGCTTCGCAGATAACGAAATCGCATAGCACACCAACCTTGTTTATGTCCGCCTCAATTTCGCCCGTAGAAAGCGCAAAGATAAGGTCTCCGTCAAATGTCGTGTGGACGGGTGTTATTGTTTTTATAAGCCCTGCATGCGACATCTGGGCAATCTTTGTAATCTCTTTTTTGTTGAATTTTGCGTTTGTTGCGACAACACCAAGCGTTGTGTTGACTAAACCGAACTGTTTCTTTGAATATCCTTTCTTGAGACACTCAACCGTATGAGCAAATTCAAGACTTTTTTCGGAAACCCTCGCACCTGCAATAATCCTTCCTGTAATATTGTCTATCACATCACCGAATGCATTCACAACGACGATGGCACCAACAATAAGCCCGTCAGGTAATATAACGCTACTCGTACCTGTGCCGCCTTTCATTGCCCTTGGCATCTCGAAGAGTTTGCCCAGTGCAGCACCCGTGCCGGCACCAACGCTTCCTTCAGCCACCTCTTTGCTGGCGTTTTTACATGCTTCGTAGCCCATTGCAGGCGTAGGTCTTGCCTTGGGGTCACCAAAAAAGAGGTCAAACACAACGGCAGTGGGTACAATCGGAATCTTTGCAACCCCAACATCAAAACCCACACCCTTTTCTTCAAGGTATTGCATAACGCCTGAAGCGGCGTCAAGACCAAACGAACTCCCACCGCTTAGAATAATGGCGTGGACCTGCTCCACTATGTGGCTTATATTCAAAGCATCTACCTGTCTTGTTCCGGAGGCGCTTCCCCGAATATCAAGACCACAAACCGCACCCTGTTCGCACAAAATAACCGTACAGCCTGTATAGCCTGTGAAATCGGATGCCTGCCCTACCTTAATCCCTTGGATATCTGTTATCGCATTAAACATATTTAATACCTATCAAAAATTTTTATTATAAATCCTGCAAATATTGCTCAATTTTGATAGAGCTCTCGTTATTCTGTTGCCTTAGGTCTTCTTTCATCTTTTCCAGTTTTTCAGCTACCTTGTCGTCCTTTATCGAAAGTATCTCGCACGCAAGGATTGCTGCATTTTTTGCAGCATTGATACCCACAGTTGCAACGGGTATGCCCTTTGGCATCGATACTATGGAAAGAAGTGCATCAAGCCCATTAAGCGAACCACTGCCTGTAGGCACCCCTATCACCGGTAAAGTCGTATGTGAGGCAATAACACCGGGAAGATGCGCTGCCATCCCTGCCACAGCGATAATCACACTAAAACCGTCATCGCGGGCGTTTTTTGCATATGTCGTTGTTTTTTCAGGATTGCGATGGGCTGAAGATATATCGATCTTGAATGAAACACCCATCTCTTTAAAAAAACCTATTGCATCTTTTACAACGGGAAGGTCACTGTCACTGCCAAGCAGAATCAAAACCTCTGGCTTCCCCATAAATAACTCCCCATATCAAAGTATTGAATGTTTATCTAATTTACATGAAAGTTGTTTTTTTTGCCACAACAATAAATAACAATTTTTAAAAAATTTTACTTGATATATAATGCTAACCAAATGAAAGCAAAAATACAAAAAAACAACGTGGCCTCTTCTGATTTTATCAAAGAAACGCTTTTATTCAAAGGCCTATCAGAAGAGCAGATAAGAAAACTATCACATATAGGGATAAAAAACACATTCAAACGCGGTGAGACGATATTCTCTGAAGGCGATGAAGCAGATGGGTTTTATATTTTAAGAACCGGTCGTGTCAAGATATATAAACTCTCTTTTGAAGGAAAAGAGCAGACACTCCATATGGTTTCACCAGGAGAGCCTTTTGGCGAGGTGCCTGTTTTTACAGGCGAAACCTTCCCTGCACACGCCGAGGCATTGAAGGAAAGCGACACGGTATTCTTTTCAAAGAAACCTTTCATCGACCTTATCAAAAGCGATCCATCGATTGCACTTAACATGCTTGCAATACTCTCAAAAAGACTGAAGCAGTTCACCAGACTCGTTGAAAACCTCTCGCTCAAAGAGGTGCCACAAAGACTCGCGTCACACTTTATCTTGCTGAGCGATAATAAAAATAATAATGATTTCATAGAATTGGAGGTTGCCAAGGGTCAGTTGGCAAATATGTTGGGCACGATTCCAGAAACATTGTCAAGGATTCTAAGCAAGATGGTGGAAAGAAATCTTATACGCGTGGAAGGACGCACGATTCATCTCGTCGACAAAAACGGGCTAAAATCAATCGCAACAGGTGAGAAGACGCTGACCTGACAATAAAAATTGCAACACAATGAACCACCTGTTTGAAAAAGTCGCACCTTACATATACGCATTGCCCGAAAACCTTTGCATAACAAGACCCTTTGTCTATTGTCTTTTGTTTTCAACAATGTCGCCAACCTCCTCCCACAACTGTTCTGCACTCTTAAACACCATACCTCTTATGCCAAATTCTCTCGCAGTATTTACATATTGCTCGATGTCATCTATGTAAAAAACCTCATCCTCGGCCACGTCCATCTTCTCGAATATCATTTTGTATATCCCTGCATTAGGCTTTTTCACGCCCACCTCGAATGAGAGTATCCATTCATCCATCTCATGCACGATAGGATACTTCTCAATAATGTAAGAAAAATGCAGTTCATTGGTATTGCTTAAGATAAAAATGGGATAACCCTTTGACTTGAGATATAGTATCGTTTCGTTGACCTTCTTGTTTTCGGAAAAGATAGGATTCCATATGTCTTTGAAACCTTCGAAGGTCAAGTTGAGTTTATAGCGGTCTTTAAGCAATCCAAAAAATTCTTCTGAAGAAATCTGACCCGTTTCAAAATCATTTATAAGTCCTTTATCAGTTTCGAACATGAACTCAAAGATCTCTTCGGTATTGAAATTTGACCTATAAGCGGATTTTTCGTGGAGCTTTCTTGCAATCTGTCTATGTTCAAACGGTAAAATCACGTTCCCGAGGTCAAATACAAACAGTTTTATCATAAATAAATACCTTCCTTGGATTCAGCGGGGCATAAAACCTATAAGGGTCGTCGAGATGTTGCCATCCGCATATATGAAGCAGCCTTTTGTTTTTGTTATCACCTTTTATCATTGAAATCCTGCCGCTCATATATCTGTCCCTTATATACATTTCTTCGGTGTATTTATAGACCTTTATGCCGCCCTCAAAAAACAGCCTCGCAACAGCTCTTTCGTCATATTTTTTAAAGCCTTCGCCATTGAAAAGAAGCCTTTCTAAATTCGAAACGCTGAACATTTCTTCGCTTTTTTGAAGTTTTGCATAAGAGAATATATCGAGGTCGATTAAATGCAGCGAGCCGCTGTGTTGTTTTGTATATCTTAATGCCGCCTTATATTCATAAGGCATGTTTACAAAAGAAATAAGGTCTGACAATGCCTCTCTATTAAGTTTCGATCTATTTCCTGAATTTTTTAAAATAACGTCCATAATGCGTTTTTTGTATGTCTTACCCATAATCTGCCTGTAATTGAGCCCGTAGTGGGAAAATTCGAGTGTTATGATTTCAGGCGTAAACTGCTTCAAGCGCTCGAGAAGCAGCTTGTATCCACTTTTATCCCTGTGCATTACCCCCAACATAATGATATCTTTTTCATTATCTTCCATGAGCATAATGTTTTTCCTATAACGGCACAGGTATGATGCCCCATATGTTTTCAGCATATTCACGTATCGCCCTGTCGCTTGAAAATTTCCCGGAACGCGCCACATTAAGGATAGCCATTTTTGTCCATTGGTCTTTATTGCGATATGCCTTGTCGACCCTTTCCTGACATTCTATATAAGACGCATAGTCCGCTAAAACAAAATACTTGTCATAATCAAGGATGGAATTGACAACCGGTTGGAACAAATTGGGTATATCAGGCGAAAAATAACCACCTGCAATCTGGTCTATAGCCTGTTTGAGCTCTTTATTTTCCTCATAGAGTTTGCGTGGGTTATAATGGGTCCGCATCTCTTCAAGCTCTTCAGTTTTATAGCCAAACAGGAAAAAGTTTTCTTCCCCAACCTCTTCCCTTATCTCAACGTTTGCACCATCAAGCGTCCCTATAGTAATGGCTCCATTAATCGTATATTTCATGTTGCCTGTTCCTGATGCCTCGTATCCGGCAGTTGAAATCTGTTCCGAAAGCTCTGCGGCAGGCATTATGCGTTGGGCAATACTTACATCATAATTTGGGACGAAAACCACCCTCAACAGATCGCTCACCGATGGGTCAGCTTCAATGGCTGCTCCTACACTGTGGATCAGTTTGATGATAAGTTTACAGATAAAATAGCCCGGTGCAGATTTTCCGGAAAACAGAACCGTCCTCGGTGTGGTATTCTTCGCCGCTCTTCCCTCCCTAATTCGGTTATACATCGTTATAACGTGCAGTATATTGAGCAGTTGCCGTTTATATTCATGAAATCTTTTTGTTTGGCAGTCAAGCATATATTCAGAGGGAAAAGATATCCAGTAAGCCTTGAAGATATAATCAGATAAAGCATCCTTATTGGCCTCTTTTATGAGCCTGAATTCCTTTTGGAACCCCTTGTCTTCAGCAAACGCCTCGAGTTTTTTTAATTCTCCCATATCTGTCGTCCATTTATCGCCTATCGCTTCGGTTATCAGCCTTGAAAGCTGCGGATTGGATTGTAAAAGCCATCTCCTTGGCGTGATACCATTTGTAACATTTTTGAATTTCTCTGGCATCATCTCAAAGTAATCCCTGAAAAGGCTCCTCTTCAATATATCCGAATGGAGCTGTGAAACGCCGTTGACGCTGTGACTTCCAACGATTGCAAGACGTGCCATATTGACAACCCTTTCCCCATCACCGGAGATTATCGCCATCCTATTTCTACGTTCCATGTCATTTGGAAAAGTTTCTGCCACCTGTATAAGAAAACGCCTGTCAATCTCCTTGACAATCTGCAGGTGGCGCGGCAAAAGATAACCGAACAAACCCTCAGTCCACGTTTCAAGGGCCTCAGGCAATACAGTGTGATTGGTATAACCAAATGTCTTAGTTGTTATTTTCCACGCATCATCCCAGTTGAGACCGTCATCGTCGACAAAAATCCTCATTAGTTCAGGTATAGCTACAGAGGGATGGGTATCGTTGAGCTGAATAGCAACACAATCAGGGAATTCGTTGTAGCTCTGGTGAAATTTTTTATATCTCCTAACGATGTCTTTAAGGGTGGCGCTTACAAAAAAATACTGCTGTTTCAATCTTAATTCCTTGCCTGCGGCATACTGGTCACTGGGGTAGAGTACCTTTGAGATGTTTTCGCTATTGTTTTTATCCTGAACAGCCCTGATATAATCGCCGCTGTTGAAAAACTCAAGGTCAAACTCTCTCGATGATTTAGCCGCCCATAGACGTAAGGTATTTACCGTTTTGTTTTGAAAACCGGGAACAGGGTAATCATAAGCCATAGCCATAACCTCGTCACCGCCGACCCATTTCATCTGGAATCTTCCGCTGACACCCGCAACAGTCTCTATCTTTCCGTAAAAACGAACATTATATAAGAGTTCAGGTCTTGGGAACTCCCATGGATTACCATATCTTAGCCAGTTGTCTGGAACCTCGACCTGAAAACCGTCCTTGATCTTTTGGTGGAATATGCCGTATTCATAACGAATGCCATACCCGTATCCCGGATACTGGAGCGTAGCGAGAGAATCGAGAAAACAGGCCGCAAGCCTTCCGAGCCCCCCGTTGCCGAGCCCTGCATCCCATTCATGCTCAAGCGCATCTTCATAGCTTAACCCGAGCACTTCAACTGCCCTGCTGTATTCCTCTGAAAGCCCAAGATTAATTACATAGTTTCTCAAAAGCCTGCCAAGCAGAAATTCGAGAGACAGATAATATATCCTCTTTGCGTTTACATCATAATATCGTTGCTGGGTGTTTATCCATTTCTCAACGATCTTCTCCCTTACAGAAAGCACTACTGAATTGAACTTATCCCTCGACGTGGCAGAATACATATCCTTTGCAAGGTTGTAGGTTAAATTGTTCAAAAGAGACCTGTGTAGTCTTTCGATTTCTGTTTCCATAACGACCCCCATAACAATATTAAAGAATAATAATAACATGCAAAATATGCAGATACAAACAAAAGCGGATAGATGTTTGAAAAACTCATAAAATCATCTGGTTTTTAACGGGTTGACAGCAAGTTCTTTTAATTGTATCATACGGCATACAAAAGGAATAAGCAAAACGAAGTGATTCAATATCCAAATATCGACCCGGTAATCATCAGGATAGGTCCTTTGTCGTTAAGATGGTATGGCCTCATGTATATCATTGGCTTTGCATCCTCTTATCTCCTCACGATTTATCAAATCAAGAAGAACAGATCCATAAAAATGGATAAGACCTTTATTGATGACCTTTATTTTTACCTGATACTCGGGCTTATAATCGGTGCGAGGCTCGGATATATCATTTTTTATAATCTTGCGTTCTATATAAGCAACCCGGTCGAAATTTTTGTTGTGTGGCATGGCGGTATGTCTTTCCACGGGGGATTGGCAGGCACTTTTATTGCGGGCTATTTCGTCATTAAAAAGTGGCGTCTCGATTTTTTTTCCGTTGCGGATTTGATTATACCTACTTGTCCTATCGGCATAGGCTTAGGAAGACTTGGAAATTTTATCAACGGAGAGCTTTTCGGGAAACCCTCAGGTGCTCCATGGGCAATGATATTTCCAAATGCCGGAAACGTGGCAAGGCACCCTTCACAATTATATGAGGCATTTCTCGAGGGAATTGTGCTGTTTGTGGTGTTATGGGTGTACAAAAATGTGAAAAGACGTGAAGGCGATGTTTTTTCGCTTTTTCTCATACTTTATGGGTTTTTCAGGATATTTTGCGAATATTTCAGGGAACCTGACCAACAGGTTGGATATCTGCTGGGTTTTATTACAATGGGTCAGGCACTGAGCGTTTTTATGATCCTTGTCGGTTTGTTTTTAAGATGTTATTACCTACCCCGCCGAAAAGATTTTAAAAAAACAATATAATATATCATAAGCCATATCCGTAAACCCAACTTCACGAGTCTGAACTAACCGATGAATTCGAATAAAAAGGGGATAATTCATATTTTACATATTTCTCCTTGATCCTGTTGCGTATCTTCAGGACCATCACGTGAGATATGCCCATTTCTTGTCCTATCTCTCTCATAGACATGCCCTCCATAAAACGACTAAGCACCTGCTTTTCCCTTTTCGTTAGATATTTATCCTCCGCAGCCTCAATATCTATCCTACTTTCTAAACACGACTGTTCGTTTATGTCGTTTAGCTGTAAAATATCTTCCATCGATGCGCCATCTTCACCTATCGGACTATTTAAACTAACAAAGATTGCATTGTCTTTGTTTTTACGGATATAATTTTTCAGATGATAATAACAGCCCTGCAATATGTAACTATCCGTCTTGTCACCGAGAACACCTTTTTTGTAATCAATCCAAAGATGTAGCATGGCTTCTTGATATAAGTCCTCATCATTGAAAAATGTGTAATGTCCGTTCATTTTATGTGCAATCCTTTTCACGGTCGGCGATATCCTTTTCGCAAGATTTTCAAAAGACATTTGTTACCCCCTGCAAAAGTTGTAATTATTAAAACCAGCCATTTCAATACCCCTTAACCGAGACCTTTTTGGCATCTCATCTACCCGCTATGAATAAAAAAAGGCGTCCAAACCAACGATGGTTTGGACGCCTCAGTCCATTCAAACTAAATCTTTCGGCAACCATTGCCGAAAGTTTCAAAGTTTTAATTACACTTAAAATTTATACCTATTATATGTTTTTGTCAATATTTTTTCTTCAAATCAAAGGTCAAAATTATCGCTTCGGCTACCTCCTTCATGCCCTTCCTCAAATCCATACTTTTTTTATGTATCTTTTTATAAGCTTCGTCCTCAGAAATACATAATTCCTTCATAAGAATACCTTTGGCCTTTTCGATAATCTTTCTTGATTCAAGTGCCTCCTTTGCTGCAAGGATCTCCTGGTCAAGACGTGTATTCTCGATTGCAACGGCGGCCTGATTAGCAACGGTCTGCATTATATCGATCTCTTCTTTGCTGAATTTATGCTCACGCTGTGTATAACTGTTTATGACACCTATCACCCTGTCTTTAATCATCATGGGCGTTGAAAGCATTGAAACGATGCCCTCTTTTTTTGCGATATCGGGATACATAAAACCAGGCTCCTTAGAGATATCGAGTATTGTGATGGGCCTTTTCTCTTGCACCACCTTGCCGCTGATTGACTGCCCTACCTTGATGTTCGGTTTATTTACATAATAGCTGCTCAGACTTTGGGTCGCAGCAATTACAAGCTCATCCCTCTTTTCATCCAGAAGCATGATAGAGCATATCTTGGAGTCCATAACCTTTGCCGTCATTGTAACGATAAGCTGAAGAATTTCCTTCAGGTAATAATCAGATACGATGGTGCGTGATATTTCAGAAAGCAAATCCAGTTGTTTTGCCTTTTTTACTATCTCATCATGTATGATCGCATTTTTGATGGCACTTCCTAAATACCTCGACACTGTAAATATAAGGTCAACCTGATGGTCGGGATAGTTGTGTTCTTTTCTATTCCTTACGTTCATAACGCCTATTATCTCATCCCTTGAAAGAATCGGTATCGAGAGAAAGGCTTCATATTTGTCATCTTCGAGCGATGTAAAGGTTTTGAAACGTGGGTCATTATACGCCTTTTTAGCTAAGGCAACAGGCTTTTTCTCACGGGCAACCCACCCTGTAACGCCCTCACCCATCTTAAGTTTGATCCTGCCAAGCGCCTTTTCGCGTGGATGGCTCGATGCAGTTAAGATGAGCTCATCATTTTGTCTATCATACAGATAGATCAAACATGAGTCTGCGACTATAAAACGCATAACCATTTCAATGATCCGATGCAAAAGTTCACCCATTTCTAAGTTGCTGCTTATGTCTTTTGCAACTTCGTGGAGAATTTTGAGTTCCTGTTCCTTTTGTTCCAACACCTCATTCAGTCTTTTTGTAGTCATTGCCTAATCCCGTCCATCTGTTATATCGATTCACGATTTGGATACAACGTGTATTGCTTTTTTCTGATGCTTATCGCACCTTTTCTTATCAATGCCTTTAAAACCCTCGAAACTGTCTCCCTTGTAGAACCGCAGGAGTTTGCAATCTCAATCTGCGTAGGCCCATTTTCGATGATGATATGGTTTTTCAACCTTAGCCCAGATTTATCCCCTATGTCAAAAAGATATTTAAGCACCCTGCCTTCGACACTCAAAAAGGCAAGCCCCTTGATCCTCTCGTCAGCATAACGCAGTCTTGAAGATAAAGTCTTCAGGATGCTTATACTTATTGTTGGGTTATCCAGAAGAAGCCTTATAAAATCTTTACGATGAATAACCAGAAGCTCAGAATATTCTGTTGTAATTACATTTGCAGACCTTGGCAACTCATCAATAATGGAAAGTTCTCCAAAGAAACCATCCCTTCCGATAACATCAAGTATGTATTCTTTACCATCGTCATCGAACAACGAGACCTTTACCTTCCCACCCAGTATAATGTAAAGTGAGTCTCCAATCTCGCCTTCTTGAAAAACAACAGAATTTTTCTCATAATTTTTAAGGACTGCGATGTTCGTGATGGCCTGGATTTCTTCGTCTTTCAGCTTAGAAAAGAGCGTAACATTCTTCAAATTGACTGCATATTTATACATAGCAATACCCCCTGTCAATCTAATATCACAGCATATCTCTTACGCTTTTCACTGCCTCCCCAATCATTTCGCCCGGCACACCACCCTGGGCTATCAGCGGTCCTCCTCCACCCTTGCCATTGTATTTTTCTGCAATACCTTTAATGATTTTGCCTGCATTGTATTTGTTTTGAATGTCTTTGCTGACTGCAACTACGACAAGGCCTTTCGTGTCTTCCCGTGAACCCACCACGGCTATGCAGCTTTTTAATCTGCTTCTAATAATATCCGTTATCTTCCTCAAATCTTCCGCCTTAGCCTGCTCAACGAGCATGGTAACGACCTTGATACCTTCATGTTCAAAGGCACCGTCGATTGCAGCATCTATCTTTCCCGTTATTATATCCTTTTTAAATCTTTCAAGCTCCTTTTCCTTTTTCTGCAGATCTTCAATAATACCTTCTATGCGCTCCCTTATCCTTCCGGTTTCCGAGTTAGTGAGTTTCGATATACCGTTTAGGATATCGGCTATCCTCCGGTTATGGTTGATTGCACTTTTACCCGTAACGGCTTCGATTCTTCTAACACCATACGCAAGAGAACTCTCGCTGACAATATAAAAACTGCCTATTTCACCCGTATTTTTAACGTGGGTTCCTCCACACAGCTCAGCGCTATAATCTCCGATCCTTACAACCCTTACCGTTTCTCCGTATTTTTCCTCAAACAATGCAGTTGCACCTTCTTTTATCGCATCATCCTTTGTCTTTTCTTCGATGATAATGTTCGTGCACTCCATTATTTTATCGTTAACAATATCCTCAACTTTCGTTATTTCAGCATCATCCATAGCTTGAAAATGCGAGAAATCGAACCTGAATCTGTCTTTTTCCACGAGAGAGCCTGATTGCTTTACATGGTCGCCAAGCACCTGTCGGAGCGCATAATGGAGCAGGTGGGTTGCCGTATGGTTTTTCGAAACGGACTTACGTTTTTCCTTATCAACGATCAACCTTACCCCATCCCCTGTTCTGAAAGAACCCGTTATCATCTTTATCCTGTGTGAAAATAGATTAGCCTTTATCTTTTTGACTTCGAGCACCTCTGCCCTTCCTGTTTCGGACTCTGCAAAACCTTCATCATCCGTTTGCCCGCCGCTTTCCGCATAAAAGGGGGTATTATCGAAAAATATCTCGCCTTCTTCACCTTCGGTGATTTCTTCCGCCAAAAGGTCATCTTTTACAATGCCGATTATTTTCCCTTCCGACTCCAGTGTTTCATACCCTACAAAAAGATTTTTTGCGTCTGCTTTCAGAACCTCTGCATAACCATCCCCCATTTCGTCTCTTATTGTCTTAGATGCACCCCTCGACCTTTCCTTCTGTTCCTTAAGTGCATTTTGAAATCCAGACACATCGACACTCAAGCTGTCTTCTGCTGCCATTTCCTGGGTTATGTCAAGCGGAAATCCATAAGTATCATACAATTTATAGACAAGCTCACCCGGGATAGTGTTTTCACCCTTTTCTTTCAATGTCTTTGCAATTTCATCATAAAGTCTCATGCCGACGCTCAGCGTTTCAAGAAACCTCTCTTCCTCTCCTTTGAGCACCCGTATGATGTAAGGATGGTTTTGCTTGATATCAGGGTATGTGTCCGACATTATGTCAACAACGACACCTGACAGATTGTACAAAAACTCTTTCTCTATGCCGAGCTTCTTGCCGTAACGCAACGCACGTCTTATTATCCTCCGTAATACATATCCTCTGCCATCCTTCGAAGGCATAACACCATCGTTGATGATAAAGGTTGCCCCCCTTATGTGGTCTGCTATTACCCTCATGGCGATATCGCTACGCAAATCTTCTCCGTATATGCAGCCCGCGATATCCTCCAAGCGTTTTATTATAGGTCTGAAAAGGTCGGTCTCATAATTTCCGATCTTGCCTTGCAGGATGGATGAAACCCTTTCAAGTCCCATTCCTGTATCTATTGAAGGATGTGGCAGGCGCTTCATTTCTCCGTCCCTTGACCTTTCAAATTCCATGAAAACAAGATTCCAGACCTCTAAAAACCTATCGCAATCACAACCTACCTGGCATGTAGGTCTTTTGCATCCCACGCCCTCACCCATGTCATAGTGGATCTCAGAGCATGGGCCACACGGGCCTTCGTCACCCATTGACCAGAAATTATCCTTCTCGCCAAGCCTTATTATCCTTTCGGCTGGAATATCGATACTCCTCCAGATTTTTTCTGCTTCATCATCATCTTTGTAAATAGTAATCCACAGACGTTTTTTGTCCAGATTCAATACCCTGGTCAAGAACTCCCATGCAAACGGTATAGCCTCTTTTTTGAAATAATCGCCAAACGAAAAATTGCCGAGCATCTCGAAAAAAGTATGGTGTCTTAGTGTTTTTCCAACGTTTTCAAAATCGTTGTGTTTTCCGCCTGCCCTCACGCACTTCTGAGATGAGGTTGCCCTTTTGTAATCCCTTTTTTCAATACCCGTGAAGACGTTTTTGAACTGCACCATGCCTGCATTTACAAAAAGTATTGTTGGATCCCTGTCGGGCACGAGCGATGAACTCGGGACAATTGTATGACCCCGTTCATAAAAGTATGTGAGGAATTTTTCTCTGATTTCTTTTGATATCACGATTCACCCTTCTTTAATCCGTATTGAGTAAGTATTTTTTCCCTAATCTCCTCCTTAACCGATTCGTTCTTTCGGAGATAATCTTTTGCATTTTCTCTTCCCTGACCTATCCTTGTGTCTCCATACGAAAACCATGTCCCTGCCTTTTCGATAATCCCTGCGTCAACCGCCAAATCCAGTATATCCCCTTCCTTTGAGATGCCTTCACCGAATATAATATCAAACTCCACCTCTTTAAAAGGAGGGGCAAGCTTGTTTTTTACAACCTTAACCCTTGTCCTGCTTCCTATGATATCCTGTCCATCCTTTATAGACGATACCCTCCTAATATCGAGACGCACAGATGAATAAAATTTCAATGCGTTTCCGCCTGTTGTTGTTTCCGGGTTGCCAAACATAATACCTATCTTTTGTCTTATCTGATTTATAAATATAACGGTTGTCATGGATTTACTCGTAATTGCGGTCAGCTTTCTCAAGGCTTGAGACATAAGGCGCGCCTGTAGTCCCATATGTGCATCACCCATATCCCCTTCGATTTCTGCCCGGGGCACGAGCGCCGCAACCGAATCTATTACCACAATGTCTGCCCCACCGCTTCTCACAAGTATCTCCGCGATTTCGAGTGCCTGTTCGCCGGTGTCGGGTTGGGAGATAAGCAATTCATCCGTTTTGACTCCGATTTTATTAGCATAAGCCATATCGAGCGCATGTTCCGCATCGATAAAAGCGGCAGTACCTCCCAGTTTTTGTATCTCGCCCACCGCCTGCAAGGCAAGCGTCGTTTTACCAGAGGCTTCAGGGCCAAATATCTCGATGACCCTACCCCTTGGCAGCCCTCCTACACCGAGGGCAATATCAAGAGAAAGCGAACCCGTTGATACTACCGGCACCGCCTCTATAGGCTTTTCGCCCATCCGCATAATAGAACCCTTTCCGAAGAGTTTCTCTATCTGTGACACCGCCATGTCAATAGCTTTTGATTTATTATCTTCTTCTCTCACCTTTTGTTACCTCCCCTCTTCATATATTTTTCTATCATCTCATTAAAATCATAAAAAAACTATCTTTTCAATGACTTTTGCCCAGATTTATTTTCCATACCGGTGTATATATGGCACCGTGGCTTGTGAGCGTACTCTTAAATAGCACAAAGGCATCCACATTGAACGATTTCTTCTCTATTTCCAAAAACGTCCTCTCCGGTAAAGCAGAGGCAATTCTTTTCCTTCCAAGTGTAATGTGGGGTTTGAAATCCCTTTCGTCCTTTTCAATGCCAAGAGAAAAAGCGCTGTCTTCTATATCATTGAATATGTCTTTTATATTGTCAATCCCGTTTTCCAGCGAGACAACAATGACCCTTGCCTTCTTTTTAGAGGGAAATGCATCTATCTGCTTCAAGCAGAGAGAGAACGGACCATACTTCAAACCTATGTACCCTAAGTTGTCCTTAAGCTTCCATGCAAGAGACTCCTCGATTTCACCAAAAAACTTCAATGTGATGTGCTGACCCTCGCTTTTTACCCATTTAACCCCATCGACATACCTTGAAAGGGAATCTGAAATTGTTTGAAGGTATTTTTTTATGTCAGCTGGGATTTCCATTGCCAGAAAGGTTCTCATATGGGTTTACCTTCGAGATATTCTTCAACGATTTTAAGGGCTGCGTCTGATGTCTTGCGTCTTATCTCAAACCGGTTGCCGTCGAACAGAAACTTACGGACATAGGTTCCCTTTTCTATTGCAAGTCCTATGAACACTGTGCCGACAGGCTTTTCTTCAGTACCTCCGGTCGGTCCGGCAATACCCGTAACAGAAACACCAATGTCTGCGCATGCTGCCTTTTTTACCCCTTCCGCCATAGATTTTGCAGTTTCTCGGCTTACAGCCCCATAACGATTAATGATCTCTTCCGGAACAGATAAAAGCGTTATTTTTGCTCTATTGCTGTATGTCGTAATACCTGCTTCAAAATAATCAGATGCACCGCTGACATCTGTAATCCTGCTTGATATAAGGCCTCCTGTACAAGATTCTGCCACAGCTATTGTCAGCCCTTTCTCTTTTAACATTTTGCCGATTCTTGCTTCTATTTCCATATGCCATAAAATAACAGATATCCTAACCAGAGCACAATGTTTGCATAAATGCCCGCAATAATATCATCGGCTGCTATGCCGTAACCTTTTTTAAAACCCTCAACGGTATTGGCTGGATATGGTTTTATTATATCAAAAATCCTAAAAAGGAAAAATCCTGCAATAAGCGTAATGAAGGTTGGTTTGTGCCCCGCCATCGTTATGAACATACCTGTCAACTCATCTATGACTATATACCCAGGGTCTTCACCTGTAAATTCAAACATGTTTATACTGATAATCGAAAATATGATGAGAATACATATAAAGATTATATTTGCGTTTAAGGAGTGGAAAGGAAAAAGGTATATAAGAATGCAGCCTAAAAGTGAAGCCCATGTACCCGGCGCAAATGGCATATAACCCACAAACCCGCAAGTAACGATGAAACGAAAAATGGGCTGCGAATAGCGAGGTGATTGTTGCGTATTAACCTCCTGACACAGAATATCTTTTCACCCTTCACCTGTTTTTCTATTTCTCACCATAAACCTTTTCTTCATCAAAAACCTTCTTACCCACTACCTTCCATCCATCAGCCCATACCCTGTAAAAACAACTCCAGTAACCTGTGTGACATGCCGCAACCTTCTGGTCAACCAAGATCAGGATCGTATCGTTGTCACAATCAATATGTATATCCTTTATATTCTGAGTATGGCCTGATGTCTCACCCTTGAACCAGAGCTTCTTTCGTGACCTTGAATAGTAGTGTGCCTTGCCTGTTTTTAGGGTCAACTCAAACGCTTCTTTATTCATGTAGGCAACCATGAGCACATCCTTTGTCCTGAAATCCTGAACAACTACAGGAACAAGCCCGCGTTCATCCCATTTTATCTCGCTCATCCTTTTCTCCTTCAAACCTTATGGCATCGTTTCGTTTTTATGTTTCAAAGCCTTACACTCACGCCCCTGTCACGCAGGTACTGTTTGGCCTCTATAATGCTGTATTCCCTGTAGTGAAAGATCGATGCGGCAAGTACGGCATCTGCCCTTGCATCCATAAGACCTTCATAAAGATGCTCAAGTGTACCGACTCCTCCAGAGGCAATGACCGGTATATTGACCGCCTCAGAAATGGCCTTTGTAAGAGGGATATCATATCCTAACTTTGTGCCGTCCCTGTCCATGCTTGTAAGAAGTATTTCGCCGGCGCCTAAAACCTCGACCTGTCTTGCCCATTCTATAGCATCTATACCTGTTGGTTTTCTGCCGCCATAGGTATACACCTCGAAACCTTCGTTTTTCCTTTTTGCGTCGATGGCAACACAGATACATTGACTTCCGAATATCTCACTCGCCTCACGTATAAAATCAGGCGTTTCAATGGCTGTGGTATTGACCGTCACCTTGTCAGCGCCGGCAAGGAGCGTCTCCCTTATATCCTCTATCGTCCGTATACCACCGCCTACTGTCAAAGGCATAAACACTTCGCCTGCAACCTTTTCAACAACATCGATAATAGTCTTTCTTTTTTCATAGGAGGCGGTTATATCGAGAAAACAAAGCTCATCGGCCATCTCGTCCTCATAGATTCTTGCAATATCCACAGGATTGCCTGCATCTTGAAGCCCTAAAAAGTTTACGCCTTTTACAACCCTGCCCTCCATAACATCAAGGCAGGGGATTATTCTTTTAGTCAGCATATTTCACAGCCTCTTCAATTTTTATAAGACCTTCATATACAGCCTTGCCGAGTATTACCGCCCAAGCACCCATGTCTTTCAGTCTTTTTACATCATCGATGTGCGTTACACCACCGCTTGCAATAATTGGAATCTTTGTCATAGAAAGGATGTTTTTCAAACCTTCATAATCCGGACCGACAAGCATGCCGTCACGCGAGATGCTTGTACTAAGGATTGCCATTATTCCTATCCGCTCGGATTCTTCAAGAACTTGTTGGATATTTTTATTGACAGCTGTTTTCCATCCCCTCACCATAGGAACGCCGTTTAGCAGGTCAAGGCCAAGCACGATATTTTTGAATCTTGAGAGTTTTTTAAAAAAGGTGTCATCTTCCAGCGCCCTGGTTCCAACAATTATACCATCTAAGCCCGATTCGCTATAATATCCAATATCCTCTTCGCCCCTTATACCTCCGCCTACCTCCATATACCCTTCAATCTTGTGTCTCATCCTTTTGATAAGTTCATGGTGTGTGCGCTGCCCTGTCCTTGCCCCGTCGAGGTCTATTATGTGAAAATCATGCGCCCCTCTTTGTATCATCTCATCGATCTTATCAAGGGGATTATCACTGTAAACGGTTACCTTTTCGAAATCCCCTTTTTGAAGGCGCACGGTTTTGTTATTCATCAGGTCCATAGCGAAAAGGGCTTTCATCTCGACACATCCTCTGTGGGTGAAATAGGTGTTTTTTCAGGTTCCTGAGCCAGTTCTTCGACAAGCATATCCAGACCCTTTTCTATACCTTCTTCAGATAGTTTCTCCGCTGTTATCCATTTACCTCCGCGTTTGAAGAACTTACCAATACCGAAAAGATTCTGAGTTAAAGCCTGCTGCTCTTCATCAAAAACGAACATGCGTTTAAGGACATTGTTTTCAAAAAGGTGCATGTGAAAACCAACCCCTGCAGGCTTTTCAGCGGAGAAGTTTCCTCCTTTGCGTTCCTCAAATCGAAATACATATACATTGATATGTCTGAATCTTTCTGCACCGCCTGAGAATTTGATCCTTCGCGCATTAAGTCCTTGTTCGACCTGTTTTTGTATAATCGTCAATGCATCCCTGTGAATATTGCCACTTTTTATCAACCTCCCGCAGTATCTGCATTTATTGATCCCTTCGGTACTTTCAACCTTTTCAACGGAAATACCGATAGCATCGCTTTCCTTTTCGATGTTGGATGCGACCTGAGCATCACTATCCGCTATTGAGATTGTAGCAGGGATGCTGCAAACGAAAAACAGAAGCATCGCGGCATATATCCTTATAAATCTAACCATAACCCCACAATTCTACAGGAAAACACCGATAAATGGAAGAGGAAAAACCCTGTTTTTCAGATTAATGATTTTATAAATTTAACGAGATAGTCTGTTTTAAAGATATATAATGGCTTTGATGCAACAGCCTTTATAAAATATTGCCTCGCAAGCCTTTTTTCACCGGCAAGGTATAGCTTCCTAAAAAGTTCAAGACACCTCCGCGATATAAAATCGTTTCTAAGATATTCGAGAGACCCTTTATAAAAGGGATCGTTCAATATTGTCTTTACAAGCCCTATGTCTTGTCTTTTCAATTCCTCGATATTGTGCCTGAGACTGTCTTCATGCCATAGCGTTACCGCTGTCGGTCTTTTTGTATAGTATACCGTTGTGGAAAAGAACACCTTGCAGAAATATGCAACATCCTCACCATTTGAAAGTCCAACGGGAAATCTGTATTGCTTTGCAATTGTCCCTTTGATTAATATGGCGCAGGTTGCAAAAGGCAACCTGCCGAGTATGAGGTCCTCATAAAATTTTCCGGAAGCCCTGTCGTTTTTAAACCTTGGACGGCACGACAAAGCACCCTCCATTCCCTTTTTTGAATATGTCTCGGTAAGCACAGCACCAATATGTGGATTTTTCAGAAAAATGTCCAGCCTTGTACTTATTGCATCTTCCGTCAGATAGTCATCCGCATCGAGAAAACCTATAAAATCTCCTTTTGCATATTCGAGCCCTTTATTACGTGCCGCAGATACCCCGCTTCTGTCCTGGTATATATATAAAACCTTACCCTCATATTGTTTTACAATTTCACCTGTATTATCCGTCGAGCCATCATCGACGACAATAATCTCGATGTTTTTATATGTTTGCTGAAGGCATGAGTTAAGCGCAACCGGCAAATATCCTCCGTAATTATAAGTAGGTATTATGATTGAGACCAACGGTGATTGTACAATCTCCGACATATACTAAGTTTACCCCTGCTTTCGTTCAATTACAAATAAATCTCGAAAACATCTCCATTAAACTTTACTTATCTTTAAACCAATGGGTAAAATAATGAAAAATCTCCGAAAGGAATATTTAATATGAAAAAGACAGAGAAAATGACTCCAAAAGAGATCAGGGCATTGATAAGAAAAGGGGAATGGCAAAGGCCAACATCGGGTCTTGCCTTGGGTTATGCACAGGCAAATCTTGTAGTGCTGCCAAAAAAATATGCATTTGATTTTTTATTATTCTGCCAGAGAAATCCCAAGCCCTGTCCATTGCTCGAAGTGTTGGATGCGGGTAAATATATAACAGAGATATTGGCAGCTGGCGCCGATATCACGACTGACTTACCTCTTTATAATGTTTACAAAAACGGGAAATTGATATCTACCATCCAAAATGTCGAAAACTTATGGCAGGACGATTTTGTGACATTTCTTTTGGGTTGCAGCTATTCATTTGAAGAGGCGCTTTTAAAAGTCAAAGTCCCGGTCAGACATATAGAAGAAGAAAAGAACGTCCCAATGTATATAACGCATATAACATGCAGGCAAGCAGGTATCTTCAAGGGTCCCCTGGTTGTTTCGATGAGGCCAATCCCTGAAAACCTTTTAGTCAAGGCTGTTAATATTACATCACGTTATGCTGCAGTTCATGGTGCACCCGTGCATATAGGCAATCCTTTAAAGATAGGCATAAAAGACATACACAAGCCTGATTTTGGCGATGCCGTAACGATTAGAACAGGTGAAGTGCCTGTTTTTTGGGCATGTGGCGTTACGCCTCAGGCCGCCGTTATGGAGGCAAAACCGGATATCTGCATTACACATGCCCCCGGACACATGTTCATATCTGACATACTCAATGAAGAATTGGCGTCAATATAAACTAAAAAAATCTCCCTCAACCCAGATCAGTAGGAGTTGACAACCGGGTATCCGCCTGTGGATGTCCCTTTAATAGTATTGATTGGAGTTCCGCACATACCACAAACACAAAAACCGAAAAATATATCCAGAAAAGAAAGGCGATAAACACCCCATAAGCGCCGAAGAATGCAGTAAATTTGCCTATATGCAGTATATAATATTTGAAGAGATACTTACCAAGATGCCAGAATAACGTGGCAATGATACTTGTCAAAATCAAAATCCTCTTTGTCTTTCTCACAGGCGTAAGAAAATAATAGAGAAGATAAACCATGAAAAACGTGATAACAACATCGAGGAAAGAAAACATGAAAGCCATATAAGCCTTTGACAAAAAGGCCGGCAGCATCTTTATAACCTCCGTCTTCATAACAACGCCGAATATAAAACTAAAGAATAGTAGCGTCTGAATAATTGAAAAAACAAATGCAAAGAAAAACTCTTTCTCCTTTGCCCTGATAAATTTTTCCGGGTGTTTTTCAAAAATAATACGAAAAGATGGACGAATGATAGAAAACAACTTTGCAGTAAAGAAGAATAGGAACAATAGCCCGAGGGGTCCGGAGAGTTGTTTCGATAAAGAAATAACGTTTAGCTCCCTTAAAAGACGTTTTACAATAATCGTGTTATACGGTTCAGGCAGGATGCTTTTAAGAAATTTAGCCAGATGCACCCCCGGCGTGCTTATATCGATCACATATCCAAGAAGATAAATCGACAGCAACGTGAATGGGATAAACGTTAGAAGCACATAAAACGAAATAGACGAAACGATTATATTCGCATGGTCGGCTTGATATTTTGTAAAAAGTCTTCTTAGAAGACGCCAGATAAATATCCAATTGCGTTTCAGCTCAATCTGGATATGCTGCACAAACTTTTTAGCCATGAAAACATTTTATCATTCATCATATTGTTTTCACAATACGCAATAATTTTTAATGCGTGGCTATATGTTTTTCTTTAATCAAATTTATAGAGGACTAAAGAACTCGCAGTTTATCTGGATTTGTCTGTAGCCGTTATTGCTGCATAACTTTTACTAAATTATTCCATCATTAATAACGGTGAAAATACATTTATAACAACACGTGGTAAATTTCGTACGCCTTTTTTTGAAGCTCTTCTCTAACGCTTGGATGAGCGATATTGATAAGGGCCTTCATGCGGTCTCTGACGGTTTTGCCTTTGAGGGATGCTATCCCGTAATCTGTTACCACATAATCAACGTCGTTTCTTGAAGTAGTTACCGCAGCGCCCTCTTTAAGCGTCGGGACAATCCTCGATACTTCTCCTTTTGCCGTTGATGGAAGCGCTATAACAGCCTTTCCACCTTCAGACATACGTGCGCCTCTCACAAAATCAAGCTGTCCACCTACACCGCTGAATTGTTTAGGGCCTAATGTATCTGCACAGACCTGGCCAAGCAGGTCAACCTCCAGAGCAGAGTTGATAGCAATCATGTTTTTATTCTGGGCGACTATATAAGGGTTATTTGTATAATCAACCGTTCTCATTTCAATGATTGGGTTATCGTCTACCCAATCATAAAATTCGCGTGAACCCATAAGAAAATTCACGACAATCTTGTCTTTATGAAAGTTTTTCCTCCTTCCGTTGATAATGCCCTTTTCAACAAGATGCTTCACACCGTCCGATATCATTTCAGAGTGAACACCAAGGTCTTTCAAGCCGCCTAAATTTTTCAATACTGCATCAGGTATTCCGCCGATGCCCAACTGGAGACACGAACCATCCTCAATCAGTTCGGCCACATGTCTTCCGATGTTGATTTCCACTTCTGTCAATTCAGTGGCTTTGAGTTCTGCAATGGGTACATCGACTTCAACAAAGCAATCTATTTCTGAAACGTGCACAAAGGATTCACCGTGTGTCCTTGGCATTGTTTTATTTATCTCTGCAATAACAATCTTTGCACATTCAACAGCCCTCTTTGTATAATCAACAGACACACCCAAACTGCAAAATCCGTTTTTGTCTGGAGGAGAAACCGTTACCATTGCTACATCCACTGGAAGCACTGAATCAAAAAGAAAAGGAATCTCACTAAATATGTAAGGAACATAATCAGCCCTGTTTTCCCATATAGCCTCCCTTGTGGGACCACCGGAGAACAAGGCAACATGTCTGAAGCTTCCGGCATATTCAGGTCTGCAATATAAGGCTTCACCCATGGGGACCATATGCACAATCTGCACACCTTTTAGCTCGTTTACCCTTTTCATTAATGCAGCCGGCAAAACCCTTGGCTCGCCGCATGCATGAGAAAAAACAATCCTGTTGCCTGATTTAACCTTTTTTACAGCCTCTTCAGCGGAACACAGACGCTCTTTGTAGACGCTCATCGTTCTCTCCTCACAACATCCTTTGAACTCACAAAAATAACTTTTCCTTTTACTTCCTCAACCGATTTTCTTTTTGTTAAACATGCCCTGGAGCACCCATTTACCATTATTGATGTGTCTTCGCGGGGGATTTCGGTGAAAAAGGTCTCCAGGGCTTTTTTTACATCTTTCGGGTTGACATCGGGGTTACAGTTCCCGCAGTACTTTATCTTTATCATTTACATTCTCGGTTCTTCTTTATTCACTTTTAGCTGAACTTTTTATCCCTGCCAGTTCCTCAGCCAATCCTGCTTTATAATCAAAGTTTGCAAGTCTCCCGATCATTATCTTTTGAGCCTGAGGGGAACCGGCCCCATGCAGAGATTCAGTAAGATAGCCTACTGCGCCCATGCCAAGGGTAAGGTTCTCAATCAATCTTTGCATCCTGCATCTATCTTCAGTACTGTAAGACGTTGCACTTCTGTAATATTTTTCGAGGTATTGTCTTATCTCAGGATTTTTAAAATCCTGTTCTCCGGGAAGCGTAACGACAAGACCACCAGCCACGTCCTGCGCCAGACGAGAGATAAGGTAAGGTAAATGTGTTACATGAAGCTTGCATACGTTTGCCAACATAAGGTCTATAAGATAAGTTCCGGAAGCCGTAGGTCTACCCTCAGCAGAACAAGCCACACCACAGGCATAGATTGTCTCATTTAGGTGTGTCATTTCAACCAACTTATCTTTAACATGTGAAGCCTTTTCAATACCCTGAATTTTTGAAATTGCTTGTGCCGCCCCTATCAGAACATCACCGACACCGCTCTTGCATCCACCGTAACTTTGCCTATGATAACCAGCAAATCTTTCTACAAGTGCACCGGAATATTGATATTCACCGCACATAAAAACCCTTTCCCACGGAACAAACACATCGTTAAAGACAATGAGGGCCTCCTGACCACCAAACATTGCATTGCCTACATCGATATCGCCTTCCTCGAGCCTCCTTGTGTCACAGGACTGTCTGCCATATATATATAGTATACCCTTAGCATCCGCAGGCACCGCAAAAGACACAGCGTAATCCTTATCTGCCTCTCTCATCGTTTGCGTAGGCATAACGAGTATTTCATGAGAGTTAATAGCCCCGGTCTGATGCGCTTTTGCGCCTCTTACAACAATTCCGTTCGGCTTTCTCTCAACGACATGGACAAACTGGTCAGGGTCTTGCTGTTCAGATGGCGCAAGCCTTCTATCGCCTTTTGTATCGGTCATGGCTCCGTCTACAACAAGATCGTTTTCCTGAACATATTCAAGATATGCACGGAATCTTTTGTTATACTCTGTGCCAAGCTCCTGATCCATTTCAAAAGTGACGGAATCAACCGCATTGAATCCGTCAAACCCAACACAACGCTGAAAACAACAGCCAGTTTTTTGTCCGAGAAGTCTCTGCATCTTGACCTTTTTTATTAAATCTTCTGTATTCTGATGAAGGTGAGTGAAACGATTGATCTTTTTGCCTGTCAGGCTTGAAATTGCCGTCAGCAATTCTTCATGCTCCGGTTTATGACTTAATTCATATGTCATGGCACAGGCATTAATCGATGGCCTGATAATAGGATGATCAACATAATTTTCTATCATCTCGCCGGCCAGAAAAATGCGCTTTTTCTGTTTCCTTAAACTTTCGATATACTCGCTGCTTGTCATGAGAGGCATGGCTATTCCTCCTCTTTGTTTTTTTATATGTTTCGTTAATACATTGATAAGCAATTTATGTGCCAATGAATTAAAGCATTGGCCGATGCTGATAGCCCATAGCTGGCAGCAATTAACAAAAACCTTATATAACAACTTTGAATCTATCTTGAAAATAGGTGATGCAATAATGCATCATGATATTTTCTTTGAAAAGGTTTTTTGCTTGGATTGTGCTATGACCTAACAGCTATCAAGTATTCAGCTTACTTAAACTGCCAAATACTGCTTCTTTATCGCATCGTCCTTTTTGAATGTTTCAATATCAGACTCGTATCTTATGTGACCTTTATCGATGATTGCAACCCGGTCAGATACGGCCATTGCAAACTTGATATTCTGCTCAGAAAGCAGTATGGTTGTTCCCACCTCTTTAAGCTTTAAAACCAGGTCTTTCAGATTTTTAACCATAACGGGGCTTAATCCTTCGGTTGGTTCATCCAAAAGAAGCAAAAGGGGGTTTCCCATCAGTGTTCTTGCTATAGTAAGCATCTGTTGTTCACCGCCGGATAGCGTTCCACCCGGTCTGGATTGAAAATCCTTCAAAACAGGGAAAAATTCGTATACAAGGTCAAGATTCCAGATTCCTTTTCTATTTTTGCCCATCGTTGTGCCCAGAATCAGGTTTTCATTAACTGTCAACGGCCCAAATATCTTACGGTCTTCTGGAACGAGGCCAAGGCCGAGACGAGCGGTTTTATAGGGTTTCATTCCTGTTATATCCTGTCCCTTAAAATATACTTTTCCGGTTTTTGGTACAATGTCCATAACAATCGTTTTGAAGGTTGTGCTTTTTCCTGCACCATTGCGTCCCATAAGACATAGTGTCTCACCTTCACGTACCGTAAGGCTGACATCAAACAATATGTGGCTTTTTCCATAATATGAATTTATCTTATCTACAACAAGGATATCAGCCATTTTAGAGTACCTCTTTCCCAAGATAGGCTTCAATTACTCTTTCGTGTTGTCGAATATAATCTGGTGGGCCTTCAGCGATTAGTTCACCCTGCACAAGAACTCTTATGACCTCTGCAATACCAAAAACCATATCCATATCATGTTCAATAAAAATAGTCGTCAGTTGAAAAAACTCATGAAGTTCTTTAAGGAGGGCCATCATCTTCATTCTTTCATCAGGCGCCATACCGGCTGTTGGCTCATCGAGTAACAGTATTTTGGGCTGCAGTGTCAAGGCGATTGCTACATCAAGAATTTTCATATCACCATGCGACAACTCCGAAGCCTTCAATTCCTTACAATGAAAAAGTCCTATTTTATTGAGGATAAAATCCGTATGTTCCTTTGCATCATCAAAGGCCATCTTGTTTACAAAAATCTTTGCATTTTTTTGAAAATGAGCAAGCGATGCAAGGTAGACATTATCATATACTGACTCTTCAAGAAATACACTTGCTACCTGAAATGCGCGTATCATACCAAGCTTGACTATGTTCTCTGGTCTATCCCTTGTTATATCACGTCCATCATATATAACATTCCCGTCATCTGGAGTAATAAAACCTGATATCAGGTTAAAAAAGGTCGTCTTACCAGCTCCATTAGGTCCGATAATTGCCGACATTTCGTGATTTTTAAAGCTGATATTCACATGATTAGTTACGTGAATACCACCAAAATGCTTGTCAAGATTTTTAATTTCCAGAATTGCAGACAACCTCTTTCTCCTTCTCCCCAATGTTTTTGTTGTTACCTATTTTTCTGATGCCCAATACCCCGTTAGGGAACAAAAGCACCACAATAAGTACCACAACACCAATATAGAATGACCAGTATTCTGTATATTTACCTACAATTTCTTCCAGTCCGGTGAGTATGCCGGAGCCTATAACTGGTCCGAAGAATGTTCCCATGCCACCAATTGTTGCCATAAGGATTGCGTTTCCGGACATTGGCCAGTGAAGCATATCAGGATGGATGCTTCCGTCAAGCCCAGCATATAGTCCTCCTGCAATACCTGCAAAAAATGCTGAAACAACAAATGCCTTAAGTTGGTTTTTGTATACATTCAAACCAAGGAATGTAATCCTCTGGGGATTCTGCCTTATGCTGTTGAGGACAGTACCAAAAGGGGATCTTCTTATCCTCCACAAAATATAAATGCATATAGTTACTACTATGAAACTGAAGAGATAATATTTTGTTACACCTCCGGAAAGCATGGCTGGTTTGGCTATTGCCTGTATACCATCATCACCGCCTGTAAAATGATAAAGCTTGAAAGTTAGCCCCCAAACAAGCTGGGCGAAAGCAAGTGTCAACATCGTAAAATATATGCCTGTCAACCTGAGAGTTAGAAGTCCGATAAAAAAGGATACAAAAGCAGCCCCTACAGCTCCAAGAAGTATATAAGCAAGAAAATATTCCGGACCTGTCGCCTTAACAAGCATACCGGTAACGTAAGCACCAATACCGTAAAATAGCGCATGTCCGAATGATACAAGACCAGTTGTACCGTACAGAAGATTGAAAGCAACAGCATAAAGGCTAAAGATAATGACTCTTGCTACAAGATGTATATAGTGGGCGCCAGGATTTATAGCAACAATTCCAAGAAAGAACACGAAATATATTATCCATGGCAGATAATCTTTTATTATTTTCAAGGTGTTATTTCCTCCCCGCTACTTTTTTCGCAAGAAGACCTTCGGGTTTTACAATAAGCACTATAATCATAACAATG
>Ga0116191_1000417_pt1 | contig 38794 bp, 31 predicted proteins | sample AD_UKC111_MetaG_FD_89897 | JGI IMG/M metagenome (GOLD analysis project Ga0116191, IMG submission 89897) | Active sludge microbial communities of municipal wastewater-treating anaerobic digesters from Hong Kong - AD_UKC111_MetaG | ecosystem: Engineered > Bioreactor > Anaerobic > Digestate... | reverse complement strand
GGTTGATTAGAACGCGCAGCGTGATCGGCAGATCGATGCTTGCAGAAATAGCCATGTCGACCGCACGCAATGACGCCAGATGCTTCACCTGGCGTTTGATTTGATCCTCGGCTTTTTTGCGCTCGGTAATGTCCTCGACGCTGACAAAAACTCGCGAGAAACCCTCGCTGTCAGCGGGAATATTTGTCGAGATCGAAATGATAATGTCCCTTCCATCAAGGGTCCTGTTCACGGTTTCGCCGTAGAACTTGGGCTGTTTATTCCAGAAAGCGATCAACTCACGCCTGAAATTGTCATAGGAGGATTCAGTGAAAACCCGGTCATGATTGTGCAGCAGATCAGCCTTCGTTTTTGCGCCGTACATGGACACAGCGGCATCATTGACCTCATTAACAATGATCAGACTGGCGGCTTCTCTCACCGCCTGGGGATGCTGGCGCAGATAAAGATCCAGATCCTTCACGCCATTTTCCCGCAGGTCTTTCAGATAATTGATCACCTCCGAGAAATCCTCATCCCAGATGCACACGGGAACAGAATCAAATATGCTCTTGTAGCGGTTTTCGCTCTCGCGCAAGGCTGCTTCAGCCTCTTTTCGCTGGGTAATATCAGAAATGCTGACCAGCACACTCGAAAAATCTTCGCGGGTTTCCGGGATTTTGATGCGTACATGGACAATGATACGTTTCCCATCCAGAGTGCGGTTGATCGTATCACCCTCAAAGATTCCTTCATGATTCCAGATCGCCAATAGTTCTTGTTTGAAATTCTCATAGGTTTCCCGATCAAACACCTTGTCAATGGGACCTAAAAGATCATCCTTGTGTTGAGTCTCGTACATCGTCAGTGAAATCTCATTGACATCCTTGACGATAACGGATTTCAGCGCAGACCAAACGAATTTTGGATTCTCATCAAGGTATTGGTTAAGATCGGTGACACCAGAGTCTCGCAAGGTTTCGAACATATCATAAACTTTGATAAAGTCTTCTTCCCAAATAGCAACCGGCACAGATTGGAAGATCGTCCGGTATCGAAGCTCACTCTCACGGATCGCGTCTTCAGCATTTTTACGATCCGAAATATCCCTTGTAAATGAAATGATACAATCCTCACCATCGATCTGGATCAAGGAAGCAGACATCAATCCTGTTTTAATCGTCCCATCCTTCAACCGGAACCTGGCTTCCATATTCTTTACTTCGCCCCTGGTGATTAGCTCATTCTTGAGATGTTCACGATCCTTGGTATCCGCCCAGATCTCAATTTCCAGTGAAGTCTTTCCCATCACGTCTTCACGCGAATAACCGGTCAATTCAGTAAACCCGCGGTTGACATCATAATACAACCCGTCTTTCAAGCGGTTGATATTGATCGCATCCGGTGACGTCAGAAATGCCTTGGCAAATCTATCTTCCAGATTTTGTAATTTTGCATCCCGCATGACAATATCGGTAATGTTTTCGATCACGCCAATCCCGCCCACTAATTCCTGGTGCTCGTTTAGGATCGGAGTAGTGTGCAACTTTATGTACAGGTCTGATTTTTGCCTGGAGTTTTGCGGGCGGTACCAACCTTCGTAATATCCTTCTTCACAATTTTTAATTGCGGATATTGCAGGGTAGATTCTTTTGTCTTTCAGGTTGTGGAAATCAAAATTCTCCATCCCTTTTCTATTGTTCATCAGAATATCAACCAGCTGGTCATTGATATTGGTGACAACCAGGTCGGGATTGTAATAAAACAACCCTACAGGGGTTTTTTCAAACAGTAAACGGAATCTCTTTTCACTTTCCTTAACCGATTCCTCCAATACTCGCGCGTCGGTAATATCTGTAAAGAAACCCAGCAGGCCTATTCCAGATTGCCATGCGATTTCTCGTGATTTTGTCCTGACCCAACGCACCTCGCCTGTCTGCAGAAGCACCCGGTGAACAACCTGGATGGTTTGCCCGTTGGCTAAATTCTCTGGTTGATAATGGCTAATGACCCCATCATAATCATCCGGGTGAATGAACTGCCTGAGATCCATTGGGTAGGCAAGCACGCCCTTGATTTTTAAGATTTCCAATGCCTGGGCATTTAAATACGCCAATCGTCCGTCGACGACCACGAAAACTCCCTCGGTGGCACTGTCGATCAGCAATTTATATGTTGCTTCGCTCTCTATTAATTTTTTTGTGCGGTCATTGACCTGCTGCCTTAATGACCAAACCCAAAGAATCACCATCCCCAGCAGTGCTCCCAGCGCTATCAATGCAGTAATATACATGCGGAGCTGTTCCGTGGATGTCCTCTTCTGGTATGCAGAAAACCACTGGCGGGTTAAATGTTCATACTGACCGTTTGCCTCGACCACAGCCAATGCTTCATTCAATTGGTGGACCAATTGCTCATTGCCTTCTTTAACGGCAAATCCATAATTCCTTTCCAAAAGATGCAAACCAAGAGCCTGCAGGTTGTTTAAATGATTGTGGTCAATATAGTAATAACCAATGATGTTGCTTACCAGCGCCCCATCGAATTCCCCATTTGAAACCCGCCTTAACGCCTCTTCAGGACTCTCAAGTGTAACAATTGTTCCAATAAAGCCGCTGCTCTCCAGAAAATTCTGATTCACATCACCTGTCTGGACTACGATCTCATGCAGCTCGCCAAGAGTCTTGAACTTCGATCCTCTACGCACAAAAACATCAGAATAATGTACGGAATAAGGATTGGCATAATCATATTGTTCATCACGGCTGGAGGTGTATGCCATGCCGCTGATAACGTCAACTGATCCATCCAGTAAATTTTGCTTAGCCTCAGTCCAGGAGGATAATTTAAACTCCACCTCAACCCCCATGGTTTCAGCAACAGCGCGCATCAAGTCATTATCAAATCCCTTGGCCTCCCCGTCCTCAAGGTAAGAGTACGGAGGATAGGAATCGTCACCACCGATAATTAAGGTTACTTTGGAGAAAGATGAGGGTTCTATTTGTTCTGGCAGGAAATTGATCTCTGCCGGATCGCGAAAAACTTTATCTTGCAACCCAAAAAAGATCAGTGTACTTATGGCAACCAAAAATATGGTTATCAGGAAGATGACCGCGGAAATAACTATCCAATTTCTTTTATTGGATTTCACTATATGATCCCAGCCGTGCATTATATGATGTCTGCTTGATTGCACATCGGATGATGAAGCCAAAAACGCGGGGATGCCAATAAAACCCTCGCACTACTAATTCTAGGAGATTTTGAAGCGTTGTACAAGGGATTACACAGTATTGATAACTATTTGAAATGATTTTTTGAAAAATCTGCTGTGCTACAATACATTCAGGAGATCAAGTGACTATGGAACGTACTGTCCCCAAAAGCGCAACAGATGAGATCGACCTGTACTTGAGAACGATTTATTCCCTCTTGCGTTCCAGCACCGAAGTGAAGATTAAGACACTGGAAGAAGTCCATGCCGGCATGAACTCCTCTTTGCATCTGGGTGCGCGAAAACTCTCACCAGACACGTCAGCGTTCATCTATTCAATCCTGCGCCTGCCGTCTTGCATCACCGAGGTATGCTCGATCGTTCTCGGGCAGAGCGCACCGGTCTTTGCCCGTCAGGGCTATCCTGATGTGGAATCCTGGCAGCCAGTGAGCGCTAAAGCCCGCCGCAGGACAACCTATTACGACGGTAAGAATACACTTGCCGTTTTCATCGCCAGCCGCTCCGACATCGAGGATGTGGTGCCAGTCTTGACCGCATATCAGATCGAATGGAATAAGATGCATCACCTGCTGCATAATTGGTGTTCAACATCCCTGGTTGAGGTCAACGATCCCTCGAGTACCGCTTTTGAAGAATTAGCCCGCTGCCTGGAGATCGATCGTGAAGAGCTCTTGCGCCTTCATACCGTCTGGGGCAGCGAGTTTGGCAATATTATTGAAAAGATTGCCGCAAATCACTGCTCGTTCGGTATCCGCTTGTTGAGCGGCTCGCTAAGCGAATACTGGCGTGCCACGCGCATTTGGTGGGATAACATCGAAAAAGAAAGACCCGGTATTCTCGAAACACCGGTTTATTTCGTTTCCAGCAATACCCACAGCCTTCCCAACCTGCTCACCGGTTATGCCCTGAAGAAAAAAGAACAAATCATCTCATTCCTCGAACAGCCCGGCAGCAATTCGGGTTTACTGCAAGAATGGCAGGAAATCCTCGCAGGGCATGAAGATGCATCCATCGAAAACTTCCTCTATTACGCATTAAAGAAATACCAGCAAACCGGTTATGGAAGCGAATCCCTGAAAGAGCAAAATCAAACAGAAATCTCGCACGGGATCACCCGCATCCCTTCCATTCACTCATTCGATGTCGAAGCGCAGGTGATCGATCTCTCCCACCTCGATCCGGCGAGTTTCGATCCGCGCCTGGTTGACGCCGGTCAGGACCTGGCTTTCCTCAAGAAAAGCAATGCTTTGATCATCAATATCGATTACCCACTTGGCCTTTGTGCATATAACATCCTTGCCAAGATTGCCGAACATGTCTCGGATATTTTGGGGATTTATATCATGGGCAAAGCGGCTACTCTCAATGCTGTGCGCGGCGATATCATGATTCCTGGCGTCGTTCAAGACGAGCAGTCTCAGAACACGTATCTCTTTCAAAATGCCTTTTCCGCCCCTGATGTAACCCCTTACCTGTCATACGGTACAGTTCTGGATAACCAAAAAGCACTTACGGCGCTCGGAACTTTCCTGCAAAACGCAAGCATGATGGACGTGATGTACCGCGAGGGTTATACCGATATCGAAATGGAAGCCGGCCCTTATCTATCAGCGGTATACGAAATGTCGCGTCCCAAGCGCCATCCGGTAAACGAGATCGTCAACCTGCAGGGAGCGCCGTTCGACATCGGCATCCTGCACTATGCATCCGATACACCGTTAAGCAAAGGCGCCAACCTTGGCGCTGGAACCTTGTCATACCGCGGAATGGATTCAACATACGCTGCGTCGGTCGCCATCCTGCGCCGCATCTTCAAACTCGAAAGGCAGCGCCTTGGCGGCTAAGCCCCCTTCGATTGCGGTATAATCGAATGCGGAGGTTGCATGGAAATTACCTGGTATGGACATTCCTGTTTTCGGCTGACTGAACGAAGTCTGGCCACTGTGGTCACCGATCCTTATGATTATAAGCAGATCGGCTACGAACCATTAAAGTTAAAAGGTGACATCATTACGGTCAGTCATAACACCCCGGGTCACAACTTTGTTTCAGCCGTAAAAGGGGATTCGCATCTCATTGACGGCCCCGGCGAATTTGAGATCGGAGGCGTGTTCATCACCGGTATTCAGACCAATGGTCATACCAAGAAGACTGCCGAAGAACCGCGCAACACAATGTTCCTTTTCGATTACAACGGCATTAATATACTGCACCTGGGTGATGTGAATCGCGTACCCACCCAAACCGAAGTAGAAGCCATTGGACCAGTTCATGTAGCTCTTGTTCCAGTCGGCGGCGGCGGCAGCCTTAATGCTATCAAGGCCACCGAGGTGATCAGCCTGCTCGAACCGAATATCGTCATTCCCATGCACTACGGAACCCCGGCTTTTGCCAACACCACCGCAAAATTAGACCCGCTCTCAAAATTCTTGAAAGAGATGGGGCTGACTGATGTTGAACCCGTACCTTCTCTCAAGATTCCCAATGCCAATTCTCTGCCAGATGAGACGCGGGTGGTTGTATTGGAATATTCAAAGAATAATAACGCATCCTAATGGACCAAAACCGACCGATTAAATTAATCATGACCTGGGATATCACCCCTGAACACGAACAGGAATACTTCGAGTTCGTGATCCGCGAGTATATCCCTGGCATCCAACGTATGGGCTGTGAGCTCTCGGATGCCTGGGCTACTGTTTTCGGTGCCCGTCCTCAAATCATGATCGGAGCGGTCGTCGCAAACGCAAAAAAAGCCCGCCAATTGCTTCTCTCCAATGAATGGAGCACACTCACCAACCGCCTGCAGGATTTCATTCAAAATTACACAATAAAAGTGGTCAATGCCAGAAGCGGTTTTCAACTCTAGAACGAATCCTGATGAAAGAAGAATTTAGCCAACTTCTTCTGACCTGGTACAAAACAGATGCCCGCAGCCTTCCATGGCGCGGGCATCCTGATCCCTACGCCGTGTGGATTTCTGAGATCATGCTGCAGCAAACCCGGGTGGAGACAGTCATCCCGTATTTTCTAAAATGGATGCAAATCTTTCCGGATATCCCGTCGCTGGCAGAAGCGGAAGAGGATCAGGTTCTAAAACAATGGGAAGGTCTGGGATACTACTCCCGTGCCCGTACCCTGCAAAAAGCTGCCAGGATGCTTGTTGAAAAATTCGACGGAAGGCTTCCTGACGAAGCACCTGCCCTCGAAAAATTACCCGGCATAGGTCCTTACACTGCGGCAGCCATCGCGTCCATCGCCTTCGGCAAGGATGAAGCCGTTGTGGACGGAAATGTTAAAAGAGTTCTGGCGCGGGTGTGCAATTACTCCAACCCGGTTAATATCCCCGCATCCCAATCCGAATTGCGCCGGATGGCCCAAGACCTGCTTCCCGCAGGAAAGGCAGGCGATTACAACCAGGCCCTGATGGACCTCGGAGCAACGATTTGCACCCCGCGTGTTCCGAAATGTGATTCCTGCCCGGTACAGACGGTATGCGCCGCGGCTTCGCTTCAATTACAATCTTCTCTCCCGGTGATGGAGAAAAAACAGGTAATCCCGCATTGGAATGTCACCGCAGCTGTTCTCAATCGTAATGGGAAAGTGCTCATCGCAAAACGTCCCCACAATGGTCTCCTGGGCGGGTTGTGGGAATTTCCCGGCGGCAAGGTGGAAGCCGGAGAAACCCGGGAGCAAGCCCTCGAACGGGAAATCATGGAAGAACTGGGCAGCCGCATCCACGTTAATGAGCTGCTGGGAGTATACCGCCATGCATACACGCATTACCGGGTCACCCTTTATGCTTTTCGTTCAACGATCATCGATGCAGAACCTCAACCCATTCAGGCCAGCGGTATCCGCTGGGTGAAAGTCAGCGAGCTAGATCAGTACCCGATGGGCAAGATCGACCGCATGATCTCACAGGATCTGCAAAATGAATTGTCCCCGGGATGAATTCGCCCTCAAGCGCGATCAAATGGTCTCCAGCCAGATCGTTCGGCGGGGAGTTCATAATACGCGCGTGCTGGATGCCATGCGCAGTGTTCCGCGCCATCTATTTGTGAATCCCGAAATGCGAGATTTTGCCTACGCAGATTACCCGCTGCCCATCGGCTACGAACAAACCATCTCCCAGCCCTACATTGTAGGCTTAATGACCAGCCTGCTCGACCTGAAAGGCAACGAGAAGGTGCTTGAAATCGGTACCGGCTCCGGGTACCAGGCGGCCGTCCTTTCAATCCTTTCTCAGGAAGTACATACGATAGAACTCATCGAGCCGCTCGCGGTTCGGGCAGAAGCCCTGCTGAAGCAATTGGGTTACTTTAACGTGCACGTTCATCTGAGTGATGGTTCACTGGGCTGGCAGGAGGATGCGCCGTACGATGCGATTCTGGTAACTGCCAGCGCACCTCGCGTCCCTCCACCGCTTTTAAGTCAGCTTGCCCCAACAGGCAAACTCATCATTCCTGTCGGCGGACAGGGTTACCAAACTCTTGAACTCTGGACCCAGGAGAACGGCGTCTGGCAGCCGGAAGAAATCCTTCCAGTGGCGTTCGTACCGCTGCGCGGTGTTCACGGCTGGAGTGTGCAGGAAATATAAAACTCGCCGCCCGGTGGCAGCGAGTTTTTGATTGTGTGGGTTAATTTTTTACCACGTTCACAAATATCATCGGTCGGCGCTGGGTCTCTTTATAAAGATAGTTACTGACCGCTTGTTCGATATCCTTTTGGATGTTCCCGTTCGCCCGTGTCGCAGTATCCACTACGCGCGTACGCAGTCCGGCCATCAAATCCTCAGCATCGCGGTATGCGATAAAACCGCGGCTGATGATCTCCGGATCCTTTGCCGGTTTCCCGGTAAATTTATCCATGACCAGGTTGATCACCATCACGCCTTCCTCTGAGAGAACCTCGCGGTCGTGCATGACATCCTTGCTGACATCGCCCACACCAGAGCCATCGACATAAACATAAGAAGCCGGCACACGTTCACCAAGTTTCATCTTCCCGTCGCGGAATTCGACACTTTGACCATTGAGAATGATTGAGATGTTCTCCTGCGGGATGCCAATCTGTTGGGCAAGCAACGCGTGCTGGTGCAATTGGCGTAATTCACCGTGAATGGGAATGAAATACTGCGGCTGGGTGAGATGCATCAGCAATTTCATTTCTTCCTGGCTTGCGTGACCTGAAACGTGCACCGGTGCGATCGCTTCATAGATGACGTTCGCTCCGCGCTCGAAAAGGCGGTTGATGGTGCGGTAAACATTTTCTTCGTTCCCCGGAATAGGGTGGGACGAAAGGACGATCGTATCGCCAGTCTTTACATCCAGCAGGCGGTGAGTTCCGGTGGATATCTTTCCGAGAATCGAGGTGGGCTCGCCTTGAGATCCGGTGCACATGACCGTAACATCGCTGGCCCGCATATTGTTTGCTTCTTCCAGGCTGACGATCAGGTCGTCTGGCAGGTTCAGGTAACCCAGCTTGCGTGCGATCTTCGCGTTATCGATCATGCTCGTTCCAGCAAATGCCAGTTTGCGTTGATGTTTGAGCGCGGCATTGCCAACTTGCTGCATGCGCGAAATCAGCGAAGCGAAGCTTGCGATGATGATCCTGCCCCGGGCTTCCCGGAAGACCTTATCCAGGGCATCATCGACGACCCTTTCGGAAGGGGTCCAACCTGGACGTTCCGCATTGGTTGAATCGGCCAGTAAAGCCAGTACGCCGCGGCGTTGAAATTCCGCCAGTTTGGCGTAGTCGGTCGGCCAGTTATCCACCGGCGTGTGATCAAATTTATAATCCCCGGTATGGACGATCAATCCGGCGGGTGTTTCAATCCCCAAACCGATGCCATCCGGAATCGAGTGACAAACATGAAAGAAATCGACCTTGAACGGGCCAATCTTTCGGTTGTCACCGGCATTGACTGTTTCAAGCTGCGCGCGTGACGCAAGACCGTTCTTTGCCAGTTTGACTTCCAACAATCCCCTGGTCAAAGGTGTGGCATAAATGGGTGCTTGAATTTCCTCCAGTACATGGCGGATGGCACCCGTGTGGTCTTCGTGGCCGTGGGTGATGATGATCCCCTTGACCTTGTTGCGGCGTTGAATAAGGTAGGTGATATCGGGAATGATGTAATCGATTCCCAGCATATCGTTTTCAGGGAACATCATCCCTGTATCGACGACCAGAATCTGGTCATCGTATTCGTATACCATCATATTTGCGCCAACTTCCCCCAGACCACCCAGGGGAATGATTTTTAATACTCCCTTACCTGAGTGATTGCTTTTTTCATTCTTCTTCATTTTTTCTTTGTAACCTTTCAAAACTAATCCTGATGAATCATTGATATTTAACCGCATCGAAAGGTCTCCCCTGTTGATTGCGGATGAAAACAAGTTAAAAACAAATCCCGGCAAAACTTTCTAGGCCAGGGATCCAGTGTATCCTTCTTTGTGATTGTAAACAATACACCCCAATCTCTCGGGATGCATGTTGAAAGCAATAACGAATGGGTATTTCAACAAATCCTAACCTGCGGTAATGATAATGATCAATTTTAATAACGGATAAATTATACCCTATTATTGAGATAATTATTGTTGTATTTTTGACATCCTGTCAAGGTAAAACACATCAATTGACATGCTGCCCGTAGAGTTGTTCGCGGATTTTCAAAACCTGCCGGCGCAGGCGGTCATCACGCTCGATCATATCTGCAACCTTTTCACAGGCATAGATGACCGTGGTATGGTCGCGTCCTCCGAGTGCCTCTCCGATCTGCGGCAAGGAGACGTTGGCTTCCTGCCGCAGCAGGTACATCACCACCTGGCGCGGCAGCGCGGCTTCGCGCGTACGGTCGCGGCCCATCAGTTTTTCGGCAGTGATGCCAAAGGATGAGGCCACCACGTCCACCACATGTGAGGGTTCGAAGGCGTTGCGCTGCGGAACCAGATCCGTGAGCGCCACGTTGACCAGTTCCTCGGTCAGCGGAGCACCGCGTAAGTCTGAGTAAGCAATCACACGGGTGAGAGCCCCTTCCAGTTCGCGTATATTAGACTGGAATTGGCGGGCAATCATTTCCAGGATAATCGGTTTGACCGTTCTGCGTGTACGTTCAGCCTTGGTGCGCAGGATGGCAATGCGCGTTTCAAGATCAGGCGGCTGGATATCCGCGGTCAACCCCCATTCGAACCGCGAACGCAGGCGTTCTTCAAGCGTATTCATCGCCTTGGGCGGCCGGTCAGATGAGATCACGATTTGCTTATCCTGACCATGGAGAGTGTTGAAGGTATGGAAGAATTCTTCCTGCGTGGATTCCTTGCCGGCGATGAATTGGATATCATCCACAAGTAAAACATCGATCCGGCGGTAGCGGTCACGAAATGCCTGCGTGCTGTGCGTGCGGATGGCGTTGATTAAATCGTTGGTAAACTCTTCTGATGAGACATACAGAACCTGTTGGCCGTGACTGCAGGCGTAATTACCAATTGCATGCAGTAAATGAGTTTTTCCCAATCCCACTCCGCCGTATAAAAAGAGCGGGTTATAAGCCTGGGCCGGGTTCTCGGCTACCGCCATGCATGCGGCATGCGCCAGGCGGTTTGAAGCGCCGACAACAAAGTTATCGAAGTTATATCGCCCATTAACGACCGGAGGGGTAGTCGTTTGCGGTTCCGCGATCAACGGCAGGGGAGTGGAAACAGGCTCTTCAACGGCAACCTGGTTTTCATAATCCTTATGCCAGATGACAAATTCCACCTGCTGCGGGGATTCCATCAACCCGGTGAGAATTCGGTTGACCGTTCCGCTCAGCCTGGATTTCAACCAGTCGCAGGCATAAGCATTCTGAACACCGACAACAAAAACTCCCCCTTCGTATTTGATTAATTCTGCTGGCTTCACCCACGTATCAAAGGACGCTTTTGACATTTCCATCTGAAGTTGACCAATGGCAGCCTGCCATGCTTGTTCAGCAATCATCAATGTCCTCCTAAATAGATTCGCGCCGCGGCAAGGCAATAGAATATCAACCATCCTGGAACCAGGTTGGTAATGAGATAAATCTATTGTGGGTGAGTTTCAGGCCTATCCGAAGCTGCAACAAAGCTTCGTCGAACACGTAAAAATATTCTAACAGAAACGAGGGGCAGGAACAAGCTGAAAACCCTACGATACGTTAAAGATTTCAAATTCTTTAAGGTTCCGAATCTTAAGAAAACGACGGGAATGCATTCTCGCCTTGCTCAAGTTCTGATTATTTTTATCCCAAGAAATACGGTGAAAGACAAAAAGGTACCCCTATATATTGGGTTAACCGGGGTAATTCGTCCTAAACTTCCATAATTGGGATTGCTTTATAAAATTTTTATTGCCTGTTTTTTCCATACTGCTTTCCATTTCGGATACGAGAAATGGTATTAGCAATTTTTAACACTCATTACTCAAAGCTTACAAGTGGGTCAATTTTAACCAAATACCCGCTTCTCTTGTTATTGCTTCAGCATCATCCTGGCAGCCCGGCGGGCAATTTCAACTGCAAAATTCGTTCCCCGGTCCCAGGGATACACCTGCGACATGCTGGCGAAGTACAGCCCCTTGATGGGCGTCTCAATGTCGGGGATATTCCGTGAATGATTCACCAGCGGAACGGGCTGGGCATAATTTGTTTTCCAAAGCCAGACCTTATTGATCCAATCCGGCTGAAAATCGGGGTTGATGCGTTTGAAACTTGGCATGAAGCGCTCGACGAGTTCTTCCTTGGAAAGGCTGAAATACTCGTGCCCTTCTACGAGGTAATCACCGCAGTAGAGAATGTGCTCGCCATTGAAATATTCGGATGGGAGGAAATTGGTATGTTCGACAAGTGCCAGGAACGGGAACCCTGCTGTTTTGGGCAGGTTGTACCAGTAATACCCTTCGCGTGAAAGCTGATGCTTGAGCGAAAGGATCATCACCACCGCACCCAGGTTCTTCAATTCCAGCAGCCCTTTCAGGTAATCACTTTCAAGCTGGGGCGCCATCTTTGCCATCTGTTTCGGCGAAAGTGTGACCAGGACCTTGTCGAAATCTTCCTCACCCCGATTCGACTTCAACGTCAGGGTTCCTGCAGCATTCTGCTGGATGCTCTCCACCGCGGTCTCGAAAGCGAGATTTGCCCCCAAACTGACGAGAGCGGCAGCAAAATCGTCGGCAAACGCCTGGAACCCGCCTTCATATGTCACCAGCTTGGTGGTGCGTGCATGCAGCCGCGCCCACATCCAAGCCATGTTCACCTGTGATGCATATTGTTCACTGAATTTGCCGATCACCATCGGTTCCCACATTTCGGTGTACACCTTGCTGCCAGCCCATTTGCGCATCCATTCGGCAACGGTGACTTTCTCCATCGGCGGCCAGTTCCTGGTCAGGCGCAGATACACTCCCACCAATCCGAAGCGGATCTTGTTGATGCCGTATCCCAATCCAGGATACAGGATGGCAGAAGGAATGGAATCAAACGGATAGAACTTATCCTTGAAGTACATTACCGTCTTGGGTGAACGAACCCTCACCTTCTGTTCCAATCCAAGCTCGCGGATCAAACCAAACATGTGTTTGTCTGATGTGAACCAGTGGTGGTAAAACTTCTCCACGGACCATTTCCAACCGGGTTCTTTAAAACCCGAGGCCAACCCGCCGGGGGTGGCGGATGCCTCGAAAACTGTTACCTGATGCCCTGCTTTGACCAGATCATAAGCCGCTGAAAGTCCCCCAAACCCTGCACCGATGACTGCAATTTTCATTTACTCTCCTCCGCGGCGCCTGGAGGCGTCGATGGTTCTTGTTGTTTTGCATTATCCTGCGTCTCTTGACGCAGGGAATCATCCCATTTAATACCCTCGCGGGTCATAAAGTATGCGCCCAGCAGCGTGATGGGCAGCCAGAGCGCCACGTGCAGCACAAGGGTGTATCCCACCGCCGCGGATTGCTCCACCCCGTAAGCGGTTAATACTGCAATTCCTGGTGCATCGAACGTGCCGATATAACCCGGTGCAGAAGGAATCGTGGTTGCCAGGTTGACAATCCCGTTCATCAGCATCAGCGCAAAGAAACTGACTGTGAAAGAGAAGGCGTGCATCACAAACCAGTATTTGCAGGTTTCGAGCAGCCAGATAATGACAGAAGTCAGGAAAACCATTAACACGTTAACCGGCGAACGCAGCGAAGCCAGACCGTCTAAAAACTTTAACATGATCCCCGAGGTCTTCTCGCGTAGCCGGTGGGGAATCACGCGGTCAATGAACCACTGCCCGATGCGTGCAGTCACTTTGGGGAACATGGCCGCCAGCAGAAAGATCAGTAATACACCCAGAAAGACAGCTGTGCCAATCAAAGCCACGTTCTCGATATTACCCACAAAACCTGAATCGAAGGATGCAACCTTTGCCAGTTCAGGCAGGTTCACGAAAACGAATGCCAGCATCACCACGCCGTCGAAGATACGCTCGACAATGATCGTTGCCAGTGACGCTGAAATGGGGACCTGCTCGCGCCGTTTAAGCACCACCGCGCGCAGCACCTCGCCCGCCCGTGCCGGGTAAATATTGTTACCCATGTATCCGATGCAAGTGACGGGGAACATGGTACGCGTGGGGATCTTCTTGATCGGCCGCAGCAAATAATGCCAGCGCCACGCCCTGACCCAAACCCCGATAAAATATACCGCGATACCCGGCAGGATCCACCAGTAGTTGGCGCTTTTAACTGCTTGCCAGAAATCCCCCAGGTTCAACCCTTTTAGAGCAAAGTACAGGAAGACGACACTGATGGCGACTCCCAACCAAAATTTCCATCTTTTCATGAACATGATTCTACCATGAACCCTTAAACCTCACCTCCATTACGGAGTTGTATAATCTTGTTATAGAAAAGGTGGAAATATGGAAGAAGAACCCCGTCTCTATGATCTCATTTATGCCATCGTACGCCAGATTCCATGCGGCAAGGTGGCATCATACGGTCAGATCGCCAGGATCGCCGGCAGATGCTCAGCCCAGATGGTCGGGTTTGCCCTGTCAGCGCTGGCATCGACCAGGCACGATGATGAGGTGGAAGACGTCCCCTGGCAGCGCGTGATCAATTCCAAAGGGCAGATCAGCCCGCATGGATTCGGCATGGGCGGCACTGTCCAGCGCCGGCTGCTCGAAGAGGAGGGGGTTGTGTTCGACCTCGAGGGCAAAATTGACCTATTGCGTTTCGGCTGGGACGGCGCATTGACCACCCCCGTGCGCAGGCGCGAAAATATCATTTAGCAATAAAGCAGCGAATTTCATCCAGACGAATCAATTGAAAACTGCTTTCTGTTGGTATATCCTGGTGATTCCAGCAAAAAAACAAACCCCCGGTATCTGAAGTCCAGATACCAGGGGTTCTCTCAGGGACGGATCCCTTTACTTGTCAGTTGCAATTGGTTTACTCTTTTGGTTCTTCCGGTTTGGAATAAACCATGGCAGCCATTTGCTTGTAATATTCCCACTTGCGCTGGGCAAGTTCTGAAGCCTCGTCCATCAGTTTTTCTGCGCGGGCTTCATCATTCTGCACAAGCATACGGTAGCGTGTTTCATTGTATGCGTAGTCCTTGACCGCAACGGTGGGTTCGCGGCTGTCGAGCTGCAGCGGATTCTTGCCCTCATCAACCAGTGTCGGGTTGAAGCGGTAGAGCGGCCACAGACCAGTCTGGGTGACCAGTTTTTGCTGTTCGAGACCTTTCACCATGTCGATGCCGTGTGCGATGCAGTGGCTGTAGGCGATGACCAGGGAAGGGCCGTCGTACGCATCGGCTTCCAGCAAGGCCTTGAGCGCCTGGGTGTCGTTCGATCCCAGCGCAATGTTGGCCACATAGACGTAGCGGTAAGACATGGCCATCAGACCCAGGTCCTTCTTGCCCAGGCCTTTACCCTTGGCAGAGAACTTGGCAACGGCTGCCAGCGGCGTAGCTTTGGAAGATTGGCCGCCGGTATTGGAATACACTTCGGTATCCAGGACGAGCACATTGACGTTTCGTCCGGAAGACAGGACGTGATCCAGTCCGCCGTATCCGATATCGTAAGCCCAGCCGTCACCGCCGATGATCCAGACGCTTTTCTTGACCAGAGAATCAGCCACACCCAGCAGCATTTTTGCACTGGCATGTTTACTCGAAACGAGTTTATCTTTCAAAGCGTCCACACGCTTGCGCTGCTGCCGGATGCCCGCCGAGGTGGATTGATCAGCGTTGAGGATCTCCCCTACCAGTACGTCACCCAGTTCGCTTCCCATCTGTGAGAGCATTTCTCTGGCGAATTCATTTTGCTTATCCAGTGTCAGCCGCATTCCCAGGCCGAATTCTGCGTTGTCTTCAAACAGCGAGTTGGCCCACGCAGGTCCGCGGCCGTCTTTGTTGTGTGCCCAGGGTGTGGTCGGCAGGTTGCCGCCGTAAATGGAGGAACAACCGGTGGCGTTGGCAACCACCAGACGGTCGCCAAAGAGCTGAGAGACCAGCTTGATATACGGTGTCTCGCCGCAGCCGGCACAGGCACCTGAGAACTCGAACAGCGGCTCGATCAGTTGTGAATTCTTGATCGTGGTGGGCTGGAAGAGATCAGGGTCAGGAGCAGGAAGTTCAAAGAAGAATTTCCAGTTCTTGCTTTCACTCTCGCGCAGCGCAAGCTGCGGTGTCATATTGATCGCCTTGCGTGTGGGGTTGGTTTTATCGCGTGAGGGGCATGCTTCCACGCACAAACCGCAACCGGTGCAATCTTCCGGAGCTACCTGGATGGTGAATTTCATATTTGGCAGTTCTTTAAACTTGGCATCAACGGACTTGAAGGTTTCAGGTGCATCCTTCAGATACGCAGGGTCGTAAACTTTCTCGCGAATGGCCGCGTGCGGGCACACCGTGGCGCATTTGGCGCATTGGATGCAGAGGTCGGGTTCCCAGACCGGGATCTCGAGAGCGAGGTTGCGTTTCTCCCAGCGGGTGGTTCCCGAAGGGAATGTACCGTCCACAGGGAATGCGCTCACCGGTAAATCTTCGCCGTTGAAAGCAATGATCGGACCGAGCACCTCTCGCACGAACTCAGGAGCTTCGGCGGGAACCGGTGACCGGCGGGTGATCTTGCTTGTAGCGGCTGAAGGCAGTTCGATCTCGAACAGGTTTGCCAGCGTATGATCCACGGCATCATAATTCTGCTTGACCACAGCTTCACCGCGCTTGCTGTATGTCTTCTTGATTGACTTTTTGATCTCGGTAATTGCCTGTTCGCGGGGCAGAATGCCGCTGATGGCAAAGAACGCCGTCTGCATGATGGTATTGACGCGTCCGCCCATGCCAGTCTTGGCGGCAACTTCATTGGCGTTAATCATGTAGAATTTCAGTTTCTTGTCGATAATCTCCTGCTGAACTTCGCGGGGGAGTTTATCCCATACTTCGTCCTTGTCGTAGACACTGTTGAGCAGGAAAACCGCACCCGGAGCAGCGTATTTGAGCATATCCAGCCATTCCAGGAAGGAGAACTGGTGGCAGGCCACGAACTGGGCGTCATCGTATTCGATCAGGTAAGGCGCGCGGATCGGATTCGGTCCAAATCGCAGATGCGAAATGGTGACAGAACCAGATTTCTTGGAATCGTAATAGAAGAAGCCCTGTGCGTCATTGGGAGTATCTTCGCCAATGATCTTGATCGAGTTCTTGTTGGCACCCACGGTGCCGTCCGATCCAAGTCCGAAGAATACGCAGCGCACTGTCTTGGGATCCGCAATCTTGAATTTGCGGTCGTAGGCAAGGCTGGTATGAGTGACATCATCGTTGATTCCGATGGTGAAATGATTTTTGGGTTCAGCTTTGACCATTTCATCGAAGATACCCTTGACCATGGCCGGGGTGAATTCCTTCGAAGAAAGGCCGTAGCGGCCGCCGATCATGCGCGGGGAGGTCTTGAAAGGTGCCTTACCTGCGGCAAGTGATTCATTGACTGCGGTCACCACATCCTGGTAGAGAGGTTCACCGATCGCACCGGGTTCCTTGGTGCGGTCCAGAACGGCAATGGTTTTCACCGTGGCGGGTAAAGCTGCGATGAAGTGCTCAACTGAGAATGGACGATAGAGCCGGACGTTCAACATGCCGACCTTCCGACCCTGGCTGTTGAGGAATTTGACAGTTTCCTGAGTGGTTTCGGCGCCGGAGCCCATGATGACGATCACTTCCGTTGCATCAGGAGCACCCACATAATCGAAGAGGTGATAGCTTCTGCCGGTCAACTTGGCGAACTGATCCATGGCTTCCTGGACGATTGCCGGGGTCTTCATATAGAAAGTGTTGCAGGTTTCGCGCGCCTGGAAATAAACATCGGGGTTCTGCGCCGTACCGCGGATGAATGGATGCTCGGGAGAAAGCGCGCGGTTGCGAATCTCGGTAATGCAATCCTCATCGATCATGGCACGCAGGTCGTCTTCACAGAGGCGTTCGATCTTGTTGACTTCTGCCGAAGTGCGGAAGCCGTCAAAGAAGTGCAGGAATGGAACACGCGCGCGCGTGGTGGCAGCATTGGCGATCAGTGCCTGGTCCTGTGCGGTCTGCACAGAATCGGAGGCGAGGAGGGCAAAACCCGTCTGGCGGGTTGCCATCACATCTGAATGATCGCCGTAAATGGAAAGCGCATGGGCGGCAATGGTGCGTGCGGCAACATGAAAAACCGTCGGGGTTAATTCACCGGCGATTTTGTACATGTTAGGGATCATCAGCAGCAAACCCTGGGAAGCCGTAAAGGTGGTGGTTAGCGAGCCGGTTTGCAGTGCCCCGTGAACCGCTCCGGCAGCACCGCCTTCTGACTGCATTTCCATTACGGACGGTACCGTCCCCCACAGGTTGCGCACCCCGGCCGCTGCCCAGGCATCGGCATATTCGCCCATGCTCGAGGAGGGAGTGATCGGGTAAATTGCAACCACTTCCGCGAGCCGGTAGGCAACATGAGCCACCGCCTCGTTTGCATCGATGGTGATCAATTCTCTTTTCATTTTCACTCCAAGTAAATTTTAGTAAAAAGGTAAAAAAACACCTTTATGTGTCAAGGCCTTCAGCGGAATTATAATCCAAAAACATACGAATTTGGACTGTGTATATCTAATATTGAAAAAATGGGGGGATCTTGCCTTGTGAACCGGATTACCGAAGATATTTTTCCGCCAGCGCCAGAACGGCCAGTGTTTTGCTGTCTTCTATGGCCTGTTCACTCACCATGCGGCGCACTTCAGCCAGCGGAATTTTCTGAATGTTCAGGAATTCATCTGTATCAGGGGTCAGCGGGGAATGGTAAAGACCGCGCGCGAGGTAGCAGTACATGTATTCGGTGGCGTACCCGGGGGACATGTAAAAGTTGCCAAGGTGGATCATGTTTTGCGCTGCCATGCCGGTTTCCTCGCGCAGTTCGCGCTCAGCCGTTAACAGCGGATCTTCATTTTCTTCTATCTTCCCGGCCGGTAGTTCCAGCAGCTCTGATCTTGAACCAATGCGGTATTGTTTCACAAAATATACCTGCCCCTCTTCGTCAATCGGCAGGATGGTCACCGCGTTTTGAATATCCACCAGGTCATATTCCCGCGCTTTACCGTCAGGCATGGAAAGGACAACCCGTTTGACCGTAAACAGTTTTGTATTGAACACTGCCTTTTCATCTTTGATCATGAGGCTGCTTCCTCTCGTTGATTAAATTATACTGGCGGGAAAACCTCCCGCCAGTAATGTTGATCTTCAATGGCAGATCAGGGGATCTGGAGAACCTGGCCAACCTTCAAGGCAGACCCTTGCTCCAGTCCATTGGCTGCATAGATATCATAAGGATTGACATCGCCGAAATAGCAGGCAACTTCACCAATGGTATCTCCGGTAGCAACCGTATAAGTGGCAGGATGGGTCTTGAGGGCGCGTTCACCCGGGAATGATCCGCTTTGCGGGATGGTGAGGGTGTATCCAACCGATGGTCGGGAATTGATGTTCAATCCGCTGGCGCTCAACAAGGCTCCGGGATCGACATTGAATCTACGGGCAATGCAGTATGGAAATTCACCAGCCTGGATGACATACGTTGCAGGTTTTCCCGGTGTGGCGGTCGCATATACGATCTTGGTTGCAGTGGGTGTGAAAACTTCCGTAGCTGCGGTTGCCTGGGGAGTGGTAAAGGTGAAAGCAGGTGTGCTGGTTGGCAAAATGCCCCCGCCAGCCTGCGGTGTCAGGGCAATAGCCGTTTGTGTCTGGCTGAGAATATCCTGCATGATTTGCGGTTGTGTCGCAACCGGGAAGGGAATTTCTCCCTCAGTGGTGGCGGTGGCAACTGGCGCTACCGAAGCCGGGCGTTCACAGGCTACAAGCCCCAGGCTTGCAACGAGAACGATGACCAAAATGATAAAAAGCTTTTTGCTCATATTTTTCTCCTTAGTCAACTGCAAATCAGTGTTTACCGCGTTTCAAATTCTTATCTATGATACTATAAGCTTGATCTTAAAAATAGTAGCATAACGAAATTTGAACGTCAAGCGCACACTGTATCAGATTTTCGTTGCAATGAATGTGCCATTTTGATCTACGGGAGAACAGATGAACATCTACTTTTCATGTTCGATTACTGGCGGCAGATCTGAAGAAACGACTTATCAGGCAATCGTGAAAGGTATGCTCGATGCTGGCCACGAGGTGCCCACCGCACATTTATCCTCCCCGGATGTAATTCAAGAGGAAAAGATCATCGACCCTGTCGAAGTGTTCAACCGAGATATGAACTGGCTGCGCCAGTGTGACGCTGTGGTGGCCGAGGTATCTTCTCCCTCGCACGGCGTTGGATATGAGATAGCTTATGCCCTTTCGCTGCAAAAACCAGTCATCTGCTGCTACAAACGAGGAAAAACAGTCTCAAAAATCATCACTGGAAACACCAGCCCCGGTTTGCACGTAATGGAATACTACGATGATGATGAAGCTGTTCAATTGGTGCATGATTTTCTCGTAAAAATAAACGGCCGTCAATCCTAATATTAGAATGGTATATTAATTGTATAAGAGTATGCACACAATCTATTGACTTTTATCTTTGATAAAGTTTAATTAAAGTATGGATTATAAGGATTATTACAAAGTTCTCGGCGTCGAACGCAGTGCAACACCGGATGAAATTAAGAAAGCATTCCGCAAACTTGCCATGAAATACCATCCTGACAAGAACAAGGATAACAAGCAGGCGGAAGAAAAATTCAAAGAGATCAACGAAGCCTACGAAGTATTGAGCGATCCCAAAAAGCGCGAAAGGTACGACCAGTTGGGCGCAAGTTACTCACAGTGGCAGGCGCGCGGCGGTGCTCCTGGCGGTTTCAATTGGAATGAATGGATGAGCGGACAGGGCACTCGAGGTCAGCAGGTAAACACCGGCGACTTCGGAGACATCTTCGGTGGTTTTTCCGATTTCTTCAGTGCGATATTTGGCGGAATGCCTACGAGCAGCGGCAGGCAGACGTACCGTCAGACATCTGCACGCCCAGCCTCAACCCGCCCGGCCAACATTGAACAAAAAGTGCAAATCACATTGGAAGAAGCGTTCCACGGAACACAGCGTATCTTTCAAATCGACAACAGGCGCATCGAGGTAAAAATCCCTGCTGGTTCAAAAACGGGCACCAAGGTGCGTGTGGCAGGTGCAGGACCAGCTACGGGCTATGGCCAAAAAGCCGACCTGTACCTGGTACTTGAGGTCCTGCCCAATTCAAAATACACGGTGAACGGTGCAGATCTTACTTCTGAAGCGAAGATCGATCTGTTGACGGCTGTCCTTGGCGGATCGGTTACGGTAAACACGCTCTCAGGCGATGTCAGCCTGACGATCCCCGCCGGAACCCAGCCCGGACAGAAATTCCGCTTGAGCGGCAAAGGAATGCCCAATCTAAAAGATCCTCATACTTACGGCGACCTGTACGTTCAGGTTAAAGTGGAACTACCGCGTAAACTGAATGAAAAGCAGCGCCAATTGTTTGAGGAATTGAAAAAATATCGGTAATGTATAAAGGAATTAATAAATGAAAAAAATAATTACCGTGATCATCGCTATCACCTTCGTGGTGGTAATGGGTGCATGTTCAATTTCACCAAACCTTGACTTTTTGAACCGGGTCTCTCCCACAGCGACACAAGCTGCCATTACAGTCCCCACCCCGGTCTCCAGTGCGGACCTGCAGGGTGCAGGCATGAACAGCATTGACCTTCTCCTGACCAATATTTACGACAGGTCCAATCCCGGAGTGGTCTCGATCGTTACCTCCACTTCGGAGGGTGAGAGCTCAGGATCAGGCTTCGTTTACGATACCGAAGGTCACATCATTACCAACTATCATGTTGTGGAAGGTGCCACAAATGTGGAAGTGGATTTTCCCAGCGGACAGAAGGTCGAAGGAACCGTGATCGGCACCGACCTGGATTCGGATATTGCCGTGATCGAAGTGGACGTGAACCCCAATCAACTCGTCCCCCTTCCCCTGGGTGACAGTGACGCATTGAAGGTCGGGCAGATGGTGGTTGCCATTGGTAATCCCTTCCGCTTGAACAGCACGATGACCTTCGGCATTGTCAGTGCCAAGGGCCGCGTGCAGGATTCCATCCGCACCGCTGCAGACCAAACAGCTTACGCGTCCGGCGACCTGATCCAGATCGACGCAGCCATTAACCCCGGTAACTCCGGCGGACCGCTGCTGAACCTGGATGGAGAAGTGGTGGGAGTCAACCGCTCGATCCGCATTTCTGGAACATCCTTGGAGGGTGAATCCATCAACAGCGGCATCGGTTTTGCAGTTTCGATCAACATTGTCAAAAGAGTCGTCCCTTATCTAATCCAGTACGGTTCTTTCCAGTATCCCTACCTGGGTATTTCAAGCAGTTCGGATGACATGACTCTGGCCATGTGGCGAGCGGTAGACGAAAATCAAACTACAGGAGCATACATCACCAGTGTGACCCCAGGCGGACCTGCTGACCAGGCCGGAATCAAGGCAGGCACAAAAGCTACTAAAATCCAGGGGTTATACAGCGGTGGAGATATTATCATCGCAGTGGATGGAAATCCGGTCAACCTCTATGGTGATCTGATCAGTTATATCTTCAAATACAAATCACCGGGTGACAAAATCATCCTGACCATCATTCGCGACGGCGAACAAAAGGAGGTGCCATTAACATTGGGTGGTCGTTAGTCAATTTGTAAGTTTGCACATTTTCAATTTAGAGGAGGTGTCTATGTTCACAGAGACAGGTCTGAGCAAGATCAAGGATTTTAGTGCCAACGATCCGGTTGTCAGTCTGTATTTGAATACGGAACCCAGCCGGGGAAACGCAGAGACTCACCGGCTTCGTCTGCGAAACATGCTCAAAGATATTTACCTCGAACAAGATGTGAAAGCTTTGGAAAAATTCTTTAACTATACCTATGACTGGTCGGGGCGTTCTGTAGCTGTGTTTTCGTGCGCTCCGGCCGGTTTTTTTCACGCCATTCCCCTGGCAGTACCGGTAAAGGATTTTATTCAAATTGGGTCAAGAGCAATCGTGGAACCACTGGAAGACCTGCTCGAGGACTACAGCAACCTGGGAGTGATTCTGGTGGATAAACAAAGTGCCAGGTTGTTCCACTTCCATCTGGGTGAAATGGTGGAGCAAAAGGGAATCCTGGGGGATAAGGTCAAGCAATTCAAATCAGGCGGGTCTTCATCAACATTCGGCCTGCGCGGAGGAGCGCTGGCGGGCTCACGCGTCGTGCAGGAGACGATCGACAAGAATCTGCGTGAGGTTGCGGAATCAGCTTCCAGATTCTTTGAAACTAAAAAGGTGCGCCGGTTGATGATCGGAGGTACAGACGACAATGTGGCTCATTTCCGCTCTTTCTTACCCAAATCGATGCAAAGCCTGGTCGTAGGCACCTTCCCTGTCGACATGAACGTCAGCCATGCCGAGGTGCTGCATAAAGTGATGGGAACGATGCAGGCTGCCTGACAATCACTAATAAATAAAGCCGCGGACCCACAAATTCGGATCCGCGGCTTTTTTTATTTCCAATAAGTTATTTAAGGTTATTCACCAGGTTGAGTAAATTGGAATAGAGTGTGTCGAGCGCGTCGCGAGAGGTGAGCAGATCGGGCTCGGCCATTTTGCTGATAGCCGTATCCAGCAGGTCCCCAAAACCGCTGATCGCAGCGGCATCGATGTCTGTTGCCTGGAGGTCCGTCAGGTCAGTCTTGGCAAAATTGATCGACTGCAAGGCAGTGTTGGTATCCAATTTTTCAAGAGCAGCGCGTGCCCCGTTGACATCCACCAGGAATTTATAGGCTATCTTCATCTGGTTGGTTTTCGCCAGTTCAGCCGTTTGTTCGGCAATGGTAGTTTGAGCAGCAGTGAGGTCGGTTTTGGTCGTATCCAGTTCGGTCTGAATGGCAGCAGTATTGATTTCTGCCTGGGCAGCCTTATCAGTTAATTCTGTAATCTGTTTGTCTGCATCCGCTGCTGCAGCTGCCGCGGCAGTTTTTGCTGGCTGGTATACCGCGAAGTAGATGGTAGCAAGTCCGCCGAGGTAAAAAACAACAGCAACGATCACCCACGGCAACATCTTGCTCCAGAAGCTCTTCTTGGCAGGTGCGGGTTTTACCTCTGTCTTCGCTGGTTCAACTACAGGTTTTTCGACAGCAGGGGTTTCCCCTGGTTTGATTTCTTCCTTGGGTTCCATAAGGATATCCTTTCATTGTCAAGTTTTATATTACGGTAATAGTATAACCGTCAAGGAGGGTTTATTCAACGTTTGGTGAAACAATTTTCACCGCCGCCGCAGCCTGCCGTCTGTGCGGAGGTCCCTCCCCAATTCTCACTGGCCGGGGATAATTGGATATAATCCTTGTTATGGACTCCACTGCACCTGTAGAAAACACGGAAAACCGCCAGATCGCCCGCGCTGCCGGCACGGTGATGATCGCTATCATTCTTGGGCAGGTCTTCAGCCTTCTTTCCTCGATGATCATTACCAACGCGTTCGGGACGGGGATTGAAAATGAAGCCTTCAATGCCTCCAACCGCCTGCCTGATATCCTCTACCAGTTAATTGCAGGCGGAGCGCTTGCATCAGCGTTCATCCCCACCTTCACCACATTGCTCACCCGCGGCGAACATAAAAAAGCCTGGCTGCTGGCCTCAGCCGTTGCCAACCTGATCACGCTGATTTTCGTCGTTTTGGGCATAGTGATCGCCATTTTTGCACCCTGGGTGGTGCACAACGTCCTCGCACCCGGATTCACCGATCCAGTGAAATTCGACCTGACAGTTGACCTGGTGCGCATCCAGCTCCTGGCGCCGATCATCTTCGGTATCAGCGGTTTGATCATGGGCATCCTCAACTCCCACCGCAGCTTCCTGTGGCCTGCCCTGGCGCCGATGATGTACTCCATCGGCAAGATACTCGGCGTACTGCTTCTCTCACCCTCTATGGGGGTTTACGGCCTCGCCGTTGGTGTGGTGGCCGGGGCACTGATGCACGGTTTAATTCAATTGCCTGCCGTATTAAAACTTCCTGAACGCAAATACACCCCCACCCTCGGGTTGCATCTGCCCGACGTGCGCGAAGTCGCGCGCCTCATGGGTCCGCGGGTGCTTGGCGTGGCATTCGTTCAACTGAACTTCCTGATCAACACCCGCCTGGCATCCCTGATGCCCCTGGGTAGCGTGACAGCCCTGACTGTGGGTTTTTCATTAATGATGATTCCCGAAGCAGCTATTGCCCAGGCGATCGCCATCGCTGCGCTGCCGAGTTTTTCAGCCCAGGTGGCCAATGGCAAGCTTGAAGACATGCGCGGATCGCTGGCGGCATTGCTGCGGGGGCTGCTGCTGCTGGCTGTACCCGCTTCGCTGGGGCTGATCCTGTTGCGCACGCCGCTGGTGACGATCATCTACCAGCGCGGAGCGTTTGATGCCGGATCCACGACAATGGTGGCCTGGGCTCTGCTCTGGTATGCAGCCGGCCTGGTCGGACATTCCGTGGTCGAAATCGTTTCGCGTGCGTTCTACGCACTGCACGATACGAAAACCCCGGTCTTCGTGGGTGTCGCTGCAATGAGCTTGAACGTTGGCCTGAGTTTCTGGTTTACCTCGCTCTTTGAACGCGGCGGATGGATGCCTCACGGCGGACTCGCTCTGGCCAATTCACTGGCTACCTTCCTCGAGATGTGCACACTGCTTTTCTTTATGCGCAGGCGCCTGTCCGGGCTCGAAGGACTGAAAATACTGGATGGATTGGGAAAAGCCTGCCTTGCTGGTGGAGTCATGGCTCTGGCTCTATGGGGTTGGCTGGTGCTCACCCGCGCATCATCCGTATGGCTAACGGCGCTTGGCGGTTTGTCTGTTGGGGTCATCGTTTATGGTTTGATGGTCAGTCTGCTGCGGGTACCTGAAGTACGGCTGGTTTATGAAGCGGTGAAACGTCGCCTGGTAAAGAAGGAAATTTAAACTCAACAATCGCGGAGGTTCAGACATGAAGAATAATGCTGGAAATGAATTCATGATCAAAACTCGTTATGCCAATGTGAGCACATCTCCCCAAAACGGTGGGGTGATCCCCCAGCCCCCCCTCGAACTCCCGGTTCCCGAAGGCATAGAATTGATCGAACTGCTCAAACCGGAGAAAATTCACCTCCTGCCGATCGACCTGCGTTCCGCCATCGAAACCCGTCGCACCATCAGGGCTTATGCGAAGACCCCTCTCAACCTGGAAGAAACAGCCTACCTGCTGTGGGTCTCGCAGGGCGTCAAACACGTATCCACGCGCCCGTCAACGGCGCGCACCGTGCCGTCCGCCGGAGCCAGGCACGCCTTCGAAACCTTACTGCTGGCAAACCGTATCACCGGTCTGGAACCCGGTCTTTATCGTTATGCCGCCATTGAGCACGGATTACTCCCATTGAACGCAGATAAAGAAATTGCCGAGAAACTCGCTCACGCCTGCCTTGACCAATCGCAGCTAACCAACTGCGCAGCAGCCTTCATCTGGGTGGTAGTGGTGGAGCGCATGTTCTGGCGCTACGCGGAACGCGGCTACCGCTATCTGCATCTCGATGCCGGGCATGTCTGCCAGAACCTGGCACTGGGTGCCGAGCAAATTGGCTGCGGTATTTGCCCTATCGCAGCGTTTGACGACGAGCAGTTGAATCAAACCCTGGGCCTCGACGGTGAGGAGCAGTTCGTTATCTACCTGGCAACTGTCGGAAAGAAGATCGTTCAACATGGGTCTTAGCGTCAAGGAGGGGGGGTAAACTGGCGCGACTTGGCAAACATCCGGCGCAGATCTGCCGCATGCGTTCGGAATGGGTGGTGCTGGCAGATATGCAATACCTGAGAGGGTACTGCATCCTGATGGCTGATCCACTGGCAACTTCATTAAATGATTTAGATGAGGTATCCCGCTCACTATTCCTGACGGATATGGCAAAGATCGGAGATGCCATACGCGCAGTAACGGGAGCCTATCGTATCAACTACGCCGTCATGGGTAATTCCGATCCTTTATTGCATGCCCACATCGTACCGCGTTATCTGGAAGAACCTGAGGAAATGCTGCATAACCACCCCTGGGCGTATCCAGATGAAGCCGTCAAGGATCGTATGCTCGATCCATCCATTGATATGCAGCTGGCCCAACAATTAGCGGTAACGATTTCACAACTGCGAGAATCTTAACAAGAACTGATTTTTAATTTACTGTAAATATGAAACCCCTTGGATCATAAACCGGATCCAAGGGATTTTTTGTAACTTTCGGCCTTTTCAATAGTTACATTTTATTCTTTGTTTGTTGGATTTAGATGTCCAGTTAATAAATGATCCCCGGAATCCAGTTTTTGATCCCAGGGACCTTTTTCGGAAATTTCGTTCTTTTCGATTGTTTTGTTTTATTCTTTTTGATGTTACTCTTTACCGCGCCAATATCCGCGCCATATCGATATAATCCTTCGACAGCACCTTTTTGTTGCTGATCACGTCATCAATGGGAATAGGCTGGATATCCCGCCCCACCAGGCCCGCCATGATGTTTGATTTCCCCTCAAGGAGAAATTCAACCGCTTTAACTCCAAAGCGTGTGGCCAGCAGGCGGTCAAATGCGGTGGGTTTTCCGCCGCGCTGCACGTGCCCCAGGATCGTAACACGCGTGGTAAAACCGATATCCATGGCATCGATCATGGCACCCAGCTCAGCCGTATGCGGTTTATACCCCTCGGCCACCACCACGATGGCATGCGTCTTTCCGCGCCGGTAAGCCTCTTCAATCGCAGTGGCCACTTCCTTGGGTGGTGTTCTAAATTCAGGAATCAACACCAGTTCAGCACCGGTGACGATACCGGCCTGGACTGCCAGGTACCCCGATTCACGTCCCATGGTTTCCACCAGAAAGGCGCGGTTATGAGAAGACGCCGTGTCGCGCAGTTTATCGATGGCGTCCACGATCGTGTTCAGCGCCGTATCCACCCCAATGCACATATCTGTACCGTAGATATCGTTATCGATGCTGGCAGGTACACCCACCACCGGGATGCCCTTCTGCACCAGCTTCTGCGCACCGGCCAGCGATCCGTCACCGCCGGCAACCACCAGAGCATCCATTCCGGCATTATTGATCTGCCGTACCGCCTCACGCTGCCCGGCTGCCTCGCGGAATTCCTGGCTGCGTGCGGTCTGCAGGATCGTTCCGCCGCGCTGCAGGATACCTCCCACCTCGCGGATGCCCATTTCCTTGAACCTGCCGTGGATCAGCCCTTCGTAGCCGCCTTCGACACCCAGCACGCGAATGTTATCCGCTGAAGCTCTGCGCACGACAGCGCGAATAAAAGGATTCATCCCGGGGGCATCGCCGCCCGAGGTCATCACGCCAATGGTTTTGATTTTCACTGATTCGTTCATCTTCTCTGCCTTGATCGCACTATATGTTTTCGACCAGGATATTTTCCTTGCCAACAAGTTCTGAAAGCTGGTTCAACAACTCGTGATTGGCACTGGTGGTGTCGTTGGGAAAATCCAGCAAATGCCTGAAACCGCGCTCATAGATCAAAAAGCAAAAACGGTCCCGGCCCGGGTATGAATTAAGCAGCCCGTGCACGCGTTTCATTCGCCTGACGTCCCGTTCGCGCGCTCCACTGGATTTGAGGGTAATGGTCACCAGGTGTACCTGGTTCTTGTCGGATGAACGTTCTTTCGTTACCCTCGGAGGGCTGATCACAGGAGGTTTAACAAAGGTCTCTTCTTTCACGGGCGGTTCCAATGGCACTGGGTCGTTCACCGGCTCAACTCCATAGGCACTCTCCGCTATTGGATTTGATGTTACGGAAACATCGGATGACACCGGAGGAGTCTCCTTAACCACGACATTCTCTGCCCGCTGCGGGGGAACATATTGCCACTCGGCTTCTTCCGCAGAAGGAGGGGGTTCTTCATAATGATCTTCCTGCTGGGCATAAAAACTGGTGTCGATGTCTCCTTGCCAGGGCTCGTTGGATACCTGATTGCCTGATGGAGGTTCTCCGGCAGCAGGCGGGTCAAACGGTGGTTTGCTCCCATCGCGTCCTGTTTCATCTGCTGCAGCAGGTTTAATATCGGACTCCCGCAGGGGTTTGATCGTATCCACCAACACCTTGGGGTCGGCTTTATCGAGATCAACCTTCCCCTCAACCAGTATCACCGAATCCATTTGTACGAACGCACCCATCTTCTCCCAGGCTTTGGGGAAGATAACCAGCTCAATCACTCCCTGGATATCCTCGATCGTGGCAAACGCCATCTGGTTCCCGGTCTTGGTCATCAATGTTCGAATACGCGAAACCAATCCTGCCACAACCACTTTTTGTTTGTTCGTGGCTTCTGCCAGATCCTTTGAGAAGTGCGTCACGCGTTCGCGGATTAACGGAAGGAACGGAGTGATCGGATGATCAGAAACGTAAAGCCCGATCAGTTCCTTTTCCCACTCCAGCTGCTGCTTGCGGTCGAGAGTAGTGCCCATTGGCAGGTAGATCTCTTCTTCAACTCCAGCGACAGCGCCGAAAATGCTCATCTGCCCGCATTCCGCGGCTCTGAAATGGCTATTGCTGATCGAGATCATACTGTCGACGCCTTCGAGCAGCGCCTTTCGCGGTCCAAACGAATCGAGCGCTCCCACTTTGATCAGGCATTCCAGGCTGCGCCTGCCCACCTTATGTAAATCCACCCGGCGCACAAAATCATTAAGATCCTTGAACGGACCGTCCTTTTGCGCGTCCAGGATCATATCCACAGGGGCCTGACCCACGTTCTTGACCGCTCCCATCCCGAAGCGGATGGCGGAACGGCCGTCTGCGAAATCTTCAATGCTGAAATCCCAGCCGCTGCGGTTCACATCAGGCGGCAGCACATCGATACCCATGGTGCGCGCATCCGCCACGTAAAACGCCACTTTGTCGGTGTCGCTCTTGGAAACAGAGAGCAACGCGGTCATGAATTCAACCCCGTAGTGGCATTTCAAATACGCCGTCTCGACCGAGATCATGCCGTAATCTGCAGCGTGACTCTTGTTGAAACCGTACCGGGCGAAGTCTTCCCACTCGTTGAAAATGGTAACAGCGGTTTCTTCTGCGACCCCGTTGGCTACAGCGCCTTCAATAAACATCTTGCGGTGCTTGGCAATTTCTTCCTTTTTCTTCTTGGAAATTGCCTTACGCAGGTCATCAGCATCGGCTGCCTTGTAACCTGCCAGGTCCATCACGGCCAGCATGATCTGTTCCTGGTAGATCGGGATGCCGTAGGTTTCGTTAAAAGTCCGCTCCAGCAGGGGGTGGTGATAGGTGACCTTTTCCTCGCCGTGCATGCGGCGGATGTAGTCTGGGATCAGTTTCATTGGGCCGGGGCGGAAGAGTGCCACCATGGCGATGATGTTGGAGAGATCCTGCGGCTTCATCTCGAGCAGCCAGCGCGTCATGCCGTTGCCTTCCAGTTGGAAGACGCCCGCCGTATGCCCCTTGCCGAGATATGCGAATGTTTCTGCATCGTCGAGGGGAATGTTAAGCAGGTTGAGATGCACGTCATGGCGCTGCGCAATCAGGTCGCAGGCACGCTGCATGACCGTAAGCGTGGAAAGCCCCAGGAAATCAACTTTGAGCAGGCCCAGTTTTTCGATGATCTTCATCTCGCACTGGGTGACCGACTTGATCGGTGAATCATCGGAATTGCTCGTAGGCCGGTGCAGGGGAATGTACTCCAGCATCGGTACATCAGTGATCACCACACCTGCGGCGTGAGTGCCCACACTGCGCACCACCCCTTCCATCTGGCTGGCGGTATCGATCAAATCCTTGACATATCCGCCCTCTTCATAAACAGCTTTGAACTCGGGGCACTTTTCCAGTGCAGTGTTCACGGTAACGGTTTCGTCCGGGATCATCGTCGGGACGGTTTTGGAAATGCGGTCAACCTCGGAAAGCGGAATATCCATCACCCTGCCGACATCGCGGATCGCTCCGCGCGCGCCCATCGTACCGAAGGTGATGATCTGTGCCACTTTTTCAGCCCCGTACTGGGCAGCACAGTATTCCATCACCATCGCTCGCTTGTCGTCCTGAAAATCCAGGTCAATATCGGGCATTGTCTTGCGGTTGGGATTTAGAAAGCGCTCGAAAAGCAGCTTGTGTTTCAACGGGTCGATGAGGGTAATATTCAGCGAATATGCCACGATCGAGCCGGCGCCGGAACCGCGCGTGTTGTACCAGATGTTGTTGCGTACCGCGAACCGGCATAGATCCCACACGATGAGGAAATACGCGTTGAACCCCATCATGTCGATGATCTTCAGTTCATGTTCAAGCCGCTCGCGGATTTCCGGATCGTTGGCACGCGAACCGTATCTTTCTACCAATCCCTTTTCGCAAAGTTCACGTAAATATGATCCCGGGGTGTACCCCTCGGGCACCGGGAATTTTGGCAGGTGGTACCCTTCTTTAACCAAGTCCAGGTTGCAGCGTTCTGCGATCTCAAGGGTGTTGCTTAAGGCCGTAGGCACGTCAGGGAAGAGGCGCGCCATCTCTTCAGGGGATCGCAAATAATACGTTTCCCCCGTCATCCGCATCCGGTTGGGATCCGATAACAGCGCGCCGGTCTGAATAGCCAGCATGATATCTTGCAAGCGTGCGTCACCAGGATTAATGTAGTGCACATCGTTGGTGGCGATGAATCTCAGGTTATAGCGTTTGCCGAGTTCGATCAGTGTACGGTTCAACTCAGGCAATTCGCGAATGTTATGGCTCTGCAGCTCGATAAAGAAATGATCCGTTCCGAAAGTGTCAACGTACCATTCAAGCAGCTTTTGCCCGGCTTCGACGCCCTGGTTGAGAATCGTGCGGGGGACCTCACCTGACATGCAGGAGGTACTGGCAATGAGCCCTTCGCTGTGCGCGGCAAGAAACTCGTGGTCAACCCGCGGAAAGTAGTAGTACCCCTCCAACTGGCTTGCACTGGCGATTTGCAGCAGGTTCTTGTAGCCGGTTTCATTTTCAGCCAGAAGCAGCTGGTGAAAGGAATGCTTGTCTTTTTGCGGATCGCGGTCAGTCATACGGCGTGCAGACACGTATGTTTCCAGTCCGATGATCGGTTTAATGCCCTCGTCTTTTGCTGCCGTGAAGAAATCGATCACGCCAAACATCGTGCCGTGATCGGTGATTGCGCACGACGTCATTCCCAATTCTTTAACGCGTTTGATCAGTTTCTTGATGTTGCTGAAACCGTCAAGCAGGGAATATTCGGTGTGGACGTGCAAGTGGGCAAATGACATCGCTGTACTGTGAAGCTCCGTCTCTACAGTTAATCTAGAAATTATTATAGCATGCAGGGTTTTCCTGTCACTTAAGAGAAAAACTCCCCCGTTCAATTTTAAGAATCAACAGTTATTGACTCAAATAACAGGGGTTGCCGGAGGAGGAATCTCCTGGCCTTCTCTTAAGAAATGGAGCAAAACCGGATCGTTTCAGGTTTTTGTTCACAGAAAACGAGGAATGTCTGCTGGCCTGACCCCCAGGTCGCCAGCAGTGACCCCGCGATCCTTGAACTCGGCGTAGGTCAAATTTTCTACCGGAAGGTTGAGCTTTTTCTTCAAGCGGTCGAACAGTGCCAGGTAGCTCTCGTTGATGCGGCTATCCCAATCCAATGCCAGGCTGGCTGCCGTCTTGCGGATGCAGGCCTCATCCTCTCCTTCGATCTCACTGAATCTTCCGTACGGCATCTCATCCAGCGTGATCTCCAGGTCATTCAAACGGTAAACGGTACGCCACTTCTCGTATTGTACTGCGAGGGTATATCCAAGTGCTTCGAGCAACAGCACGGCCCGGTCAAAACTATCCACAACGAGTTCGATCTCCGTACGGATGCGAACTTCCGCATCTGTTTTTGATGGGCCCTTATATGTAAGCACCACCTGGTCATCCTGGCGCAGGCGCAGCACCTGGTGAGTGTGCGTGAGGTGAAGATCCCTGGTGTCGAAGCGGTAATTGAGCTCGTGTGTCCGCGGCCTCTCAAGCTTTGCACCCAGGCTCAACAGGCGCTGCTCGAACGTTGTGAGGTCATTGATATAGAATTTCACTTCTTTTTCAACTGGAGGATTTTTCATCATCGTCTCCCGCAGGTTGCACGATAGTTTTCAGCTTCATATAAGGTTGAATCAGGAACAGAGAAAACAACAACAGGAACAGGACAAGAATCGTAACGAGTATCGGAAAGATTTGTTCCTTGAAGGGTATGTGGGTTTCGGTGACCAGGATTCGGTCAATCCAATACCAGACACCTGCCAGCAGGGTGACTGCCTGACACAACCCCGGAGCCCGCTGCCAGCGCATCCAAAGTACGACTGCTGATGCCAGGAAAGCCAGGAAAAGGAATGCATTTTCGAAGACATTGTAAACTGGGTGCGGATAGTAATCAGTTACGATCAGCCAATTCCAGGAAGAGACTGTCTGGACAACACCAAAAAGGCAGGCAAGGGATGCCAGCAGGTAGAGAATCGCTAGTAGATGAAGCAGAAATGGTGTTTTTGTTTTCATTGATTGTCCCAATTTCGCATTATAGCATGCCTGATCCCGGATATTTTTGTTAAGCTGTTGAACTTGACAGGGGGGTAAAGTTGGTTATACTGACAGGATAGTATCCGCTGAGGTCATAATCAGGGGAGGAACGTTCATGAAGTTATCCATATGGGACATCTTGACACTCGTAGTGATAGCGGCAACCGTCATCTTGCTGGTGATTATTCTGGTCATTTTTATTAATCCTGGTTCATCGATCAACCCGTTCCCGCTGCCTACCCTTCCGCCAACCATCATGGTTCCTTCACCGACCGCAACTCTTTTTTCATTACCGCCTACCTGGACTCCAACACCCAAAATGGGGTCTACACCTCTTCCTTCCAGCACACCAATACCAACGATGACCCCTGTGATATTACCGTAAGGCAAATCATAGCACCGAGCTATTTCGGTGACTCAAATCTTGAACAAGAGAGCTTTTTCATGAGTGAACAAATCACGCAGGAAGTATTTGAGCATTTGGTCGGACTGGCTGCCCTGCAGTTGAATCCTGACCAGGCTGAGTATTTGCGCAAACAACTGAACAACCAGTTGAAAGCCATCCATGAATTGGAGGCGATCCCGCTGGACGAAGACATTCCCATCAGCCTGCACGGGGTACCGTATGAAGAATCCGGCAGCGCCAAACCGCGCGAAGATGAATGGATCAAGTATCCTGACGTGAAAGCCCTCCTCGATCAAGCCCCCCAGATTGAAGACGGCTACATCGTTGTACCCGACATCCCCCACACTGAATTGAAGTAGGCCTTATGGAACTATGTGATTACACTGCATTGGAATTGACACAATTACTGCGGAAGAAAGAAGTCTCCGCGGTTGAAATTCTTGAATCCTCCCTCAACCGGATCACAAAAGTGGACGGACGTCCCGGTTCACTGACGGGCTCAACGCAACTGACTGATGAAGACAAGAAAAAGGTACATGCCTTCATCACCCGTACGGACGACATTGCCCGCGCGCAGGCGCAGGAAATCGACCGCAAGATCAACGCTGGCGAAGATCCCGGTCCTCTGGCAGGCGTCCCCTTCACCGTCAAAGACATCTTCTGCGTTAAAGATACCTATTCCACTGCGGCATCGAAGATTCTGTCCAACTTCAAAGCTCCCTACACCGCCACCCCCGTGGAACGCATGTTGAAAGCCGGTGCGGTGATGGTCGGCAAAGTCAACCTTGACGAATTTACCTACGGCTCCTCCAATGAATCCTCGGCATTCCAGCCCAGCCCGCGCAACCCGTGGAAGACCGACCGCGTTCCCGGCGGTTCATCCGGCGGCAGCGCGGCCAGCGTTGGAGCAGGCGAAGTTCCACTTTCACTCGGCACCGATACAGCCGGTTCCATCCGCCAACCCGCTGCCTTTTGCGGTGTGGTGGGGGTGAAACCCACATACGGCCGCGTTTCACGCTATGGATTGATTGCTTTTGCTTCTTCACTGGATTGCCCCGGCCCAGTGGCGCGCACCGTTTCTGATGCGGCCGCCATGCTGCAGGTGATTGGCGGAGCGGATTCCCACGACGCCACGGCGTCTCCGCAGGATGTGCCCGATTATCTTTCAACCATCGAGGACGGCGTCAAGGGTATGCGCATCGGGCTCTCACCCGATTACTTCCGCATCACCTACCCCGACCCCAAGACAGGGGACCTTTTGAGCCAGGCGCTGCCGCCCGAGATCGAAAATGCGGTCCGCAGTGCTGCTGAAAAGCTCGCAGCAATGGGTGCAGAAATTATCGAAGACGTCCCCATGCCCAATACCCGTTTCGGCATCCCGGCTTACTTTGTCATCAGCCGCGTCGAAGCGGCCTCAAACTTGCATCGTTATGATGGTGTGAAATACGGACTGCGCTCGCAGCAGTCTTTCAACGACCTGAACAAGATGTACAGGTTCACCCGCAACGAGGGATTTGGATTGCAGCCGAAATTAAGGATCTTGATGGGAATGTATGTTAGCGCCGCCCAGTACAGCGAACAGTACTACCGGCGCGCACTGCGCGTGCGCACCCTGATCCGCAAGGATTTTGAGACTGCGTACGATCCGCAGGGCAAGTACCGCCTGGATGCGCTGCTCACGCCCACCACCCCCACCACGGCGTTCGAGATGGCCGCCGTCTACGGCGACTCCGTATTGATGCAGTACGCCGACCAGCTCACGGTTCCGGCCAACCATGCCGGAGTCCCCGGAATTTCGTTACCGGCAGGCATTGATGCCGCCGGTCTGCCCATCGGCATCCAACTGTTGGGCGCGGATTTCAATGAATCCACCCTGTTCCGCATCGGCAGGGCATTTGAAAAAGCAACAGAAAATGAATCCTGGCGGCAGGTGAAACCGCAAGTGCTCCAGGATTCTTAATCCTTATTTTTGGACATAATGATGAAGAGAAAGTCATTTTTAGCGATCTTAACAGTGGTTCTGATCATTCCGGTGATCGCCGGGTGCCAGTTCACCCAGGCAGTGAAGGAATTGATCGCTTCATCGACCCCCACTGCGACCAACACTGCCACGGCCACCTTCACGCCCACTGCAACAGCAACCTTCACCGCCACCCCCACGGCCACAGAGACGGCCACGCCAACATCAACCTTTACACCAACCCCCTCCAATACGCCTAAACCAACCAGCGCATCGGTAGTTTTGAGCGGATCCAGCGGAGGATCGGGTACCTGCGGCGGCTTCGATTCCGGAATTGAGTCCTCGATCCTGGCTTACGTCAATTATCAGCGTACCAACGCCGGGTTGAACGCACTAACATCCTCAGGATCTCTGGCTTCTGCTGCCCGCAGCCACAGCCAGGACATGGCAACCAACAACTTCTTCAGCCACACCGGGTCCAACGGATCGAGCCCGTTTGACCGCATGCGCTCTGCGGGATTCTCATATTCGGCAGCAGCCGAGAATATTTATGCCGCCACCGGATCGCAAAACTCTGCTAGTTCTGCCGTGTCAGCCTGGATGGGAAGTACGGGCCATCGCGAGAACATTTTGAACAGCGCATACATCTATGCTGGCGTTGGCTATTATTGCACTACCGGCAGTGAATATGAAGGTTATTACACCATCGATTTTGGACGTCCATAGAACAAATACGGGGAAGGTTTACCCCTTACCCTTTTACCTGGAGAAAAGATGACGGATTACGAAGCAATCATTGGACTGGAAACACACATTCAACTGAACACCACCACCAAGGTATTCTGCTCATGCAAAGCGGATTCCTGGTTCGATCCCCCCAACTCGAACATCTGCCCGGTTTGCTGCGGTCTGCCGGGGGTTCTGCCCGTGCTCAACAAGGCGGTGGTGGAAAAGGCTGTGCTTCTAGCAAATGCCATGAGCGCTGAAATTCGTCCACTTTCTTATTTCGACCGTAAGAATTATTTCTACCCTGATCTGCCCAAGGGTTACCAGATCTCACAATTCGACCAGTCACTGGCAAAGGGCGGCTACCTTGACCTGCCGGTACCCGCTGCTGCGTCACCAGACAAGAAAGCATACACCCGCCGCGTTTCCATCTGGAAACTGCACATTGAAGAAGACGCCGGCAAAACCAAGACAGCCGGGAACCGCCGTTTCATTGATTTCAACCGCTGCGGCGTACCGCTGGTGGAAATGGTCACCGGACCCGATCTGCGCACTGCGGACGAGGCCGCCCAATACCTGATGCGCCTGCGCCAGCTCCTGCGCTGGTTGGGCATTTCCGAAGCCGACATGGAGAAAGCCCACCTTCGTTGCGACGCCAACGTCTCAATCCGCGTCAAGGGTGAGACAAAACTTAATCCAAAAACCGAGATCAAGAATGTGAATTCCATCGACGCCGTGCGCGATGCCATTGCCAAGGAAATCGACCGCCAGATCCGCGAGGTCGAAGCGGGCAACCGCATCGAAGCCTGGACGCTCGAATGGGACGAAGACAGCGGAACGCTGAAAAAGATGCGCTCCAAGGAAACCGAGGCGGACTACCGCTATTTCCGCGAGCCGGACCTGCTGCCCATCCGCATGGACGAGGAATGGAAAGCTCGCATCCTTGCAGATTTCCCGGAGCTTCCTCTGGCGCGCCGCATGCGTTTTATCGAACAATACAGTTTACCCGAATACGACGCAGACATTCTCACCGCTGAACGCAAGCTTTCAGATTACTACGAAAACACCGTAAAAGCCTACGGCGGAGACCCCAAGAAGGTCTCTAACTGGCTGATGAATGATGTACTGCGCATGATCAACGAACAGGAGCTGAATCCGGAAGTGATGAAACTGACTCCCATAGCTCTGGCAGAAATCCTCAAGCTGGTGGACAAGGGCACGATCAACATCAACACTGGTAAGTCTCTGCTGCAGAAGGTGCAGGACAGCGGTAAGGCACCGGAGCAAATCGTTGCCGACGAAGGTCTGGGACTGGTCAACGACGACAGTGCCATTCGCGCGGTCTGTGAGGAACTTCTGGCGGAAAATCCCAACGAAGTGGCAGCTTACAAGGGCGGCAAGGTGACGCTGATCGGCTGGTTCGTGGGCGGTGTGATGAAAAAAATGCGCGGCAAGGCCGATGCCAGCCTGGCGAGGCAAATATTGGAAGAATTATTAAAATAACCTCACGCAAAGGCCGCGAAAGAATTTTTAATTTCGTTCTCACGCAAAGACACAAAGATCACAAAGGGAATCTAAATAATAAAATAATTCGTACAAACACCAATCGTTTTTGCTCGATTGGTGTTTGATTTTTAAGAATTTGTGGGGACTGATTATTCCTGTAAACCATTCACGATTCTGGTAATTCCCTCTTTGATCAAGGGAGTACCAAAATTAATCAACAGCCCCAGGTGCATGTTCGAAACCCGAAGATAGGTCAGTAACTGCTTCTTGTGGAGATCGATGACCTTCTCAACCGATTTAAGTTCAATGATCACCTTGTTTTCAATGATGATATCTGCTCGATATCCTACGTCCAACGACAGCTGGTCATATACAACCGGCATCATCACTTCTGTCTCGATTTTCAATCCCCGGGTTCGTAATTCGTAGGCCAGGATGGCCTGGTAAGCTGATTCCAGCAGACCTGGACCAAGTTTGCTATGAATTCTATAAGCCGAATCAACGACGATTTTAGCTATTTCATTTTCGGTCATTTTAACCCCCTCAGTGATAATATGTGATTATTCTCTTGACCCTTTACTTTATTGTGGAATACAGATCAAGGTTTTCTTTACGTCCTTTGTGCCTTTGCGAGTAATAGATCAAGGTTTTCTTTGCGCCCTTTGTGCCTTTGCGAGTAATAGATCAAGGTTTTCTTTGCGCCCTTTGTGCCTTTGCGAGTAATAGATCAAGGTTTTCTTTGCGCCCTTTGCGCCTTTGCGAGTAATAGATCAAGGTTTTCTTTGCGCCCTTTGCGCCTTTGCGAGTAATAGATCAAGGTTTTCTTTGCGCC
>Ga0116191_1000414_pt1 | contig 38890 bp, 35 predicted proteins | sample AD_UKC111_MetaG_FD_89897 | JGI IMG/M metagenome (GOLD analysis project Ga0116191, IMG submission 89897) | Active sludge microbial communities of municipal wastewater-treating anaerobic digesters from Hong Kong - AD_UKC111_MetaG | ecosystem: Engineered > Bioreactor > Anaerobic > Digestate... | reverse complement strand
TTTTCTATGAAGGTACAAAAACCTATATTTATGAAGTCTATGAGCAGATGAACAGAATCCCCGAGAATCTTTTTGTACCCCTTGGCAACGGTACGCTGTTCATTGGCATTATAAAGGCATTGGAAGAACTCCTGGAGAGTGCTGTCATTGACAAAATGCCGAACATCATAGCAGTACAAAGTGAGCACTGCGATCCTTTGGCAAAGGCAGTTATGACCGGAGAAAAGCACCCGGCCAGGATAACCCCGCAGCCGACAATGGCGGAGGGAATAGCTGTCGGTGTGCCGATGCGGGGTGAGGAAATCCTGGAATATACATACAAGTATAAAATTGATATAATCACAGCTCCGGAAAACCGGATTCTGGAAGCCAGAGCAGCCCTTGCTGCAAAGGGTATTTACTGCGAGCATACAACAGCAGCCACTTATGCAGCCTATCTGAAGTATTGCGAATTAAACGGACGGACATCCGATTGCCTGATTCCCATGTGCGGAGCAGGCCTCAAATCTGATCACTGAAGCGGCTTAAAAGGAGGGAATGTAATGAATTATCGGGAATTGGATACACCGGCATTATTAATTGATAAGGATATAATGATAAGTAATTGCAGAAGAATGCAGGATTATGCGAATCGCTGCAATGTAGCGCTGAGGCCTCATACGAAAACCCATAAAATGTCCAAGCTGGCTCTTTTACAGCAGGAGCTTGGAGCAAAAGGTATTGCCGTAGCTAAGGTTGGTGAGGCGGAAGTCATGGCAGCCAAAGGGCTGAGAGATATATTCATTGCAAATGAGATAGTCGGTGAAGAAAAGCTGCGCCGAATCCGCAAGTTGGCTGAAACAATCGATATATCCTTCGGGCTTGACAGCATCCCACAGGCAGATATGATTGAGAAGGCTTTTGAAGGCAGTAAAAAGAAGGCAGTTGTACTAATCGAGATTGAAGTGGGGGAACAGCGTTCCGGCGTTATTGAAGAAGCTGCCTTTGTTGAGCTTATTAATCATTTGAAGAAATGTAAGAACATATATTTAAAAGGGGTTTTCTCCCATGACGGTCATTCCTATGCAGCGGAGAATGTGGAGGTATGTAAGGAAATCCATTTGAAAGCACAGGAAAGAACACTCCGGTTTGCCCATCTGGCAGCGGAAGCAGGCTTTCATTTGGAAACAGTCAGCATAGGCTCCACGCCTTCCATGATGCATGATTTTCCCATACTTGACGGAGTAACTGAAATCAGGCCCGGCACATATATTTTCATGGATGCGTCCCAGGGAAATGCATACGGAAGTCTTGAACGCAATGCCGCAACTGTCCTGACTACCGTAATAAGTTTGCCTACTCCGGAGCGGGTGATTACTGATGTTGGAGCCAAGGGGCTTACTGCGCAAACCAGAAATAAAGGCTTTACTGCAACAAAAGGCCTGGGCTTGATTAAGGGATGGCCGGGAGTAAGCATACATGCCGTATATGATGAGCATGCAATTATATATAACAAGGAGTTTCATGATTCAATCAGAGTCGGGGACAAAGTGGAGATTATTCCCAATCATATATGCCCTGTAGTCAATCTGCATGAAACAGCCTATATTGTTTCAAACGGAGAAGTAATAGATGAAATCCCGGTGGATTGCAGGGGCAAACTGAAATAGAAGGAGCAAGAAATGAGGATATTACTGATTTATAATCCGGCTTCGGGTAACGGAACCTTTATCGGCAAATTTGATAAAATCATCGAAGCTGTTCAGAATAAGGGCTTTTATTTAATTCCATATAGGATAAGCTCCGGGGAAGCGTTGAAAAAGGTGCTTTCAGATGCAGATGTGAACAGTTTCAACAGAATATTGATTGCAGGGGGAGACGGAACCATCCATCAAGTAATAAATATTCTTTTACATTTGGGATGTAAGGTTCCTATTGGGATATATCCTGTCGGGACAGCCAATGACTTTGCCCGGTACTTCAATTTTCCCGAAACAATCGAAGAAATGACAGAGATCCTTTTAAGGGATAATTATACATATTGTGATATTGGTGTTGCTAACGGCCATTATTTTCTGAATGTCGCAAGCCTTGGTTTTCTTATTGATGTCAGCCAAAAGACAGACAGGAAAGCTGTAAGCACCCTTGGAGTTCTTGCATATTATTTAAAGGGCGCTGAAGAGCTGGCGAATTTGAAGCCTGTGAAGGTAAGTATAAAAAGCAGGGAAGCTGTTAGTGAAGATGAGGTTTACTTCATACTGATAATGAATGGCAGATCGGCAGGAGGATTCAAGAATATAGCACCCCTGGCATCATTGAGCGATGGGCTTTTGGATGTCTATGTTTTCAAGAAATGCCCCGTAATTGAGCTGATACCTCTCATTATCCAGGTTGCCAACGGAGAACATGCCGGGAGCCCTTATGTTGATTATTTCCAAACAGCAGAGCTGATGATAGACTGTAATGAGCCGGTCGGAACCGACATGGACGGAGAGAAGGGCTTTGATTTTCCGTTGAAGCTTTCAGTTGCTCCAAAAAAACTTAAAATTATAACCAGAAACAATCAGGAAGAGGGTTACTCTGATAAGCAGAGCTTCAGCTTTCATGATGTGAAGAAAGCCGTAGAAATGATATCAAACGGACTGATTAATGAGGCAGCAAGGCCAATAAACAAAATACTGACAGACCGGAATGCAGTCATGGATATGATTTCCTTGGCAGCTGATATGTCAAGGCATAATGCTCTGAATTATGTCAATAGGAATTCACTGAATGAAAGATACTTTGAAATTGCTGAGAAGTCATTAGACAACGGGTATTTATATATTATACTGTCCAGTACAGGAAGTGCTGCAGGAGAGCTTATACGGAGAGTTACAAAAAAGGAATATGCCCATGCATCAATAGCATTTGATGAGAATCTTGAGACTATAGTAAGCTATAACGGAGGAGAGAACATTTATGCTCCGGGCCTGAACCAGGAGATGATAGAATTCTTTAATAAAAAGGACGATGCGAATATTATCATTTACAGGATAAAGGCAGATAGAGCAAAGAAACAGAAGGTCCTTGACGAGATCAGGAAAATAAACAAAATGGGCAGTTCTTATAATGTCCTTGGCCTTTTTGTCCCTTATTCACACAGGGAGAATATTATGTTCTGCTCGCAATTTGTGTATTGTATGCTTAAAGCAGCCGGCCTGGATTATTTCGAAAAGAAGCCGGAGGAAGTAAAACCAACAGATTTTGTGGAATTGGATTATAAGAGGCATCTGGAATATCACGGGCAGATATTTGTGAAGGAGTATAAAAAATAGCAGTTAAGTATAAAATCAGGTAAATAAAAAGCAGCAGGAATCACTCTCTTTGCTTTACAGTACCTGATACCACGAGATTAAGCGGAGGATTATTTATGAAACAAAAGGTGTATGTTACTTACAAAATTCCAGAAAAGCCTCTAGACTTATTAAAAGATAAATCCGAGGTGATTATTAACGAAAAGGACAGGAGCTTGACGAAAAAGGAGTTGTGCGAATGCCTGAGAGGAATGGATGGGGTTATATGCATGTATAATGACCAGATTGACAGAGAGGTTATTGATTGCATTCCGGGAGTTAAAGTGCTTGCAAACTATGCTGTGGGATATAATAATATAGATTTTGAATATGCAGCGTCCAAGGGCATTGCAGTAACCAACACACCGGGGGTTCTGACAGATGTAACTGCAGATTTGGCATTAGGGCTTCTTTTTGCTGTATCAAGAAGAATAGTTGAATCGGACAGATGTACGCGTGAAGGTAAATTTAAAGGTTGGACACCGACTTGGTTCCTGGGGCAGGATATAACCGGGAAAACACTTGGGATAATAGGAGCCGGAAGAATTGGTTCCAGCCTTGCAAAAAAGGTAAAGGGGCTCGATATGAGAATTCTTTACTATAATAGGAATCGTAATAAGGATTTTGAGCAGGAAACGGGTGCAGTATATGTTGAAAAAAGTAGACTGCTGAAGGAATCAGATTTTATATCTATTCATGTGCCGCTTACAAATGAAACAAAACATATGATAGGTATGGATGAATTCAAAATGATGAAAAGGAATGCAGTGTTAATTAATACCTCAAGAGGTCCTGTAGTAGATGAAAAAGCACTTGTTGAAGCTTTGAGAGAAGGATATATTTGGGGAGCAGGATTGGATGTATATGAAAACGAGCCAAACATAGAGCCGGAATTAATTAAACTTGAAAATGTAGTCCTTACACCTCATATTGGCAGTTCAACAGCCGAGACGAGAGAAAAAATGGCTGAAATAGCTGTGAAAAATGTTCTTGCGGTATTAAATAATGAAATGCCTCCAAATTGTGTTAACATGGGTTGAAAAACGGCACCATTTACCAAAACAGTTTTATTCCTATACATCCAAGGCTGATCAGCATTAAAAGGCTCCGGAGATTACAATAAGCGGCCCGTTTGAAACCGGAAATACCGGACCGGCAAAGCCGTAAAGAAATATTCCCGTACCGAGGCACAAGGCTTGCCATCTTTTCACCGCTCCCGACCTATAGAGAGCCGCTGCCAGCATTAGTATCCCGATTACCAGGATTAATGGCCCTATTACTAAGAAAGGCAGTGAGAAACCGGGTGATTGCGTGATTGCATCGTAAAGCCTTATCATTTCTTCTCTCGAGCCATTTACAGCCATCACCCAGGTAATCAGATCAAAGGCCAATAAACCGGATACGGCAACAGTACCCACGGAAATCAGCCCCGCGGCAGTGCGGCCTAGAATAAGGCTGTGTTCTCCAAGCAATACAAGAAGCCCTTGAATTGCATAAGGCAGCAGTATGATAGCAAATAGTGCAGCCATATGGGCCAAATACCACTGCGTATGATTTGATGCCACACTTTGCAGCTCTTTAACTGCTTCCGCCTGGGTTACAGGGTGAAGCAATTCGGAAAGGAAGGCAAAGCTTCCCTGCTTTATACAGAGCGCCTTTTCAATAAGCTCCTCAGACGCTTTAATCCTTTTGACATATTCCTCTCCGGACCATTTGAAGATTCCCAAGTCCGTTACAAAATGAACGCCTGCGACTATAATTTCGGACACTTCCAGGGGGTAATCCGTTTTGAACAGCCCTTCATTTATACCCTGTTTGACCAATTCAGCAATAACAGGAGAAAATTTTTCAACCATCCCGACCAATATCCGCTGATGCATATCAACATAATGTCATTAATCGACGTGCCCTGGAAGCCCTTCTTATTGAACAACTCCTGGGAGGCCTGCAGTATTTCGTTTCTGCGTTGTTTTGATTTATTTGCCGGTTTAACCATAATTACTCCTTTGTTATTCTTGACCAATGGTCAAGAAAAATAGATTTAGCGTAGCTGCCATATCAGATTCGAATCATTGAAATCAACATCCTGCTATGATACTATTGGCATGAGTTGAATACATTGACTGATTCAAATACAACGCTTGTCATGCAGTACATGCCAAAGGGATTTACTGCCATATTGACTTTTATGCAACCAGAATGGCGTCAGAAGTGTCTAACCTATATAGAATACGCCGGATAGCGCTGATTTATTATATCTGGTAGGGTTTGGCGTATTCTATGAATCAAGGAATATATTTTAGGATATCCAGAATATTATTGCCAGATGTCTATCCTAAAATATATTGGGAGTGAAAAATATTGAGCTTTGATGAGATAATTGACAAATATAGAGACGTGGTTTTCGGGATGGTTTATTTGCATATTGGTGATTATCATATCTCAGAGGATATAACCCAGGAGGTCTTTATAAAAATATACAGGAACTTAAGCAAGTTTCGAGGGGACAGCGGCATATATACCTGGATATACAGGATCACCATAAATACCATCAGAACTCATGCAAGTAAGGAAAAAGCCGTGAGGAATAAATTCTCCTTTGACTATATGGAAGACGCCCCAGATGATTTCTGGGATGAGGATAAACTGATAGAAGGCATTCAGAATTCAAGTGTGATAAGCCTGATACAAAAGTTACCGGATAGATACAAGGAAGTTTTGATTTTATACTATTATCAGGACATTAGGGTGGAAGATATAAGCTCCATTGTAAATGAGCCCGTGGGGACTGTAAAAAGCAAGCTGTACAGGGGCAGAAGCATGCTCAGGGATATGCTGATAAAGGAAGGTGTGTGCAGTGGATAGATTTGATAAAGAGCTGAAAAGCAAACTGAATATAGAATTAAGAGATATCAAACTGTCTGATGAAGCCTTATTGAAGATAAAAGAGCGGGTGGAGCAGGAGAAAAAACAGAGCTTCAGGAATGCTCTGACGGATTTTTTAAACTATGAGGTCAGAATACCTTATAGAACCTGCATAGCAGTTGTTGCTGCGGCAGCATTCCTGGGTATCAGCTCTTTTACCGTAACCGATGAGGATATAGCAAGCTTTGCGAGTAAAAATATTATTGAGGTCAGCAGCTATTGGGAGGGAGTTCATTGAGATATTTTAAGATAAAGGTTAAACATCTTTTATTAGCCGCGGCAGCATTGACGGTAATATATGCCTTGATTCCCCTTGCTTATTCAAAGGCGGCTCAAAGCTATAAACAAAATGGTAAGCCGGAGCATGCTGCGGTATATTATGAAAAAGCATTGTCACTCACTCCTGATTTTTTGAGAAGCGGCAAAGATATATATGACTATGCGAATAGCCTATCCGGGAGCGCAACGGAAGAGTCGCTATACAAAATATTTCCCTATGGCCATGGCGGATCAGGCAATGGCAGGGTGCCCACCGATGAAGCTCTTGATACGGCTGTAAAGCTGTATAAGGATCTTATTGAGAATCACAGTAATAATCCATGGGCAAAATGGGCGCATATAAGGCTTGCAGAAATATATATGTATCTTGGGAATTATAAGGAAGCGGAGAAATACCTGATGTCCGGCAAAGCAAATTCTGATGCGCGGCTTATATATTCCCTGTATAATTCTGCCGGGGAATATGATAAAGGCATAAGCCTGCTGGAGGATTTGATAGAAAACAATAAGAGTTATTTCGACATGTATTATTATGACAGCCTGGCGCAGCTATATATGCAATCAGGCAAGTATGACGATGCCATAAGAACCTATAAATCAGCTATGGCCAAAGCGAAAGAGATAAAAACAGAATCTCCCGAAGAAGAATATTTTATTTTCAGGAAAGAAGAGTTGGATGCGAAAATTGATAAGATTGAACAGCTTAAGGATAATCCCGGTACAGTTGGTACATGCAGAGGAAGGGTAACAGTGGACGGCGTAGGTATCGAAGGAGTTAGGGTGTATATAAAGGATAAAGCTATATATAAAGAAGATTATATTAGCAGCACACCAGATTTTCCATTTACTACGACTGACAAAGACGGATTCTATTCCATTGATAATGTGCTGCCGGGAGAATATGACATAGGTATCGGTATAAACCCGGGGAGGATATTGGGTAAAGCCTATTTGAACAATAAAGACTACCCAAAAATACTTGAGCCTGGGGGAGTTTTAATCAATAATTTTGTATTCAATACAGCCATAAAGATACTGTCACCTGATGATAAAATGGAAGTAAAGGGAGGCAAACTGGTAATAAGCTGGCAGCAGATGAAGGGAGCGGAGAGCTATAGTCTGGTGACGGGGCTGATAAATGAAGGCTCCTATGCAAGCTCTATTTTCATAAATGATATAAAGGAAAAAGCTGGAGCGGCCACTAATGAGATAACCATTGATATAGGGCAGATCATTCCCAAATTTATGGGATTTGCATCCTTTTATGATGAAGGCAGGCCTACCCCGGGCACATTGCTGGGCTTATACGGCGGAGCCAGGATACTATACGGCATTGAGGCCTATGATAAAGACGGAAGGCTCATAGGAAGCAGTATGCCTGTTATAAAAACAGAAAAGCTGCCGAGGCATTTTGTGCTGGCAACCCAAGAGCTTAAAGGGGATAAACTGATAAAGGAAGAAAAATACGAGGAGGCGAGGAACTGGTTCGAGGGTTACCTGATAAAGTATCCTGAAGACGAACATTCCTTGTATGTATTGGCAAGATATTATGAATACTGCGAGAAGGACTATGATAAGGCAAAGGAGTATCTCAGCAAGTTATATGATATAACAAAAAAAGAGGAGTACAAAAAGCAAATCGAAAGAATGGACAAATGAAAGCTTCGGCTGCAGGGGCAAATGCTGGGCTGTCAAACTTTTTTGGAGGCCGTTCCGGATCCTATGAGGGAGAACTGATTGAGGCAAGAGAAGCAGCATTAAGAGAGATGGAGAAGAGAGCAGGCGCTATTGGCGCCAATGCAATCATAGGGGTAGACATTGACTATGAGGTGCTGGGGCAAGGGGGCAACATGCTGATGGTAACGGCTTCAGGTACGGCAGTAACAGTTGAGTAGAAGAACAAAATAAAGAAATAAGAGTACATTTCTGTTATGAATTGCAGAAATGTATTTTTTTACGCTATTTACTTGACAATGTATCTCTTGTGCTATATAGTTAATTACATAAGTAGTTAACTAACTAATGGAGGGGGCTGAAACTCATGCTCATTGACTTTAACAGTGAAAAGCCGATATATCTGCAGCTGGCAGAAGCCATTGAAGATAATATATTAAAAGGAATTTTTGAGGAAGAAGCTCAAATAGTTTCTACCACGGAAATATCAGTAAAATATAGAATAAATCCGGCAACAGCAGGAAAGGGAGTAAATGTGCTTGTAGATGAAGGTATCCTCTATAAAAAGAGAGGGCTGGGAATGTTCGTTTCCGCAGGGGCAAAAAGGAAGATTCTTGAGAAGCGCCGGAACAGCTTCTACGAGGAGTATGTACAGTCTCTCCTTGAAGAAGCTGCAAAGCTGAATATTTCAAAGGAGGATATCGTCAAGATGATAGTGGGGGGTAATGAAATTGAAGACAATTCAGATAAAGGGAGTAAGTAAGGTTTATGGACGAACAAAAGCCCTTGACAAGGTTGATATTACTATTGAATCAAACAGGATTTATGGGTTATTGGGAAGAAATGGAGCAGGTAAGACAACACTTTTAAACCTGATGACAAATAAGATATTTCCGACAGAGGGTGAAATTGTCATTGACGGAGAAACAGTTCTTGAAAATGATAAGGCTCTTAGGAATATCTTTTATATGACTGAGCAAAATCTGTATCCCGAGGGTGAAAGAATTAGAAATATTTATAAATGGACAAAGGAATTTTATCCTTCCTTTGATATGGAATATGCCAAAGGTTTATCGGAAAAGTTCGGGCTGGATACGAAGAAGAAGGTTAAAGACTTATCTACGGGGTATGCTTCAATATTCAAGGCTATTGCAGCTCTTGCCTCCAATGCGGATATTGTCCTGTTTGATGAACCGGTGCTGGGATTGGATGCCAATCACAGGGATATGTTCTATAGAGAGCTTATTTCCAGTTACAGTGAAAGCCCAAAGACTATAATTATATCTACCCACCTTATTGAGGAAGTGGCATCGGTAATCGAAGAGGCAATTATAATTAAAGAAGGAAAGCTGATCCTCAAGCAATCGGTGGAAGAGCTTTTGTCAGGTGCTTATATAGTTTCGGGAGAAGCTTCAAGGGTGGATAAATACATCCAGGGTAAGAAATGTGTAGGTATTGAGACTATCGGAAGCTTTAAGTCAGCTACTGTATTGGAAGCTGTGAATAACAGGGATGAAGCTCTGTCAGAGGAGCTGAAGCTGGAGTTTGCCAGGGCAGAGCTTCAAAAGCTTTTTATAAGCTTAACTAATTAGTTGGAGGCGAAATAGTAATGAATAATATTTATAAGGTATTTAAATATCAGATACATGATTTTTGGCAAGCTGTGGTAATATTCTATTCCATTATTATATCGATATTATTTGCAATTACTGTTCTGGTTTCAAAAAACACGGAGAATATATCCTTCGGAGGCCTGGAAATGGCAACGGTAATATTTCTGCTTGTGGCAGGTCTGAATTGCTTTAAATCAAATTTTAAATTTATGCTTGCAAATAATGTATCAAGAAAGGGATTCTATATTGGCAACACAATTGCTTTGGTTGCAGTATCGGCATTTATGGCATTAGCAGATGCGGTGCTGAACAATGTTCTTAATTTGAATATCCCTTATGAAGGTGTTGTTATGCAGCTTTATAGGAATAATTCCTTTTTTGCCGGGCTCCTGTGGCGTTTTGGTTTATATATATTGACTGTTTGTTTTGGGTGGTTTGTTACCATGCTGTACTATAGATGCAATAATTTAATGAAAATTGTTGTTTCATTTTTACCTGTCCTGGCATTAAGCATATTCCAGCAAATTGATGAGATATCAGGGGGATTGTCGGGCAGGGCAGTCGTAGGCTTCCTTACTAAGGCTATGGGCTTTGCCTACAATAACAATGTCTATATTGGCGCTTTAAGCCTTATTACAGGAGCAGCTGTAATTGCACTGATCTGCTTTTTGCCCCTTCGTAATGCAATTGCCAAGGATTAGATAAGAACACATGGATAAAAAACCTTTTTTTGATTACGCTAAGAAATATAAATAGATAATAGCAAATTTCATGTTATAATATTCTAAAGGGGCGTGATATATAATGGAAGATAAAGTCTTTGAACTCTTAACAAAAATGTATTCTGAGATGACAGAACAATTCAAGGAAGTAAAAAGCAAGCTTGATGAAAAGGCTGATAAAAGTGATATTGTAAGAATGGAGAATGAATTAAATCCGAAAGTCAAAGCCCTGTTTGATGGATATAAGCAGCATACTGATATATTAGAACGTACTGAAAAGGAAGTTTCAAGACAAGATGAAATAATTATGAGACATATTAAATAGATTTAATGGGCAAAGCAGACGTCATTTGCCCATTATTATTTTTTGCTTTAGTAAGCTTTCATATAAAAGCTGCAAGTTGACAGACTGGCATCAGAGCCCCTGTCATCTACAAACATGCGTTTATTCTTGACAATACTTCAATCAGTATATCCTCATCAAGCTTTTCTATAAATTCAGCCTGCCTTGACTTGTAATCCAGCGACTTCAAGTGCTCTATCATTACAAAGCCGGTTGTTGTGCAGCCTGATATTTTAACATGCAGCGGAAACTTATTATCGGTGTTTGTTATGGGGCAGCATATTGATAAGCCTGTAATTCTGTTGTATTCTCTATTGCTTACAACAAGGGCAGGCCTGCGGCCTTTCTGCTCATGTCCGGATTGCGGATTTAAAGTAATCCGGCAGATATCTCCCTGTTCCGGAATGTATGCCAATATTACCACTCCTCTTTACCGGCCGGTTCACCCCAATCCGGTTCTTCCGGTTTGTATTCAGCTTTGTAATTCTCAAACAACTCATTAATGGTATATTGCTTTAGCTGTCGTTTCGGCTGGAATATGATTATTCTGTCATCCTCAACGGATATTTCTACCGTATCTCCTTCATTCAGCTTTGCTTTTTCCAATATATATTTTGGAATTCTTACGCCCTGGCTGTTGCCCCATTTCTGAACCTTGGCACTATACATAAGGAATCACTCCCTTTATTATCAAATTACTGCCGGGAATCTGCAGGCTTGCTTGACGATAATCTTCATTGATCAATAGTATATACATAGTATATACTATTGGCTCTTAAATGTAAATGATTTCCTGAGAAATTAATTTTGGTTAAGACCGTTGAAGAAGTGGTATTATAATATAAAAAATAACATTGGTGATCAAAGGTAAGGTGATTTTATGAATAAAGAAATATGGCTTGCCGGGGGGTGCTTTTGGGGTGTGGAGGAATACTTTTCCCGTATAGAGGGAGTAGTGGATACCTCTGTGGGATATGCCAACGGAAGGACGGAGAATCCCTCTTATTATGATATTCCTCACACAGGACATGCAGAGACGGTGCATGTAATTTATGATTCGGGAAAAATAAGCCTGGAAGAGCTACTGAAGTATTTTTTCAGGATAATAAATCCCACAATATTGAACAGGCAGGGGCCTGACGTTGGCACCCAATACCGCACAGGCATTTATTACTCCGATGAAAAGGATAGAGAGGCGATAGAACAGGTGATTGCCAAAGAGCAGCAGAAGTATAAGGCACCGATTGTTACCGAGGTGAAGAAGCTGGAGCATTATTATCCTGCCGAGGAGTACCACCAGGATTATTTGAAGAAAAATCCCGGGGGCTACTGCCATATCGACTTTTCTTCCCTGAAGGCTGTGTCCCGCCCGAAGGTAGACCCGGCATTGTATGAGAAGCCCTCTCAGGAGGAAATAAAAAAATCCCTATCCGATATCCAGTACGGTGTTACACAGGAGAGTGCTACGGAGCTGCCTTTCAGAAACGAATACTGGGATAATCATAAGGCAGGAATTTATGTTGATATTGTAACAGGAGAGCCTTTGTTCCTTTCCGGGGATAAATATGATTCAGGCTGCGGATGGCCCAGCTTTACCCGCCCTATTGACCAGGCAGTGCTTAAGGAAAGAGAGGATAATAGTCATTTCATGCACCGCACGGAAGTAAGGAGCCGGGTAGGCGACAGTCATCTGGGGCATGTTTTTGATGACGGCCCCAAGGACAAAGGGGGATTAAGGTACTGCATCAACAGTGCTTCACTTAGATTTATACCTGTTGATAAAATGGAGGAGGAAGGTTACGGGGACTTCATAAGCTGTGTGAAATAGCTGCGAAATATTGCCGGATACGGAGGTTATCAGGACATGAAATTTATTTCCTCATGGAAAATTAATTCATGGCAATATTTTTCTTAAAGTAAGAAAATTCATTCAAATACTATTAATTATTCTAGCAAATACCATTGTTTTTTTTTGGCATGATTTTTGTAACATACGAAACTAGGTATATTACAATACAAATGATATTTGAAGGAGGTAAATCTATGTCTGAAAAAAACAAAAAGCTGGAATTCTATGGTGGAGAATGGATGTCCTTTATTCCTTTCATTGTGTTTCTTGTACTGATTTTATTAACCACCTTCTATTTTGGCTCAATATCCGACGGTGCTCTCTGGGTACCTGCATTCATGGCACTGATAATTGCATTTTTCTTTGCCAAGGATAAACAGTTATTTGCGGATACAATTATAAGCGGTATGGCTAGCAAGGAAGCGATCATACCGGTTGTATGCTGGATTTTTGCAGGGGTTTTCTCAAGAATCCTTCGCTCCTCAGGACTCGCTGCGGGAATAGCCGGAGTTGCAGGTTCAATGGGCATTGAAGGGACATTCTTTATAGTAATTTCGTTTATTGCCTCTGCATTATTTGCAACAGCATCAGGAACCGGATTTGGTACTATTGCTGCCGGAATGGGAGTTCTGTATCCAGCGGGTATAGCACTTGGCGCACATCCGGCTTTATTGGCCGGCGCCATTGTTTCAGGAGGCGCATTCGGTGATAATCTGGCTCCCGTATCTGATACGACTATATGCTCTGCCACATCACAAAATGTTGATGTTCCTGGCGTTGTAAGATCCCGTGTAAAATATGCGGCTGTAGCCGGCATAATAACTATAATCGGTATTATTATTGTTGGCCTGGGCTATTCAGGAGAGAAGTCCGCAGTTTCTGCCATTGCGTATGACCCAAAGACCCTTTTCATGCTTATTCCTGTAGCTCTTACAATCTGGTTGGCTATAAAATCCGGTGATATAATTATTGCTACTACTGTAGGTTCGGTCATTTCCGGAGCTACTGCAGTATTAGCGGGCCTCATTGACTTCGTACAAATTGATCCGTCCCAGGAAGTAACAAAGGCAGCCTTGCTGAGGGTATACGGTTCCGGTTTGGACAGAACGGTTGACGGTGTTATATACTCAGGAATAAGCAGCATGCTGCAGGTATGTATATTAGCAATTTTATTGTTCGGATCTATTGCAGTCATGAGAGCCGGTGAAGGAGACAAAAAGCTTCTCAATGCATTGAGCAGTATTGCAAAAGGACCTAAAAGCTCCGAAGGAGTTGTTGCCGCAATGGTTACTATACTCTCATCATTAATGGGCCTCAATGCACCGGCAATATTGACAGTAGGCGCTTCCTTCGCAAAGCCCCTGTCCGAGCGTTACAGCATAAGCCCTTACCGTACTGCCAATCTTCTGGATGCAACCTCATGTACGCTTTGTTACTCACTGCCGTGGACTCCGGCTATAATCTACACAATCGGATTTGCAAAGGACAGTATGCACCCTTTGACTGCACTTGAGGTAACCCCATTTGTTTTCTATGCATATGGCATGATGGCAGTTATGATTGTTTCAATAATACTCGGTATAGGCAGAAATGACAACTTGGACAAGGCTGCAAAGAAAGACATGGAAACAGCTGCGTAATAACTGCATAAATAGTAAAAGGCTTCGAAGGAAGCCTTTTACTATTCTATTTTTTATACTATTTTTACATTATAACTGCTTACCCTGCTTACTATCTCATCTTTTGGAAGCCTTACCTCCTGAGCCAGGTAATCAACATCTTCCATTGTTATCTCGGTTACTTTGTTTTCCACTGCATTCCTGATATAGTTGTCTTTCATCTTTATCATGTCGACATCTTTTCCCCTGAGCTGATCAAAGCTTTCCGGTATTACTATATTCTTACCGGGTATATTCTGGGAAGGATCTCCCCGCCTTACTTCAATACCGTTTTGTTTTGCAAAGGTCAACTGGGGCATTGGATGCTTACCGGCACCGGTATATTCAGTCTCCTGAACCACTATTATTTTGTCCTCGTCCATTTCCCTGGCGACAGAAATTGCAACAGCAAGGGATGTGTTGCCTGCAGGTCCCCGTTCTATGCCTTCCAGGCGGGCAAGCATCTCCGTCACATAGAAAACATCGCCCTGGGTCACCAATACATATCTATCCATATATCTTAGCACTCTTGCAGCATTTCTTGGCACATCCGACCTGTCAGGCAAGGTTGCAAAGGGTATTCCGAAGCCCGTATGTCCGGTTGTAAAGGATTTTCTGTTAAAATCTCTGTCTGAGGCCATGTGAAGACCCGAAAGATCTACTGATGCGCCGATAATCTTTGTATCCTTTGCACCGGCTTTTATTAGGCCTCTTGCAGTGCCGGTCAGGTTGCCGCCCCCTGCATGAGTCGCTATTACTACATCCGGAAACTTATTTTCCATAGCCATAGTTTGATGTGCAATCTCATATCCCAAAGTCTCAATTCCGGCTATTCCGAAGGGTGTATAAAGTGACGCGTTAAAGAATCCCGTTTCTTCAAGCAATCTTAAAAACATATAGAATAGTTCCGGACCCACTGTCAACTGTACTACTTCTGCTCCAAACGCCTCACATTTCCTTGCTTTTTCAAGTATCTCCGGTTGTCCTATTTTTTTCGAATCGAATACCTCCTGTACTATAATACTCTTCAAACCCCGCTGTGCGGCTTGTGATGCAGCAGCCGCCCCATAATTGCCGCTGGTGGCTGCAATTACACCCTTATATCCGTTTTTAGCTGCATGGTATACTGATATAGCAGCTCTTCTTGCTTTAAAGGAGCCCGATGCATTTGCTGCTTCATCCTTGATAAATATCCTTGCGCCCTTACCGCTTTCCGAATATTTTTTTATAAGCTTATTTATATTCTTCAACTCAAGCAGCGGGGTGTTCCCTACTTTAGTCTCTGCCTGGATACTCTGCATTTGCGGGATTGAATATGCAACCTTCTCCATCATGCCTTCATAATCAAAGGCAATTCTTCCATACTCAAAAGCACTGTAATCTATTCCAACCGCATTTTTCATTATTTCATTCTTCCTGGACATAACGGCTTGATAGGATAAATCTTTCATTTTTATTTCCCTCCAATTATAAGCTTTCAATTTCTTTTTGTAATTCGCATCCTATTTCCAGCAATTCCTTTACAGGATTTCCAAAATCATGCTCGTGCCTTGGATTGATTGCAACAAGAGTGCCGCTGGTGGTCCTTTCGGCTAGTGTTCTTATACTTACAAAATCGCCTATTTCTGCACTTTCGTTTAACAGAAAACCCCTTACCCACATGATCAGAGGAGCTTTTTTAGTATCCTCAGGGATATGTGCCGCTCTTTCATGTGGCTGCAACAAAACATTTTCAATTTCTACCCAGTCGCCTTTTTTTGCTCTTTCCATTTAAAAGACCTCCATTATTTATATTTTATTTATAAAACAGAAGCAAAAATGATGCCAAAAAGGAGACTGGGTTATCATACCAGTCTCCTTCAGATTTGAACCTGTTACTTACCTATTTACTTTTCATACCTTACATAAACTCTTTAAGATTATATTCAACAATCTTGTTGAACAGCTGTCTTCTGCTCATTCCAATCATTGCAGAAGCTTGTGTAATGTTGTTATTACATTGTTTAAGGATATTTGAAAAATAATAAATCTCAAATTCCCTCCGTGCTTCACGATAATTCTTTAACTCAAATTTCAAGCCCCCCGGACATTCATTGGAGGCGGCAGGAGCGGCTGCATTGTTAATAGTCAATATCCCGTTCTTTGAGAGTACAACCATCCGCTCTATAATATTCTTCAATTCTCTTATATTACCGGGATATTGATAATTGAGAAGATAATCCATAGTCTGGCTTTCAATGCCCTTTATATCCTTTTTCAGTTCTGATTTATAATAATCAACAAAAAAGTTGATCATGTCGGATATATCTTCCTTTCTTTCACGCAGAGGGGGAATTTCTATTGTTATTGTATTTAATCTATAAAAAAGGTCATCCCTGAATTGTTTTTCTTTTATCGCCTGCGGCAAGTTTTTATTTGTCGCACTGATAAGCCTGAAATCTACAGCTATTGATTTATTGGAGCCTATCCTTTCAATCTTCTTATCTTCCAGGACCCGGAGCAGCTTTATTTGTGTATTAAGAGACATCTCGCCTATTTCATCCAAAAATACCGTACCTCCGTTTGCCTCTTCAAACCTTCCTATCCGCTTGCCTGATGCTCCTGTAAAGGCCCCCTTCTCATGTCCGAACAGTTCCGACTCAAGCAGATTATCAGAAAAGGATTGGCAGTTGATGGCAACAAAGGGCATATCTCTTCTCATGCTTTTGCTATGGAGCAATTTAGCCAGCACTTCCTTGCCTACGCCGGATTCTCCCATAAGCAGAACACTTGCGCTGCTGTCAACAATAGTATCAATAATCCCCAGTATTTCTATCATTCTGGGATTTTTGCTCTGATAAAGAAACCTTTTGTTTTCATTGTACTTGTTATCCATTTTTTTCTGATTCTGAAGATTAACTATTTTTTTTGCTTTTTCCACTTCAATAAGTAATTCTTCAAGGCTGTGACTTTTGATATAATATCCAAAAGCACCCAGTTTCATTGCTTGCACAGCACTGTCTATACTCCCGTATCCGGTAACAAGAATTACCTTTACCGAGTCTTCATACCTGTTCTTTACTTCTTCAAGAAATTTCAGCCCATTCATGCCGGGCATATATATATCAGTCAGAATCAGCGGGTAATATTCGCAATCTATAATATCTAATGCCTCAAGGGCCGATTCTGCCTCTCCTACAATATACCCTCCGCTTTCAAGGATTTTCCTCAAAGATTTTCTATAATCTTTTTCATCGTCTACTACAAGTATCTTATATACCTCATTCATTTCAGCATACCTCCATTTTTACAGGAATAAATACTTCAAAGCATGTACCTTTATTAACTTCGCTTGTAACAAAAATTTCTCCGTTCAGCTTCTTAACTTCGTTATATACGATATAAAGCCCAAGTCCGGTTCCTTTACCCGGATCCTTTGTCGTGTAAAATGGATTGAACAGTTTTTCCAGATCGCCCTTCTGGATACCGCAGCCTGTATCGCTGCACAGTATTCTTAGACCATGCTCATTCGGAAATACTTCAATTGTCAGGTTCCCGTTGCTGTCCATTGCATCAATTGCGTTCGAAATAAGATTAATAAGTATGTGTTTCAAGGATTCCTGATTTATGTACGCCTTCAACTCTTTATCGCAGTTGATGCTATAATTGATATTCTTACTTTGCATATACTTGTGCTGCAGCTCAATGATATCATTAATAAAGCAGCTGATATTCACCCATTCCCAGGAATCACCGGATATCCTTGAGAAGTTCAGGAGGTTCGTAATGATCCTGCTTACCTTTTCTATTGCAGAATCTATTATTTCAAGTGATTCAACCATTTTTTCATTCTTTATACTCTCATTCTTCAATATAAACGTGTGATTTCTTACTATTCCGAGAGGGTTTCTTATTTCATGAGCAATTCCTGCCGCCAATTGCCCGATTGCTGCCATTTTGTTTGCTTGGAGTACTTGGTTCTTACTAATCTTTTCACTGGTAATGTTACTGATGATAACAAGTACATTTTTTATCAGCATATCTGAATCCATCAATGGGAAAGTATCCATTTTATATACTTCATTTTTGCTGTAAATTTCGAGCTGATGATTTTCCGATGTATTGAAGGTGTCGGCAACGATGCAATTATCACAGCTGCTGCAGAACCTGTTTAAAAGACTGCTGCATGGAGTACCGATAATTTTATCTCTTGGTTTGCCGATATATTCTGTTAAGGCTTTATTTATATTCATAACGGTATTGTTTTTATTGACGGTTATCATATATTCAGTCATTCCGTCGAAGACAATCTGCAGATCATTTTTACTGTCTTCCAACTCTCTGGTCCTCAATTTCACTTGATTTTTTAAGGATTTTGCCAGAATAAGCATTATAAGGAAGATGGAAAGTGCTGCTGCCAACAATAAGAAAAGGTAGCTTTTCAGCTTTCTTATATCGTATTGTTTAGCTATGGGAGCAGATATACCGAACCATTTCTGCTGTATCTTTTCCATCTGATTTTTTCGTGTTAAAGCATCAATTCCTTTGTTTAGAATCGGAATCAGCTGCGGTTTTGATCTTGGTACTGCAATCACGCACCCCTTCTCATAAAGAGGTTCCCCTACTATTTTGATTCTATCCTTCAGGTTGTTTTCGTTAAGCTGGTAAAGAACGACCGGTTCATCTCCAACTATTGCATTTACTTCGCCCTTATCCAACATCATCAATGCTTCATATACATCTGATACATATACTAATTCTAATTCAGGAAAATTCTTATTCAGAAATTCATTGGTATAATCACCTTTTTGGACGGCAATTTTAAGATTCTTATCCTTGAGTGACCTGGCAGTTATATTGTCATTTATCCTTACAGCCATTACAGCCCTTAAATTGTAAAAGGGCTTTGTAAACAAGTAATACTTTCCTCTTTCTTCACTTGGGAACATATCACACATATCAGATTTCCCTTCAGCCAGGCTGGACAGCGCATCTGCCCACAAAAGAGGATGTAATTCTACCGTAAACCCGATTTCTACGGATAATAAATTGACATAGTCTACAACTACGCCTTTGTACTGGTTATCCAACTTATCGAGAAATCTTAACGGAGGGGCATTTCTGTCAGCAGCATAAATTAGTTTGGGGTTAGCATTAAGCCATTCCCTTTCTGCCTTGGTTAGAGTTACGCTATTGCTGATATAGGAAGCATCATTTTTCTTGAAGATAAACAACGCTGCTGCCAATATTGATATAATACAAACAAATATTAATACCTTTAAAACTCTTTTTTTCATCAAATTCTCTCACTTTATTACAGTTTCGCTTCGAATTTTACTATAGTCAATTATATAATATAATTGATATTAGGTACAACAGCAGAAAATATATTCATTATTCGGCATCAAATTTGCTATATGATAAGATTGGAAAATGAATTGTCGGAATTGGAGGTAAGGTTTGTATGTCAAAACAAAAAAGGATAGAAGATTACGGAATCAGAATAGGTGAATTGCCGAAGGGGAGGTTTAATAAAATAACAGACGTAGCCGGAATCAGGGTAGGACATTGTACTATTGATAATGAGGAGAATAAGACGGGAGTTACAGTAATATTACCATCGGAAGGCAATATTTATACAGATAAGTTCATTGCAGCCTCTTATGTATTAAATGGTTTCGGAAAGTCTCTGGGATTAATGCAGGTGGATGAACTGGGCAGTATGGAATCGATTATTGCATTGACTAATACACTTAATGTCGGATTGGTTCATGATGCAGTAGTGGAGTACATGATAAAAGAATGTGAAAAAGACAGAGTGGAAATAGAATCCGTTAATCCATTGGTATTTGAGTGTAATGATAGTTACCTTAACAACATAAGATTGAGAGCAGTGAGAAAGGAACACGTATTTAAAGCTATAGAGAATGCAGGGATAAATTTTGAAGAAGGTGACATAGGTGCAGGCAAGGGTATGAGCTGTCACCAGCTTAAAGGGGGCATCGGTTCTGCATCCCGGAGGGTAACACTGGATGGACAAGCCTTTACTGTAGGAATACTTGTGCTTTCAAATCATGGGAAATTAAAAGACTTATCCATTAATGGGAAAAACATTGGCAGTGATATTTCCAGGATAATTGGCGCAGAAGACAGGGCAGATAAGGGTTCAATCATATCAATCATAGCTACGGATATACCCTTAAGCAGCAGACAATTGAAAAGAATATGCAAGCGTGTAGGAGTCGGGCTGGCAAGATTAGGTTCGTATACCGGACATGGCAGCGGAGAAGTTGTATTTGCTTTCTCTACGGCAAATACATTAAGAATCAAACCTGATAAAAAACTGCTTGAAATTAGGATTATGAACGAAGATGAAATAGACATGGTTTTTAGAGCAGTAGCCGAGTGTGAAGAAGAGGCAGTGTTAAATTCTATGATAACATCCGGAAAGGTAATAGGGGTAAAGGGTAGAATGCGTGAAGCCCTGAAGGATTATATAGACCTGTTGTGATCATATAATTAACCTGTTGAAAAAATAGAAGAGGAAGGTTACGGGGGCTTTATAAGCTATGTGAAAATAGCTGCAGGTAGAATTAATGTGCCATGTACGGTATGAAAATATGTTTATACTGTACATGGCATATATTTTTCTTATTATATTTATCCAAGGAAATTAGTTTTTCAGTGCTTTCCTTTACAACTTATTCGCTGCATTTTGGATATAAAGCTTGATTCCAGATGTGATCCCTGCTGATCTGTTCGTCTGTGAGGCTAAAGTAATCGTGCAAAATATCGCCTTCCAAATAATGTATAGGATCATCCCAGGTTACATCTACATGGCGGTATTTATCGCCCAGCTTTACAATATTCCATGCATGGTTTATATAATCACCGGTGGCATTTGCCTGGCCATGCACGATTAAGCATTCAATATCCAGATAATCCATAAATAGCTTGAAGGTTTCCGAATATCCTTCGCATATGCCCCTACCGTCTATCAATAATCCGTAAGGCGTTCCGGGATTAATCGAGCCAGTGTTGCTTACAAGATACTGCTGATCATAATCGGTATGGGAAACAATGTAGTCATGAATTGCCAGAGCCTTTTTGTAATCCGTCATACCCGGCCTTATGGATAGGCGTACAGCTTCCTGTATTTTCTCTGCAACAGCTTGTGCCTTGTCGATGTCAAAATCCTTGGAGGTCAATCTTCCGTATAATTCTCTGATACAGTTATAATCAGCTATCTTGGCTATTCTATATAATTGAAGCTGCTTCAGTGCTTTTAAGTTTGAAAGCGGTGATATATCCTTTACCGGATTACCGCGCATATCAAGGCTGAACAAATTAGCTAAAACCTTTAACGCACTTATATCTTCAATTTTGTTGTACCCTATATCAATATATTCAAGATTGGGTAAGGAGCTCAATATTCCTATATCCTTAAGCTGATTTCTTGATATCATAAGAGTCTTAAGGGAAGATAAGGCTTTCAATGGGCTGATGTCAATGATACTATTACTGTTAATATAAATAGAATCCAAATTTACCAGCTTTCCGAGAGCACTGATATCAGCTATCTTGTTGTGGGATAATTCTATTTGGGTTAAATTCGCAAGTCCGCTTAAGGAGCTGATATCAATAATATTATTCTCGTTTAAATACAATGCACGAAGCTTTGTCAGTTTACCCAAAGGGCTTATATCGCTTATCATGTTGTTGTTCAGATTGAGATATTCCAAGCCTGTGAACCATTTCATGTCATCGATATTACTGATGCCCTTATCATTCAGGGTTAATGCAGCGATATTCTCCAAATCTGTATTGTATATGACGCCCGTTGCCTTTTTGCACAATCTTCTTGCTTCAGCTTCGATAATCGGATTGGAAAAGCTGATCACAGCCGAACCGGGTGAGGGATTTGAGGCTATACTCGAATCAGTATTATCAGCAGTATTCTTGAACTCAACAGCTGCGGGCTTCTTGCTGCCTTCCCAAAACCATATGCTCCCGTCAACCTTTATTGCCAGGTTTTTGTCGCTGCCCGATTTGATTGATATGAAATCACTTTCCATAATTTTATTTGGTATGGGGATTTGTTCTGAAAATCTGTCGATTCCAAACTGGCTGAAATTATTCCAGCCCCAAGCCCACAGACTGCCGTCAGTCTTTAATGCAAGGCTGAATTCTTCACTGGCTGATATTGCTTTGACATTATCCATTATTTTTACTGGAGTTATTTTATTATCATAGGTTCCATCGCCCACCTGCCCGAAGCAATTCCAGCCCCAAGCCCACAAACTCCCGTCAGTTTTTATTGCAAGGCCGTGAGAGCCGCCTGCAGAAACGGTTTTTACCCCATCCATAACTTTTTCGGGTATTTTTGCAATCCAATTTCCCCCTGTTCCAAGCTGCCCACGGGTGTTATTGCCCCAGGCCCACAAACTTCCGTCTTTCTTAAGTGCCAGATTGAAATAGTTGCCTGCAGACACCCAAACAACGTCATCCATCACCTTTACCGGGGTAATTTTAGATGCCGTTGTCCCATCTCCCAGCTGTGCATTTCCATTCTCACCCCAAGCCCACAGGCTGCCGTCATTTTTTACGGCAACACTATGGTAAGAGCCGGCAGATACAGTTTTGACATCATCCATTATCTTGACAGGTTTGTTGCTCAGCTCCAATGTCCCGTTTCCAAGCTGCCCGCCTTCATTGGCGCCCCAAGCCCACAGGCTGCCGTCCTCCTTAACTGCAAGGCTGTGAGCCCAACCGACCGCAGCAGCTCTTACATTATCCATTATCTTTACCGGGCTGTCCCTGTCTATGTATGTCCCATCACCAATCTGCCCATGACTGTTTCTTCCCCAAGCCCAAAGGCTTCCGTCCTCAGCAATTACCAGGCAATGATAACCTGCTGCAAGTCTTGAAACTCCTGTTTCTGTATCGCTGCTATCCTCTGCATATGCAATATGGCATAAAGGTGAGGAAAAAAGCAGTATTACTGCTAAAAGTACTGCAGGCATCAGCCTGCCCATATGCTTTAACATGTGAATCACCTCCGCTCAATATCCTTCTTCAGTTACAAAGGTCAAATACTAAAGAATTACATATGTTAATTTTAGCACTTGAGTATATTTATATCAATAGAATAAAGCTGAGGAAATACGGATGTATTAGAGGCTGAGACTGCAGCAACTTATCACTTGATTGGGAAAAAATATTCAGTTTGCAATATTATAAATAAAAAGTGAAAATATATATTGATTTTATTTTCCCTGTGTTGTATTATTATTTTGGGATTTACATATAAACATACGAGATATGTTCAGCAAAAATGAAATCAAACATATTCATATCAAAATAAAATTATTGCTTAGTTAATTGTTATTTGGCGATTATATTTTTATATGGAATATCTATAAATGAAAAATTTTGTAAAAAATGGTGGTTTGATAAAAGTAAATATGAGAGTGCATGCACTGTTGCTGCAGCAGATTAAGAACGGTGAATTTTAGGACCTTAGGTCTTAAAAATAGAAATATTAATTTTAAGGGGGAAAGAAAATGAAAAAAGCTGTCTTGTCTCTTTTTTTGGTACTTACGCTTCTTGTTACTCTCATAGGGTGTTCAACGCCACAAACTGCCTCTAATGCGACTACTGAACAACCTGCTGCCCAAGAAACTCCGGCAAAGTCAGAAGCTCCTGCGGAAGTTAAAGACCTTAAAGTCGGATTTGTTATTAGCAGTTTGCATGAGCCGATTTTTAAGGCATATCAGGATTATCTCAAGAAAGCTGTTACAGATGCTGGAACTGAAGCGGGCTATAATGTCAGTTTCACATGCGTATCATCAGACTTGGATATTGCTAAGGAAAGCGCAAATGTCAGGGACATGCTTGCAGCCGGAAGCAACGTCATAATTCTTAATACAATTGATAGTAAAGCATGTCTTGCTACTATAGAAGAAGCACATAAAGCAGGCGCAAAAGTTGTTATGTTCTGCCGTGAAGCAGATCCTGAAGCTTCCGGAATTCAGAAACCTGATGTAACAATTAATATGGATAGCTATGACCAGGCATATACTTCTTTGAAGAGAACTCTTGAGTACATGAAGGAAGACGGAGTTGAACCAGTAGATATGATCAGCTGCATGGGCTACATGCTGGATCAGAATGCAATTAACAGGCAAAATGGTGTACAAGATGTATGCATGGAAGAAGGTATTGCAATAAAACAGATAGTTTCCTGCGGAGTATGGGAACCTGAAGTTACACTTGCAAATTTGACAGCAGCACTTCAAGCTAACCCCAATTGTAATTTGATTTATGCACCTTCCGATTCCCAGCTTTCAGGTGTTCAGAAAGCATTAGAACGTGCTGGTAAGTGGGCACCAAGAGGAGATAAGAAACATGTTTACCTGGCTGGAACCGACGTGTTCCCTGAAGGATATAAACTATTAGCACTGAAATATGAAGAAGCAAGTACAGAAAACCCTGTATGGCCGTGTGCTGTAAAAACAGCAGAAAGCATAGTTAAGCTCATGAAAGGCGAAACCATTGAGAGCGATGGATTCATTAAAGTAAAAGGAAGAGTGTATGACCAGGACAACTATCATACATTTGATTATACATGGGCAAAAGACTATTCAACCGAGGACCTTTCGCAATACGATCCCAAGAAATAAGCATCCGGATTATATAAAATAGCAAATTAAATAAGAGAGGAATGTATTAATATATTCCTCTCTTATTTAAAATTAGAAAAGGAGTTCAAATATGTACCAGCTGACAAAGAGAATAAGTGCGCAAGGTATGAATATAAGTAAAAAGATAAGTAAACAAAATCAGGTTATGTTTATTTTATTTGCTGTATTATTTGTAATATTGTCTTTAACTATAGACAGATTTTTAACTGCATATAACATTTTTAATATTATTACACAGGCATCAATTTATGGAACTATGGCTATCGGATTAACATTTGTAATGATAACCGGAGGGATTGACTTATCCTTACCGACTGCAATGGCAGCCGGAGCAGTTGTTGGTGTTATGTATATGGCCGAGACGGGAAATGCTTTTATAGGTTGTTTGCTTATAGTTTTCGTTTGCCTGGTTGTAGGCGCTATTAATGCTGTAGCAGTAACTGTTTGGAATATGCCTTCATTGATAGTTACATTGGCAACGCAGACGGTCGCAACGGGCTTTGCAGTTTGGTACACAAATTATCTGACAATAACGGGTATCCCGAAGGGATTAATTAATTTTTTCAGAGCATCTGCTTTTTCCATTCCGGTGTACGTAATCATTTTTTTAATTATTATAGTAACCTGTCATTTTATTTTAACAAAAACAACATACGGCAGATGGTTATATTTTGTAGGGCAAAATATAAATACCGCAAAGGTTTCCGGTGTGCCGACCGGGTTAACAATTAGTGCTGCATATTTGATAAGTGCCTTAACAGCAAGTTTGGCAGGTATAATGTTAGCAACTCAGATTGGTTCTGCACAACCCGGTATGGGAAGACCATCCACCTTTCTTGACATAGTATCTTCAGCAGTAATTGGCGGAGTATCAACAAACGGGGGAAAAGGAACAGTTATAGGTACGGCCTTTGGAGCTGTGTTTATTGCATTGTTGTCAAATGCTATGAATTTACTTGGCCTGCAATTCTATACAACATTAATGATAAAAGGTTTAGTAATAATACTTGCAACGGCAATGGACAATTTTGGAAGACATAGATATTAACGGTTATAAAGGAGCGCTTGAAAGTGATTCAGATAAAAAATATTCACAAAGAATTTCCAGGGGTATATGCACTGAATGATGTTTCTATAACTGCATTTGATGGTGAAATATTAGGGCTCGTTGGAGTAAATGGTGCAGGAAAATCAACATTAATGAATATATTGGGAGGAATACTGAAACCGAATTCCGGACAAATCCTGATTGACGGTAAGCCGGTTGTACTTAACTCTCCTCGGGATTCCGAGAAAAACGGCATTGCATTTATTCAGCAGGAAATACAACTTTTTTTCAATCTGACGGTATACGAGAATGTATTTTTGATGAATCTGCAGGATTATAGGAAGCATAAGCATTTACCTTTTATAGATAAAAAAGAACTCATTAATAAAACCCGTGAGTATCTTCAATTGCTTGGGTGCAATATTAATCCGAGGCTTAAAGTAGGAAGTTTATCTGTTGGTGAACAACAGATGGTACAGATAGCCAGGGCATTGTCTCAAGGCGGGAAAATATTATTATTTGATGAGCCGACATCTTCACTTTCATTTAAGGAAAAAGAAAAACTCTTTCAAGTAATGAGAAGCTTAAAAGAGACTAATCATACATTAGTATTTATTTCTCACTACTTAGATGAAATTCAAGAGATCTGTGACAGGGTTGTAGTAATGTGTGACGGTAAAGTTAGCGGTGAAGGCTTGATTAGTGAGATGAATAAAGAGAGAATTACCAGCTGTATGATACCAAAAGAAGTAAAGTTTAACGCAGTAAACAATGAAGTAAGCGACGAAGTTGTTCTTAAAGTTGAAAACCTGTCAGGAATAAAAAAACCCGATAATATCAGTTTTGAATTACATAAAGGAGAAGTTCTGGGATTGTGGGGATTGCTTGGCTCCGGCAGAACTGAAACAATTAGGACGATATTAGGTTATGATGAAGCCATTTCCGGGAAAGTATATTTCAGGGAAAAAGGGGCGCTTAAGGAAGTCAAGAGAAAAAGCCTGCAGAAAATATGCGGATATGTTACCGAAGGCAGGCAATTTGACGGGCTTTTCCTATCTATGGAGATATGGAAAAATATAACCAGCGCTAATTTAAAGAAGTTTGCCAGTAAGATGTTTTCAGTCCTTAATATGAAAGAAGAAAAAGATGAAGGCCTAAAATACATACAGCGCTTGAAAGTTGCTGCCTTAAACCAATTTACGATTGTAGGCCAGCTTTCCGGCGGTAATCAGCAAAAAGTTGTTATAGGAAAATGGCTTTCCAAGGAGCCTAAAATATTGTTTTTAGATGAGCCTACCAGAGGTGTAGATGTCGGCGCAAAGATTGAAATACAAAATTTGATAAGAAATCTCGCCAAAGAAGGCTTGCCTTGTATTGTAGTTTCCTCTGAAATAGAAGAGATTCAGCACCTTTGTGATAATGTAGTAGTAATGAATGAGGGCAAAATCGTTGCACACCTTACAGCTGAAGAGATGACGACTCAAAGGTTAATTAAAGAGTGCTTAGGAGAGGGTTAAATGCTATGGAAAATAAAGTAAATGAAATGAGTTCAAGAAAAAGTACCGGATTAGGCTGGGGCATACTTAATTATGGAATATATGTAGTTTTGGCCGGATTAATTATTGTGTATACTATTTTATCACCGAATTTTATGACTGCCAGAAATATATTCGGAATGCTTTTAAATGGTAACCACTTACTTATATTATCAATTGGAATGGCATTTGTATTACTGCTTGGCATGGTTGACTTATCAGTTGGATCAATAGCATACGTATCAATGGTTATCGCAGGTATACTTATGCGCGATTACAGAGTAAGTACGGTAGCCGGTTTTTTAATATGTCTGTTGGTAGGGAGCTTTATAGGACTAATCAATGGGATTTTAATTGTGAAATTAAGACTGAACCCTATGCTTGTTACAATTGGAATGATGATAGGACTTAGAGGTGTCGGCCATCAAATAACAAAAAGCTTAATTATTGAATTAAATGAAGGCACTCAGGCGATTATTACCGCTACAGTGGGAAAAGTTCCGGTGGTTGTGATAATTGTAATAGCTTTAGTTCTATTGGCACAATTAGTATTGTCGCTGACAAAGTTTGGTAAGTATATTATTGCTATAGGCTGTAACGAGAAAGCTGCAAATAACGTTGGAGTCAAAACGGATTTTATAAAAATCGTGGTTATGGTAATCTCAGGGATATTCGCTGCAATGGCAGGATATTATTGCAGTGCCAATCTTGGGACATGCTTGCAGACTATGGGTGACGGCTGGGAATTCGATGCGATTTCAGTGGCAGTTTTGGGAGGAGTAAGCCTTTTTGGCGGAGTTGGTAAGATATTTCCGGGAGTCTTCATTGGGTACCTGATTATGGTAATAGTGGAAAACGGATTGGCACTTTTAGGGGTTACCCCAATCTTGCTTCCAATATTAAAAGGTTTGGTAATATTCATTGCGATGTTTGCAGATTCCTTAAGAGTGAAATACTCTCGAAGATTAAGTTATTTAAACTAATTGTGCAATTGGTAATTCTGTTGGAGAAAGGTGCGATAGAATGGATAAGATTAAGTATATTCCAAGGACGATGAAAGCGCTGAAAATCTATGGCCCCCATGACGTTAGACTTGAAGAGGTTGAAGTTCCGGCTATTTCTGAGGACGAGATTTTGATTAAAGTTGTTGCAACCGGAATTTGTGCAGGTGATGTAAAAATTATTGACGGAGCACAGATGTTCTGGAGCGGGGGAGTTTTGCCCAAATGGGTGGATGAACCTGTAACTTTAGGTCATGAGTTTGGGGGCAGAATAGTTGCTATTGGTGAAAATGCAAAAAAAAGAGCAGGCTTATCCCTGGGCGATATGGCTATTGCAGAACAAATAATTCCATGTAACGAATGCGAGTATTGCAAAGCCGGTGAGCGATGGATGTGTATAAACCAGCGAATATACGGCAGCAAAAAGAATGTAGCTGAAGGTTCTATGGCGGAATATATGAAGTTTTATCCAAATTCAGTTGTACATAAAATTCCGGATAACATACCTGAAAACCAGGTTGCTATGATTGAGCCGCTGTCCTGCGCAGTTCATACTATTGAACGTGCGCAGATATGCTTTAACGATGTTGTGGTTATTGCAGGGTTAGGCCCGATTGGATTATGCAAACTGCAGCTGGCGAAGTTAAAAAATCCTAAAACGCTGATAGGCATAGATTTGCAGCCAAAGCGATTGCAGATAGCAAGAGAATATGGAGCGGATTATGTTTTTAACCCAACTGAATGTGATGTTGATGAGGAAGTTAAAAAGCTGACCGGGGGATACGGTTGTGATAAATATATCCATTGCTCAGGGCACCCTGAAGGGGTTAAACAAGGATTGAAGATGATTAGAAATCATGGAACCTATGTTGAATTTAGTGTTTTCATGAATGATACCGCCGTAGACTGGAGTATTATTGGGGACAGAAAGGAACTGGATGTTAAAGGTGCTCACATTTCCGGACGCACCGGGTATCAAGCGGCTATTGATATGCTTTCAAAGGGATTAATTGATGTTTCAAAAATTATTACCCATGAATTTGAAATAGAGGATTACAAAGAAGCTTTTGCACTTTCAAAGAGCGGCAAAGAGTCTATAAAAGTAGTTTTGAAATCGTAAGAGTTTACCGGAACAAGTTATTCATCTAAATTTTGTTTAGTATAAACATGAAAATTACTATCCGGAAGCTTGCAGGAGGAACGGTAATGAAAAGGTTTCTTATTGGTACGGATATTGGTACATCAGGTACAAAATCAATACTGGTGGATTTGGAAGGTAATATATTGGGCAAATCATTGCAGCAGTATGGTGTTTTAACCCCATACCCATCATGGGCGGAACAATGGCCTCAGGAGTGGATAAATGCAACTTACAAAACCATAAATGAAGTTGTGAAAAAATCAAGAGTCAATCCTGAAGAAATTGGCGGGATATGTATTAGCGGTCTTTTTGCAGGAAGCGGCGTCCCGGTTGATGAAAACTTTGAACCTGTTCGGCCAGCTATAATTTGGATGGATAGACGGGCTCAGCATGAATCGGAGTATGTTGAAAAAATAGTAGGAGAAAAACTATTCGAAGTTACGGGGAACAGAAATGATGCATACTTTGGATTTTCCAAAATCCTATGGATTAAAAACAACGAGCCCGAAAAATGGAATAGAATCAAAATGTTCTTACCGTCAAATTCATATGCAGTGTATAAGATTACCGGAAACATTACAATTGATTATACAGCTGCTGCAAACATTGGAGGGATATATAATCTTACGGAAAATGACTGGGCATATGATTTAATGCATGCAATGGGGATTCCCGAATCAATGATGCCAAAGGATTTTTATGCCCCGCAAGAAATAGCAGGATATGTAACGAAAGAGGCTTCCGAGAAGTTGGGGGTCCATGAAGGAGTGCCTGTTTGCGCCGGGTGCACCGACTGCTTGGCATCCACATTAGCTGCAGGGGCATTAAATGCTGGTGATCAGGTAGCAGTTATAGGTACATCTATCAACTGGGGAGTCCTTCATAAAGATTTTCCCAAAAACAAAATGTGTGTCACTATGCCATACGTAATAGAACCTAAGAAAATGTACTATACCTATGGTGGGGCTTCAACAGCCGGAGCACTGACAAAATGGTTCAAAGAAAACTTTGCGTCGTATACATTTCTTGATGGAAAGATTGAGGAGACGGACTTCGAAATACTGACTGAAGAAGCCGGCAAAATAAAACCTGGAAGCGACGGCTTAATAATATTACCATATTTCATGGGTGAAAGGACCCCTATTTGGGATTCAAAGGCAAAAGGAACAGTATTCGGACTAACATTGCATCACAATCGGGGGCATTTTTTCAGGGCTCTTTTGGAATCTTCCGCCTATTCTTTAAGACACATAATCGAGTGTTCAGACATTAATTTGAATGATAATTCTAAGTGTGTGATAACCGGAGGCGTTACCGGTTCAAGGCTTTGGATGCAAATCTTTGCCGATGTCACAGGGATGCCTATTATATGCACAAGAGGAAATGTACAAGCACCATTGGGAGATGCACTTGTTGCCGGTGTTGCTACCGGATTGATAAAAGACTATTCGGTAATCAATGATTGGACAAAACATGAGGAACCAATATATCCTGATGAGAAAAAACATGCAATATATGATGAGTATTTCCAGATATACAAAGATTTGTATCTTTCATTAAAAGGTAATATGAAGAGACTGGCCGATATTAGTTCAAGCTTATAGAGTGCAACGCTAATATTTTAAAATATTAATTTCAAAAATGGGGGGTCATTAAATGAATGATACGGACTTGTGGAAGAGTATAAAAAACACTCTTTCAATAGAGGCAAACTCTATTTCCGGTTTAGTTCAATCAGTGTCTGAAGAAGATATTCTGAAGGCTGTAAAGTTAATAGGTGATTGTAAAGGCAAGATTTTGGTTTCAGGCTGCGGAACCTCAGGTGCGGCAGCGCATAAAATAGCCCACTCCCTTTGTTGTGTAGAAAGACCTGCATGCTATTTGAATCCTGCGGATGCTGTGCATGGTGCATTAGGCCTTTTGCAGAAGGATGACATATTAATACTTGTTTCAAAGGGCGGAAACACAAGGGAGTTGTTAAATATGATTCCCGCATGCAAGACAAAGGGAGCGAAGCTTATAGGTGTATCAGAAAATCCGGATTCAGTTCTTTCAAATGAGGCGGATATATTCTTGAAAGTTAACATTGAAAGGGAACCTTGCCCGTTTAATATGCTGGCAACCGCAAGTACTGTAGCGGTTATTGCAGTGTTTGACGCAATATGTATAGCTTTAATGCACTATACCGGGTATACCAGGGAGCAGTTTGCAGTGATACATCCCGGAGGGGCTGTAGGTTATAGATTGCTTGAAGGAGAAAAATAAGGTGAATGTAATGAAAAGTATGAAGGCTGCGGTATTTGAAGGTGAAGAGACAATTGTTGTCAGGGAAGTACCGGTACCTCAATGTGAAGATGAGGGAATGCTTGTAAAAGTTGAATCATGCTGTATCTGCGGCAGCGATATAAGAAACTTTTATTCCGGCCTGAGATATGGTGTTGAGAAACAGATTATGGGGCACGAGATTGCCGGAGTGGTAGAAGAAGTTGGAGCTAAAGTAACCCTTTTTAAGGCAGGAGACAAGGTTGCCATTGCACCGGATGTAAATTGCGGTGAATGTTACTACTGTAAAAGAGGATTTGTGAATCTCTGCCTAAATCATAAAATGCTTGGGACAAACTGGCCTGGAGGTTTTGCACAGTATATTTATCTGCCGGCCGAAGTATTGAGCAGAGGCTTTGTGGAACACATACCTGAAGGAGTTGGCTTCGATGAGGCTAGTGTTGCAGAACCGGCTTGCTCTGTACTCGCATGCCAGAAAAACATTAATGTTTCTTTGGGTGATACCGTAGTTGTATTTGGAGATGGACCTATAGGATGCATGCATTTAGAGGTCGCCAAAGCAAGGGGGGCATCGAAGGTTATATTGATAGGCAGAAGAAAGCTTGAACTTGCAGAACAGTTTGAACCGACACATATAATAAATTCAAGTATTAAGGACCCAGTACGAGAAGTGCTCAATATAACGGATGGACTGGGTGCAGATTTTTGCATATGTGCAAATCCTAACCCTCATACCCAGGAACAGGGGGTTGAAATGGTCAGAAAAAGAGGAACCGTAGTTTTATTCGGAGGACTTCCGAAGACCAGCCCAATGACAACGTTAAACAGCAATTTAATTCACTATAACGAGATAAACATAATAGGATCATTTTCATATCCTAAAACTCAGCTGAAAGAGGCATTAAGGTTTATTAAAGAAGGTAAAATTTCTGCGCAGAAATACACGACAAGAAAGGTAGCATTAGGGCAAATAAGTGAAGGAATTGTTATGGTAAAAGAAGGTAAGGCTCTTAAGGTCGTTGTAAAGCCGTGGGAGTAAATGTAATAAAAAATTATGATATTATGAGGTGAGACATTGTGTATGAATTAGACAGCAAACTTAAAAAGCTGCAAGATGAAGGAACACCTATACAAGTCGGCCTGATTGGTGCAGGCCAGATGGGTACGGATATAGTAGCACAGGTTGAGTGCATGGTAGGTATGGAGATAGCTGTTGTGGTAGATTTGAAAACTGAAACAGCCGTAAGAGCTTACAATATTTCAGGTTTTTACGGAGAAGTAGTTGAGACAAATGATCTTAAAGAGGCTGAAAAGGCTATAGCAGCAGGCAAAAAAGTTGCGACTGCAAATTATGAGATAGCTATACAGGCATCACAGGTACAGGTTGTAATAGATGCTACAGGTTCACCGGAAATGGGTGCAAGAATAGCAATAGATTGTATCAGGTATAAAAAGCATATTGTAATGATGAATGTTGAATGTGATATTACCGTTGGACCGATTCTAAGGTCTATGGCAGAAAATGCAGGTATAGTGTATTCCCTGACAGCAGGAGATGAACCCGGCTCAATTATTGAAGTATACAGGTTTGCTAAGGCGCTGGGATTTAAAGTTGTTGCAGCAGGAAAGGGTAAAAATAATCCACTGAATATTTATTCCACCCCCGCAGATTTACAACAAACGGCAAATGAAAGAAACATGAGCGCAAAGATGCTATGTGAATTTGTTGACGGCTCAAAGACTATGATAGAAATGGCCGCGGTATCCAATGCAACAGGACTGATTCCCGATATAAGAGGTATGCACGGACCTAAATGTAATGTAAAGGATTTAACTTCAGTATTCTGCAGGAAAGACCAGGGAGGAGTGCTCGAAAAAGAAGGTATCGTGGATTTCGCAATAGGTGATATAAACCCTGGCGTATTTGTCATTGTAACAACTGATCATCCAAGGCTTAAAGAGGGCCTTGTACAAAGAGACATGGGTAATGGCCCAAACTATTTATTCTTCAGGCCTTACCACCTTTGCAGCATTGAGACACCTATAACAGCGGCTCAGGCAGTAATTTACGGTGAATCCACGGCACATCCGATGAAAAGGCTTGTGTCGGAATGTATTACAATTGCTAAAAAAGACTTGAAGGCCGGAGAAGTGCTTGACGGAATAGGAGAATATTGCTATAGGGCAAGTATTGATACAGCAGAGGTTGCCAGACAGGGCAATATGCTTCCCGTTGGTCTTGCAATGGGTGCAAAGCTTTTACGCGATGTCGGGAAAGATGAGATTATTACATATGATATGGTAGAACTCAATAACGATTCGGTTTTGCTCCAGTTAAGAAGGATACAGGATCAAATATGCAGATAATATAGATTTATGGTATCTTGCTGCAAAATATTATCATACGTAATAATAATTAGTTGTAAACTAATAATGCTATTGTATATCTTTATAATGGAATTTATGGTAAGATAATGTAATAGGATGTAGAGAATTGTGACAGTATGTAATCTTGCATGACGGACAGACGAAATGCAAGCAGAGGTGTAATAGATGAATTTATTGGGGCTGGATGTCGGTACGACAGGATGCAAGGCTATTGTCTTTGATATTGAGGGCAATATAAAAGGACATGGTTATTATGAATACGGCATTATATGCAAAAAACCAGGCTGGGCAGAGCAAGATGCAGAAAAGGTATGGCAGATTACTAAGCTTGTTATCAAAAAGGCAGTGAGCGAGAGCGGAACCAAGAACATAAAAGCACTGAGCGTATCTGTACAAGGAGATGCTGTTGTACCTGTTGATAAAAACATAGTACCTCTTTACAATACATTACTTGGAATGGATTACAGATCTGCCGAACAGAGCAGAGAGTGCTCGGCACTAATTGGTGAAAGGGAATTATTTAATATCACAGGGATGAGGCCCCACCCAATAAACTCTCTGACAAAAGTTTTGTGGTTCAAGAAAAATATGCCTGAGGTTCACTGCGGTACTTATAAGTACATGACTTATGAAGATTTTATACTTGCAAAATTAGGCGCACAGCCTGTAATAGACTATACAATGGCATCCAGAACAATGGCGTTTGAATTAGTATCAAAGACATGGTCAAGAGATATACTTGACAGGTTGGATGTCAGCACCGATATGTTTTCAAGAGTCGTAAAAACCGGTGAAATTGTTGGTGAAATTAATCCCCAGATTGCCTTAGAACTCGGGCTTCCAAAGGATACGCTCCTCGTTGCGGGATGTCATGACCAGACCTGCGCAGCTCTTGGCGCCGGTGTCATAGGAGAGAATATAGCAATAGATTCTCATGGAACGGCAGAGGTTCTCTCAACTGCGTTCAATGAACCTGTGATGAATGACATGATGTATAACAGTTACTATCCTTGCTACTGCCATGCTAAAAACGGAATGTATTTTACCTTTGCGTTAAACCATATTGGAGGAATACTTCTAAAATGGTATAGAGATAATTTTGGATATTCTGAAGTTATAGAAGCAGAGAAACTGGGAAAAAGTGTATATGAATTGATAGAAAGCAAAGCCCCAAGAGGGCCGTCTTCAATATTAGTACTTCCGCATTTTAACGGAAGCGGGACACCTTGGTGTGACCTGGAATCAAAAGGTGCAGTACTTGGACTTACCATGGCTTCGACAAGACATGATATAGTTAAAGGCATACTTGACAGCTTAACTTATGAACTCCGTATTAACATTGAGACAATGAGAAATGCCGGTATTACAGTGAATGAACTCAGGGCTGTCGGGGGGGGTGCCAAATCCCCAACATTGTTGCAAATCAAAGCCGACATTACAGGCTGCAAGGTTGCCACTTTAAAAGTGCAAGAAGCTGCATGCCTTGGAGCGGCGCTTATTGCAGGTACAGCTTCAGGTGTATATTCCAGCCTTGATGAAGCGGTAGGACAAACGGTATCTTTAAGAGATGTTTATCATCCTGACATAAATGCACAAGCCTTGTATAATGAAAAGTTCAGTATATACAAGGAAGTGTATGATACATTAAAAACCATCAACAGAAAACTATAAATATGCTTGAGGTGATTTTAATATGTCAATAATGATGAATAAAGAAAGCGTCGAGGTTATACCTCACAGTTGTCTTGTAAAGCTTCAGGCAATATACGATACTTTAAAATCTGCGGAAAAAAAGGCTGCTGATTTGTTGCTTCAAGAGCCTAAATTCTTTTCCGAATCTTCAATTGTCGAAGCTGCAGAAGCAGCAGGATGCAGTGAAGCTACTATTGTTCGCCTTTCAAAGAAGCTAGGGTATAGTGGTTATCCTGAACTTAAAGCGCACCTGGTTCAGGGAAATGGTGACAGGCCTATGGAATTATATGCAGGAATAACAGAAGAAGATACATACGAATCAGTTGTTCATAAAGTTTTCCAGGCGTCAATACAGGCTCTCACTGACACAATGAATATAATCGATAAGGGCGAGTATCAAAGGGCTGTAGAAGCTATTGTAAATTCAAGGAAAATGGTATTGTGCGGAGTGGGCGATGCTGCTAATGTAGCACTATCAGGTTACCAGAAGTTTATTAGGGCAGGGATGAATGTTCAGGCTTCACATGACCCTGATGTACAGTTGATAGCTGCATCGCACCTGACAAAAGGGGATGTAATTATAGCCATATCGTATTCCGGAAGAACCAAGAGTATTGTAGATCTGGTAAAGTATTCAAAAGTTACGGGTGCTACTACAATATGCATTACAAACTATCCATTGTCACCACTTGCTAAAAACTCTGATATAATTCTTCTGACAGCTGCTTTTACAGAACCCTTAAAAGGTGAAGTAGTGTCAAAAAGGGTTACAGAGTTATGTTTAATGGAAAGCTTGTTTATTAATGTGTTATTAAAGAAAAAGGAACAGTTTACTAAAGGGCTTAATAAGTCAAGTAATGCTTTGGAAATGAATAAGCTATAAAATAGCTGAACTCCTCAAGCTGATTGAGCAGCTTGCTTTTATCATTTCGATTATGTCTTTTGAATCTGCTCCCTTGCAGATATCCCTTATTTGCATATATACCCACGTGTTCACAATAGGGGAAAATCTCTTTGTTTAAAAATTCTTGAAGATAGAATATATTGCCGGGTACGGAGGTTATCAGGATATGAAATTTATTGATTTCAACAACCTGATAGCCTTTACAGCCGCTGCCGGCAGCCTATTCGGAAGGCGTAACTGCAATTACGGTATTACTGCTGCCGGATAAGTTGCCTGCCTGATCATAGGCTTTTATCCAGAATTCATCATAACCCAGCCCGAATGGACTTTTCACTGTGCGTGAAGTTCCGGCTGCGGTGGCAATTACTATTCCGTTGCAATATATTTGATATCCTGCAATTTTTGAATTATCAGTAGATGCAGTCCATTCGAGAGAAACAGATGCTCCTTTGACAGCGGTTATTTTAAGCTCGGACGGAGCGGTGGGTATTTGTATATCTTTCAAGGTGGTCACTTCCAAGGGGGTGCTGTTGTCTGAAAGATTCCCGGAAATATCGTATGCTCTAACAATATAGGTGTATTTTTTCCCGGGAACAAGCCCCTTGTTGAGGTAGCTTGTTTTAGTAGTTGTGCCGATCTTAACCCCGTTACGAATGATATCATATCCTTTGACTTTCACATTATCCGAAGCTGGTGACCATGTCAGATTCACTTCCGTTACTGTAACCGAAGTTGCTTTAAGTTTGCCCGGAGAGGATGGCGCCGTTTTGTCCGATGTGGTATTGACAGATATGCTATTGCTCCGGGCGGAGTAATTACCGGCCTTATCAAATGCTTTTACATAAAATTCATTGGATGTACCCGGTATAAGCTTTTTATACTCATAGCAAGCTTCCGATGTTGATGCAACCATTTTCCCGTTGCAGTACACTTCATAACCCTTAACCCCTATATTGTCTGTGGAGGGTTTCCACGAGAGCGCAGCAGAGGTATAGGTCACTGAGGACGCTTTTAGGCTTGTAGGTGCCGAGGGGCTTTGCGGGTCTTTAATCGTTGACAGTCTTATAGCAATACTGCTTTCTGATAGATTTCCGGCAGCATCATATGCTTTTACGAAGTATGTGTATTGCCTGCCGGGGACAAGATCTTTGTCTATATAAGTTGTTTTTGAAGTAGAAATTATTTTCTTACCGTCTCTGTATACCTGATAGCCTTTTACTGATCTGTCATCATATGAACTTGTCCAACTTAATGAGATAGTTGTATGGGTTATATTATCGGCAGTCAGTTTTTCCGGAGCCGCAGGGGCTTGGATATCTGGTGCCGACAGTGCTGCACTTGTATGGCAAAGCATGGAAAGCATAATAAATAATGCAGCTCCAAATTTTGAAATAGCTTTAATTCTTTTCACAACAATCCTCCTAAATTGCCATTATTTACAAATAATATCATATAATGACATAAATTGAAAATAAATTGAATGTGAAATGGCGATTTTTTATGGCAAATAGCAAGGCAGCTTATTAGGCTGCCTTTTTATATTCGAGTGAGCTCATTTCAAAAACACAATTCTATTTGGTACATTCTATCAATATATTTTATCAGCACAATAAAAATCCTGGTAATATTTATCAACCAAGCCCCATATATCACTAGTGAAACTAGGAAAATAGCGCTTTTTTGTTTTGGCATACCTGTTGCTATAATACATAAAACGAGGAGGCATTCCTATGTCAAATAAATTCTTCCCATTGATTTATCAGAACCCAATAATTGCGGCAATAAATGATTTGAACAATATCGAACTTGCCGCAGAATCACCCTGCAATATTGTTTTCC
>Ga0116191_1000407_pt1 | contig 39535 bp, 38 predicted proteins | sample AD_UKC111_MetaG_FD_89897 | JGI IMG/M metagenome (GOLD analysis project Ga0116191, IMG submission 89897) | Active sludge microbial communities of municipal wastewater-treating anaerobic digesters from Hong Kong - AD_UKC111_MetaG | ecosystem: Engineered > Bioreactor > Anaerobic > Digestate... | reverse complement strand
CTGCCGGGCATCTACCACCGCAAGCAGTACGACGCGGGCGAGACCAAGCCGGCGCCGTGGCGCATCACCTGCTTCTTCGTCGACCGCGACCACCGGCGGTCGGGCGTCGCCCGAGAGGCTCTGGATGGCGCGCTCGAGCTGATCGCACAGGCCGGCGGCGGCGAGGTGGTGTCGTTTCCCAACGAGCTCGCGCCGGGCAAGCGCACGTCGTCGTCGTTCCTCCACAACGGCACGAGGGCCATGTTCGAGAAGGCGGGGTTCACGTTCGAGCGCCATATCGGCACCAGCAAGACGGTGATGCGCAAGACGGTGGCGCCGGTCCTGACTTGACGCTGGAGTGTCCCGAGGACGCACCGCTCGTTCAGTCCGAGGCAATTTCTATCATGACCTGAACCTCGTCTAGCGGGCCGAGCTTGCTGGAGAAACTGACCGGCGTACCTGCCCACTCGCGCGCTGGTGCCGATACAAAACCAAGCTTCTTTTGCACTGCCGCCCGGTCGAATACCTTGGAGTACACCACAGACCATTCGGCGGCCAAGCCGCCTTCCTGCTTCGCCTGATTGAACGTGCGAATGATTTCGTCAAGCGACGGGGAAACCCCGTCCACCCAGCTAGATGGCACCCTGAGAGCATCGCCGCCGGATGCGATCGTGAGCTCGTGCTGCCGCCAATCGATGGTCATCGTCATTCGCGCCCCTATCTTGTTGTTGCGATTGAACGCGGTGACAATCACCACCTCGACGTAGTGAGGGCTAGCGAGCGCGCGCGACAAGTTATCGAGAGACTTCTTGGAGACATCCGTGGTCTCTCGAACCATCGTTCGTACCTGCAACTCAAGCAGGCTGAACCGGCTGTAGGTGGACGTCCTGGATACCGCGTTCGCCACTAGTTGCCCCCGTATATCAGCGCATCGTCATTCCGCGCGGACCCATCGAGCCTCTCCGCGGCCGCCCGCAAATCGGCAATGGATAGGGCGGCACCTCGCAATCGCATGGAATACTCGCCCTTCAACTGCTCGATCAAGGAAGGTCGCGATTGCTTCGAGATCCAATCCTCGAGCTGGTCTTCCCATATCAGGGCGCTCACGTCCGACCAAAAGGCGACCGACCGATGAGGGAAATCCGCAACTAACTGTGAGACGTCGTCGGCAGGCAAGTTCTCGAAGAGTGGAACAACTAGTGCCGCGCGCGTCTGTGCGCTCGGCTTCCAATCGAAGAATCTCATTCGGCCCGGACGCCGCAGGGGGCCGTAAAGTATCTCGGGGCGATTCCCAGTGACAATCACCGGGACGCGGCGAGTGCGCTGGCCGGCCACTTCGTTCGGGAAGTCGCAGAAGGCCATGAGTTGACTGACTACGAGCTGTCTATTCACGGTGTACTGAACCATCGCGCCCCAGTCGCCGATCGCTGTGTCGATATCGTCAATGACGAGTACCGTCGGATGGCCGGCGTCGACCCGGGCTGATGCGGCAATGTACTCTCTTCGAAGCAATTGAACCGGGTGGGCCGCGTTTTCGCTTTCAAGCTCGGAGGATGCGATGGGCCGCACTTCGACACCCAACTCCTCGGCCGCCAACTGTGCTTGGAATGTCTTGCCCTCTCCAGGCGGACCAAAAATGCCAAGGATTAGAGGTGACTGAGTACTCTCTGCAAGCAGGTTGCCAATAAGGTGTCGGTGGACCTGCCCTCGAAATCTTTCATCAATCGCGAAATTGGTCATTGGCGAGGGTTCTCTCGACGCTCGATACGGTCCTGAAGTTCTCGGATCATCGACTCCGCACGGTTCGGGGCCGCGGACCGTTCGGGATCCAGAGCCGGACGAACGACGTAGTCGACCTCGACGGTCCGTGGGACTTCGGGCTCGAAGTCAGCCGCGCCATCCTGCGCGGCTATTGCATTCACCCTGCGACGTAAATCGTCGACGAGTCCCTCGGTGCCACGAGATCCCGAATCGATGCGCAGTGTCCGGAGCACCGGCAACGGGGAGTAAGACAGTTCCGGCGTGACCCGAACAATTCGGCGAAGCATCCTTTCGGTCTCGCGCTGGAGGTCGGCGACCCGCACCGAGAGGTCGCGTGCCTGAGCCTCCGCGAGCGCTTCAATCGCGAGGCGCCTCTCTCGTGCACGTACGCGAGATCGTCCTTCCTTCACCCATACGACGATTAGCCGGGATGCTAGGCCGAGGGCTGCCGCAAGAAGGGTGCCCGCTACGTCTACCAAAGTCATCCTTCCTCGGGTCAAAAGATGGTCGGTGGTGCGCGATGGCCACATCATGTCGCAGTTGAGGGGTTCTCGTCAAAACGGACCAAGAAGACCGCCCCCAAAACAAGAAAGACCGTTCGAATGAACGGTCTTTTCTCTCTGCGGAGACGGTGGGATTTGAACCCACGGAGGAGTTTAAACCCCTCTCCACCTTAGCAGGGCCGCGGATCGCGCATCAGTACCGCCTTCGGGCGACTCCGCACACTCCAAGCACCCGATAGAACCACATCATCCGTCTCGCCGGTACACCAGGAGTACACACGGCTTGTGGCCTTCCGGTCGGCCCAGCACCCAGCCTAGGGGCGTCTGCGTAAGTGCCGTGAGCGGGCATTCGGGGTGCCTTGTCGCAATAGGCGTCAGGGCGCCTCTATTCTGTGGGCATCTGCGGTGAGTGGACCGCGCACAACATTCGTAGCGATCTTGTAGCCAAGGCTCGAGTGCCCGCGGAGCACCTTTCAGCGGTTTGGGGCGACCGACGACACCCCTGGAGGGGCATTGTGTCCAAGCCAAGACCCCACGTGGCGCGCACCTGGGCGCAACTTGCCCTTGCGGGATTGGTCTGGCTGGCGAGTGACCTCGCCGATAGCAGGATCAGCGGGTGCAAGAAACCAACCAACGTGGCGAAGTTCACGCGCGGGCGAATGAAGAGGCGACTCGTAGTGGCCACCGCTCAGGCTTCGCGAGGCTATGCCTGCGACTTCGCTAGGAGCAAGGTGAAGTCTGGAGATCGAGGGTGCCGGGAATCAGCGCGAGGACGTGGCGACGGAGCTGCGTCGAAGCACTTCGGGTACGAGCCTGATGATCTCGCGCTCAACGGCCGCATCGGCGAGCCGGCGCAAGCGCACACGTATGACCGCGACCGCGCAACCGGATCGAGCGCGGGTTCGAGCACAGAGCGCCCCGCAGCTGACTAGCGGTAGTCGGTCGTCTCCAGGACAACGGCCTCGAGTCGGGAGAGGAACTTGGGAACGTCCTCCTGAGATACCCGGGACTCCGGGGAGACCTCATCCGCCTCCCAGTCCTCCCGTGAGTCAAACGACAGGATGGCCCAACCGTCCCACGGTTGCGGACCGCCACCCAAAGCCTCGCGGTAGATGCCGATCCGGTATTGCCGGACGAGGGGGTGCGCCAGCGTGATGGGAACGTGCACGTCACGCCAGTACATCTCGAAGTCTGCGAAGCTCATGTCGTCGCGTCGCTTGACGAAGGTCATCACTGAGAACATTGACAATTCCTTAGCTCGTGAGCGGGATGTGCTTGAATTCGCGCATCTTGTCGGTCATGGCGCGTTCGGTCGGGATCCGCTCGGTGCTGCTGGCTCCGTAGAACCCGACGAGGTGCGGGACGCGAGTCAACACGTAGAGGGCTTCATCGGGTTCGGCGATCGGTCCGCCGTGACACAGGACGAGGACATCCGGGTTGACCGAGCGAGCGGCGGCGGCGATCCGTGCGCAGCGTTCGACGGCGTCATCGAGGGTCATGGCGGTGTGCGCGCCGATCGTTCCTTTCACCGTGACACCCATGTGCGCTACGACGATGTCCGCGCCGGCCGCCACCATCTGCTCGGCTTCGCCTTCGGTGAAGACATACGGGGTGGTGAGGAGGCCGAGCTCCGCTGCGCTTCTGATCATCTCGACCTCGAGGTCGTAGCCCATTCCGGTTTCTTCGAGGCTCTGCCGGAAGAGCCCATCGATCAGTCCCACGGTGGGGAAGTTCTGGACACCGCGATAGCCCAGGTCGATGAGTAAGCGGAGGTAGCGAGGCATCGACCTGAATGGGTCGGTGCCGCAGACACCGGCGATCACCGGGACGGAACCCGCCATGGGAATGATCTCGTCCGCCATGTCTGCGACGATCTGATTCCCGTCGCCGTAGCAGAGGTAGCCGGCAGTCGAGCCGCGCCCGGCCATCCGATAGCGGCCGGAGTTGTAGACGATGATGAGATCCGCGCCACCGTCGGAGGCGCACTTGGCCGAGAGTCCGATGCCGGCGCCGGCGCCGATGATCGCTTGCCCGCGAGCGGCGACCTCGCGGAGCTGTTCCATGATCTGGGTGGCGTCTGTCATCGTGATGTCTCCTTGGCTGTTGCGGCGCGGGTGCGTGACGCCGGGCCTGTTCTGTCGGTCTCTGACGCACGCCAGAGGGCGAGGAAGCGTTCCGCGACGAAGTCCGCGAAGGCCGGATCGTTGATGTCCTCGGGTCGCTCCAGCAGAGCGATCCCGTCGGGAAGCGCGGCGCGCAGGCTGGCGAAGAGGGCACTGTCGGCCTCCGGGGCGTGCAGCGGGGCCCCGGGCATCTCGTAGTCCGACAGACCGCCCAGCGACAGCAGCACTTCGGTGTGCCGTGCACCCTGTAGCCGTCTCGCGATCTCAGCTCCGACGCGCGCGCTCTCCCGCGCGTTCGTGCGAACGATCGTGACGGTCGGGCTGTGCGAGAGGACGACCCGGTCACCATCGAGGTATTCGGCTGGGACGGTGTCTCGCGCGCCGAAGGTGATCTGCCCGAGTGCCCCGGGGGCGATCACTTGAGGGATCCCGGCCTGAACGGCCCCGCGGAGCCGCGCCGGGCCTGCGCCGAAGATGCCTCCGAAGAGATCGTCGGTGACCTCACTCGGAGTGAGGTCGATGACGCCGGCGATCTCGCCTGACGCGATCATTCGTTCGAGCGCACGACCACCGGACCCGACGGCATGGAACACGACCGTTTCCAGCCCAGCCGCGTGCAATCGCTCCTGGATGCGATGCGCGGCACGCGTGGTCGTGCCGAACATGGTGATCCCCACCAGTGGCTTCTCATCGTCGTCCCACGTGGGCAGGTGCGTGACCATGCCCGCGACTGCGTGTGCAGCGTTGGCGATGACCCGGCGCGTGATCCGATTGAGCCCGGCGATGTCGGAGACCGAATAGAAGAACGCGATGTCCCGCTCGCCGAAGTAGCCCCCGGCGTTGTCTGGTGACATCGTCGACAGCAGCACCTTCGGCACTCCGATGGGCAGAGCACGGAGTGCCGCACTGATCATCGTTGAGCCCTGGCCCCCGCCGATGCCGAAGACTCCGTCGACCGTTCCGGCGGCCACCATGTCGGGCACGATGATGGCCAAACCCTCGCCCATGGCATCGATCGCTTCGCCCCGAGCGCCCGGCTCGTCCCGGCGGGCACGGAACTCGGCGAGGCTGTGGCCGGACGCCTTCGCGACATCCTCGGCGGAGACGTCGGGACTCCACGGCGGAGCCCCGATGACGCCGCAGTCGATCATGATCGGATCCACACCGGCGGCCTTCAGCAACCCGACGGCGTATGCGAACTCCTCACCTTTGGTGTCGAGCGATCCGACGACCGCGACGACTGGTCGGCGAGTCATCATTCCCGCCTGAGGGTGAGGAGGCCGAAGCTCTTCGTAGCGGCTGCGACGGCGCCCTGCACCGGGATGCGCTCGAGAGACGAGCCCGCGATGTAGGCGGTCGCGGATGTCTCGCTCAGCACGCGCTGCACGGTCTCGGGCGTCTCGAGCGGGCCGCCATGGGCGACGACGAGGATGTCGGGCGCGATGGCGCGAGCCGCGCCGGCCATGCGATTCGTCCGGTCGACAGCGTCGGCGAGGGCCTCCTCGAGATTCGTGAACGCCCCGGTGGTTCCGAGGTGCGGCGAGACCGCATCCGCCCCCGCCTCGGCCATCGCTCGGGCATCGTTCTCGTCGAAGACGTAGACGAGCGAGAAGATCCCCTTCTCCTGGCACAGCCTGACCATCTCGACCTCCCGCGCATAGCCGATGCCGGCCTTCTCGATCTCCACCCGAAAACCGCCGTCATAGACACCAGCGGTCGGCGTGTTAACGATGCCGGCGTAGCCCGCCGCGATGATCGCGTCGAGGTGCCGGCCCAGGTCTCGGTACGGGTCGGCCGCCCCTACTCCGGCGATCACCGGGATCCCGCCGGCGGCCGGGATGATGCGCGGGGCGAGCTCGAGCGTGATGCCGTTCGCATCGCCGTACGGCAGGTAGCCGAGCAGGGAGGCGTTGCCGTCCATCCGGAACTTCGCGATGTTGTAGGTCATCAGGACATCGAGTCCGGCTGACCCCGCCACTTTGGCGATGAGTCCCGCCCCGGCACCGCCGAGGATGACGGGTCGTTGTTCGGCGGCCCGGTTCGCGAAGATATCGAGGAGGTGGTCCCGGGCGACCGCAGCGGCGGTCATCGGCGGGTGCTCAATCCGTAGCCGAAGTCGCGGAAGGTGACTGGGGTCCGGGCTCCGGCAGCGTAGACGCCCCACTCACCGGCGGGGTTCCCGTAAGCACGCGTCGAGAGCGCGACATCATTGATGTAGGCGACGATGGCGGAGCCGTCGGCGACCACCCGGATGCGGACCTTGCCGTCCTCGGCGAGCAGCGGACGCTCGATCTCGAAGTCGGCGCCGGACACGTATTCGCGATCCCCTTCGGGATCGAACGGGATCACGATCTTGTGCGGACGCCGATCGAACAGCACTCGGCCGCGCTGGGGTTCGAGCCGGATGAGCAGGGTCTTCTGGAAGTCCGCGTCCGAGCGCAGACCGATGCCGACCTCCTCAGCGTCGTAGTCCAGGTCGATGGTGACGTCGATAAGACAGGTGTCCGCCATCGGTCCGAGGCTGCACCAGCCGAATCCATCGCCGGCGAAGGTGGCTGTCGTACCGGTCACGGTCCAGCCCCCGCGTCGAGGCTCCGGGGAGACCGGCTTGGTGTCGAACTGGTCAAGGAATTCGGGCACCGGGAGGACGGCCCAGCTCCGGTCGGGGCGCCGCTTCAGCTCATGGGTGACCAGGTGGCCGCCCCACTGCCGGTGGCCGCTGTCCTTGTCCATTCCCCGCGTTGCGAGCCAGCCGAGGTAGAACCGCCGGTTGCCGTCTGAGACCGTCTTGGCGGCGTAGATGTCGTTGCTGTCGAACGCGTCATCGGTGTCCGGCGCTCGCCAGGGACCCTCGAATCGATCGGCGATCCGGTACCGGGTGGCGAAGCGCTCGGAGTACGAGGACCAGATGAGGTAGTGGGTGCCGTCCAGCTCGAAGTACTCGGGACATTCGGGCGTCAGGGTGGTTCCCGGGTTGAACAGCGGAGCGTGGAACGTCCAGGTCTCCAGATCCGGTGAGCTGGCGTATCCCACGGCGCCGCGGCGATGCTCGGGGCCACCCGGAGTCTGGCCGGCGAAGATCATCCGCCACTCCCCGGTCGCCGCGTCCTGCCAGACGAACGGGTCTCGGAAGCAGTCCGGGAGGTAGTGCTCCGGCGTGGTGCCGAGCTCCCATTCCGGGTCCTTCTCCCAGGTCACCAGATCGTCGCTGAATGCGCGAAGCACGACCTGCTCGGGTCGCCCGGCGGGTGGGCTCGGGTTGATGCCGCCGTAGAACATCACGTACCGCCCGTCCGGTCGCTTGACCACGCAGCCGGCGCCGGCGAGCGGGTCGCGCTCCTCCGGTCGTCCGCGGTACAGCGCCATCGGGAACTCCTCGAAGGAGGTGAAGTCATCGGTGGCGACATGGGCCCAGTCGATTCCCCGCCAGGTGCCGTTGATCTGGTCGTCGTCGTCGCTCGCACAGAAGATGTAGAAGATGTGGAAGCGACCGTCGGCGTAGATCGGATTCGCGTCTCCGAAGTAGCCGTCACGGGGCTTGTAGAGGATGCGCTGGGGCACCGCTGCGATGGTCATGGTTTCCTTTCTTGGATGGCGGTGGAGGTTCACGACTTGACGCTTCCCGCGAGAAGGCCTCTGACGAAGAACCGCTGCAAGGCGATGAAGACGATCACGGGGACGACGATCGAGACGAAGGCGCCCGACGACAGAAGCTGCCATTCGGTCCCGTAGGTGCCGGACAGCTGCTGAAGACGGACGGTCAGCGGGGCCACGGCCGGGACTCCTCCCGCGAACGCCAGCGACACGAGCAGGTCGTTCCAGACCCAGAGGAACTGGAAGACGCCGAACGCCGCGATCGCGGGCATAGCCAGCGGCAGGACGATCATGCGGAAGATGTGTGCATGGTGGGCGCCGTCGATGCGAGCCGCCTCGATGATCTCAGCGGGGATCGCCGCGATGAAGTTATGGAGGATGTAGATCGCCAGCGGCAGCGCGAAGATCGTGTGCGCGATCCAGAGCGTCCAGAACGTGCCGGCCAGGTGCAGGCCGACGAACATCTGCAGGAGCGGGATGAGCGCGACCTGCACCGGCACGATCTGGATCGTGAAGACGACCAGAAAGAGCGTGTCGCGTCCTCGGAACCGCATCCAGGCGAATGCGTATGCGGCGAGACTCGCCAGGACGATCGGGATGATCACCGAAGGCACGACGATCACCAGTGAGTTGACGAAGTAGCCGGCCAGCGCGTCGCGTCCGCCGAACAGCACGCCCACGTAGTTGTCGGCGGTCAGCTGGGGTTCGGCGAAGAAGGTCCACCACCCGGTGGTCTTGATCTGAGCTTCCGGGCGGAGGGAGGTCAGGAAGAGCCCGAACGTCGGGATCGTCCACAGCACCGCGATCGCGAACACCGCTGCCGACGCGAACGGGTGCGTCAGTCGGCGTCGCGCGACCGCGGCGCTCGGCCGACTGCGTCTGGTGACGGTTGCGCTCACGAGATCCTGGCCTTGCGGAACTGGAGAACGTTGTAGATGACGATGGGCACGATGAAGGCGAAGAGGACCGTCGCGAGCGCCGCCCCGAGGCCGGAGTTGAAGAAGCGGAACGTCTGCGCGTAGTACTCGTTCGCGATGACGCTCGTCGCGAACTGGCCGCCGGTCATGGTGAGCACGACATCGAACACCTTGAGCACAGCGATGGTGATCGCGGTGAGCACCAGCACGAGAGCTGAGCGGATCATGGGCACGGTGATCTGAAGGAACTGCTGCACGGGTCCGGCGCCGTCGATCAGCGCGCTCTCGAGGAGCTCGCGCGGGACGCCCTTGATGGCGGCCGAGAGGACGGTCATCGCGAATCCGGCCTCGATCCAGATCATGACGACCATGAGGGCGAAGGTGTTCCGGGGTTCCACGGTGAGGAACTGCTGCGGCTGGCCGCCGAGCCAGACCAGCAATTGGTTGAGGATGCCGATCTGCTGGATGCCGGGTTGGTCGGCACGGTACTCGTAGACGAACTTCCAGATGATCGCGGCGCCCACGAACGAGATCGCCATCGGCAGGAAGATCAGCGTCTTCGCGAGCACCTCCCAGCGGACCCGATCGGCCATCACCGCGTACAGCAGTCCGATGGCGGTGGATACGACGGGGCAGACGACGATCCACAACAAGGTGTTCAGGACCACTCGCTGCATCGTCGGATCCTCGACGAGTGTGAGGTAGTTGGCGGGGCCGACGAAGTTGCGGCCACTGGCATCAAAGAACGACGCGACGATGGTGCGGATTGCGGGGTAGGCCAAGCCGATCCCGAGCAGGGCCAACGCCGGACCGAGGAAGAGCGCAATGCTGAGCCTGGGTGCGCGCGTCGACGTTCGGCCGGCGATGTGAAGGACGACCAGCAGGACGACTCCGAAGATGGCGAGCGCAAGCAGTGCTTGGCCGAACTTCTCAGGGACGGACATCTTGTCACCTCAGCACCGGTGCCCCGCGGCCATGCGCCGCGGGGCACCGGGCCATCTAGTTGGCGGGCCAGGAGCTCTCGACGGCGTCGAGGGTGTCCCTCGTGCTCTGCCCGGTGATCCAGTTCGTGATCTGGGTCCAGAAGCTGCCGCTTCCGACCGCGGCCGGCATCAGGTCAGAGCCGTCGTAGCGGACCACGGCGCTCGGATCGGTGAGGGTCTCGGCGGACAGCTTCGAGACGGGGCTCGGGTAGAGCGACGCGTCGACCCCGGAGTTGGGGCTCACGCGGCTTGTCGTCGTGCTCGCCGCCTGGGCGTTGGCCGCCTCGGGGGAGGTCAGGTAGGTCTGGAACGCGACCACCTCGGGACGGTCGGAGAACGCCGTGGCGAACTCTCCGCCGACCTCCGTCGTCATGCTGTCGCCGGCCTCCCACACAGGCAGTGCGAAGGCGAAGACGTCGCCGTCCTCCGCGATCGTCGTGCCCTGCGGGAAGATCGAGCCGTAGAAGTCCCCGATGTGGTACATCCCGCACTGTCCCGAGGCCACCGGCAGACCAGCATCCTGGAACGTCGTCGACGCGATGCTGCTCACGTCGCCGATCCCACCGTTCACGTACTCGGGGTTCTTGAGGATGGCGCCCAGCTCGTCGAGTGAGTCGGCGACCTTGGGATCGTTGAACGGCACGTCGTGCGCCACCCACTGGTCGTAGAAGTCGACCCCCTGCTGGCGCATGATGATGTCCTCGAGCCAGTCTGTCAGCGGCCAGCCGGTCGCCGTTCCGGAGGAGATCCCGGCGCACCAGGGCTTGATGCCGTCGGCGACCATCTGGTCGGACAGCGCGATCAGTTCTTCCCAGGTCTGCGGGACCTCGTACCCGTTGGGACCTCGTACCCGTTGGCGGAGAAGACCGTCGGCGAGTACCAGACGATGGACTTCACGAAGGCTCCCGAGGGAGCTGCGTAGAAGGTTCCGTCCACGGTGCCGTACGCCTTCCAGTCAGCCGAGTAGTACTGGTCGACGTTGTCGACGACGGATTGCGGGGCGGGCTTGGCAGCACCCGAACGCACGACGGAAGCCAGTACCCCGGGCTGAGGGATGAGCGCGATGTCCGGCGGGGTCCCGCCCTGGATGCGCACGGTGAGTTGGGCCTCGAAGTCTCGTGAGCTCTCCAGATCGACCGTCGCTCCTGTGCATTCTTCGAAGGGGGCGAAGGTGTCCAGGTACTGCTGGTCCTCCGGCTCCGTGATGTTCGTGTACACGCTGATCGACTTGCCGCTCAGGTCGCCATAGTCGGCGAAGGCCTCACAGCCCTCTCCTCCGACCGGTCCGGAAGACTCATCGCCTGCCGTGCAGCCGGTCAACCAAAGCGCAAGAGCGGCGGCGCCGGCGACAGTGCCGACGAAGCTTCGTCGTGCCAGTGATCGCATTGGGTCTCACCTTTCTCCATTGAAATGCGGTGGCGGATACCACTGGCTGACATTGAAGTTGCCAACCCTGTTTTGCGCAATCGTTTAACGTAACGGAACAGTAACGGTCGCAGAGCCACGCGATCAAACCCCCTAAGAATCAAGGGTTGTTGCGGTCAGGCTTGAGTTCCAGGGCGGTCAGCGGTAGGAATATTCAATCGTTTACGTCCGTGATGCCTGATGCTGACACGGAAGAGAGGTTCTCCATGCGCGGCACAGGCGTTGTCTTCACCAGCCCCCTCCACGCCGACCTCGAGCACTTCGAGCTCGATCCGAAGTCACTCGCTCCGCGGGAGGTACTTGTGGAGTCGGAGATCTCCCTGGTGTCTCCGGGCACCGAGAGCTCCTACTTCACGGGTGTCATGACGCACGCGCCCTCCATCTACACCGACGTTCCGCCGTTCGCCGGCGCCGGGGCGACGGAGGGCCACGAGATGTTCCCGGCCAGGACCGGATACGCCAACGTCGGTGTGGTCCGAGCGGTCGGCGCGGGGGTCGATCCGTCCATGCTCGGCCGCCGGGTCTTCACGATGTCCCGGCACGCATCACTGGCGGTCTGCGACCTTGACTTCCTCGCCGTCGAGCTGCCCGAAGGACTCGAGCCGAGACAGGCGGTGTTCGCACGGCTGGCCGGGGTCGGCATCACCGCACTTCGTGCAGCAGGGGCCTCTGCGGGCGACCGCGTTGCAGTGATCGGACTGGGCCTCGTCGGCAACCTCTGCGCGCAGCTGCTCCAGCTCGCGGGGTGTGACGTCGTCGGTTTCGACCCGGACCGCACCCGCCGCGAGCTCGCACAGCGATGCGGCATCGGCTCGGTCGTGGACCCGGTCGAGCACGATCCGGTGGAGTGGGTGCGTGCCTGGACCGGACGCGGCGTGGCGGGCGGCGCTGCAATCACGGTCGAGGCGACCGGCCGCGCCTCGTTGGCGGCTCAGGCGATTGAGATGACGGCGGCCTACGGATCCGTTGTGCTGCTCGGCAGCCCGCGAGTCGCGCAGTCGTTCGACGTCACGCCGGCGCTTGCCCGACTCCACTGGCTGGCGATCTCCATGGTGGGCGGACTCGAGTGGCGGTATCCGATCGCAGCGGAAAGCCCGCGGGCCCGCTTCACGATCGAGGACAACTACCGCCAGATCCTGCGTTGGATCGCGGACGGTCGGCTGGTCATCGATCCGCTCATCACCCATGTGTTGTCGCCGGTTGACTGCCAGGTCGCCTATGCCGGAATCGTCGACGATCCTGAGCACTACGTCGGCGTGCTCTTCGACTGGACATCGACCGAATCGGAGACCCGGTGACCGGGCCAAGAGCACAATGGTCGTCATGCCCACCCTGAGCGACGTCGCAAGCCAGGCCCGGGTGTCGATCGCAACCGTGTCGCACGTGCTCAACGGGACCCGTCCGGTGCGGGAGGAAACCCGGCTGCGCGTTGAACGCGCGGTCGAGGAGGTCGGCTACCGCCGGGACCGCTTGGCTCGGGCTCTCCGCCGCAACCGGACTGACACCGTCGGCCTGGTCGTCTCCGATCCGGCGCAGCCGGTGTTCGCCCAGATGATCCACGGGGTGGAGCTCGAGGCGCAGACCGCCGGCTACACGGTGATGCTCGCGATGTCGTCAGATGACGCAGCGCAGGAACTGGAAGCGATCGTCAAGCTCAAGGAGCACCGCGTCGACGGCATCATCCTATCTGAGTCCTCGCACATGCTCGACCGGTTCGATGAGATCCTGCGCGGCGACGAGATCCCGCTGGTCCTGCTCGATCGACTCGCGTCTCGCACGCTCGATCAGGTCGGAGCCGAGACCGTCGCGCCGATGAAGGCGCTCGTCGACCACCTGATCGACAACGGCTGCACGGACATCGGCATGATCGCCGGCGACCTCGCGGTGCCCACGCTTAAGGAGCGGTTCGAGGGGTATCGATTGGCCCTCGAGTCCGCCGGGCTTCCGGTCCGGGAGGATCGCATCATCACCGGCGTTCGGACCGAGCGCGAGACCTGGGCCGCGATGCGGCCCGTGCTGCAAGGCGCGACGCGGGCTGAGGCCTACGTGACCGCGAGCACGAACCTGACCGCCGGCTTCCTCCGCGCGATGCGTGACGTCGGCGTCCAGGCGCCCGACGACGTCAAGCTCGTCTCGTTCGACGAGCTGCCCTACGCGGACTTCTTCGCTCCGCGCATCACATCAGTCGTTCAGCCGGCGGTCGAAATGGGACGCCTGGCCATGCGGCTCCTGCTGCGCAGGCTCAACGCGCCGGACTCTCGCCCGCAGACGACTCGGCTGCGACCCTGGATCGCGCATCGGGAGACCTGCGGGTGCCCACCTGGCACACCCTCGCCGTTCCCGGAATTCGCAGGATAGGCATGCTCGTCGCCGCCGTGACCGCGCCCAGCACTGTGGAGCTGGTCGAGAGTCCTGATCCTGTCGCGACCCCAGGATGGAGCGTCGTCGATGTCAGCGTCGCACCCCTGTGCACCGAGTTCACCTCGTATCGCGATGGCGTCGGCGGTGACGCCCTCGGCCATGAGGCCGTGGGCACCGTCTCCGAGACCGCGCCCGGCTCTCGGTTCGCGGTCGGCGACCGCGTCGTCGCGATGCCACTCCTGGGCTGCGGCAGTTGCGCGCTCTGCCGCGGCGGGGACTACATCCACTGCCCGGCGGGGATCCCTTCCGAGGAGCCGCTCGGCACCCTCCGCGAGCGCATACGGAAGCCGGACTGGCTGCTCATCGCCGTACCGGACGGCCTGTCGGACGAGCATGCGTCCCTGGCGTGCTGCGCCCTGGGTGCGTCGTTCGGTGCGTTCGAGCGCGCTCGTGTGTCCGGCACTGACGTCGTCCTGATCACCGGCTTGGGCGCCGTCGGGCTCGGCGCCGTCGCCAACGCCGTGATGCGCGGCTGTCGAGTCGTGGCGGTGGAGACCAACCCCTACCGGAAGGACCTGGCGCTGCGACTCGGAGCGGAGGAGGTCTACTCCCCTGATGACGATGTGGTGGCAGCAGTGCGGGATGCGACCGGAGGGATCGGAACGGACGTGGCGATCGAGTGCTCGGGGGCTCCCGGCGCCCAGCGCACCGCGCTCGGCGCTGTCCGCCGTCTGGGCACCGTCGCGTTCGTCGGCAACTCGTACGGTGACACCCCGCTGCGGGTGAGCCCCGATCTCATCTTTCCGGGGCTCACGATCTTCGGGTCGTGGCACTACAACCTGCGTGCCGCCGGCCGGCTGCTCGATCAGATCGCGCGCCACCCGGGTCTGGTGAGCCAGCTCATCACCCACCGCTATCCGCTCGCCGACATCGGGTCCGCATGGCAGCAGCAGATCGGCGGCCATTGCGGAAAGGTGCTCATCCGCCCATGACGGCAGAGCTCACGAGCGTGCTCGTCGGGGCGAACGGTCGCCGGGCCGACCAGCACGCCGAGGCCTACCGACGAGTTCGGCGCGCGGAGCTCGTCGGCGTCAGTGCTCGCACTCCCGGGACCGCCTCGACCTTCGCAGGTCGATGGGGCGTGCCCGCCGCCTTCGAGGACTACCGGGAGATGCTCGAGGTCATCCGACCGGACATCGTCCATCTCAACACGCCACCGACAGCACGCCGGAGTCTCCTTCAGGACTGCGCAGACGCAGGCGTCGCGGGAGTGATCATGGAGAAGCCGGTCGGGAACGACGTGGACGACCTGATCTGGCTCCGCGAATTCGAACGTACGAGTGCCATGCGGGTGGTCGTCAATCATCAGCTCCACTACCACCCCCGACGTCAGCGCCTGGCAGAGCTGATAAGGTCCGGCGGCATCGGCCGACTCAGGATCATCGAAGGATCGGCTCGCCACACGATCGCGTACCAGGGCACGCATGTGCTCGAAGGCGTCCACGACTGGGCCGGCAGACGCCCGCGATCGGTGACCGCCCTGGTCTCCGGACGAGCGGCGCTGGAGGACGACGGCCGCGGACACATCTCGCCCGAGCAGGTCAGTGGCCTCCTGGATTTCGGCGATGGGCTCCTCGGCATCTTCCGCTCGGGAGACGCTGTCGCCCCGAGCCTGGACGACCCTCGCGCTCGGGAGCGTCATCAGCACAAGCGGCTCGTCGCCTGGGGAGAGGAGGGGTTCGCGGAATGGACGATGTGGGGATGGCGAACCCGGAGGGGCGAGGTGGAGGAGAGCGGCGACCACGCGTATGAGGAAGAGGACCTTCTCGGGCAAGCAGCCCTCGTCGATGATCTCGTGAGCTGGCTGACCGCGAATCGAACTCCGGCTGTTGCGCTTTCTCACGCGCTCGATGAGTTTTCGGTGCTCCTCGCGCTCTACACCAGCGCCCTGGAGCGACGCCCCGTCGAACTCCCCCATCAGCTGTCCGCACGTCTGATCCCCCGGCTCCGGGAAACCCTCTGAAGGGTCGGCCGGAGCCGTCGATCAGGCGACCTCGCGAGCAGCCGAACGCGACACGACCGCGGTCCAGACCACTGCGGACAGCGTCAAGGCGGATCCGAGCGCCGCCGTCCAGGGGAGCGCGTTGCCGCTGAAGCCATCGATCACCATTCCTGCCACCAACTGCCCGAGAGCGGTGAACAGCGCCAGCTCGAGGACACCCCGCCGAGCCGCGAGGACACTGACCGCCGCGATCGAGTAGATGCCGAGAAGCGAGCTCGCGAGCAGCCGGGGATCTACGAAGGCATCCAGTGGGGGCAAGCCTCGACCGGTGGACAGCACCACCAGCCCGATCGCGATGAATCCTCCACTGAAATTCACCGCAGCCGTCGGCGCGATGCGGCCCGCCGACCGGAGCGTCCGTGCCGATGCTGCGCCGACCCAGGCGGCCACTCCACCCGAGACGAGCACCAGGGCGACGGCCCACAGTGGCGGCGCGCCGAATTCTCCGCCCACAGCTCCGACCACGGCGCCGGCGACCGCCAAGCCGCCCGCAGCCACACGCACGAACGTGGGGCGCCGACGAGCCCCAGAAGCACCGACGGCATCCAGCAAGGTGGCGCCGACGACCTGGCCCGCGAGGAACGCCATCCCGAACACCGCGACCCCGAGGGGCTCGACCGCGATGCCCTGGCAGAGGATGAAGAGCGCGCCGCCGACGCCACTCAGCACCGCCCACCATGGAAGGCGTTTCGCCCGGAGATCGGAGACGATCCGAGTCGCCCCGACACGGGCTTGACGAGACACGATCGACCAGGTCCCGACGCCGACCAAGCCGACCCCGAGCATCACGAACGCAGCTTGCTCCGCGCCGAACTGCTGCGAGCTCTCCGCGGTGAGAAAGGACTGGACCGACGCGGCGACACCCACGGAGAGAGCTGCGATCCACCCGCCGACCCGGACGCCGGTCGAAGGTGCGCTCCACTGTTCGGCGAGGCCGCTCATCGCGACCGCAAACGGGCGGCGCCGGCCATCACCTCCGCAACCGTCGGCGCGTACGCGCCCGCATGGGACACGGTCACCCCCGCGCACAAGGCAGCGAACCGACCGACTTCCGTCAGCTCGTCCCGACCCAGGTCCAGACTCGGAGGGCCGTTGACGGCGGTGCCGACTGAACTGGGACGTCCGAGCACCATGTGGATGAGACCAGCCATGAACGAGTCGCCTGCGCCGATCGTGTCGACCACCTGCGACGCCGTCGAGGGCACGTGCACGCGTGCACTCGCGGTTGCCAGCAGCGCCCCGTCCGCGCCACCGGTGACGACCGCGACCTGGACGCCCAGCTCCAGGAGCCGAGCGATGACCTCATCTCTTGCCACGCCGGGCCAGAGGTACGAGGCGTCTTCGTCACTGAGCTTGACCACCGCCGACATGGACGCGAACTGATCGAACCTTCCGCGGACCTCTCCTTCGGCGGGAAGGAGAGCGGGTCGGAGATTGGGGTCGAACGTGACGATCGTCTCCGCCCCGGCCCGCCGAACCAGGTCGGCGACCTGTCCTGCTCCCGGCTCCACAAAGCATCCGAGCGACCCCACGTGCAGCAACGCGTGATCGTACAGGCCGACCACCGGCGCAATGGCCCAATGGAAATCGAAGGAGTAGGTCGCACCGCCCGACTCGTCGATCGTGGCCGTGGCGGTCGAGGTCGTACCTGCTGTCACGGAGCCTGAGACGAGCCGAACGCCGCTATCGCGCAAGTGCCGAAGCACGGCGTCGCCTCGCTCGTCGGTCCCGATCGCGGTCAGGAAGTCGACCGGATCCCCTAGCCGGGCGAGGCCGGCCGCGACGTTGAGCGGAGACCCACCCGGATGCTCTGTGACTCGCGCCCGGGTGTGCACGACGTCGATGAGAGCTTCACCCACGACCAGGACTCGGCCCACGCCAGTTCCTCCTCCGAAGGCACGGGCGTGCGTCGCCCCTCTGCCAAACGGCTCAACTGTAGTGGAAGAATCGAAACGTTTGCGCGAAACGTCGTTCTTTGCGACCATCGTGCTGACGCAGGATCAGAAAGGTGACCGATGAAGGTGCTTACCGTTGCGGCACCTGGAGTCCTCCAAGTACAGGAGATGCCGTTTCCGGAGCCGGGGCCCTACGACGCGCTGTGCCGCACCACCTACGCGACGATCTGCGCAGGCACGGACAGCCACGTCATCGACGGGACGTTCGGGCCTCGTCGCTTTCCCGCAGTCATCGGTCACGAGAGCATCGGTGAGGTCATCGACGTCGGCGCACGCGTGACGATGTTCCGACCCGGCGACCTGGTGACGCGGGTGTCGATACCGCCGAGCGCAGACGGCTCCTACGAGCTGGCCTGGGGAGGGATGACCGAGTTCGCCATCGCCCGGGACCATGAGGCGCTGCGCCTCGATGGGGAGCCGGAGAGCACGTGGGGGCCGTCGCGCGTCAATCAGGTCATCCGCACGCGCCGGCTCACCGGCCCGCAGACTCCGATGTTCATCACCTGGCGAGAGACCTACAGCTATACCCGTCGACTGGGCGTCACCGCCGGCTCTCGAGTCGTCGTCTCCGGCTCAGGAGCCAACGGGCTCTCCATCGCGTCGATGGCCCGGGTGCTCGGCGCGGCCGAGATCGTCGTGATCGGGTCGGCGAGCCGGATCGCCGCTGCGCACCAGGCGGGTGGATCGCTCATGATCGCATACACCGACGACACGGCAGTCGACCGGTTCGTCACCGAGTGGCGCGCTTCCGTCGACGTCCTCATCGACGCGACCGGTATCAGCCACTCCCTCGACCGGCTCCTGCCGACGATCGCGCCAACGGGCGTGGTCGGCGTCTACGGGTTGGACGACGCTGAGAACTACGGCATCGATCCGCTCCGAGCGTCGTCCTTCCGCTTCCTGGATCCCGGCTATGACGAGGCGGAGGCGCACGACGCGATCGAGGACGCCATCGAGGCGGGCCTGCTCGACCCGACCGTCTGGATCGATGACACCCGTCTCTTCGGCTGGGCCCACCTGGTCGACGCCTACCAGGCCGCTCGGGACAGAAGCCTGATCAAGCCCGTGATCGACATGAGGAGTCCACTATGAAACGCGTGGTGTTGGGCCGGAGCGGCCTCGAGGTCAGCCGGGTGGGACTCGGCGGGCTCTGGCTTCAGGACGACGACCAAGCGGCCGTCGACGACGTGGTCGTCGGCGCCGTCGCGGCGGGCATCGACTACATCGATACGGCACCGGCGTACGGTGCAAGCGAGGCGGTCCTGGGTCGCGCCATCGGCTCACTCAGCGAGGCCATCGTGATCTCGACAAAGCTCGGCGGCAGGCCGACACCGTTCGATCCGCGATCGGCGTCGGCGCTGATCGAGTCGGTGAGGACGAGTTGCGCGCTGCTGGGGCGTGACCGCATCGACATCTTGATGATTCACGAACCCGATCGACCGTCGCAGTACGACTGGTGGACCGATCCGCTGACGTATGACGGTCCGGTCTGGGACGCGATCGGCGCACTTCGTGCGGAGGGGACGATCGGTGCGGTCGGGATCGGGGGGACCACCGTGACGGAGTTGGCTCGGCTCTGCGCCAGCGGCCGCTTCGATGTCGTCCTCACCGCCTTCAATCACAGCCTGCTGTGGCGCGAGGCGGTCGATGAGCTCATCCCGGCAGCCCGCGCTCAGGGAATGGGTGTCATCGCGGGCTCACCGCTTCAAGGCGGTGCCTTGGCGCTTCGCCGCGACGAGCTCCTGCGCGACGGGGCGCCCTGGCTGAATGCGCCGAGAAGAGCCCAGCTGCTGGCGCTCGGTGAGCTGTGCGATCAGACCGGGATCGACCTGCCCACGATGGCGATGCGCTGGGCGTTCGCGTCCCCTGAGATCGACGTGGTGCTGACCGGCGTGCGGAACCAGCGCGAGTTGCAGGCGAACTTGGCGGCGCTCGAGGCCGGGCCCCTTCCGGGCGAGGTCATCACCGCACTCGACGAGATCGCGGGTCGTGTCCCATTCCGCCCGACGCTCGAGCCGTTCATCCTGCCCTTCGGCGACGAGCCGACCAGACTCGGTCCATTGCAGTAGTGCCGGTCGAAACGTTTGCTATTCTGATGGCCGTTCCTAGGGCCGGAGGTCAGGCGTGGCGACCATCATCGATGTAGCCCGGTTGGCAGGGGTGTCGACATCCACGGTCTCGCATGTGGTGAACGGGACCAGAAACGTTGCTCCCGCCACCCGGGACCGAGTCCTGGCGGCGATCTCCTCGATGGACTACCACCTTCATGGCCCTGCCCGCGCCTTGCGGCGTGCGCGGACCGACACCATCGCGCTGGTGATCTCGGAGGCGGGCTATCCGGTGCTCGATCAGATGGCGCTCGGCGTCGAAGACGAGGCTCGCCGCGGAGGCATGACCGTGTTCCTGGCCCACTCCGGCGACGATCCCGACCAAGAGCTCGCCGCCGTGCTGGCGCTCCGGGACCGGCGGGTCGATGGGATTCTTCTCGCACCCGTTGTGAACTCGCGACCGGAGATCGGCCAGATCCTGGCCGCGGCGGAGCTTCCCCTGGTCCTGCTCGATCGACCTTCGCCGGCGGAGGTCGACCAGGTGAGCGTGAGCAACAGCGAACCGATCGCCAAGCTCGTCGAGCACCTCGTCCAGGCCGGGCATCGCCGGATCGCGTTCGTCGCGCAGGGCGGCTTCGTGAGCACGTTCGACGAGCGCCTGGCGGGGTATCGAGATGCCATGGCCGCGGCAGGACTCGATCCGATCGTCGTTCGCGCCGATGACGTCGCCGCGATCCGGCCGGTCCTGCGCGATCTGCTGAAGGTGCCCGACCGTCCGACGGCCGTGGTCTGCGCGAGCCAGATCTCCACGGTGCGTGTCCTGCAGACCTGCAACGAGCTCGACCTCGCGGTCCCGAATGACCTGTCGATCGTCGCGTTCGACGAGTTCCCGTTCGCAGAGGTGTTCCGCCCGCGCTTGACGAGTGTCGTCCAGCCTGCCAAGCGCATGGGGCGCAAAGCCGTCCAGCTCGTGGAGCGGCGCATCCGCAAGCCGGACGCGTCGGTCAAGCGGATTCGACTCGATCCGCGCATCGAGTTCAGGGACTCGGTTCGAGACTTGACGGTCTGACGGACTCTCAGTCGAGACTCCACACCCTGAGGTCTCCGTCTCCGGTCACGGTGACCTGGCCACCTCGGATCGCAGCTCCGAACACGAGACCGCCGACACTGACCTCGACGGCGCCGCCGTCGATCAGCACCCGCACACCGCCAGAGCCGGGGAGCACCACAGGTGGTGTCTTTCCCACCGAGATGATTGTGCTGCCCTGGCCGGCGACGACCTCGATCGTCGTGTCGCCTGCGAGAGCGTTCAAGGTCGAGCCGGGCGCGGTGGGCATCCACTCGATGTCGGCGTGGGCCGTGGCCATCCCGGATGACGCCGCCCGGCGGTGCTCCTGCAGGTCGGGATGCATGATGAGACGAATCCCGTCGGACCCTTTCTCGATCAGATACGGCACGCTGTGGGCGCCTGCCCAGCCGTCGTCGGACCCCCCGACGTCGCGCATCCAGAAGAGCAGACACCAGCGGTCCTCGCTGTCGCGGAACGCGGACGGCGCATAGTGCGTGTCTCCCCACGTCAGACGTTGCCAGTGCTCCGGACTGAAGACGCCGTCGGCGTAGGCACCGATGCCGCACCCCGCGTAGTGCAGCACGTCGTCCTCCCAGACGGAGGTGATCAGCGCATACCGGGAGTCGCCGAGGGGCACCAGCTGAGGGCACTCCCAGAGCGCGCCCATCCAGACCGGCTCGGTCTCGCGGACCGAGCGAGCGGCGAGGATGCCGAGGTACTCCCACGGCCCTGCGGCCGGGATCCGATAGCGAAGGGCTGCAGCACGGCCATCGGGCAGAGCTGCGCCGAGCAGCGCGAAGAGGTCCTCACCATCCCGGTAGACGAAAGGATCACGAAAGGCGGTGACACCCAGCTCCGGGGGCGGCGCCGGCAGCACGACATCGCCCTTCGACCACCGATCCCAGTCCGCGGTGTCCGGCCGCGCCTCACGAACCGCGCCGATGCCGATCTCGGGCTGCCGGACGGACGTGTACCAGATCCGCGCTCCCAGCGGATCGCCCTGAGGATCTGGCCAGAGGCTTCCGGTCCAGATGCCGTCGTCGCCCTCGCCCGGGCCGATCGCCACAGGACGTTCGGACATGGTGAGCAGGTCAGGTCCGATCGAGTGTCCCCAGCGGCAATCGGCGCGCCATGTCGTCGAGTCGGGCACGTACTGGAAGAACGCATGGTAGCGGCCATCGCGAACGGTGATGCCATGCGGGTCGTTGATCCAGCCGCTTCTAGCCGTGAAGTGAAGCTTCGGACGGATGGTCATGTCTATCCCTTCACGGCTCCTACGGTCATGCCGGCCATCACCTGGCGCTGGAAGATCGCGTAGATGATCAGCTGCGGGATGAGCACTATGGTCGCGGCGGCCATCATTCCGCCGTAGTTGACCGTGTACTGCCCCTGGAACTGGGACACCGCGAGCGAGACCGTCGTCAGGGACGGGTTGTTGATGAGGATGGAGGCGAACGGGAACTCGTTGAAGACGTAGACCACGTTGAAGATGAGCACGGTTGCGATCGCCGGTCGCGAGAGCGGCACGATGACGCCGGTCACGAGTCTCCACAGCCCGGCGCCGTCGATGATCGCCGATTCCTCGAGCTCGGTCGGAAGCTCCCTGAGGAACCCGGTGAACAGGAGTGTGTTGAACGGAATCGAGACCGCCACGTACGGCACGATCAACGACGCGTACGTGCCGTAGAGCCCGAGCAGCAGGTCGATGCGGTAGATCGGGAACAACAGGATGTAGACCGGCACCGCGAGCCCGGCGAGGAGGTAAAGCCGCCATGCGGATTGGAGCCGTCGTCGACGGAACACCATGCGCACCAACGCGTACGAGGCCATGAACGAGATGAGTGCGCCCAGCGTGACCGAGACCACGGCCAGAAGGAGGGTGTTCGCGTACATCCGCAGCAACGGCAGAGTCGTGAAGGTCGTGACGTAGTTCTCGAGTGTCAGCGTGTCGAATGAGAACGGTCGCGTGCTGATCTGACCGCTCTCCTGGAATGACAGCAGGCTGATCCAGAGGACCGGAAACAGGATGAGGAAGGTGATGAGGTAGGCGGCGATCGAAGCGATGACGACGCCGCGGCGGGGCCGGCGTTTGGTGGTCATGCGCGCTTCCTCTCGCGGATGAGGAACAGGTACCCGATCGACACGATGGCCCCGAGCAGGGTCACGATGACCGCCAGCGCCATACCGGGCCCGTACTGGAGGTTGGTGAAGGTGACGAAGTACATATAGCTGACGAGCACCTCGGATCTATGCACGGGCCCGCCGGAGGTGAGCACATAGACCAGCTCGAAGATCTTGAACACGTTGGTGATGAGCAGCACCGAGGTGATCGCGAACGTCTCGCGCATCATCGGGATGGTGATGTGACGCACTCGTTGCCATCCGGTGGCGCCGTCGAGCGCGGCCGCCTCCATGACGTCGGCGGGGAGCATCTGCAGGCCTGCGTAGAAGATCGTCATCGCGAAGCCCGCGCTGCTCCAGATGAACACGAGAGCCACCGAGTATGGGGTGAGCGTGTCGCCGCCGATGAGCTGCAGGGTGTCTGGTGCTCCCAATGCCACCAGGACCTTGGACAGGATGCCGAGCTTGGGATCGAGCAGGAACACCCAAATCAGGCCGACGAGGATCGGCGCGATGATCGCGGGTGCGAAGACCAGTGCGCGCATGACACCCGCCCCGGGAAGTCGGCGATGCAGCAGGAGCGCCAGGCCGAACGATCCGGGGATCAGGACGATGATGCTGACCACCAGGATGATGAAGGTGTTCTGCAGTGCCCGCCAGAAGAACGGGTCCTGCATCAGTCCCGCGTAGTTCTCCAGACCCACGAAGTGGGGCTCACCGAAGCCTTTGAAGTCGGTGAAGGAGTAGTAGAGCGAGTACCCGACGGGGTACAGGATCAGTGCGGTGAAGATCACGACGGCCGGGGCGAGCATGAGCACGATGCGCCATCTGGTGCTCAACCAGATCATGGGTCTCCTCCTTGGGTCGGTGTCGAGGGCGGACCAGCGATCCGCCCTCGACCCCGACGCTCAGGTGTTGCTCTCGAACGCCTTCTGGACCAACTGCAGCGCTTCCTGCGGCGACAACTGCTTCTGGATCACTCCATAGATGCTGTCGTACATCGCACTCGCAACAGGCTCCGGCACCACCAAGTCCGGTTGCGCCGAAGGGCTCGGAAGCCCGTTGGCGGCCTCCAGGACCGCTGCGAACACGCTGTTCTTCGCCGCGTCGACCTGCGCCTGGTAGGTGGTCACCGGCGGCTGCCCCTTGTCCACCAGAACCTGCTGCGCCTCATCGCTGTAGTAGTAGGCGAAGAACTTCTGCACGGCCTCGAGCTTGGCCGGGTCTGACCCGACCTTCGCGCTCACGGCGAACGGCGCAGAGGGTACGTTCATCACGATGTTCTGCTCACCGACCCCGTCGGAGTAGGTCGGACCGACCCAGAAACCGATGTCACCGGCGATCGCCGACTCCTGAAGGTAGGACGATGACCAGATACCGGAGTCGAGCATCGCCGCCTCGCCGTTCGCGAAAGCGTCGACCGCTTGCTGGTAGGTCTGCGTCGCCGTGTTGGACGGGAAGGCGCCGGCATCCGCCAACTCCGCGATGTGCTCGTACAACCGGAGGAAGTCGGGGTTGTCATAGCTGGCGTCGCCGCTGAGGATGTCCTGGTAGACGTCCTCGTATCCGAACCGGTCCAGATCGGTGAGGAAGGCCCACACACTGAACGACGACTGGCTCGATCCCTGAGAGATCGTCGTGATGCCCTTCGCGGAGAGCGTCTCGGCGATGTTCAGGAGGTCGTCGAATGTCACGGGCGGCTCCAGGCCGTTGTCGGCGAGGATCTTCTTGTTGTAGTAGTAGCCCGTCAGCAAGCCCTGGTATGGCAGGCCGAACTGGGTGTCTCCGTCCGCGAAGTTCGCGAGAGCGGAGTCGGCGAAGTTGTCGCGGATGCCGAGATCGTCGAGCATCGGCGAGAGGTCGAGCAGCTTGCCGTCGTCGTTCAGACTGCCGGCCGTCGTGGCGTAGACCCAGAAGATGTCGGGCAGGGTGTCGCTCTGCGCAGCGATCGTGAGCTTCTGCAGGTGCTGTGCGGTCGGCTCACCGCTGACCTCGATCTTGATGTCCGGGTTCTGCTCTTGGAAGTTCTGAACGATCTCCCAGGTGGCGGGATCGGACAGCTCCACGTTCGCGTTCTGCATGGAGAGCGTGATGGTCGTGGTGCCGCCGGACGAGTCGCCGGTTCCGGTGCCGCAGGCTGCAAGGCCTGCAGCGATCGTGGCCGCGGCGAGCAATGCGCCGGCGCGACGCACGACGGGTGCGTTCGTGTTCATTTCATCTCCATTGATGCCAGGCCGACCGGGGTCGGCGCATTGATAGGTGAGTGAGCTGTGTCAGGTGTCGTGGTGGATCGCCTCCTTGATGCCGGACGCTCCGGCGCTGCCTCCCGCGCTGATCGCAACGGTACGGTCGCCGTCGCGCAGGAAGGTCGGGGTCGACGGGAGCGGGAGCCGCTCCTCGTCACGTTGGATGGTGCGCGCAGTCCCGTCCCATCCGACGAGCTGCAGGCCGGCGCCCCCGAGGACGACCAGCTGATTGGCGACCGGCAGCACCAGCGGCCCGTCCGGGCCGGCACTGATCGCGGTGCGACCGTGACGAAGCCCATCAAGGACGTCGTCCCCCTCGGCGAGGACCCAGGTCGTCGGGCTGCCGAGGGACGATGACGAGCCGGGACCCGTCCAACCTGAGCCGCCGACCGGTACGATCTCGGGTCCGACGGCGGTCCACCACGCGAGGGCCGCGCGATCGTGCTGGTCCCAGCCGCCGCTCCATACCTCAGCCAGGTCGGGGCGACGCGGAAGCGGAGTGACCCACCCGGCGTCGGCCTTGACGGGGTGGTTGACCGAGATGATCCCGCCATCGGCCCAGACGTCGGCCGACCACGCCTTCGGCGCGGTTCGCAAATCGATCCATCGGTCGGTTCCGAGAACGGCGGCGTGCCCCGTGTCCGTCGCGATGGTCTGCCCGGGGATGAGGACGATCCTTCCCGTGGCATTGATCGCCTCGATCTCGTCGTAGTGGCTGACGGTGTTGAAGTCCGCGACGACCAGGAACCCGAGACCCGCACCGATCGCGCGTTCGGCGAGGGCCGCCAGCGTCTCGGTGCCGTCGGAGTGCTCACTGTGAGCCCGCACGTCGCCGGCCAGCCAGCGCATGCCGTCCGGTGCGGGCAGGTCGTGGTTGACTGCCGGACCAGTCTTCAGGGTGAGTCTTGGCTCGCGGAGGTCTACCGCGCTGTCCGTGCGAACCCGCACCTCGTAGGGCAGTCCCTCGTCGGGCACGCGGTGCAGTCCGAGCTCGACCGCCCACGCGCCGGCCGGCAGATCGCCGGCCAGGTACCCGGGCGTGGCACGTCCCGGACCCAGCGCGATGTGCTGGCGGCTGCTGCCGGACCAACCACGGAACCCGCGCGGGTCGCTGAGACCGATGTCGAGCGCCGCCGTCGCAGTCTTCGCGTAGTCGATCTCGATCACGAGGCCGGTCGCGTCCGTCGGCAGGTCGAAAGGCAGTCTGCGATAGAGGGCCATCCGGCGGTCCTCCGGAGTCCAGCGTCCTGCGAAGCGGTACTCCGTCACGCCAAGGACCCGGTGGAGATGCCACGGAATGAGGCGGTCCCGTTCGCCGCGTAGAGACCGAATACGCCGCCATTGAGGTCGTAGCCCCGCGTTGTGAGCGCGACGTCGCCGACGTAGCAGATGATCGCCGAACCATCGACCACGATGCGCACACGCACCGCGCCGCCCTCGGCGATGAGCGGACGCTCGATCTCGTGATCCGCGGCGCTCACGTAGCTGCGATCGCTGTGCTCGTCGAAGGGGACATCGATCCTGTGCGGACGCCGGTCGAACACCACTCGTCCGCGTTCACGCTCGATGCGCAGCAGATATGCCGCATCCATGCCGGCCGTTGCGTGGATGGCGACGCCGATCTCCTCTGCGGTGCCGCCCAGGTCGATCTCGACCTCGAACGTGCTGAGATCAGTGGAGGCGCCCGCTGAGACCCACCCGAAGTGACCGCCGGAGAATGAGGCAGCGCCCTCGGAGAGCGTCCAGTCCCCGAGTTCGACTGCGGGTGTCACCGGCGCGGCGGAGAAGCGCTCGAAGAAGCCCGGCAGCGGATGCGCGCCCAATGTCCCATCGGCACGGGCGTGCAGCTCGTGTGCGACGAGGTCACCACCCCATTGCCGGTGACCGGTGTCGGCGTTGCCGGCGCGGGTGGAGAGCCAGCCGATGAGAATGCGCTTGTCAGATCCGGCCACGGTGCTCATCGCATAGACGTCGTTGCTCTCCAGGGCATCCCACGCAGGCCGGGTCGTCGAGCCGTCCGCGTTGATGATGCGGTGCCGTGTCTGGAAGCGGTCGGAGTAGGTCGAGTAGACGAGATAGCGGTGACCCTCCAAGTCGAACACCTCCTCGCACTCCGGCGCGCGTGTGATGCCAGGGCTCAGCAGCGGCGGCTCGACCGTCCAGTGCACCAGGTCGGTGGACGTAGCCTGGCCGACCGCGCCGCGGCGGTCGAACGGGCCGTCCGGAACGCGGGCGCACAGCAGCATTCGCCAGACGTCGCCGTCGCGGTAGACCTGCGGATCGCGCCAGTCGTGCCGCTCGTACCAGGTCTCGTCCGCCTCGAGCATGAAGCTCTCGTCCTTCGTCCAGGTCTCGAGGTCAGTGCTCACCGCCCGCAAGACGACCTGCTCCGCCTCTCCCCATTGGCTTCGAGCAGGATTGATGCCGCCGTAGAAAGCGACGTACGTGCCGTCGCCGGCATCCACCACCGACCCCGCACCGGCAAGCAGGTCGGGTGAGCGGTCGTCGCCCCGGCGGATCGCCATCGGCTGCTCCTGGAAATCGAGGAAGTCGCGCGTGGTGACATGCGCCCAGTCCAGTCCCTTGAGGATGCCGGGGCCGCCCTTGTCGTCCTTGTGCAGGAATGTGTAGAAGAGGTGGTAGGCGCCGTCGACGTAGATGGGCATGACGTCGCCGAACCATCCGTCCGCGGGACGGTAGAGGCCGGTGTTCTGGGGCATGGGTCGTCTCTCTCGATAGGGCTGTCGGTTGTCAGCGGAAGCGGGCGCGGAGCTCCTGTGCGGCCTTGGCGTTCGCGGCCTCCTGCTCGGCAGCTCGAGAGGTCGCGACGGCGATGCGCTCGCGGTAGTTGTCATCGAATCGCCTCTTCCGAGTCGCGAGTTCAGCTCGCACCTCCGCGGCTTCGTCCGCGACCCACGCGGGAGCCGCGCTCGGTGCCGGCACGGGCTCCGAATTCGGCCGCGGTGGCAACCGCCGCTCCACGGGGGCAATGGTCACGACGGTCGGGGTGCCGACCTGGTACCAGTACGCGGTCGACGACCAGTCGTCGGCGAGGTGGTTGGCGTGTCCGTGCTCGACGGTCACCGCGATCCGGGTCGAGAAGCGGATCGGGTCGACCACGTGGAACCGATAGCTCACCGCGTAGCCCGGGACGTCGCCTTCGTGCACGATGGCGCCGTGGTACGGATAGGCCTGTCGTTGCATGCCCCAGGCGTGGTTGAAGTAGTCCTCGGTGCCGGTGCCGTGCAGGCTCGGCGGCCAGGTGTCGTCGTCGATGAAGATCATCTCGTCTCCTTCTCCCCACCAGCTGCCCTGCCGGTGATAGACGGAGAGGTTGCAGCCGACGTACTGCCCTTCACCCTCGGTCTCGAGGATGACGTAGTTGCCCTCGCGAGTGGCGTGGGCCACGTTGGTTTCCGGACTGTTCACCTGCAGGTCCGGGCCCCAACCGTCGCCGGTCGATCGCTTCCAGCTGGCGTGCAGGTAGCCGATGTCAGCCGGAAGCTCCTCGCGCAGCAGCTCGTAGTCCACGTGGAAGTACTGCGCGTAGGGAACGTCGTTCTCGTTGATGACCTCGATCCGGATCCCCTTGCGGAACGGCATCGGGAGGTAGGAGTTGAGCGAGGCGCTGCCCCCGAACCGCAGCGCTTCCTCCGGCTTTGCCGTCACGGTGAAGAACGCCGACGCGTAGTTGGCCGGCATCGAATTGCCCACACCGAAGAAGTCGCCGAGCGGTGCGAGGATCGACGGGCCTGCGCCGCCGTCGTAGGTCACGCTGATGAGCACTTTACGGTAGTAGTCCGGGTCTGCCTCCTCCCAAGTGATGCCGAGGGCGTTGGCGATCTCGTTCACGGGCGCGACGCCGGCGGACTCGAGCGGATCGACCAGTCCCGGGCCGAGCACGCGGCGGCAGAACTGCGTCATCCAGATGTGTGTGACGACCCCGGGTCCCTCGAGCTCGGCGAGCACACGCCGCTCACCCGCACCGACCACCCAATAGTCCTGATTGCGACCTCGCTGATCCCAGCTCGATACTCGACCGCTCCGACGATCGAGCGCGCGCGCGACCTCGAGATTCCGGTAGTCGAACGTCATTGTGGGCTCCTCATCATCGAACGGTTTGCTTCAAAACGTTTGCGCGAAACGTTTGCGCGTGACACGCTACCTTGTGACTCAATTGCGTGTCAACACACGGGCGCGCTGGGAGGCAGAACGGAGTCACATCATGCCGGTCGACTTGATCGCCCAATTCGAATGCAGAAGGGGCCGACGCGCTGCGGTCCTGCAGCTCTTGGCCGACTATGCCGGTCTGGTCACTCGCAGCGCCGGCACGCTGCGATTCGAGGTATACACGGAAGAGTCCAATCTCGATCGTGTCCTCGTCATCGAGCGATACGTCGACGGGACGGCTTTTCAGGCGCATCTTGCGGACCCGGCCAACGGTCAGTTCAACCGGGAATTGGGCCCGCTCATCGTTGGCGGAGGCAGCCAGCTCACCTTGCTTAGCGCTGTTGGCGCCGAGGCCTAATGGTGCCGACTTCGGCACGAGCAGCAGCTGGGCACGCACCGCCAGGCACAACTGTGTTCGAGATCGCTCGCGATCAGATCTCCCCGATCGCGTACCCGAGCTGGAGGTACATGCGGCTAACCGTCTCCTGGTCGACGAAGTACCGCACACGTTGCCCGCGCCGCAGCTTCTCGAGAGGCGGGTCGGTGATGAGCAGGCCGGCGTGGACCATGGCTTTGAGGGACTGTGCGATGGTCGGTATTGGTAGGTCGAGCGCCGCTGCAATCTCGGCGCGCGTGGCGGGGCCGTTCTGGCGCAGGTATCCGACGATTCCTGCGCGGACGAGGTTGCCCAGGGCTTTGATGGGGTCCTCCAGCCACTCGCTCCATCCACCGGGAGCCACATTCACTGGTCGGACCATGGCGCCCATTCTCTCGCGGCACTGTGCCCAGACGCGGCTAGTGAGTGGATGTCTTGACTATTCACTTCGTCGAGTGTATGTCTGTAACATTCACTTGTGCAAGGGGGGGCTCGCGGGAGTCGCCTAAGGAGTCGAAACGAGGGGAGCGCGAAGATGAACGTCGGGGGCACGCGTCGCCGGGGGTGGTTGATAGGCGTGGTGATCGCCGCCGTCCTCGTCACAGCATTCGTCGTGTTTCTCGTTGTCGCGGTCGGTCCTCAACCGACTACATCGCCCGGTGGCTCCCTTGGCGCACCAACCGTGCGCCCCACCCCTAGCAATGATGAGGCGGTCGACCCGGGACTGGTCGACCTCGGGTGGGTGCCGGAGCCGATTACGCGCGATCCCGAGGAGTACGCTCGGGCAGCGCTCGAGGCGGTCGGCACTTTCGACACCCGGCTGGCGACACGCAATGAATGGGTGTCCTGGCTCGAGACATGGTTCACGCCGAGCCCGCTCTACGAGAGCGAGCAGGATGCCCTGGATCAGATGGGCCGCTATCAGGCTGAGCTCGATCAGGCGGTCGCTCTACCGCAGACCTCGTGGGACGACCTTGCTCGAGAGGACGGCCGCGTGACGGCGCAGGTGGCCGGAGACATTGCCTACCTGGAGCTTCCGGAGACAACTCAGAACCGGATGTGGACAGCGACGGCGGACATCGTGCTCACGTACACGCGGTCCGCCGAGGATGGGGAGGTCACCTACGACGAGACCGTTCGGGTGAGTGTCCAGGTGGTCTGCGACGGTGTGAGTGTTCCGACGCCCGGTTCGGCGCAGCAGGCGGGTGACTGCAAGGTCGTCCGGTACTTCGACCAGGCAGTGGGCTGACGATGCCCCACCATGCGCTTCTCGTCACCGCGGCACGGTCACGTACCGTCCGGAGAGTCCTGACCGCGGTGGTGCTCCTACATCTCGTGCTCGTTCTGGGCGTGGTCACTCCGCTGTTCGCGGTTCCTATGGTCGTCGCCGGCACCGGGATGAGCGGCGAGACCACCGGCCGCCCGACCGTGGTGGGCGAGTGGGGCTACCCGCTGGCCGGGGACTACAGTCACAGCGACGGCTTCGGACCCAGGAACGTTCCGGACTGCGCGCTGTGCAGCAAGTTCCATCGCGGCTACGACATGTACCAGGAGTGCGGGGCAACCATCTACGCCGTCGGGCCAGGGACGGTGCTCCTGGCCGGGGCCTGGGGCGGCTTCGGCAACGCCGTCGAGATCGATCACGGCGGCGGGGTCGTGACGATCTACGGACACATGATGTGGGGCTCGCTCATGGTCCAGCAAGGCATGACCGTGGTCGCCGGCACCCCCCTTGGACTAGAGGGCGAGACCGGGGTATCGAAGGGCTGCCACTTGCACTTCGAGGTCCGGGTCGATGGTGTCGCGGTCGACCCGGAGCCATTCATGGCCGCCCGCGGCCTCCCGCTGAAGTAACCACCCGTCTGACAGGAGAACCATGCACAGCAACGCGATTCCCGCCCTGCCGACTATCGATGTCCCGGACATCGGCCCGGACTTCTCTGCCCCGTTCTTCCAGGGTCTGCAAGTGCTGGCCTCCTACGTGTTGGCCGCTGCGATCATCGCGGTGTTCATCATGTTGGTGGTCGCGATCGGAGCGCTCGCCTTCCGTGGCCTGGCCCCGGAACGGGTCCGCACCTGGGCGGGGGAGAACATCGCGTGGATCTTCCTCGCGGCTGCCCTCCTGGGTGGGATCAGCGGCTTGTTCCAGTGGTTCATCAACTTCGACTTCGGCTTCTGACCCATGGCTCGCCTGCTGCGCTGGAGTCTCGCGGTAGTTGCCGTCGGCATCTCGTTGCTCGCTGTCAGCCAGCCGGCGGCGGCGGCCGAACTCGCTTCCGCTCCAACGACAGCGGCAGCGGTCGGCCCGGAGGTTCCGGTCACTGGGATGTCTTGGTCGTCACCGGCGTATCCGGTGGACTGCATGGTCGCCACGAGCCAGGTCAGCTGCACGCCGCAGGAGCCCGCGGACGTGCGAGCGCAAGCGTGTTTCATCGGGGTTCCGTTCGAGGGTGGCACGGCGATGGTGTGCACCACCTACGAGGGTCACCATGAGGCGTTGCGCGCGGCCGGAGGCAGCTTGCTGTTGGTCGCCTACGGCTGCAGCATCGGCGACTTGGTGTGCACGACGTTTGAGAACTTCGGCCGTGGGATGGCGCTCGGTGCGACCGCCGCCGCGTTCGCGATGGCAACCAGCGTCTCCTTCGACACCGACTCCGTGCTGTGGTCCGCGGCCGTCAACGAGTGGTCCTTCTGGCATTGGGCTGTCCTGGCGGTGCTGTTCGGGGCGATGGTGTGGTCGATCGCCGCCGCCGTCATCTCTCGCGACCACGAGCAACTGGTGTCGGCGATCGTGCGATCCCTGATCGCGATCCCCGCGGTCCCTTTGACGCTGTGGACGACCGGGCACCTCGTGAACGCGCTCGATGGAATGACCTGGTACATCCTGAGCAGTCACGGCCCAGGCTCCCTGTTCGTGACCTTGCAGAAGGTCATGTGGGCCGGCGGTCAAGCCAACTACTTCTTCGCGTTCCTCATCCACGGCCTGCTGCTGCTGGCGATGCTGCTGCTGGTATTCGTGTTCATGTTCCGCAACCTCGCGCTCGCGGTGTTGATCGCGGTCGGCCCGGTCGCGTGGATGCTGTTTCCGGTCAGGACGATCGGGCCGCAGTGGGTGATCCGGTACGTCTCCGCGGTCGTGGCACTGCTGCTGACCGGCCCGCTGACCATCGGGTTCCTGGCACTGATCGTGAACGGCCTGTCCGGGGTACAGACCATCTGGGACCCGCGCTCGTGGCCGCTGCTGCTGGGTCTGGTGATGCGTTGTTCACGGGTCGCGTCGCTCTGCTCTTCCTCACCGCCCGACTCGATGGTGTCAATGTCGATATCCGACGCAGGCACCCGCCCGTCGACCGTGAACACCTCGACGCCATCGAACCGGCGCCGACAGAGATCAGCGAACTGGTCGATGTTCTTCACGAAAGACGTCCACACGACGGTCTTCTCGCCTCGATCAATCTGATCCTGTAGCAGGTCCAGGGCTGCGGTGAACTTGCCAGGTACCTCAAGTTGCCGATAGTCGGCGAGGCGTTGCATCAGCGTCCCGCCGTCCATTTGCAGCGGCGGCAGGTGGAAGAACCCGTCTTGCAAGTTGAGCAGGTCGGGGTTGGATGCGGCCTGCAGGAGGCGAAGTGGACGGGCGCGTCGCAGGATGGCGATCCTGTCTGCCCAGGTGTCCGCGTCTTCGAGTTGACGGCGGAACTGCCCCTGGATGAGGTCGACGATCTCCGCCTGCAGAGGCGGCGCGGCGACTTCGTGGGGGATGATGCGGAAGTCGGGGATTCCGAGGGCGCTCTTCGGAGTTCGCAAGAACACCGGTCGCACATCGTCGATCAACGCATCGAACTGGGTGTCGGCGCGCAGGCGGAACGAGCTTCTGCTCCCGGTCAGCTCTTCGTGGGGCCATAGAACGTTCAGTTGGGTCCACAGATCAAGGGCGCTTTGCGGCATGGGAGTGCCGCTGAGGATGATGCGTATTGTCGCTGCTCGTGCGAGTTCGACCATCGCAGTGGCCCATTGACCTCCTCGAAAGCGTTTGATCCGATGGGACTCATCGATCACGAGCAGGATGTTTCGACGCTCGGCCAGACGCAGCAGCTCCGCCAGGTCGGCGACCACTGTCGGATACGTCAACAGCAGCAGATCCCGGGGAGCGGCATCTCGATAGAAGGCCTGACGGGCACGGGAGTTGACACCGCGGACACGCTTGACGTCGAGGACACCCGGTAGGGCGATCTGCGCTTCCTTTTCCCACGGAGTGAAGCTCGCCAGCGGCCCGACGACCACGATCGTGTCGATGGTCTCACTGGCGAGATGGGCGGCGATGACGGCGAGGGTCGTCGCGGTCTTGCCGGCTCCTGGGACCGAGAAGTTGGCGGCGTGCATCACGGTCATTGCGTGTGCGACCCCTGCCCACTGGTGCTGCATGAGGTCGCGCGCTTCGAAGTCCCACCCGATGAGCTCGAGCTTGCCGCGAATCTCCTCTTGCACGACCGTCGGCCCGACCTGGTGGTAGTCACGTCCGGCCGTCATGACGCGCTCGAAACTGCGGCGCCGCTCGAGCTCGGCGGCGGCTTGACGCTCGGCTTCGCCTTGCAGAACGACGGTGATGCCGTCGCGCACGAGTTGGCTGTGCAGCCGCGCCACCAGTTCGCCAGCCGTGAACTGGCGCAGCGGCACCGTCCAGAAGGTGCCGTCTTCGGATTCGAGGCCACCCAGCACAGTCCTGAAGTACAGCCGATGCCGTGGGCTGAGTTGATGATCGGTGCGGACGATCAGTGTGCGGTCGTCACCGATCTGGACGGCGATTCGTCCGTTCTCAGCGGCCGACATCGTCGGTCTGCCTCACCCACTCGCGGATGGCTTCGAGAGCATCGCGCACAGCGGCCTTGCCGAGCAGAGCGGCAAGGTCCTCGGCCGAGACCTGCGCGAGCCGACCGGCTGCTTCGCGCAGGAGCGCTTCGGCGTCGTTGCGGTACTTCGAATTGCGGTTCTCGATTGCGACCTCGAACGCCCGCGCCACGTCGTGCTTCGGGAAGTCGGGTGCCGTCGTGACCGGGGACTCCGCCAGGTCTTCTTCATCGACATCAATGTCGGCGTCGGGGTCGGTAGGGTTCTCGGCCGAAGGTATCCCGTCGTCGGAATGGTTCTCGACGATGTCGTTGATCTCCTCGACGAGCCCCTCGAAGACGGCCGGCTCTTCGAGGGCGAGGCGTCGAACGTCGCGGATCTGTTCGTGCTTCAGGCCAGCCTGGACTGCGCGGAAGGAGATCTCGAGCAGGTCGAGCGCGCCGTCAGGGTCCTCCCGCAGCGCGATCTTCATGTTCTTGCCGATGTCACGGAAGCGCTCGACCTGGCCGATCATCCGCTGGTAAACCCCGGGTTCGCCGGTGTAGTCGAGGTACTGATCCATGTACCTGATCGTCTGCAGCTGCACCTCCGCGTAGGAGGGATTGTTACCGACGAGGTCCTGGATCAGACGTGCAACATCGTGGATGGAATCGTCATCGGTCCAGTCGACCTGGTGGCGTTCGGCTGCCTCGCGCAGAGTGAGGAGAAGGTTGAGGTCGCCGTAGCGTACCTTCAGCCCTTCGGTGAGCTGTTCGCGGGCCTCCATCTGGAACAGCTCGTCATCGTCGATGTCGTCGCCGAGGATGATGACCTCGACGTAGCTATAGGTCCCGGTCGCCGTCCCGTGCTCCTCCGCCAGGCGTTTCAGCGCAGCCAGACGACGGTTGCCGTTCACGACGAATCCGTCCGGCCGGATCCAGAGCGGCTGCTCTTGTCCCCGCAGCGTCCAGTCCCCTATGAGCGCTTGGGCATCCTTCGATGGCTTGCCGACGACCTCGTCGCCGCTGATTCGCAGATCCGTGTCGAGGAGAATGCTGATGATGCTGCGCTCGTCCTCCTCGCGGGCCTGGGGATCCAGCGGGCGCCCCATCTGCTCTTCCCACTCGAGCTTCTCGGCATGGAAACGACGGTTGCCGGCGTTCAGGACCAGTAGTTCGACAGGGACCCGCCAGATCTCGATGTCGATGAACTCGCCCTTCGCCCACTGGCGTGTGCTGCGTCCGACCGGGGTCTTCTTCTGCGCGATCGCCGCGGTTCGCTCATCTGGGGTCATATCGGGCTCCGTCGTCCACGTGAACTGCGTTGATTTGTTCGCAGGCCTGCCGCCACGCAGCGACCTCGGTGTCGGCGATCTTCTCGTCTCCGAACCGCTTCGCCCATTTGTCGGCGGATACCGTCGTCCAACCACTGACCGTCGCAGGGCGGCAGCAGAACACGACATCGAACTCGATGTTCCCGGCATGGCCGTGGCCGGGGCTCTTTGCGTCGGCCCAGAGCGGAAATGCCTCAGTAACAGACAGTCCTGCCCGACGGATCGCGTCGACCGCTGCTTGCCAACCCTCCGCCGTCGTGGCGTGGTAGGTGAACACCAGCACGCCGTTCGGCTTCAGGCGATCGGCCGCGTTCTTGAAGGTGGCTCCGAGTCGCGTCGCAAAGGTCGCGCGACTGTCTCGGCCTTCATACAAGGGGTCCCCGCTGATTTTGGCAGGCGAGAGTCCGGCGGCGTCGAGCCAGGCGCGGAAGAACTGCGAGAGATCGCTGTATGCGATGTAGTCGAAGTAGGGCGGGTCAGTCATCACGACGTCGAAGCCGCCCGCGTCCGGCCACGCCGTCGTCGTAGCATCGGCGACCTGCACCGAAGAATCGCGCGTGTCGTGATCGCCTGTCGCGCCTTTGGACGCGGCCACTCGCCGGATCGTCGCCCGAAGCGTACCCCTGCCCGCCGTGGCGTGCAGGGGATTCAACTCGACCGACAGGACGGGGAGCGAGTAGTCGCGAACGCTGAACAGCGGTGCGAGCCGACCATAGTCAGTGGCATAGGCGCAGAGCAGGTTGTTGCTCGCCAGGGCGTTCGACACGGCGAGGGCGAGCGCGGATCGGATCCGCACGCTGAATGCCTGGTCCGACAGCCAGCGGAACGCTGACCCGAACACCAGGAGTTGTCGAGGGGAGAACAGCGAGGCGAAGGACTCGAACCCGTAGACCCCCGGTTTGTGATTGCGCAGGGCGGTCTGGAACGGCGCATCGGGCAGCACGAGCTTGTTGTATTGGTCCGCGAGTCGCGCGTCGTCCTCCCACAACTGGTCGGACTCGGCCTCGGTTGGTGTGCGGATCAGCCTGTGCTGGTCGTTCCGGGTGACCTCCACTGCGATCAGGATTCGGCGCCGCATCCCCGTCTTCAGCTGCTCATGAGTCGAACTCTGACCGCACGCTGAGCAGGTGTATTTCCCGAGGTCGTAGCTGCCGCTCGCGAGCTTGAAGCGTCGTCCGCAGCAGTCCAACTGCTTCCGGGCCGCCGGAATCTGCTGCACGCCGTGGCATGCCGGGCAGAATGCAGCGAGGTCGCCTCCTCGGACCACTCCGCCGTTCTTTCCAACGTCGCGGGCCAGGACAAGTGACTTGTAGAGCAGCCCGTCGGTTGCGCAGCTGGGGCATTCGACCTCGCGCAGATAGAAGTAGTGCAGCGGCTCCTCGGTCTCATCGCGAGGTGGGTACAGCTGCTCAACCAGCGGTGTGAGGTGGGCGATCAGTTGATCCGCGGCCGCGGTGAACTCGGCGGTGTCGAGGTGGGTGAGTTCGTGCTCGCTGATCATCGCGGCGAGTGGGTCGACATCCATTCCGTAGACCGCGGCGCCCAACCGCTGGGCTTCGACCAGTGAGGTACCGCCGCCGAGGAATGGGTCCGCCACTCGGGCGTCCGCGTAACTGAGGTCCGCGTCATCGTCGAAGCGTCGCCAGAACTCTTCCTCTGCGCCGGCGGGCAGAGATGCCGCAATGAGCAGAGCGCGGATGGATTCAGGTGGTCGGCGGGCCCACCACTTGTGTGCGCCGTACACGGGGTCAGGTCGCCGGCGACCGTGTCTAGCCTTCTGCCCGACCGCGCTCACAGGGAAATCCGACTCGAGGAGAGTCGGGGCATGGAGCGGGCGCTCGCCTACGGGGTGCGGTATCGGCGTGACATCGACCGGCGCGACCCTGACCGTCGCGTCGTCCTGAACCCTGAGTGTCATCGCGTACCGTTCGTTTCCCTGCCCGACGAGCGTTGAGGCGACTGTATCGGTCCCGCGAGACATCTTGTCGAGCGACGTCCCGAAGGAGCTCTGCGCCATTGGTCGACGCATGGCGATCAAGTCTGATACCTCCTGAACCGACGCCGCGGGACCCGCCAAAGAATCGCGCTGGGACGAATGCGTGGTCGCAGCCGGCCTCGAAGAAGCAGCCTCTGTCCGCGTGCCGAGGTTGTTAGGCGGGCTGGATCTGTGGCCCCGCAGGACTGGCCCCGAGTGCGGTGTCGAGATCGGGGCGGTCTTCGCGGGCGGCGCGGCGGAGGGCGACGAGCTGTTCTGTGACGGCCTGTTGGATGAACCGTGCCTGGGGTGAGTCGGCGGCGACGCTGAGTTTGGGGACGACGTCGCTGAGGGCGTGCTCGTGTGCTGCCTCGAGCAGTTCGACGATTTCTTGGGTGAGTTGCCCTGATGCGGTCGCGTATCCGGTGATCTGCTTGAGTTCTCCGAGCAGCCCCATGGTCGACACTGATCCCCACGACTCCGGGTGGCGGCCCTGCTGCACGGCAGCTTTCGCACCGGCGAACACCTGGGCGTCGCCCTGGCCGTCGAGCTGAGTGTGGTCGAACAGGGGTTGCCCGTTGCGACTGTAGATCGTCACCGCGTCGACGGGTGCCGTGGTCGCGACCATGTCGATCAACCGCTCGGTGCCCAGGTAGCCGCGGTCATGGGCGGAGAGCCGAGTGAAGCGCGCCGGGCTCCCGGCGTTGACGTTGCGGAGGTAGCGGGATGCGGCCGAGACGAGGCTGAGCACCCGGGGGGATGCGATCGCCACCACCCGCACCCGGAACCCGGCCTGGCGGAACCGGGTGGCAGTGGCCAGGGTCACGTCCGGGTCGCCGAAGCTTCCTTCCAGCAGCAGGCTGCGACGGGTGGTCACCGCGTCGTCGAGGGCGGCGCGTACCCATGTCCTGGTGGCTTCGGCGAGGACTGCGCCGGCCTGTTGCGGCTGCGCGGTGATAAGGGTGCGGTAGTCGGGGTGGAAGACGCGTAGATCGTCGCCGGTGAGGGCGGCCATGCCGTCGAACTGTTCCAGGATCCGTCCGGTCAGGCGCGACTTCCCCGCCCCGGACTGCCCGCCCAGCAACAGCAGCGTGGGTGCCGCTTGCCCGTCCGGGACGTCGTCGAACACGATCGGCGCCACGACCTCGCGGTATAGGTTCGCGAGCTGTTCAGGGTCCAGCGCGGGCGGTTCACCGGCCATCGGCGTTCTGGCCCAGTTCGTTGTCGCGGCGCTGCAGCTGCGCGCTGAACGCGTCCACAGCGGCGCGGTCGAAGCCGTCGACGGCGAGCGTCGCTCGGCGGATTTCGAGCAGTTCGGCACGGGCGCCGCGGTCGCCGTTCCGTTCCCGGTCGAGGAGGTGCGCCTGAACGCTGCCGGAGAGCTCCCGCATGGCATCGTAGGCCACAACGTCGTTAGCCAGCCACGCCGGGCGCCCGGTGGTGGTGTGATCGGCGGCCATGTCCCTGCTCCTTCCGCTCAACCCCAGGCTATCGTCCGCCTAGCTTCCCCAGACGAAGTCAGTGGACACTCCCCGCCGTCACAGGCTGGGAAGGAGCGGATACACGCGTCCGTGCCCCGGCAGGTCGTCCGGGTGGACCCTGATCAGGGTGCGTGGGTCGAGCCAGTAATCGTCGCTGGTGATGACAACTCGCTGCCCGTCGAGCAGGGTGGTGCGGTAGCCCGGGGTGGTTCGGTTTCCCGGTTCG
>Ga0116191_1000405_pt1 | contig 39588 bp, 47 predicted proteins | sample AD_UKC111_MetaG_FD_89897 | JGI IMG/M metagenome (GOLD analysis project Ga0116191, IMG submission 89897) | Active sludge microbial communities of municipal wastewater-treating anaerobic digesters from Hong Kong - AD_UKC111_MetaG | ecosystem: Engineered > Bioreactor > Anaerobic > Digestate... | reverse complement strand
CGGCAAGCCGGATTACGTCATCTTCGACACGGCGCCGGGCGTGGGGGGCTTGCAGGAAGCGGCGCTGGCGCTGGCAGACCTGGCTATTATTCCGGCGGCGCTGGATCACCTGGCGTTGTACGGAGTGACGGGGGTGCTGGAAACGCTGGCGGCCCTGGCCCGCGCGCGGCAGTGGGCGGGGGGACTTTTGATTCAGCCGACGTTCTTCGATGAGACCACGCGGGAGAGTCGGCGGAATCTGGAGGAGTTGCAGCACAACCTGAAGCAATTGCATCCGCAAGGCGCAGAGTTGTTGTTGGCGCCCATTCATCGGGCGACGCGCTTGCGGGAGGCGGCGGCCGAGGCACAGACGATCTTCGAGTTTGAGCCGGAGGGGCGCGCGGCAGCCGAGTATGCCGCGCTGGTCTGGCGGGTATTGGGGGAGGTGAAGGCATGAGCCGGACGAATCCGTTTGCCAGCCTCACATCGCAGGTGCCGGAAGAACCCACGGAGGCCATTCCGCAGTTGTTGGCGCACAAGCCCAGTCATGCCAAACGGAATCGGGAGTGGGAAACGCAGCAAGAGAGGGTGACCTATAGGGGGATCCCGCCGGATCTTAATGAGCGCGTGAAGCTCCTGGCAGAGAATCTTGGTGTACCTATTGGAGACGTTGTGCGGGCGTTCATTGAGCGTGGGCTGCAAGCCTATGAACAGGGCGATTTGATACTCCAACCGCATTTGCGGATCGGGAAAATGACCCTCTATCCTGAGGAGCGGCGCCGATGAAAATAGGGACCGAGACTCGCCGCTGGTTTTGGGACATGCCGCTGACACCCATGTCAGCGGCATGTCAGCGGCATGTCAGCGGCATGTCAGCGGCAATGTCAGCGGCAATGTCAGCGGCAGAACTCACCAGCGGCTCTAGGAGACACGCAATTTCGGGGGTCTGATAGTTTGTATGGGTAAAGCGCAAAAGTCGCGTAGCGGGGCGTACAGAAGATGACACAGAAGATGGACGCTGAACAGAAAAAACAAGCATTGTGGTGGTGGGCAGGGGATGAGGCAAGCGCCCGGCGGCGATTTCGGGAGCGATTTGGGATCGAAGCCACGCTCGTGGCGACACCACAACCGGGAATCGTGGCACTAGGACCGGTGCCGGAGCGTATCAAGACGGGGGAAAACCAAGGGAAGTCGGTTGCTGCTGTTGTTGGCGATTGCGGACCACGCGGATGAAATGGGATTCGCGCACCGACAAGCGCCGAAGGTAAGATGATATGGCTACGAAGAACGGCGTGCTACAAGGCGCTACAGTTGACGATTGAGGAAGGGCAGATCGGCGCGTTCATTGTGTCGGTGGCGTGGATGGATTCATCTCAGGAGAGTAGGGAAAATGCTCACACAGCGAATGATGATTCAGGCGATTGCGGATCGGCTGGCGGGGACGGTGACGCCGGTGAACAGCGGGCAGTTTGTGACGCCTTGGCGGGAGTGCTGGGATGCGGTGAGTAGATTGCCGCCGGAGACGAATCCGACGTTGGTGGCGACGGCGTTGTTGGGGGCATTGCAGGGTCGCGCGGATCGGGATGAAGTGATCGGGAAGATTATGGCGGCGCAGCCTGGGACGAGGTTGCATTTTGAGAGTCTGGCGGACATCGCGGGAGGGTTGGCGCCGATTGAATTTGTGTGGCCGCAGTGGATTCCGCGCGGGATGTTGACGGTGTTTGGCGCGAGCCAGGGCGCGGGCAAGAGTTTCGTGGGGCTGGATTTGGCTTATCGGGTGATCAATGGTAAGGAATGGCCAGATGGTAGTCAGATGGCGCGACCTGGGGCGAATGTGATTTATGTGGATGCCGAGGCGGTCCCGCAGATTTTGAATGAGCGGGCGGCGAATTATGGTGTAGATCGCAGCAAGCTGTTTCTGATGGTGCCGGAGTCCGGAGAGATGATTGATTTCGGTAGCTGGCAGTATCAGGATCGGTTAGTGGAGATGGCTGCGGCGTTGCAGCCGGAGTTGGTGATTATTGATAGCTTGTCGAGCGTTCACAGTCGAGGACAAAATAATGTGGAGGATGTGCGCGGGCTGATGAGCTATCTAACGCAGCTGGCAGCGTATTATCGGCTGGGGTTGATTCTGATTCATCACATACGCAAGACGGGGCCGGGGCAGCAGATGTTGCTATTTGATTTGAGCATGGAAGACCTATCAGGAAGCGGGCATATCACAGCGATGGCGCGGGTGGTATGGGGTTTGCATGTAGTGCAGACGGGACCGGACCCAGACCCGAACGGGCCGCGCGAATTGAAGATGTTGAAGACGAATTTGGGGCCTTATGCTGATCCCCTAGGATTTACATTTGAGCCGTTGCATCCTAAGGGGGTATTTCTGAAATGGGGGAATGCGCCGGAGCGTTTTAGGGCGGCAACGAAGGTAGATAGTTGTGAGGATTGGTTGGAGGAGATGCTGCAAAGTGCGGACGGGCCGTTGAAGCCGAGCGATCTGGTGACATTGGGAGAGTTGGAAGGGTTTAGCCGGGCGATGATTTATCGGGCGCGGAAGGGGCTTGGGAGCAAGGTGCATGATACCGAGGGCCATAAATCGCCCGGCAATGCCTGGGAGTGGGTGGGGTAGAGTTGTTTTTTTAGGACGAGATTCTCAAGAGTATTACGTATTAAGATACCTATGATTAAAAAGTTTTGCACACTCAGATACAGTGAGACAGTGAGACAGTGTTCTAACTGTCTCAAGGAAAGAGCCATTGAGACAGTTAGAGGAAAATCGCTCATATGAAGAAAGGAAGTGGCTATTGGGGAACTGTCTACTGTCTCAAGGGTACTGTCTCAGGGGTAGTGAATAATTCACCATGCTTGAGACAGTGATACAGTTGAGACAATCGGCGTAGGAAGTGGGAAATAGGAGAGTCGGGAGGTAGCAGATGGCAAGGTGGACGAAGGTGGGAGCGATTGCGCGGATGCAGAAGAATGCGCGGTTGCAGGAGATTCTGGCATTGGAGCCGGAGTTGCTGGGGGTGTTGGATGCGGCGGTGAGGCAGCGTCGCAACGGGAACTATAGCCGCATTCAGACGTATGTGGCGTTGCGGAATCAGGTAATTCCGTGGGTGGGCTGGCACGCGCGGGTGCGGGAATTACAGAATGTGCGGGATTATCAGGCGGTGATTGATACGCTTATGGATCTGTTGCCGCCGGATGAGGGGGATTTGTGGCCGGATGGGCGCCCAGAGGTGCGGGACTGATGGACTGGACGATTGAGGAAATTAAGCAGCGGGTGACGGTGCGGGAATTGGCGGAGGAGGCCGGGGCGGTGTTTCGGCGGGATTCAAGCCGGTGTCCATTGCATGGGGGGGATAATCCGACGGCGTTTCATCTGTATGAGGATGGGCGCAAGTGGCGGTGTTTTACGAATTGCCCGGAGGGGCAGAATGGCGGGGATGTATTCGCATTCTACATGGCCTGGCGCAAAGTGGATTTTGCGACAGCTAAGGCGGAGTTGGCGGCGCGATGTGGGGTAGAGGGAACGGCGCGGGTAGTATCGCAGGTGGTACTGCCAGCTGCGCCACCGGAGCCGTTGCAGCTGCCGCCGGGCGAGGTGTGGCAGGCGATGGCGTGGGGCTTTACGCTGTGGTGTGAGGAGCAGTTAGCGGGGGAGCAGGGGACGGTGGCGCGGGAGTATTTGAAGGCACGCGGCCTGCATCAGAAGACATGGGAGGCGTGGCATTTGGGGTGGAATCCGCGGTTATGGAAGCGCGATGGGCAGACCTGGGGGCTGGATGCTGAGCCGGTGTGGTTGCATTCGGGGATTACGATTCCGCATATCAATGCAGAGGGGCAGCTGTGGGGGATTAAGATCAGGGTGTTTGAGGGGGGGGTGGCGGTGCGTGATGCGGGGCGGAAGTATCGCGGGCCGCGCGGGGGGATGGGGCGCGGAATGATGTTCGGCGACCTGCATTTTGCGCGGCGGGAGGCGTTGTTGCTGGTGGAGGGGGAGTTCGATGCGTTGTTGGCCTGGCAGGAGGCGGGGGATTTGTGTGATGTGGGGACGCTGGCCGGGGCACGGAAGCGGTTGCATCCATTGGCACTGGCGATATTGGCGCAGTATCGGCACATCTATGGGGTGCTGGATGATGATGAAGCAGGGGATAAAGGCCGTGCTATGCTGGCGCAAATCGCGCGCGTGGCGGTGGTGCAGCCACCAGCGCATGATCTGACAGATTACTGGATGGCGGGTGGGGATTTGCGCGGGTGGATTGCGCAGACTATAGGAGCAACGGGAAGCTCCGTTAATGGGTCTACGCGGAGGGCGTGATGAGGCAGATGACATTATTCGTATGAGAAGGTGGCGTCGTGTATGTGGGAGCCGCGCTGCGAGCAGTGCGGCAATCAGGGTAGTTTTACGTGGCTGGATTTGCCGGAGGGGTAGGAGATGGCTAAGAGTAAAATCGAGTGGACGGATGTAACGTGGAATCCGGTGACGGGATGTTCGCCGATTTCGCCTGGCTGCGCGCACTGTTACGCGCGGCGGATGGCAAAGCGGCTGGCCGGGAGATGTGGGTATCCGGAAGCGCCGCATGAGTTCGAGGTGACATTGCACCCGGAGCGGCTGAGTGAGCCGCTGGGGTGGAAGAAGCCTCGCCGGGTGTTTGTGGTGAGCATGGGCGATTTATTCCATGAGGATGTGCCTGATGAGTACGTTGACGCGGTTTTTGCGGTGATGGCGGCAGCGGAGCAGCACACGTTCCAGGTGCTGACGAAGCGGCCTGAGCGGATGTACCAGTGGTTGCAATCGCTGTATACGCGGTCGTTGAGGTATCCCGCGCTGGGAAAGCGCAGTGTGTCGTACACTTACGGTCAGATCGGCGAGATGTTACGCGCGGGCGCGCTCGAGTATGGGGTGCAGTTGGGGCCTATCAATCGGTTTTTCCCGTTGGCAAATGTATGGCTGGGAGTCACAGTTGAGAATCAGGAGCAAGCAAACCAGCGTGTGCCGGTACTGTTGGCTGCACCTGGCGAGGTTCGCTTTGTGAGTGTCGAGCCGATGCTTGGACCGGTGGATCTGACCAGTTTGCAATGTGAGCGTCTGAAGTGGGATGCGTTGACGGGGTATCAGTATGAGATTGAGAATGCTGGTAGCCAGCGTAACTGGCAAGCGGGCACGGCGCGGCTGAATTGGGTGATCTGCGGTGGGGAGACTGGCCCTGGCGCACGCCCGATGCACCCGGATTGGGTAAAGGCGTTGCGTGAGCAGTGCCAGACAGCGGATGTGCCGTTTTTCTTCAAGCAGTGGGGAGATAGGCCAGATGCGACGGTGTTCGAGACGCAGTTGGTTGATGAACGCGGTAATTTGAAGCATAACGGGAGAATGTTGGACGGGCAAGTGTGGAATGAATATCCGTGGCGTTGGCATTCTGACTATCAGGATATGCGGTGATCATCTGATGACCCCGCTTCCGTTCACTGCGCCAACGATGAATGATGAACGAAAAGGCCCCGCCAGGTGCGGGGCCAGGCTGAGGTCACGCCAGGGGCTGGAGCCAACTGGGGCTGAAAGCCACCAGGGCTCAAGTATGGGTTGTCTGCGGCAGTAAGCCTCCCTCGGACAGGAAGAGTATAGCATGGACATCGAAAGGACACAACTCAAGACGCGGGACATCGAGGCGCTGGTGTGCCAGGTGAATGCGTTGCATTCCCAGTGGCGGTGGTATACGCTGGAGTACGATCCTGATGAGACGGTGGCGGCGCAGGCGTGGCGGGATGAAATGATTAAGTGCCTGAGTGCAGGGGCGACCTTCAGTTGGTGCGACTTCCGTTACTCGCTGAGCAGTTGGCCAGAGGGGATGGTAGTGCGCTACCAGGAGCAGTTGTACACGGTGCAAGCAGGAAAAGCGATTCGGGTTTAGTTTAGATTTTTCAGGGAGGAAACTATGGTGTGGTATGTATTTTATAGACATCCTTTCGAATCACCGCAGGCGATGAAATTCACCTGCGCGACAAAGGAACTCGCAGAAGAGCGCGCGAAGAGGGAACTTTCGAATTGGAGTGATAAGTGGGAAATCCTTTACACTTTGCCAGCAAGAGAAGTATGTTCGCAATGCTGGCATCCGTGGTATAGACATGAAAATGGTTGTAGTTTCGAGAATTACATGGTTATTGATGGCGTGTTTGAAAAGGGCCATCGGTGCCCGTGCCGAAGGAAAAAGCCGGCGAGGCGCGAATGAAACGTCGGGCGCGCTCGCTGATCACGATTCAGACGATCTTTGATCGGTATTGCCGGGGCGAGGTACTGCTCCGGCAAGAATATGAGTACGTGGATGGCGAGCGCGTCTTCGGGCCTTCACGGCGCATGGCGTTGGGTACTTCGCTCAGGGAATGTGCGGCGGAGATCTGGGAGTTTATTTTTTCGTCGCTTCTGGAGATGCAGGCTGAAGCTCCAGAAGTGGCGCTGATCATTGCGGATTCCTCGGATGGCGACTGGAGGAAAAATTTGGTGGAGGGATTCGCCCTGGCTGCAGCCGGAGAGTTGAAGATCAGGCTTGCGGATGCGCCGGATGCGCCATCGTCATCCGGGCAATTGGGGTTGTGGTAGCTGGCAGCAAGAAGAAGAGGAGGGGAGCCTGGCTCCCCTCCTCATGTTCTAGTTTGTTCTAGTTTCCCGGGGTCTGGTAGCTGCTGACTTGAATGACGCATCGAAATAGTGTAAGATGAAGATATGAATGATGCGAATTTTATCGGATTCCTGAAGGTGACTCGCCGCGCGCTACTCATGATCGTGCGGTGGATTGATGAGGTATTGGCCGAAGGACAACGTGGTTGACCCTACTGCAGATGCGAGTTGCCACGGGCTCGCACCTGAATAAGTGAATATCGGCTGCACTGTGCTGTCTGTGTGGCTCAGTCCCGCCCGCTGTCCGGTCGCCCCTCGGGGCCCACCGGGGCGGGCGGTTTTTGTTCCGCTAATGCCTGTTATGGGAGGTAAAAGAGAGATGGAAGAATTGACGCCTGATCTCGTCGGATCGGTGGCAGGGGTTGTTTTGTCTTTGGCATTCTCGTATGTGCCGGGACTTCGGAAACGCTATGAGGCGCTGACCGGCGAGTGGAAGCGGGTGATCATGGCCGCGCTGTTGCTCCTGGTCGCGGTGGCCATCTTCGGACTGGGATGCGCCGGCATTTTGGCCGGGACGTGCAGCCGCGATGGGGCGCAGCAGGTGCTGCGCGTTTTCATTGCCGCGTTGGTGGCGAATCAGGGCACGTATTTGCTCGCCGGCAGCCGGGAGCGCAACTGGCACGTGTACGAGGAGTAAATATGTCGTCGGATATTCTGGCGCTTCTGGGCATCATTATTTCTCCCATTCTCGGCGTGGCGGCAGGGATGTTTACGATCCGCGCGCAGAATCGTAAGTTGCACGCGGAAGCATGTAAAACGGAGCAAGAAGCGGAGAACGTACAGGATGAAAGTCTCAGGCAGACCAATGCGCAATTGGTTCAAGATAATCAGCGCCTGCGCGAAAATTTACGGCAGTTCGATGATGAGTTTAAAAATATCCGCATTGAGATGGCGACCATGCGCCGCGAGCACGATGCGGAGATCGCGACCATGCGCCGCGAGTACGATGCAAAGATGGCGACCATGCGCCGCGAGTATGATGCGGAAATCGCGCAAATGCGCGCTGATCAACGCCGTTTCGAGAAGGAACGGCGCGTGTTGTATGACGGGGTAAAGCTGTTGATACGGCAACTCGCGGAAAATGGGTTGGAGCCGTGTTGGGCTCCGCAGGAAGAAGGAGAGAAAGTGGGATGACAAATCTACTGGAAAATCCAGGATTTGAAAATGGATATCGGCCAGTATCGGCTCCAGACGGGTCGAAGCCGCATCATCGCGCATGGGTCTACGAGGTGGCACAGACGGGCGGCCCGGTGATCAAGCGCTATACGGTCGAGCGGGATGCCATCCATAATCCCACGGGGTGGTGGTCATGGTACATGTGGTACCCTCAACGGCTTTATGGCGATAAGCCGGTGCCCTGGGATCCAAATAATGTGATCGGGTGGTCTGAACCAGAAATTCGGCTGACGGAGACGGTGCACCAGCGCCATCGCAGTGGAGATCATGCGGTCTATCTGTTCACGTACGGCCGCATTCACGAGGGCGGATTATTTCAGCAGGTACAGGTGGAGCCCGGTTCACATTTGAGATTTCAGGCATTCGGGCATGCCTGGGCTGCGCACGATCTTCCGACGCCGAAGTCACCCGCCTGCTCAAATGCCGGTTGCGGTCCGCTCGCCTGGCCCATGAGTAATGCAGGCCTCGACGATGATCAAAAGGCTTTGGGGCTGTGGGTAGGTATAGATCCCACCGGCGGAATTGATCCGACTGCCAGCACGGTTATCTGGTCGCCGGGCTGGTACATCTACAATGCTTATCGCAGCGAGCCGCTGGCCGTCGAGGCGACTGCCCAGGGCTCAACCGTGACGGTATTTCTGAAGTCATCGGCGCTGTGGCCATTCACGCACAATGATGTGGCGTGGGATGATGCGGACCTGACGGTTGTGGATGTTGTGCCGCCGGGGCCAGCTCGCGGCGCGCCTCGGGTGCAATATCAGCGGACTTATCTTCTGTTGCATAAGGATGAGTCGCCGGAAATGTGGCGGGGCGCCATGGATGCGCTGCTGGCGCTGGGTGTGCGCTGGACGCTGGGCCAGAGCGCCGACGATGCGGGGATTGGCGATCTGGATGCGCGTGAAGTTGTCGCCGTGAATCCGGCGATGTGGGGCGATGGGCTTGAGGCATTTTTTGCACAGCATTATCCAGGCGTGGTGTACCGGCCGGTATATGCCACTACGCCGGAGAAGCTGCTGGCGGAATTGCAACGCCTGGCGAACGGCCTTCCAGAGTTGGAATTACAGATTTTCTCGCAGCGCGATCGGCGCTGGGCTGGAGAGTTGATGGCGCCCAGCCATCTGACTGTGGGCGCGGCCGGGTGCGCCATGGTGAGCGCCTGCATGGTGGCAACGCAGGTGGATCCGACATTGACGCCGCTGGAATTGAATCGGCGACTCGGTGCGAATGGGGGCTATACAGCGGATGGGTTGCTGTACTGGCGAAAGGTAGCCGATGCGGTTCCGGGTCTGCGCTTCAAGGCATATACCACCTGGCGGACGAACCCCAAGCCAGATGCAGATATGAATATGATGCGGGCGGCAATCGGACGCGGCCCGTGTGTGATTCAGGTGGATTATGCGCCCGGAGGAGCGCTGGATACGCATTTCGTGGTGGCCCGGCGGATGTTGTTGGATGGGGACCTCGAGGATATTGAAATTGTGGATCCCTGGACAGGTGAAGTGACGACGCTGCGGATGCGATATTGGAATGGGACGCTATCACAATCTATTTTCGCTCTCGCGGAGTACGAGGTGCATCCATCATCCCCGCCCGTGACGCCTCCAGCCATCCCCGCCAGGCAATTGATCAGCCTGCACTGTCAGAGCTTCGGAGACGCTGAAAAGGAGTTTTTTCGTCTGGCGCAGCCGGCCATCGGCAAGGTCTTTGATCTCGGCGCAGCCATGGAAATCAAAGCAGCGAGCCCGGAGACGCTGGTGGTGTATCGGCATCATGTGGAAAATGGGATGATCGCTCAAATTGTCCAGAATCCAGGATGGGGCATGGACTGGTTCTTTGATCAGATGCCGGACGGCGTTGCTGAGGCAGTGCGCGCCGGCATGATCAATTATGTGGAGACGCCGTTGAACGAGGCCAATCAGTGGTTCGCGACGCAAGTGTGGGCAGCGGCGGAGCTGCATTTCATCGAGCGGCTGCGAGCGCGGTTGCCTGGAGCGCGTCCGGTGACCATGGCCATCTCGGTCGGGAATCCCGTCGAAGCGGATTATGCGGCGCTGATTCCGCTGGCGCACGCGACGGCAGCTGCAGGCGGGGCGGGCGGGTATCATGGCTACAAGCCCATCCAGCAGGGGCAACGCTTTGATGATCATGCCAAATGGCATGAATGTCGGCATGAGGGGATGGATGCTGTCTTCCGTGCGGCCGGCGTGGAGTTGGATTGGATTCTCACTGAGGCGGGGGCCTGCGGCGGAGAGATGCAGGGCGAGCCAGGGAATCAGCATTTCTACTACGATTCGGCAGCCGGATGGAGAGATTCGGCATGCTTCGGCGGAAATTGGCCTGCATACCGAGAGATGTTGAAGTGGTACGAGGCCAGGTTGCGTTCCGGCTCGGCCAGGGTTTTGGGAGCCGCAATTTTCACTACGTGCATCTGGGACTGGTGGGGATTCCACCTGGGTGATCAGGTGCGAGATATGGTATGGTGAAGTTGCTGTGGCTTCAGATGATTTTCAATATGCGCCGAATCCATGCCTGGGCGCTGGACGTCGCCTATGAGCGCTATTGCCGCCGACAGTGGCGGCAAGGTCGAATTGCGCTGAGCTTCGAGCTGTGGCGTAGGGGATGATGTCGCGCTTTCGCGTAGTGATTAGGGCTAGAAAAATTAGAAAAATGCGTCTGCCCTGAAGGTAGAAATCAAATTTACTGCAGGTTGACCTTGTGGATGAGAGTTGGATGACTGACCAGGTAAGGGCGGCATTAGCCGCTATTGATCCGACGCACCGGCATGTAGAGCGGATGCGATATACGGTGCGGCGCGTGGCCTGGTCCATCGAAGTGGAACGCGCCGGGGAGGAAGTGGTTTTTACGCGCGAGCCACGCGATCCGCAATTGTGCTCGCGGACGATCTGGTACGGGAAATGGCGCAAGCGGCCTGATGTGCAGGCCGCTTTGACGGCTTGCCGCGAGGCGTTGCGCGGCTGGCGTGACGCGGAAGTTGAGCGCGCGGAGACTGAGGCATTGCGGCGCGTGCGATTGATGCTTTCTGAGAAGGCGCCAGAGGCAATCATTGATGGCCTGATGGGGATTATCAATGATGGCACGGCACGGGGCGATCACCGCCTTGCTGCTGTGGATCGCCTGACGCAGCTGGCTGTACCGGAATTGGCGGCACGCATTCCTGTGAATCAGGCCAGTGCTGTGGCGGTGGAGGTACGGAATCTTGACGATTTCATTGAGCGCGAGTTGGCGCGCGTGGCCGGCAGCGGCGAAAATGGCGCTGCTGAAACGGCTACAGGAGATGCCGACGCGCTATGATTTTTATCGGGACGATCCGGTTGGCTTTATGGAAGCGGTCCTGCAAATGCATCTGACCGCTGGCCAACAAGAAATCGCTGCGAGCGTGCGAGACTATCCGGTCACTGTGGTGCAAAGCGCGAACGCTGTTGGAAAGACGCATGTGGCTGCTGGACTAGCACTCTGGTTCTTGCGGGTCTATGCCGGCAGCAAGGTTGTGACGACTGCGGCACCTCCGCTGGAAAATCTGGAGCGATTATTGTGGGGCGAAATTGGTGCGCGGTTACAGTGCGCTCCGCAAGTATTTGCCGATATGACGACAGGGTATTTGCGGGTTGAGGCTACCGATGAATGGTGGCTTGTGGGGCGGGCTATTCCATCTTCGGGCTCAGCCGCGGAGCGCGAGGCTAAATTTTCCGGTATTCATGCGCCATATTTGCTGTTCATCGTGGATGAGGGGGATGCTGTCCCCGATGAGGTGTACCGGGGTATCGAGGCATGTATGTCGGGCGGCCGGGTGCGGTTACTGGTACTTTTCAATCCCCGGGCCGCGCAGGGGCCGGTTTACAGGATGATCCAGAGCGGTCAGGCGCATGTGGTGATGCTGGGCGCCCTCGGCCACCCAAATGTGGTGACGGGGCAGGACATTGTGCCGGGCGCTGTGACACGCGAGACGACGGTGCTGCGCATCGGCGAATGGAGCCGGGCGCAGGTCGCGGAGGAGTCTGTTGACCGCAATGATATGGAATGGTTTCAAGTGCCCGAATTTCTCGCTGGAGCTACGGCGATGCGCAAGGATGGTTCGACGCTCCCGCCACTGGTCGGAGGGCAATGGCGCAAGATCACGAATCCGGCGCTGGCGTATATGGTCCTGGCGCGTTTTCCTGGCCAGGCGGAGAACCAATTGATCAGCCGGGCGTGGGTGGAGGCGGCGCAGGCGCGCTGGATAGCCTGGCGAGGCTTGCACGGGGAAGCGCCTCCGCCTGGGGTGCGCCCGATACATGGTCAGGACGTGGCGGAATTCGGCGCTGACAGGAATGTGGCTTGTCTCAGGTACGGGAGCTGGGTCGCGCCGCTGGAGACCTGGACCGGCATTGATATTCTGGCGACGGCAGATCGCGCCGCGCAGCTGGCTCAAGAGCGCGCCGCGCGGATTTCTTTTGTGGATGCAACTGGCGTCGGCGCTGGGGTGGCGCCTGGAATGAATCGCTGGTGGGCAATGCACCCAAGTGGGTACCAGGGCTTTGCTCAGGGGGTACATGTGGGCGGCGCTCCCACTTTTATTCCGGACGAGGGCGCTTTTGGCACGCTTCGGGATCAATTGTGGTGGCGTTGTCGGGAGTGGCTACGCACCGATCCGGCGGCAATGTTGCCTCCAGATGAATCTCTGATGGAGGAATTGTGCGCGCCGACATATCGGGTGCATGAGGGGAAGATCAAGATCATGGCGAAAGAAGCCCTGCGCGAGCTGCTGAAGCGTTCGCCGGACGCGGCGGACGCTCTGTGTTTGACTTTCGCTCCTGAGGCCAACTTTGGGATCAGGAGCCTGATTTAGTAAGGCTTTATGAATCTATTCCAGGCATTCAAATCGCGGCTCGGGAGAGGCGCATATAAGGCCGCCGCGTGGCCGATTTTTCCCACGTGGGCGCGATATGCTTTCATGGATATCGCGTTCTCGACATTGGTCAGGGAGGGATACAAGAAAAACGCGGCCGTCTTCGCATGCGTTCAGGCGCTTGCATTTGGATTCTCGGAGCCTGCGATACATGTGTTTAAGGACGGGGCGGTTGATGTCGGTCATCCGCTGGAGGAATTGTTCAGGCACCCCAATGCGGACATGGGGATGAAACAGCTATTGCAGCATACCATGACTTACCTGGCCGTGGGCGGGAATTGCTACTGGCTAAAGACGCGCAATCGAAGCGGTAAAGTCGTGGAATTTTGGCCGCTTCATGATGGCCAGATGCAACCTGTGAGTGGCAGCACGAGATTGATCAGCCATTATGAGTTGTTCAATGGGGATGGGGCCAAGGTCAGCGATGTTGATCCTGGCGATGTGATTCATTTCATGTGGGCGGTGGATCCGCTGCAACCGTGGCGCGGCATGGGGCCATTGGTGCCGGTATCGCGGGAAGTGGACCTCGATGGGGAAATGACGGCATACACTTTCTCGCTGCTGAAGAATAATGCGATCCCGCCGTTGGCGTTGGTCGCGCCTCCCAATATGATTTTGCAAGATTTCCAGATCAGCCGGATGCGCCAGCAGTGGATGGATGAATACGGAGGCGAGAATCGCGGGAAGCCCGCGATTTTGGAAGGCGGGGTGGACATCAAGCAATTGAGCTTCGATGTGAATAAATTGGCTGTGGAGGCTCTGCGCAATGTGCCCGAGTCGCGCATCTGTGCGGCGTTCAAGGTGCCGGCAGTTGTCGCGGGATTGTACGTCGGTATGCAGCAAATGACGTACAACAATGTGCAAGGTATGTTGCGCTATTTCACGGAGCAAACGTTAATTCCCATATGGGACAGGCTTGATGACATTATCACTGATAATTTGCGACGTGAATTCGATTTTGGAGCGGAGATAGAAATCAAGTTTGACACACGGGAAGTCGTGGCGCTTCAGAATCGTCGGTTGGAGATCGGCGACTTCGTGCAGCGCGCGGTCCAGGGGGGATATATGACGCGCAATGAAGCGCGTGCGGCCCTGGGATTATCGCCGGTGAATGGCGGGGAGATATTCTTGATGCCGCTGAGTACGGTGGCCGAACCTGCGGGTGTGAAAATGCACGCTCAACTCGAAGAGAAGGCGGATGCCCGACGCGAGACGCGCCGGGCCGTCGCCATGATGGCCGGCAGGACGTTGCAAAGTATTCGGAAATCTGCCGAGATTGGGATGTCGGCAGATGTTGAGCGATTTTTCCACGATCTGGCAGCGCGGATTGTGGAACGCGCGCGGGGGATGACAACTGCCGGATTGCGTGCAGCCGTGCTGGAATGGAAGCTCGCGGGCTGGGAACCTGGGCAATACGACCCGCTGACTGTTTGCGGGCAGGAGCTGGCACAAAAAGCCGGGGGGCAGTTAGCGCTGCCAGGCTTGTTTGATGATGATGATTTCACGGATTTGCTGCATACGTTCACATTTTGGACGTATGCAATCCTGGAGCAATCGTGGGATACGTGGAATTATGCGCTGGATACGACGCTCAGCTTCAATCGCAACGACCCAGAGGTCGTCGCACTTGTGCGGACGCTAGGGGATCGCATTACGATGATCAGCGAGGCAACACGGAATGGAGTGCGCGAGCTCCTTTCCGAGGGGTACCAGCATGGTTGGAGCATTGATCATATTGTGAGCGGCGATCCGAACACTGGAGTGCCGGGATTGCGCGATACAGTCAGCGGTCTGACGTACCGGGGGCCGGGGGGCAAATTGATTCATATCACGCCGGAGCAACGAGCGCGGATGGTGGCGCGCACGGAATTGGGCACGGCGCAGAATCGCACGACTTATGCGCGCTACGCCGCGGCAGGAGTAGAGCGCGTGCGTGTGCTGGATGATGGCTTCGAGAATTCTCATGAATTTTGCCGCGCAATCAGTGGCAAGGTGGTGCCGATGAGCTGGGCCAAAGATCATGCTCTTTGCCATCCCAATTGTGTGCGGGCGTTCGCGCCAGAGTTCGATGCTCCCGTGGATGAGGGAGCCATCGCGGCCGCAGAGGCCGCCGGTAAATGTCCATTCGGATAGAAGGAGTGTGAAAATGACCACCTGGCGTGTGGGGGCGAAACGTGATTTGCCGATTGCGGATACGGAACGGGCCTGGGATGGCGCGGCGGCGCAACAACGCATCTTCGAGTTGGAGCAGGCGCAGTGGAAGGGAGCGCATTTGGTCTATGATGCGGATGCGCCGGAGCTGCACGGAAGCTACAAATTGCCGTTTGCGGATGTGGTCAACGGAGACCTGGCTGTGATTCCGGCGGGATTGCGCGCTGCCGCGAGCCGTCTGCCCCAGGCAGATGTGCCCGAGGAGATCAAAGATCAGGCGCGGGCCGTGCTCGATGGATATTTTGAGCGGCTGGAGAAAGGGCGGCGAGGTGAAGGCGCCTTGGAGTACAAGTCTGTGGGGATGAAGATTGATATTGGGGGCGACGAGGGGCGCTACGAGGGGCACTTCAGCATTTTTGAGAATGTGGACGATGGAAATGATGTGATGCATCGCGGCGCTTTCGCGCAATCGCTGCGCGAGCGCGGGCAGCGAGTGAAGATTTTCTATGCGCACGATTGGGACAAGTTGATCGGCCCGGTGCCCGATGAATTGCGTGAGGATGAGAAGGGTTTGTTCGCGCGCGGGCGCCTGTCCCTGGGGACTTTCTGGGGGCGAGAGGTATGGGAGTTGATGAAGGACGGGGCGCTCACGGAGGGGAGCATCGGATATTGCTCTCGTGAGTATGGATTTGATGATAAAGGCATTCGGCATTTATACCGCGTGGATTTGTACGAGATCAGCCCGGTGCCCCTGGGCATGAATCCAATGACGGAATTGCGTGCGGTGAAAGCCATGCTGGTTGGTGGCGGGATGCAGGCGCTTGCCGAAAGCGTGGCGGCGCTCCAGACCATGGTGGATGAAATCAAATCCGGGCGGCTGCTGGTGACGGCCACCGCAGAGCAGAAAGCGCAGGTCGCGGACGGGCTTGAAGGTGTGGCCGAGGCAGCCAGTGCCCCGGTGGTAAAAGATGCGGTGCTGCGCCGGCGGTTGCGGGCAGCAGAGCTCGCGTTGCGGTTGTAGGGGGTGTGGAAATGGCCGATACTACGATTCGGCAAAGCGACGGTGAATTGTACGTACCGCTGAAAGCGGTAGATCTGGGCGATGGGACGTTCGCGGCGGCGGTGGCAATTCCTGCTGCGGGCGGGGCTGTGGTAGTCTCCGGGCCGTTGACGGATACGCAGTTGGCGGCGCGGCTGCCGTTGAACGTGGGCGGCCACACAGTTGCCGCGCGGGTGGCAATCACGCGCCCAGCGGGTACCGTCCAGTATGCCGTTGGGGATGCCTGGAGCGACAGTACGACCACACCAACTGTGCCGAGTTTCACGGCGGCGCGCATTGCCGGCGGGACGGGGCTGCTCACAACGCTGACTCTTGTTTGCGCCGCGAATCAGACCACCAAGCCGGCGTTCACAGTGCTGGTATTCGATACGGCTTTTGCTGCACTTAATGACAATGCCGCCGTTGCGCTGAGTGCTGCGGCTGCGGCGCGGCTGGTGGCGGTGTTTAACGTGATGACGTCAGACTGGAAAATCACGAACGCGGCGGCGGGGGCGAGTGGGAACGTGGTAGCGCAAGTCGCGCCAGTGTTTCCGGCGGCGTTTCAATGCCTCGCGGGGAGTCAATCGCTCTACGTGGTCGTTCGCCTGGAAAACACCTACACGCCCACCAGCGGCGAGACTTTGACGCTGATCTTCGGCGTGCAGCAGGATTAATTATCATGCGCGTTAGGCGATTACAAATGCCGAGGAGTCATCCGGCATGGGATAATTCCAGTGTGCGGGTACTTAACTTGGAAGCCACCGACCCGCTATTGAAGGGATTTATGGGTGGTTTCACGGATGGGACGTGGGGATACGTCGTACCGTGTACCAACGGTGCGTATTTCGGACGGGTAGCACGTTTCCGTCTGGATGACTTCAGCACGGTACAGGTGTTGAATCTGGAAGCCACCGACCCGCTATTGAAGGGTTTTTATGGCGGTTTCACGGATGGGACGTGGGGATACGTCGTGCCGTATTTCAACAATAGTGCACTTTTCGGACGGGTAGCACGTTTCCGTCTGGATGACTTCAGCACGGTACAGGTGTTGAATCTGGAAGCCACTGACCCACTATTGAAGGGTTTTTATGGCGGTTTCACGGATGGGACGTGGGGATACGTCGTGCCGTATAACAACGGTGCACTTTTCGGGAGGGTAGCACGTTTCCGTCTGGATGACTTCAGCACGGTACAGGTGTTGAATCTGGAAGCCACCGACCCGTTGTTGAAGGGATTTATGGGTGGTTTCACGGATGGGACGTGGGGATACGTCGTGCCGTATTACAATGGTGCGTATTTCGGGAGGGTAGCACGTTTCCGTCTGGATGACTTCAGCACGGTACAGGTGTTGAATCTGGGAGCCACTGACCCGTTATTGAAGGGATTTATGGGTGGCTTCATGGATTGGACGTGGGGGTATGTCGTGCCGCGTAACAATAGTGCACTTTTCGGGAGGGTAGCACGTTTCCGTCTGGATGACTTCAGCACGGTACAGGTGTTGAATCTGGAAGCCACCGACCCGCTATTGAAGGGATTTATGGGTGGCTTCACGGATGGGACGTGGGGGTATGTCGTGCCATACACTAATGCCAGTAATGCACCTTTCGGGAGGGTAGCACGTTTCCGTCTGGATGACTTCAGCACGGTACAGGTGTTGAATCTGGGAGCCACTGACCCGTTATTGAAGGGATTTATAGGTGGCTTCACGGATGGGACGTGGGGGTATGTCGTGCCGTATTCCAACGGTGCACCTTTTGGGCGTGTCGCGCGTTTTCCAGTGGTGCGCCATGTTCCGCAGATGGGTTGGCAATCATCACCATAGCCAGAATGAAGGGAGACGAAAATGGATGGATTGACATTAGAACAACAATATCAGGTGCGGTTTGACCGCAGCGGTGGGGAATTGGAGCGGCGCGTCATTGCCGCGGTGGGCAAACTCGCGTCGTACATCGTGACGACGGAGAGTGACCAGACGCTGCATCACGCGGAGCGGGTCGCCTGGGCGCGGGGGGTGCTACGCAGCGGCGATGCGTTGCAGACTGCTGGTGAAAGTTTCATGTCGCACATCGCTTTCAACGCGACGATTGCGGCGACGCTGGCAGCGGGGCAGCAGCCTACAGACAGCGACATCGAGTATGTGGTGGATGTGAGCCTCAACCACGTCGTCGGGGTGTAGTGCCGCTAACAGTTGTTAACGGAAGGAAATGAAGGCGCTGACTTATTGCTATCGAAGCGGGTGGGTTAACAACGCACTGGGGCTGGCGCTGGCCGGGATTTTCACGCGGCCGTTGACCTCGCCGCCGCTGACGGCGGAGACATTTCCGTACGAGCGGTTGGCGGATTACGATCTGATCTATATCGCGCTGCACGGGGCGCCAAAAGCGCGGGTGCTGCGCGGGGATGAGGGAATTCCGGCGCTGGATGTGGAAGGTGTGCTCGCGGGGCCGCGCTTGCGCGAGGGCGCGGTGGTGATTTTGGAGGGATGTTATGGGGCCAAGACGCCGTTTCCGCGCGCATTCAAAGAGCGTGGAGCGGCCGCAGTGATAGCAAGCCGCGAGCAGACGTTTGATTTCAGGCGCCGCCTCGGCGATGCTGGACGCGCGGGTCTGGCGGTGGTGAAGGCGCTGCGCGCGGGGATGACGCCGGAGCAGGCGGTCGTTGCCGCAGAAGGATATTTTGAAGTGGTTTTGTAGTTCAGTCCGGGAAGGAAAGGAGGTAGGTTGATGGAGCGCAAGTTTTCGATACAAGTGTTGTTGGCGTTGGTAATCGCTGCGCTGTTGGGCGGCGCGCTGGCTGTGGGTTTCTGGGTAGCGCTGGATGGCTCACAGGTGGCGCAAAGCGATTATGGTACGGCTTGCTACCGTGAGCAGGGCGGGAATGTCTGGGTCTGTGGCGACGGTGGGGCGATGCGCTTCGAAACGGGCAGCACGCTGACGAGTGATGGCGCCGTGGCGATGGCTGATCTGACCTTGAGCGGTGATTTGGGGGTCGTGAATATTGCGGCGAGCGGCGACATCACGGCGGTCAATGCGCTATTGAGCGGCGACCTGGATGTGGTGGACATCACGGCTGCAGGAGATGTGAGCGCGGTCAATGCGACCCTCACAAGCGACCTGGGAGTGGTGAATATCACGGCTACGGGGGACATCACGGCGGTCAATGCGTTGCTGAGCGGCGACATCACGGCAGTCAATGCGTTGCTGAGTGGCGATCTGGATGTGGTGAATCTCACGGCGAGCGGGGACATCACGGCTGGGGGGATGCTGACAGTCACTGATGAGATCGTCTATGGTCTACATGGGCTGTATCCCATCGGGGCAGGCTTGCCTGGCTTCCAGATCGGGGGCGGGCGGGCGCAGATCACCGGCACGCAGGTTTTCACGCACGCGATCGGCACGGCCCGGGTGGTGTTGTGTGCGATGGAGACGCCGACGGACGCCGCCGGAATTTGCGGCATTGAACGGGGTACAGGGACGGTGACGCTGACTGTCTATACTGTGCCCACGATGACCCAGGCAGTTGCACCGGCGTGGGTGGATTGGCTGATTATGGGCCAGCCATAGGTGAAAGTTCTACAGATTTGAAGGAGGTTTTGAGGTATGAGCACGAAGATTCGACAATTGTACGATGAGGCGGCCGCGTTCCACACGCAGGCCAAGGCCATCCTGGCCGAGTTTGGCGACACCTTGCCAGCCGAGAAGGCTGAGCAGGTAGATATGCTACTCGACCAGGTGGAGGCAAAGACCGCAGAAGCCAAGCGTTTGGAGCGCGCGGAGGAGGCGGAGAAGGCGTTGCGCCAGCCTGTGAATGCGCCGGCAGAGATCTTCAAGCAGCTGCCGGAGGGTGTGCAGGTGAAGGTGGGCGACCGGGTGCTGGATCGGGAAGAACTGGAAGAAATGCGGCAGTTCATCCCGTTCCCCGGATACTGGTCGGCACTTTCGCCGGAGTACGCCAAGGCGTTGCGGATGTACATGCGCTATGGCGAGCGTGAGTTGAGCGACGCATTCCGGAAGGCGTTGCAAGCGGGTACCGGTCCCGCTGGCGGGTATCTGCTCCAGGATATGTACTACGCGGAGCTGGTGCGTAAGGCGAATGAGGTTTCGGCGATGCGGCGCCTGGCGAATGTTTTGCCGGCCGTGCCCAGCGGCGCGGTGATTGTGCCGACTGAGGAAAGCCTGTTCTCAGATGCGGAGTGGACGTCGGAGGTAGGCACGGGCAGTGATGACGCGGTGCCGCCTTTCGGTCAGCGCCGGATGCAGCCCAAGCCGCTGGCGAAGCGCATCAAGGTGAGCAATACGTTGTTGCGGTTGCCGACCTTCGATGTGGAAGGCTATGTGCGCGACCGGATGGCGTATAAGTTCGCGGTGCCGGAAGAGAATGCCTATATCAACGGTTCCGGGAACAATGGCCCATTGGGGTTGCTCAACACGCCGAACCTGCCAACGTACACCTCGGCTGCCAGCACGACCATTGCAGCAGATGATGTGATCAACCTGGTGTACCGGCTGCCCGCCGCTTACGCGGCGCGCGCGCGCATCCTCTGTAATCGCTCGTTCATCCGCAAGGTGCGTCTGATGAAGACGGGCGACGGGCAATATCTGTGGCAGCCGGGCTTGCAGGTAGGGACGCCGGGTACGATTCTGGATGTGCCTTACGAGACGAGCGATCGCTTCCCTACCGGCCTGAATGGTGCAGATGCCTGGACGGCGAACTCACTGGTGGCGGTTATCGGCGATTTCTGGTACTACTGGATCGTGGACGCGCTGCAGATGAGCATCCAGCGGCTGGTGGAGCTCTACGCGGAGTCGAACCAGACCGGGTTCATCGGGCGTAAGGAGAGCGACGGCATGTGTGTGCTGCCGGAAGCCTTCTACGCGCTCAAGGTGAAGGCTTAGGAGGTAAGCCATGGAGAGCATCTATCACGATACGAAGTTGACTGTGTTGGCCGTCAAGGTTGATGCTGATGATGAAACTATCACCGGCGCCGGCGTGGATATGAGCGGTTTCGAGGGAGTCGCTTTTGTGGCCGTAGTTGGCAAGGGTGAGGTGGTGACACATTCGCTCAAGGCGCAGCAGGATGCTGATAGCGCATTCGGCACGGCAGCGGATCTGGCCGGGACTGCCACGGCTTTTGCCACGGCAGTGGCAGCGGACGGAATGGCGGTGCTGGACATCTACCAGCCACAAGAGCGGTATGTCCGCCCGGTGCTGACCGTGGGTAACTTTGGAACGGCGCGCCCGGCAATGATTCTGGCGATTCAGTATGGCGCCAAGGTCATGCCCCAAAGCAATGTGGGTGAGTTCCATCAATCTCCGGCTGAGGGAACGGCGTAAAACCAACAAAGGCCGCAGGTAGAAGGATGGGTAAGCCCCATTCTTCTACCTGCGCCAAATTAACGGCGGTTGTGAATACCGCCGCTAATGCGCCTTAACGGAGGTATCTATGAGTTTGCTTGCGGCAGCCGAACTACGCGCTGTGGTACCGACAGGGTTGAATGATGTGCGCCTGCAGGCGATCATTGACCGCGAGGAAGCGATCATGGTGCAACGCTGTGGACCGCACTACGTTGATGCCAATACGCGGATCACAACGGTACTGGCGGGCGGCGGCATGAATCTGTATTTGCCGCGACGACTGACGAGCGTATACCGGGTGACTGAAGACAGTGCGGTGTTGAGTCAGGCAAATGGTGATTTCCGCGTGTGGGCTGATGAAGGCCGGCTAGAACGGTTGCCGGCGGGCAGCCGCTGGGGCGCGGTGGTGACGGTGCTGTGGGTCCCCTTCGATGATACGGCGCACCGCAAGGCGGTGTTAATCGAGTTGGTGCGCCTGGCGTTGGAGCGGACGGCGCTCCACAGTGAAAGCATCGCCGGAGAGTACAGTTACACGGCGCCGGATTGGGAGTTGGCGCGAGCGCAGCTCTTCAGACAGTTGATGTTACAGGTGGTGTAGGAGGTTATGATGCCTGAAGATGTGAGGTTGACGGCGTATCCGGGGCGGCGCTCTGGGCGGGTGCTCACGGATTTGAAGACGACTGTGAATCCGGTCAATACGTATTTCTTCCGCAACAACGGGCGGATGTTGCTGCATGTAGCCAATGCTTCTGGGAGCACAGCGACGCTGACCTTTGCGCAACCGAACCCGGTCGAGGGCTATGTGACGACGGCGACGTTGACGACAGCGAAGGCCGGGATGTTCGGGCCGTTTCCGCCAGCGATCTACAACAATGGCGATGGCGAAGTACAGGTCACGTTCGACCAGGTTGTAGATGTGACGGTCGTACAGGTGTAGGAGGAGCAATGCCAGATGTGAATTTAACGGTATACCGGGCTTTGCGGTCCGGGCGCGTGGTAACGGATCTGAAGGCGACGGTGGCTAACGCTAACACCTATTTCTTCCGCAACAACGGGCGGGCGTTGCTGCACGTGGCGAATGGCACGGGCAGCACGGTGACGCTGACGTTCGAGACGCCGCAAACAGTGGACGGCCTGGCGATTGCGGACCGCACGGCGACGTTGGCGACAGGGAAAGCAGCAGTGTTCGGGCCGTTTCCGCCAGCGATCTACAACAATGGCGATGGCGCGGTGAAGGTCACGTTCAATCAGGATGTGGACGTGACGGTGATCCAGGTGTGATATGGCTACGTTGACGGTAAACCAGATCACGCGGGACGGGGTGCTGTATGCGGTTGTGGCTGCAACACCGACGGGAGATCAGTTCCCCAATGATGGACGCACGTTGCTGGCGGTGTACAACGGGCACGGCTCAGCCAGCCGGACGGTGAGTGTGAACATCCAGCGGGACGTAGACGGGCAAGATCCACCGGATCGCACGGTGACAATTGGGGCGGGTGAGACGCGGTTGATTGGGCCGTTCCCGACAGGGATTTACAACGATGCCAATGGGCGTGTCCAGCTCGCGTATTCGGATAGCGCTGCCGACATGTATGTGGGAGTGTTCAAGCTGTGAGCTTCGAGGGGCATTTGATTCACCGTTGTACCATCCAACGGGCGACGCTGCGCCAGGATGAGTACCGTAGCGATGTGCGCGTGTACGAAGATTATCTGACGGACGTGCCATGTCGCCTGGTAGCCCAGACGCAACGGCAGTTCGATACGGTAACGCAGCAGTGGGTGACGATGTCGGGATACAAGTTATTGCTGCGCCCTGACGCTGATGTGGGTGAAGGTGACCGTGTGGTGGATGTGTGCTATGAGGACGGTACGGTAGAGCCAGGGCCCTTCGTTATCCGGGCGACACTCATGCGCCGGGGGCGCTGGGCGCGCCATCAAAGCCTTTCCGTGGAGCGGGTATCGTGAGCGGCGGCACGCGGCTCAACTGGCGCGGCAAGCCGACGCAGGACGAGGTGGTTGAGATTCTCGGCGCGGCGTTGGTCGAGATCGGTCTGCGTATCGAAGGCGAGGCGAAAAAGCAGTTATGGCCGAGCCACGGGAAATTGACCGGCACGCTGCAGCGCAGCATTCACGCGGCCAGCCCGGATTTCAATTTTGCCCAGGAGAATGTGCAGCCTGGGGATAACACGCCGGAGCGCAGTAATCCGGGCGCCGTAACGCCGCAATTGCAGGGTTCACGCCTGATGATTGCGGTGGGCACGGGGATGGAGTATGCCATGTGGGTGCATTTTCTGTACAAGTACCTGACGCTGGGATTGAGCAAAGTGCGTCCACTGGCGTTGCAGATTGTGCAGCGACACATTGACCGGAGACGGGGATGATTGACGCCCTGGAAGCGCTGATCGAGCATCTGTATCGTGACGCGGATTTGAATGCGGTGACGGCTGGGCGCATCGCGCCGCGCCACAAGTTTGGCGATGGCTGGCAGATTCCGTGCCAGGCGTTGCAGGTGCAATATGATGGCGGCGCGGCGGAGCTGTATGTGGAGTGGCAACGTCCGCGTGTAGAATTCCGTTGCTATGGCGGCTCGTTCGCGGAGGCCAGCGCGGTTTATCGCGCGTTGGTGGATGCGAGTCGGCGCGCTCAACGCCGGGTGGTAGAAATCAGCGCGGGTAAGGCGCTGGTCTACTGGATGAATCTCACATCTGGGGCGAGTTTTCTGCAGGAACCAGATGTGAGAGAGGTGTTTATGGTGTTGGTATACGGGGAGCTGGCTGTGGCAGAGAATGCGTGTGGCGGTCATAGCGTATGATCACTGAGGTGTTAATTCCAGATTGGAACTACTACAGGGGAGGCCAGGCGCTTGCCTCTGGAGCGCGGAGAGGCGCTCTCGCCGTATGGGGCGTGGCCGGGATATAAGATGGCACATTCGATACCATTCGAGCAGTTGACGGGGACGCTGGACGTTTACATCGCGCCGGTGGGCAGCACGGTACCGGGCGTGACGGAGACGCCAGCCGCGCCGTGGGTGTACCTGGGGGAGACGGACGGGGAGCAAAGCCTGCAACATGCGGGGGCACTGACGTACTTCCGGGACAATGAGCACCAGGGGCCGCGCAAGGCGGTGCGCCCAGAGGAAGATGTGATTGTCAGTTTCACGCTGGTGGCGCTGACGCTGGAGAAGTACGCGCGGGTGTTGCATGATGTGGCAAACGTGGAAACGGATACCGCGCCGAATCTCGAAATGAAGACGATGCCGCTGCAGCGCGGTTTTGTTCCCACGGAGTACGCGCTGTTGTTCCGAGGGGAAGCGCTTTCGCCGTATGGGGCGTGGCCGGGGATGTATGTGATTCCGCGCGGGGTCTTCGACGCGGAGCCGCAGCCGACGTTTGCGAAAGATGGGCGCGCCAGCATCGAGTGTGAGTTCCACGCCCTGGTGGATGCGACGCAGGATGAGGCCCGACGGCAACCAGGATGGTTAGTGGTGCAGGCAGGCGGTGAAACGCAAGAGGAAGAGGACGAAGAGGAGGAGGACTCCTGTTTATTGGAAATTGGCGGCTGGCCGACACCTGCTATTGTAGCAACGTATGATGCGTTCTCTGAGGATCTGATCGCTCCAGACACGCAGAGGTTGCTCTATGGCGTCGCAGCAGATGCAACTCACATCTACCTGGTCTATGCTGATCTGCCCTACTCTAACTACATTGAGATCCCCAAGGTGCTGAAGATTCCCTACCGCGATGGGGGTCTCTTCGAGGGGCCGTTGAGCGGAGCTACTTGGGGCTTGGTGGAGAGCAGTTTTGTTGGCATGAGGAATGAGCCATACGATTGCGTGGTAGATAGCAATCACGTCTATGTGGGCACCGAGCGCGGGCTGTATATCCTGGACAAAGTTACTCTGGAACAGATTGGTGCGTGTGAGTTTGTGGATGAACCCTGGCTTGGGGCGCCATTTCTGCAACATGTCATTCTCAGTGCTGATGGGCGCTATATTTACGGCGGCGGCAGCGGCTTTGGAATGGCCGTCTTCGATGTTGGCGATCCTGAGAGTCCCACTTGCATCTACTACAATCCCTTCAACGACTGTGAGTATCTGGTGTATGACGGTGTGCGCTATCTGTTTGTGGTGGATGATTTTTGGAGTTTTGCAGTGTTCGATATGAGCACTCCGAACCCGACGCAGGTTTTCTTCTCGGATGAGATTTTTGGAGGCACGCAGTATCATTGTGGGAATGCGTATAGCCGACACCGCAACCTGGTGGCGTTGGGGCAGGTGGTAAGCGGCGAAATGCCGACGCAGGCCTGGGTGGAACTGTTCGATGTTTCTGACCCCAGCGATGTGCAAGTATACGATAGTATCCCATTGGGGCCGCTAGGGTTTGGCTACGAGCAGATATTTGATGTGGGGCTGGCGGGCTATTATGTGCTGGCGCTCAGTATTGATTCTCTAGGACACCACCTATTTTTCAACAGGCTGGGGAATACGGGCTGGGATGCAGTTGAGATGGTCATTCCAGGGGAGTTTCGGAATACGTATGGACATGAACACTTGATCGTAGTAGACAGTCGCTATGTCATTGTGAGTGGGCCGCAAGGCTATGTTTTTGTCATAGATGCATGTGCAGACGGGAACGGTGGCGGTGAGTAGAAATTTGGTGAAGGAGGTTGGAGAGAGATGGCACATTCGACACCATTCGAGCAGTTGACAGGGACGCTGGACGTTTACATCGCGCCGGTGGGCAGCACGGTACCGGGCGTGACGGAGACGCCCGCCGCGCCGTGGGTGTACCTGGGGGAGACGGACGGGGAGCAAAGCCTGCAACACGCGGGGGCACTGACGTACTTCCGGGACAATGAGCACCAGGGGCCGCGCAAGGCGGTGCGCCCAGAGGAAGATGTGATGGTCAGTTTCACGCTGGTGGCGCTGACGCTGGAGAAGTATGCGCGGGTGTTGCATGACGTGGCGAACGTGGAAACGGATACCGCGCCGAATCCCGACACGAAGACGATGCCGCTGCAGCGCGGTTTTGTCCCCACGGAGTACGCGCTGTTGTTCCGAGGGGAAGCGCTTTCGCCGTATGGGGCGTGGCCGGGGATGTATGTGATTCCGCGCGGAGTCTTCGACGCGGAACCGCAGCCAACCTTTGCGAAAGATGGGCGGGCCAGCATCGAGTGTGAGTTCCACGCCCTGGTGGATGCGACACAGGAAGAGGCGGAGCAATTGGGGTGGTTGGTGGTACAGGCAGCTGCGGCGACGTAAGCCTATTCCATTGAGTGTTCAGCAGAAGTGTATCAGACCCTAGAGGAGGTGCAGTATGCCGAAAGTATTTGATCTCGGAAGTTTGATCCAGGAACGTGATACGATCACGGATGTGGACGGTGCGGTCTATGAGCTCCGCAACCAGGTGGATATGGGCATTGTGGATATGGCGCGCGCCCAACGGTTACAGAAGCTGCTGCCGACATTGTTGAAGCAGCTGGAACAGAAACCGGACGACGCCAAGATCGCTGAGCGCATTGAAGCGGCATTGGATGAGCTGGTAGGCTTTATCGTGCCGGAAATGCCTACAGAGCGAATCCAGGCGATGACCGTGGGCCAGAAACAAGCGTTGCTGGATTTCTGGTCTGGTTGTCAGCGGGAGCGCCGGGCGGAATCGCGGGGGGAAGTGAAAGCGGGTCGGGCGAGCTCCTAGCTCGTCTGACCCGTTTCTATCATCTCGACCCGGAGCGGGTGTTGACATTGCCGGTGTGGATGCTGGAAAGCTTGCTGCACTGGCTGGATGCGCTTCAAGCCGAGGAAATGCAAGCAGCGGCGTTAGCAGGATCTTTGCCCTGGTTACAGCCACACGAGCGCCGACGCATCACCCGCGCCTGGCAGAAAGCCATTCAACGGGCCCAACGTGATAACGCTAAGATAGAACCCATCGAAAATCCTGATCCCCAACGCGCGCGCGAGTGGTTTGCGCGCCTGGGCGCGCGCATCGAAGGAGAGAAAGCAGTGTGAAACAGAAAGTAGTGGTGTTGTACTGTACAACATGTGGCCTGCCGTGGGCGCGCATTGAAAATGGCGTGCTGATCGTGGAGAGCCGGCATCATGGGGAACGGCACGTGAATGTGATGCCGATTATGGACTTGCAGATACAGGTAGAGTCGCCGGAGATCTGGCCGCCAGAACTGGAACGGAAAACACGAGATTAGCGGCGGTTTTTGTGTCTAGTTAAGAGGGCAAACAGGGCTGTAAAGCCGCATGTTTGTTGGAGATTTGTTCCGCTAATGTAGTTTAACGGTTGTTTGTTGCGTCAGAGAACGCCCGTATTGCGCGCTGTGTGCGCCTGATACGGGCGTTTACATTTGAGGCAGCATGGGCAATTTCTCACTTGGGGAAGCGATACTCGGAACCGGCATGGATTTACACGGTCTGCGCAAAGGGATGCGCGAGGCCGAAGGTGAATCCAGGAGTCTCTGGGCGCGCATTGGTGACATCGCTGAGAATGCCCTGGGCTTCTTGACCGGTAATGTGCTGACGAAGGGCTTCGATGCCATGCTGAACGTGGCGCATGAGATCGGCGCCACGATGTTGAGTGAAGCGCCTCGCGTCGAGCAGTTGCGCACGTCGTTCGAAAATCTGACGGCCTCTGCCGGGGTCAGCGCTGATGAGGTGCTGGCTTCGATGCGCCGCGCGGCGAATGGGATGGTGACCGACGCTGCGCTAATGGAATCTTACAACAACGCCATGCTCCTGGTCGGCGAGAGCATGGCGGACAAGTTCCCCGATTTGCTCCGCATTGCCCAGGCTAGTGCTGCCGCTACGGGCCAAGACGTGGGTTTCATGTTGGATTCGTTGGTCAAAGGCATTGGGCGTGGTGCGCCCATGATTTTGGACAATCTGGGTCTGACGATCAACCTGGCCGAAGCGAATAAGGCGTATGCCCAGAGTTTGGGCATTACGGTGGAGGAGATGACCAAGGCGCAGCAGCAGGAAGCGCTGCTGAATGCAGTTTTGGATGCCGGTAATGTTTTTGTGGAACGCCTGGGTGACAATACCGGTGGGACGGCGGCTTCACTGGCCCAGTTACGGACCACGTTTGAGAATCTCAAGATGGATCTGGCGTCGGGGTTGCTCCCGGCGTTGCAGGCGATTCTTGAGCCGCTGGGGGCGTTGGCGAGTGAGTATGCACCGCAGATTGCAGAATTCGGCAAAACGGCAGGAAAATGGCTAGGGGAGAATCTACCGCGAGCGATTGACGCGCTGAAGGCGTCGTTTGAGGGTGATCTGACCACGGCAATCAGTAACGTGGGGGCAATCATCTCAGATACGTTTGGACGAGACGCAGCGCAGGGATTCCTGACCTTTGTCAGCAACGTGAGAGGCTTTATCGAGGGATTAGGTCAGATCGAACCGCCGGCATGGTTAGTAGAAGTTGGGCAATGGTTTCTGAGTGCGCGAGATACGATTCTTGGCGCGGTCGAGGCCATCAAGGGCTGGTTCGACGCCAACGGTACGACGATTATGGCCGGCTTCCTCACTGGCTGGGTGCTGGTGAAGGATACGGTGCTGGCGGCAGTAGATGTGATCTGGCCCGCGGTACAGTCCATGGGTGAGTCGTTGGGGCGCATCTTCGGCCAGATTGGTGATAATCTGGGTTCTCTGGGCCTCAGTTGGGATGATCTGGGCAAGGTTGTGGGCGCGGTACTGGCAGTGATTGGAGCGCTGCTGCTGGCAGCGGTGGGGGTGATCTCCGGCGCGTTCAATGGTATTGCGGCGCTGCTGGAGTCACTCGCCAACTCATTCGAGGTCTGGTCACAAAGGGTTTTCACGGTGATCGAGAGCTTCAAGACCTGGTGGGCCAATGTCACGACATTCATCACGGCGTTGTTCTCTGGGGATTGGGCCACGGCGATTGATGCACTAGGCAGAACTTGGGAATCGTGGTGGGAGTTGGTCAGGGGAGTGCTCGATCTGTTTTTCACTACTATTGGCGCAACATTTGACGCCGTGATTAGCCTGGTCATAGGTTTTGTGGATGGTTTTGTCGGTTTCTTTGGCTCGCTCATTGACCGGTTGAAGAACTTCTCGCTGCATGAAGTAGGCATAAACCTGATTGCGGGACTCGTGGACGGCGTCAAGAGCGCCGCAGGTTCGGTGATAGATGCGGTCAGCGGGGTAGTGCAGAGCGGCATTGACGCGGCGAAGAATGTGCTGGGGATCAAATCGCCCAGCCAGGTATTCCGCGAACTGGCGGAGCTCTCCGGTGAGGGTTATGAAATCGGGTTGGAGCAGAGCGGCCCTGGAATCGCCGCCGCTGGCGGGGAGATGGCGACGCGGGCATTGCAGGGGGCGAGCGCGGCTGGTGGATTGCAGATGGGGGGCTTGACAGTGCAGATAGGGGAGATTCACATTCACGACGACCGGGATGTGGAGTCGCTAGTGGAGCAGATCAGCGAACGATTGGGGGAGGCGTTGTTGGGGCGTTTGCGCCCGCTGGGAGGGATGGCGTAGTGTATGAGTTACGGTTGGCGCAAGTGGAAGCCTTTGGCAGCGGGAATTTGACGACGGTTGCGGAGATTGCGGCCAGCTGGGTGGATTTTGCGCCGCAGGCAGCCCCAACGACGGTAACGACGACGCAGGGCGCTAGTGAGGGCGACCTCCCGATTGCGGTCGAGGTGCGCAATGTTGAAGAAACGGCGACGCTGTGGTATGCGCGTCCAACGGCGGGCTTGCGGCAGTTCAATGCGGCGTTGGAGACGGCGCGGCGGTGGGCGCTTTCTGGACGGCGGGATATGCGCATGGTGTTGCAAGTGCGAAATCCCGATCAGAACACGCACTGGTATGAGGCCACGCTCTATGGGGGCGTAGCGCAACCCAGCGGGAACAAACGCAATTTGACGGTGCAGTGGACGCGCGAGCCGTACTGGCGTGGGCCGGAAGCGTTGTTGCAATTGCGGACATTCTTCGATGAGGCGTGGGGCGACTTTGCGACGATCCATAACTGCGATGACAATCGCCCGGGGTATAACAACTTCGTGCTCGTTGAAGCACCGGTGGGGAACGTGCCGGCATTGACGCGCATTCGCATCTCAAACAATTATCCTACGGGGCGGTTGGCTGAGGTGCGCATGGGTTGGTATGATCGCCCGATCAATCTGGTGCTGGAGGGGGAGCAGAGTGAAACATTGATCACGCAACGGTACGGGGCGCAATACAGCAACACGTATCAGGCGCAGGCCAGTGCATTTCGCTGGCAGGTGAATTATGCCAGCAATCGGGACTTTGTAGGCCCGTTTCGGGTGTTGGCGAACGGTGAACTGCGCGGCGACCGCTGGCGTGTGGCGGTTGGGTATGAGCTGACCCAGATGCAGCGTGGACGGTGGGTCGAGGGGATGAACGGTTGGACGGATTTGGGGATGGTCGTGTTGCCGCCGGGCGGGTATACGCACCCGTTGCGGTATCCGTTCAAAGTGTGGCTGGAGAGTGAGGATAAGACGGCGGCATGGCTGGACTTTGTGCATTTCATTCCGATGGAGCAGTATCGGCGGTTGCGGTTCAGAGGGTATAACGCACTGCCGGGGACGTGCATTGAGGATGACGGTATTCGAGAAGAGTTGGTGTATGACTTCAATGCAGAGCGTCTGCCGATTCTTGACGGGTATGGCGAGCGCATTCAGTTATTGCCGGCGGAGATGTTGCCGGCGAGCCGCCAACAAATCATTACGTTTGGGATGGAATCGGATAGCGGGCGCGCCGAACCGGAACGTACAGCGCAAGTGCAGATTTTGGCGGTGCCGCGCTGGAATGTGATCCCGGATGTGTAGGGCGATCTATAAATGATGCAAGTTTTTATCGAGACGGAGTTGACGGGGCGGCTAGAGGTGACGGAGCAGGCCAGCGGCTGGCGCTTCGATAGCCGCGCGCCCGGAGGCTGGTGGAGCGCGCAGGTGACTTTGGATGCGACGAGGCGCGAATTGTGGCGCCTGGTGGATGGCTGGCCGGGTGGGGTGCTGGAGTTCTTCGCCGCCGGTGAGCGGGTATGGAGCGGGGAACTGGAAGAGCCGGAGTTGGGAGAGAGCACACTCCGCTTGAGCGCGTTGGGCTTGCCGCGCGCGCTGGTGGATCTAGAGTTGTGGCGGGTCTTCAGCGATGTGGATTACGGGAATTGGATGCCGGAGGACACGCTACCAGAAGGCTTCGGCGCGGATAACAACAATCGCGTGTGGATCGAGGCGGATGGAACATTTGCCGATGGCTCAGCCGGCCGGGTAACGTACCCGGAGACGGGGGTGGAATTAGGTGCGCCGCTGGCGCAGCTGACAGCGCGGGTAGAGCTGGTGATCGAGAGCGGGGCATGGGTCGCGGAGATTCAGGAAGCCGATGGCAGCGTGGTCTGGTCGGCAACTGTGGATACGGATGCGCTGATAGATCTGACGTTGGATACCGATGGCTTGACGGTGCTGCTGCGCAAAGCGGGGGCGGGCAGCGGCGCGGCGACGCTGCGGTTGACGCAGATTGCGGTGCGTACGCTTAATCCAGCCAGCACGGATTTGATTGCAGGTGCATTGCTCACGGCGGCGGGGATCGCGGTTGCGGCGCAGGAGTTAGAGCCTGGTGGCGTGTTGGTAGATCGAGCGATCTACCAGAAGATGACATACCTGGCGGCGTTGGAAGAGCTCGCCGAGTTGGGAGATGGGGTCGCGAGCTGGTTGCTGACGCTGTATGACGGCGTGGCGGAGTTTCGGCCCTGGAGCACCACGGCGGATTGGCGGCTGGAACGGGCCAATCTGGAGGCGTGGGCGCTGGTATGGCGGCGACAAGATGTGTGGAACGCGGTGCGGGGAGAGATGCCGGATAGGCATCGCACCGCCTGGTATACGGATGCAGAGAGTATCGCGCTGTATGGGCGCCGAGAGAAGACCATCACGCTGCCGCAGACGACGCAAGCGGAAGCGGCGACGTGGGCGCAGTTGTATCTGGCCGAGCACGCCAATCCGCAGCCTGGTTTGCGTTTGAGCACGAAATCTGTGATCTGTAAGCCGGATGGTAGTCGCTGGCCGGCGGCGTTGATTCGCGCCGGTGATGTGGCGGTGTTGCACGATCTGGTGCCAGATCGGCAGATCGTGATTCAGGTGCAGGAAGTGCAGGTGGATGCACGCCGGGTGACTATCCGCCCCAGGGGTGCAGAAAACCGGCTGGAAGTGTTGTTGGCGAATCTGGAGAAGCGACGTCTAAAAGGGTGATGGGGGGGATGGCGATGAAGACGTTGGTGTGGACGATTGCCGAATTTGCCGAAACGGCGCGCCGGATCGCCGGACGGGATGCGCGGGTGGTGAGTTTTGTGGCGGGCGAGGGGAAATCCATGCCGTTGCCTACAGACACAATGTCAGGTTACGACCTGGTGTTTGTGTTTCTACACCCCAGCGCGGATGGACAAGCGTTGACGGATAACGCCGGGCGGGTGGTCGCGCGCCCGGAAATGCTCCGCACGCGCAGCGACCTGCGCGGGGCGGTTGTGTTCCTGGGCGCGTGCTACGGGCTGGAGAATACGGCACTCCTGGATGCTTTCCGCGATGCCGGTGTTGCGGCAATCATCGCCGGGCCGGGGATCAACTATGGTGGGGGCTTTGCGGGCGCGGATGTGCTGGGAAAGGTGTTGCGCCTGGCGTTGCAGGCTGGGCTGCCGCCGGCTAGCGCGTTCGCTGTGGCGCGCTGCTACACGGCGTTGGCTGCACGCGCCGGCGCGCAGCAGGTGAAGGATGCACTGGAGTATCAGTTGTTGCCAGGGAATGCAGCTCCCCTGGCCGGCGTGTGGAGCAGGTTCGGTGCGGCGATCAGTGGTGCGGCGGGGTTACTCTTGCTGCTGCTGGGATTGCTGTTCGGCTGGTTGTCGCCTGGGACGCTGACGCAGTTCTCGCCGCTCTCGCCGCTGCCGCTGCCGGCGGGCGTCGTGGCATGGGAAAAGGTGTTGAGCGTGAACGGGGTGGCGACGGATACTGTGGAGCTGCTGGACTTTGCACTGAGCGCCACGGTCACGGAAACGGATGTGATCGCGGTGGTGGATACGTTGTGGCCGGATATGGGCTTTGGGGGCGCGGCGACGATCACGCTGGTAGATGCATGGGATGTGACGTTGGCGTTAACCGGGTACACGTATTCTGCAGGGAGTGTGATCACGGATAGCAACACGTTGACCTGGACGGTGAGCACGGATGTGCCGGTGACGATCACTTGCACGTGGGAAGTGCAGGGTGGGGCGTGGTTGTGGGGGGTGCTCACGGAGACGTTGATGGCGGAAACGAGCACCGCAGTGAAACGGGTTTATCTGGGGCGGCAGGGGGAGTGTCTGCCGCCCATCGCGCTAACTTTGGAGAGCGATTATGATTACGTGGATCAGGTGAATACATTCACGGCCTGGGCGTTGGGGACGATGCCGATGACGTATACCTGGAATTTTGGGGATGGCAACGGTGATGTGACGGGGTTGCCGCAGGTGACGCACGTCTACACAGATACGGGCACATTCTACCCGGTGGTGGAGATCGAGGGGTGTGGGGGCATCACGGATACGGTGGGGGCGACGGTGCATATCGCCGCGGAGACGCCGACGGCGACACCTACCAGAACACCGACACCCACGCCCTATTACACGCCTCAACCATGGGTGGAGACTCCCTACCCCACGGTCACGCCATGTGGGGGATTCGGCTGTACTCCACTCACTGATGAAGATGTGCCCTACGTCTTGTTCTTACCATTGATTCTCGTGGATGATTAGATTCATGAAGGGGATGGGATGGAACGAACTTCGTGCTGTGGATCGCTCATTTTCCTCCACCATCCGACGCATCTCCGCAAGGATAATCTCCTGCTGTTCTGGGCTGAGCTCGACAAAGAGACGGCTCAGGGGACTCTTCAGCAAACCGGCCCGTAAGAATACTTCTTCCTCGGGCAATTTGAGTGCGTGGGCTATTTGCTGACAGAATTCCGGACCTGGATTGCGTGATTCTGTCATCACTCTGGATACTTGCGCTGATGTAGTACCTGCTATCCTGGCAAGTTCATTCTGTGTCCATCCACGCTTGTCCAACTCTTGCTTAAGCCATTCTTGGAATTTCATGGTTAAAATTTACCATAGGTAGCACTACCCGTGGGTAATCGGGAAGAATGTCATATTTTTTAAGGATAAATATCACATGACTACCTGTAGGTAGTGATGGTATGATTCCATCGTACCCCGCTACCTACGGGTAGCATTGAAGCATACGTTTCCAAGGGTCAGGGTTGGTTGGATATGAATGAGTCTCTTAATCGGGAGGGTTACTGTGGAAGATTGGAAGGTTCCAACGCGATTTACCGTGGGGCTGCAGCAGGGGCTAACGCAACAGGATATGCTCTTGCTGCAGCAACGCGCTCAGCAGGAAAACGTTGATCCACGCGAGCTGGCGGCCAGGCTGATCGCCGAGGGGTTGAAGCGGCTGTGCGCAGCGCCGGTGGCGCCGGTTCCCGACGGCAATGTCTCCAGCGGTTCTGGATGGGGCTATCTGCAAGACGACGAGGACTGAGGGTGATGTATCAGCCAGCCATGCCCACTGTCATCGTGGATGCGCAAGTAGTTGAAGTGGATGCGCCGTTTGAGCAAGATGTGTTCGGCTCGATGGGCATAGTGGATGTCCCCGCGCGTCTGGATGAGGGGACGGCGCTGGCGACATGCGAATGCGAACCACGGAGCGCTCCGAAGATCTGGCAGGGGCTTGATCCCACGCGCCCGGTGACGGCTGAAGATGTCCCAGGGATTCTGGCGCAATTTGAATCCTGGATTATGCAGAATGTGGCCCCCCACAAGCGGCAACCCTCACCGCGCACAGTCTCATCCTACATTGGAGATGTGGAGCAGTTCTCGTATGGTTGAGCGCGCAAGAGCTCCCTCCATTGCCCGATGAGTGGTATGGGCCCGATGCTCTGTGGACGCTCTGGGAGCGCCTGGAGGCGGATGACGCCGGGGGCGTGCCCTTGCTGCTAATCTCGCCAGAGGTGGTGCAGCGCTTCATGGAATTCCTGGTGAGTCCTGGGCATGAATATGGCCGCGGCTCGCAGAATCCCCGCGCCGAGGATGGCTCCTACAGTCCCGCCACGCTGGCGAAGAAGCGCTCTTCGCTGAACACTTTTTTCACTTTCACCCGGAAGCGGCGCCTCACTTATGGCAATCCCCTGGAAGATATGGAGACTGTGGTACGCACGCCACAGGACAGCCGCAGCGCGGTGGAGAAAATCAAGGCGCTCACGCGCCGGCAGGCGGAGCGGTTGCTCAAGCAGGTGATCAGTGCGGAGATGCTGGCAGGCAGTCCCGACAAGAAAGCCGGCGCCATCCGCGACCGGGTCATGATTGAGCTGATGATGCTGCACGGTCTGCGGAATATCGAGGTCCACCGGTTGAATGTCGCCGACTACGAGCCGAACGCCCGCGGCGAGCAGGGAACGCTGCATGTGCTAGGTAAGGGTGACAAACCTCGGACGATTATTCTCCGCCCGGAGATGCAGGCAGAACTCGATCTGTGGCTCAATCTGCGCGCGATGTTCAAGCTCGATGATACGCAGCCGGCGTTGTTCGTCAGTTTGCACGCCGGCGAGAGTTGGGGCACCCGCCTGAGCCAGCGCTCCATCAGAGAGCGGGTAGATGTGTATCTGGAGGCGGCGGGACTGAAGCGTGAGGGGGTTTCCTGTCACGCTTTGCGGCATACTTATGCCACGCTGTATGTCGAAGCCAAAGGCAAAGACGTGAATCGTGAGATTCTAGCCTATTCGATGGGGCATGGTGATTCAAAAATCACCAACGCCTATATTGACTGGGTGGACATGGCCGCCGAGAATCCGAGTGAGCCGTTGATGGAGATTTTGACCACGGCAACGGCGGAAGCGGAAGCAATGAAAGCAGCGGAAGCAGGAGCGAAGAAGAAACGCGGACAGCGCCAGCGCTAATATGTTCCGCTAATCGTTATTAGCGGAGATTTTAAGGTTCGGCGACGGCGGGGGGGGAAGATGTTGGTCGCGTTTCAGTTTCAGTATACGGGGATAGGGACATGCAGATGCAATTTGGCGTAGATTTGCTCCTGATTGGGCGGTGTTTGATGGCCCTTTTTTGGGGCATCGGGCTGGCGTGCTTTCTGCAATTTCATCGGATGGGCAAGTTCCTGGCCGAGGAGCGCACCTGGTTGACGGTGACCGTGGGGGTGGGGGTGGACCTGCTGCTTGGAATCGGCGCCACCTGGTGGGAGATATGGCTGATCGTGGCGTTTTCAAGCCTGGGCATTGTCTGGCGCTCGCTGCGCAATGAGGCGCATGAGACGCCCAGCGTGAAGGCGTACAAGACGCTGTGGGCGATGGAGGCGGCGTTAGATGCCGTTGGCGATGTGATCACCGAGTTGGAGAAGGCGCTGGAGCTGGGGACAACAACGGAAGCGCTGGCGCATGTGTCGCGGGCGTTAGCGAAAGCCCATTTTGCCAGCCGCAATTTGACGCTGGCGCGATATGGCGAGACGGGCAAGAAATAGGCAGTAATTGTAAATCCGTCTTAAATGCAATCTTGACGCAATTCTATTGATGCAATCGAATCGAGAAAGGGGTGAAGAGAGATGTCTATCGTCGCTGTGCTCATTGGGGTTGTGCTGGGACTTGGAGCAGGATTTATTCTGAGCAGTGCGATTGGGCTGGGACGCCAGGATGAGTTGATGGATGCCCTCGCCAAATTGTTGAAAGCTCCCAATGATGCGGAGGTGCGCGAGTATGCGCGCCAGGTGTTGCGGGGATGAGTAGGCCCGGCGGGGTGGAAGCCGCCGGGCCGTCTGTGGGGAGGACAGGACAGAGATGTCCTAGATTCAGTATAGAACAAAGTGGGGCAGAAATCAAGTGGGTAGGAGGAGAGAGATGTCACGGATGTTGCGTCAATACCTGGAAACTCAGGCCGATCAGGTCGAAGCCGTCCTCATGGCGCACCATGCGCCGGGCCGGATCACCGGGGGGACGGTCGGCCCGAGATTGATTCGGCTGTTTCTGGTGCCAGCGCCTGAGGTACGCCTGGCAACCATATATGCTTTGCAGGATGATCTGGCGCTGGCGCTCAAGGTTCCGTCTCTGCGCATCAGCCGCGCCGAGCAGGGGATCATCCTCGAATTCCCCAATCCTGAACCTCGCCCGGTCACATTCACCGGTCTCTGGCCCGAGGTGGAACCGCTGCCGCCGGCGACGGCGCTGCTGGGCCTCACCGACGGGGGCGCCCCGCTGCTGGCGCGGCTTTCCTCCCCGGAGGTAGCGCACGTGCTCGTCGCCGGGACGACCGGCTCCGGCAAGACCGCGCTCCTGCGGACGATGGCGACCTCGCTGGTCCTGGCCAACACGCCGGAGACCCTGCGGCTGTTGTGCATCGATCCCAAGGGCCGCGCCTTTCGCGCGCTGACGGCGGTGCCCCATCTCATGCGCCCACCCGTGGTGGAGATCACGGAGGCGCTCGAGGTGCTCCAATCGCTGGTGCGGCTGATGAAGATGCGAGATCGGACGGGCGAGCAGCAGCCTCGCGTCGTCGTCTTCATTGACGAGGCAGCAGATTTGATCATCCAGGACGAACGCCACAATGGCCATGCTTCTGTGGAGGACTTGCTGACGCGCCTGGCGCAGCGGGGCCGGGAAGCGGGGATTCACCTCGTGGCGGCCACGCAACGGCCCTCCGCCGCGGTGCTGAGTGGGCTGCTGCGCGCGAATTTCCCGCTGCGCCTGGTGGGCAAGGTCGTTACGGCAGAGGATGCCCGCATCGCCACCGGGCGCGGACAGACGGATGCCCAGCTGTTGAGCGGTCGGGGCGACTTCATCGCCGTCGGCGGCAGCGCCTTGCCGATCCGGTTTCAGGTGGCTTATGTGTCGGAAATGGAGGCGCGGGAACTACTGATCGCGGCCACAGAGCAATGCAACGCCCCAGCTCTTGAGTTTCCGGAGCCAGAGCCTGATCCTGACAATGTAGAGCTCCTGGCTGAGCGGTTGCGTCCCTGGTGGAAGATGCATGGTGGCGAATGGGGCAGCAAGACGAAGGCGCTGCGCTTCCTCTTTGGTGACCAGGCGCCGGTGGCCGGTTCTTATTGGCGGGCGCTGGAGGCGGCAATTGCTCGAATAGAATCTACTACTACTACCATAGAGCCTGGCATGGCGGCATTTTCACTCCGAAATGGAGTAGAAACCGGGTAGTAGTAGAAATTGGGGGCTGAAATGAAAGAGCGCTTTTTCAAATTCCTGGCATTGATCGGCACGATTGCGGCTCTCGTGGCTGGCGTGCTGATCGCGCAACGGGTCAATGAGCTCTCGAATGAGACGTTGAGTCTGGCCGGGGGGATGCTCCTGGGCTGTGCAGTGGGAATGGTGCCGGTGGCGTTGATCGTGGCTGTCGGGTGGTTCGCCTTGAAATGGCATCAGGCGAGCAATCACCAGCCGCAGGCGCCTTCATCACAGCAGCCTCCTATTGTCATCGTGGCCGGGGGCCAGACATTGCCCTATCAGCCGCAGATGCCTTCGGCATTGCCGCAAGCGGCGGAGTGGCAGCACAGCCATGAGGCGCGGCAGTACACCATTCTGGGGGAGGATTGAGATGAGGCACCTTCTGTATGACCTGCGGTTGGATTACCAGTGCGTGCCACTGCGCACGCGGCTCTGGCATCTGGCGCTGGCGATCGCGCTGCTGTTAGCGCTGGTGGGATGGGTCGTGGTGTCGGGATATTGGACCGGGGCGTTGCCCTGAGGCCGCGCGCCGGGTCTAGCATCAAATCCAGGAGTACAGAAATGGCTAAGATCGACAAAAACATTCTCTTCGCGGCAGTGAAATACGTTGAATTGGCTGGCGGCCCGGAGTTCATAATCGACGATCTCCAGAAGCTCGGGCTGAGGGTCACGATCGAGGAGGCCGTTGCAGCTGCCAGGACCTTGGCCCTGAAGGAGACAGACAATGCAGGCGAAGACAAGACGCCAGATAAGCGTGATGCGCGTCTCGAAGAAATGAAGCAGCTCTACGATACTTTGCAAAATTATACCCTGACGCTGCTGGCAGCGGGGATACAGTACGGCCTGGGGCTGGCACGCCTGGAGCGCGACCTGCTGCGGCAGCGTTCGGATTCCGCCGAGGTAGTTGAAGAGAAAGGCAGGCCGAGTATGGAGACGACGTTGGGGAGCGCAGAGACGGAGCAGCAACTATCTCGGATAAAAGCAGTCCTGAGATTCATGCTGTTGGATATGGAAGCAAGGGCAAAATTTGAAGGTGCACACGAATTCGCGTTTGAGGT
>Ga0116191_1000400_pt1 | contig 39924 bp, 35 predicted proteins | sample AD_UKC111_MetaG_FD_89897 | JGI IMG/M metagenome (GOLD analysis project Ga0116191, IMG submission 89897) | Active sludge microbial communities of municipal wastewater-treating anaerobic digesters from Hong Kong - AD_UKC111_MetaG | ecosystem: Engineered > Bioreactor > Anaerobic > Digestate... | reverse complement strand
TAAGTGGTTATTTTGGCTGTAAATTCAAGTAATTTTAATTCAAAAAGCCTTTATATTTACCAATAGTGGGTGAATAAACCAAATTCTGCAATTTGACTGATTTGGCGACGTGGAATCCGGGTAAGGGTCAGGCCGGATGCTCCGCCGATCAGCATGTTGCCGGCGTAGACCATGCTGGCGCCATCCACCTCCCAGGTGCCCACCAGGCAGTCGATATCCAGGGGGTCGAAATCGCCAACAGGCTCGGCAGCTGCAGAAACACCCTCGCTGCCCGGTATTGCTGAGGGAGCAGCCGATTGGCGGTTCTCCCTGGTCAAGGGGAAGTTACAGCCTGCAAGGCTCAACAGCATGGATAAAACCAGTAAGGAAGCGATAACTTTAAATTTCACCTTTCACCTCAAAGTCGATTTGGATGTGTGAATTACTCTTATTGTGCCACAAAAGAGACGGCCTATGACCGGCGAGTTCGAGAGAAAACATGCGGTGGCATGCGGAGCGCGGTTGGCGCAGATGGACGCGGTTCACTCCTGGGGGGCAAAGACCAGTTCGCCGCCGTCGGAAGAGGAAATGCGCAGCTCGGACTCCGAGAGGGTGAAGAATTGCGCATTGCCAAGCACAGCCAGGTATAGGCTTTCCTGCTTCATCACGCCGTCGTCCATACAGGCCATGAGCGTGGAAGCAATTTCGCCGGTGGTGAGCTGGTCTGCGTTGACCTCATAGTTACCGCCGTAGGAGTTGCAGCCTGCCGACCCGCCGAGGGTGCCGTCCTCGAATTTAAGGGTGAGCGCGGTGCCTTCCACCGGCAATTCGCCGTTGAGTCTGGTCAATACCCAGGCGGTTCCCTTGAGCGGATCCTTCTCTCCGCTTCCGGCCTGGTCTGCCGGTAAGAGCGAACACCCAGCCAGTGCAATGAAAGACAGTAAAATGAAAGTGGTTAATAATTGTTTCATGGATTGACTCCTGTATTTATTCTACACGTTAAGGACGCGCCGGGGAACAGGCAGGTTCCGATGTTACCCTTGACTCTCCCCCTGGGGGAGGTTGTATAACAGGGGTACAAACCATCTGACGGCCGTCAGGAAGGGAACCCATGTTAAAGATCGGCGACTTCGCCCGCATTGCCAATGTATCCGTGAAGACCCTGCGCTACTACGCCTGCGAGGGGCTGCTCGTTCCGGTGATGGTCAACCGCTACAACGGCTACCGCTACTACACCGAAGAGCAGCTGGACACGCTGAACCGCATCCTTGTGCTCAAGGAAATGGGGTTCAGCCTGGAACAGGTGCGCACCATGCTGAGCGACAGCATCACTCCCAGCGAACTGCGGGGCATGCTGCGCCTCAAGCGCATGGAGCTGCAGGAACGGGTGAACGCTGAACAGGAGCGCCTCAACCTTGTGGAAGACCGGCTGCGGCGCATCGAGAGCGAGGGAGCGGCGGCCTGCGCCGAACTGCTCGCCAACATTCACAACCAGCAACAGCAAAAGGAGTTATCCATGCAACCCATTCGATTTGAAACCCTGCCCGCATTCAAGGTCATGGGCATGAAGTACCGCGGCGCCAACGCCAACCAAGAGATCGCCCAGATGTGGGGGAAGCTCAACGAGCGCGTTTCCGAGATCCCCATGAGCGGGGAATGCGCTTACGGGGTGTGTTTTGTACTCAACGACACCTTCGGCGGCGAGTTCGAATACATCGCCGGTTTCAAGGTGGAGGGCGGTGCGAAAGTACCGGAGGGGATGGTGGTGGTGGACGTGCCCGCCAGCCGCTGCGCCGTGTTTGAGCACCGCGGCAGCCTCGCCAACCTCAGGCAGACCTACCATGATATTTGCGACGTGTGGTGGCCGTCTTCAGGGTACACCCCCTGCGGCTACGACATGGAGGTGTACACCGATGAGTGGAAGGGAGACTCACCCGATTCGGTGTTCTACATCTACGAGCCGGTGAAGGGATAGGCTCTTCGGGAAACCTCACGTCCATCCGGGGGCGATCAGACCATTTCGGGGGCGATCAGCAGATCGCCCCTGCTTGTTTTGTATGGGATTGGGGGTGAAAACAGGGTTCACCTATCCGGGTTTGACCTGGATTTCGGTTTTCCTGATGCGCTTCTGCTTCAGACCATTCACGATCTTGTAATAGGTATCGATCAGCAAATGGAGGGGATCATCCCACAGCGGAATGCCGTATACCTTCGGTTGTCCGTAGGGCATGAGGAATTCCCTCAAGTTCAGTCTCCCCTGCTTCAACCTGCGAAAGAAGATGGAGATTTCCCATGAAAGCTGGATCCAGTACAGTCCGTGGCGGTAGGCGGCAACCGGCGTGCGGACGTTGTGTACAAAATCCTGGTAAGTCAAATATGGAAAATTCTCGCCCGCGCTGACGAAGAGCCATTCGGTCACTTCGGGCCGCGCGTTGATCTCCATCAGCTTGTACTGGCGGTCGCGCTCGTCCAGTTTGTACTCCGCGGCGGACTCTCCGCGGTAGGACAATTTGCGGAGCAGCGCCAGTGTGTGATCGCGGATCTCGGGGATCAAGGGAACGGTGCGGATGACGGAACCCTGTCCAAACCCTGAGGGGTTCTGGCGCAACTTCTGGCAGCACATTTCGGCCAGGACCTGCCCCTGGCTGTCGATGTAGCAATGGTAGGAGAAAAGGGTCGCATCACTGCCCGGGATGATCTCGGAGATCATCACCTTGAAATGCCTGCGCTGCGTATCTTCAAACTTCTCGATCAATCCCTGGAAATCATGCGCGAGGAGAACTTTGCGATGGTACGCCTTTTGAAAACTCACCGTTTCGGAAGGTTTGATGATGCAGGGATAGGAGAACTCGCCTTCGTGCCGGCGGAGAAACTCAGTTGAATCGGGGAGGAAGAAATGCGGGGTTGGAACACCCAATTCCCGGGCGACGGGGTAGAGATACTCCTTGAGAATGACCCGTTTGGTCACCTCCCAATTCTCCACGGCGAAAATATATTTTTGACCAAGGACTTCACGATTCTGAGAAATGAAGATCACGTACTCGTCGAGCGTGGGGATCAGCAGGGTGCCCTCCCAGCCGTGATGGTCCATCAGCAATTGAAGGAGGCCGGCGCTATCTTTCATCGGGTCGGGAATCAGGACCAGCTCCGACACAGAACGGGAATGGCAGGCGTGATCGTGGGGTTTTGGCGAAAGCAGGATGACTCGAAGACCCTGCCTGGCCAGGGCTTTGGCAACCCCCAGTGCGCCGTAATCTCCCCCCAGGAGGATAACCTTTTGCGCTTTTTCTTCCATTTCATAAGCTCCTTTGTTCAACAGGATCCTTGCTGATAAGGGAAGAAATAACAATATTTTTTTGTAAAAGAAAGCCTGTAAATCGATACGCTGCCATTTACTGCTATATGGATATATAAAACATTATAACGATGCCCTGCATCATTTCAATTCCCGCCATCGGATGGAGATTGCCTGGCTCCGTCCAACGTTGTGCGTCATATAATAAAAAAGACCTGATACACGGTGTGTGAAGGCTTTAGGATGGCGGGGAATTCTCCAATGGCAACCTGGGACGAAACGCTGAGCGTGATCAACTGTAATGATCGCATCTGCCCCATGCCCGGCAGATGGAGCGAACTGTACGAACTGCTGCTCGAAAAGAAGAACCGGGTGAACAGCAAGGAGCTGCCGCTGCCGCTGACCCTGGCATCGTGGTGGTACTCGGCGGTGTTCGAAAAGAAGGCGCGCCTGGTCGAGCAGATTCAATGGGCTGCTGACCACGGCTGCATCAACGAGTTGTACGGGTTCCTGGTCAATCTACGCGAAGCGGATTGGTACCACACCGGGGATCAGCCCTTCACGGAATGACCAGCTCTTATCCAGCCGTTCAATGGAAATCAAAAATCCAGACTGAATCCGAAAAATCCCGCCGGGGGCAGGCAAATCAGAATAACGATCGGATCACTTCAGTTTGAGCGAATCGATGATCGCCTGGAACTCCGCGAGAGGGTACAGCCGGATCACCTGTGCCCTGGCCAGCCCGGCGGCAAGGATATACCTGCGGAAAGCCTCCGCCACCTTGCCGTTGGGCGCCTCGCCAATGCCGACAAAATCATAGATCGCGCCGCAGGCGTACACCCCGATGACCTTTCCACCCATTTCCTCAAATGCCTTGATTGACCTGTTCACTGAATCAGGCTGATCCTTGATCTCGGCAGCGCCTTTGTCGGTTAATCTCATCAGGATCATAAAAGTTGGCATACTCGCATCCTTTCTTCCAAATAGCGGCATCCGTTTTCACGGCTGCCAGGAGAATTAGGCATCGTTCATCACCATGCAGAAAAGCATTACCTGCAGCGAAGGCTGGGACCTCCCGGGGTAGACAATCCATTTTCTGCACTAGACGCTTTTCTTGATAAACCAGAAATAGGCAAATACCAGGCCAAACACCAGGTACAGCCCCACCGGCAGCCAGCCAAGGGCATTCCAAACGCCGTTGAGCGTGGCGATCAAGGTGACGATGAAACCGATTGCGTTGGTGAGCGTGACGCCGATGACAATCTTCTGTGCCTCGGGCCAGGGGAAGTTCTTCCCCAGCCAGAGGATGATGGTTTCAAACAGGAACGCTGTGCCGAACAACTGTGCCATCAGCGCGCCTTGTTTATCAAGGCTCAGACCGAATATCGATCCGAGCCAAACGGGTACCACCAAAAAACCGATCGCGAAGACAACCACAACGATTGCTTTCAGTATCATCCACAGTTTGAGACTCATTTGCCTGCCTCCTCAACCTCTCCCGGGCGATCCCATTAGCCCTGCCAACTGCGCCAGGATCCCTTCAAGAACCTGGCAAATAAAAAACCGCTGTCTGATGACAGCGGCTGGAATGTAACCCTCTCGCCTGGCTTTCCGCGTCCCGTGCAATTAATCATGTAAAAACATTATAGCGTCGAACAGTTCGGAATTGCACAATGGGTTTAACCTGTAAATTTCTCTCGCAAAGACGCTAAGATCGCAAAGGGGTTCATTATTTTATTTAGTTTCTCTCGCAACCCTATTCACAGATACAGCTCAAGGGCGCAGAGATCTCGAGATCGCAAAGCGGTGTTTTCTTTTTTCTCTCGCAAAGACGCTAAGATCGCAAAGGGGTGCATTTATTAATTAATATCCTTTTTATCTTTTCTTTTTCTCAACGCTATAATTGATTTTATAGCGAGGTGGAAATGACCGAAAAACTGGATTTACGCAAGGAGCTTAAACCTTACTACTCCCCCAGCGCGAAAGGCTTTCAAGTTCTCGAAGTGCCGCCGCTGCAGTACCTGATGATCGACGGTCACGGCGATCCTGCCGTTTCGCAGCAATACCAGGATGCGCTGCAGACCCTTTACTCCCTCTCGTACACTCTCAAATTTAACCTGAAGGCGCAGGGGAAGGATTACACGGTGATGGGGCTCGAGGGCCTGTGGTGGATGCCCGACATGCGGGAGTTCAGCCTGGAGCGCCGCGCCGATTGGGACTGGACTTCGATGATTCTGCAGCCTGAGTTTGTGACCCGGGAAGCATTGGATGAAGCCATCAAACAGGCTGCGGCCAAGGGCAAAGCGCCGCTCGCCGAGCGCGTGCGCCTCGAGACACTTCACGAGGGTTTGTGCGTACAGATTCTCTATCTTGGTGCCTATGCGAATGAAGCCCCCACCATTGCACGTATGCACGCTTTCATCGCAGAAAAGGGATACGCCCTCACCGGCAAGCACCATGAAATCTATATGAGCGATGCACGAAAGGTGCCGCCCGAGAAGAACCGCACCATCCTGCGCCAGCCGGTCAAGCCAGGATAAACCCCCTGCCTGGCATGGAGGGAGCGGTAAAGAAAGATCAGGGAAGGTCAGCCCAGAGCCTGGGCTTCTGCATTGAGTGCTTTTTCCTCTTCGGTTTTCGGCTCAAAGACCAGCCCGTGCGGTAAAGATTTGCCGGCAGCATCCACGTGAATAAAGCTGATAAACCCTCTGATCACGAGTTCGCCTTTATTTTTCACCTCGATATACACAACCAGGCGGGTGCGCCCGGTGAGAACGATGCGGCTGGTGAACACAGGCAGGTCACCTTTGTTGATGGGGCGGGTAAAGGTCATGCCGTGAATCTTGAGGCAGACGATGTTATCGGGTTTGGTCATGGATGCAGCGGCAATGAAACCGGATTCGACAAACCACTCGGCGGTGCGTCCTGCGAATAATGTTCCGTGGTGATTGAGATCTTCCCCTTTGACCATCTTGATCGTGGTAAAAACCGGGAATTCCATATGTACTCCTTTTATAGGGGGAATTTAATTGTAGCTCGATTTGAAACCAGAAAAAAGGTGCACAACTGGTTGGTTGTGATGAATGAGTGCATGATATAATCACCCCAAGCGACCAGGAGAAGATAAATGATCGTTCGCAGCCTTTAATTCCAACGTTTTCAGGTAGACCTATCCGGCAACATTATGGCCGTATTTAACCATCCGCCGAAGGCATCTGCCTTCGGTTTTCGTTATTAAAATAAAGGTTGCATATGCTCTCTGTTCACTCATTATCCAAATCGTACGGGATTAACACCGTACTTTCCAATATCACTTTCAATCTCAACGCGGGCGAGAAAGCCGCGCTGGTGGGACCCAACGGCTGCGGCAAATCCACGCTGCTGCGCATCCTTGCCGGGGCGGAACGAGCCGACTCCGGCACCTTCCATTTCACCCCGCCCGATCTGAAACCCGGCTACCTGCCGCAGGGTGCCGACCTGCCCGGGGGAGTGACCCTCGGCGAAACGCTGACCCGCTTGCAAGGAGACCTGCCGGGTCTCACACACCGCCTCGAAGAGTTGGCTGCCGACCTGGCAGCTGATCCAGACCAGCATGGCATGCAGCAGGCATACGACGGTTGCCTGGCACAAATCGAACTGGCCGCCGAATCTTCGGGACAGGCACCCGCGATCCTCGCCGGTTTTGGCCTCGACCGCCTGCCGGCTGATATTCCAGTGGACGCACTCAGCGGCGGGCAAAAGACGCGCCTGCAGCTCGCCGGGCTGCTGCTCGCCGCTCCGCGGCTGTTGCTGCTGGATGAGCCCACCAACCATCTCGACCAGGAAATGCTCGAGTGGCTTGAGGTCTGGCTGAAGCACTCCCCATGTGCGGTGCTGATGGTCTCGCACGACCGTGTCTTCCTCGACCGTACGGCGGATTTAATCCTTGAAATTGACCCCGCAACCCACACGTTGAAAGTCTACCCCGGCAATTACACTGCCTACCTGGAACAGAAATCCAGGGAGCGCGACCGTGCACAGCAGGAATACCGTGATCAGCAGGATGAGATCGCGCGTTTGACTCAGACCGCCCGCCGCATTCGCAGCAACGCGCACTTCAGAAAAGGCGGCAAAGCAGATTCAGGAGACAAGTTCGCCAAGGGATTCTTTGCCAACCGTTCCCTGGAAACGCTGCGGCGCGCCAAGGCGGTCGAAGCGCGCGTGGAACGCCTGCTCAACGAGGATCATATCGACAAACCGCGCGACAGCTGGCGCATGAAGATGGAGTTCGATGCCGCAGTGGAAACCGGCCGCGATGTGGTCGTCGTATCGGATCTGTCGGTCGGCTACGACGGGGCACCCCTGTTATCAGGGATTGACGCCGTGCTGCGCTACGGGCAGCGGGCGGTGCTCACCGGGGCCAACGGCTGCGGCAAGACGACCCTGCTGCGCACGATCACCGGGCAGATCCCGGCCCTCGAGGGACGTTTCCGCCTGGGCAGCGGGGTTAAAACCGGGTACATGGCACAGGAGCAGGAAGACCTGGTTGAGGATTCAAACGCTCTCGAGAGCCTGCAGCGCGTCTGCGGCTTGAACGAGACTGAGGCCCGGGCATTCCTGCACAAATACCTCTTCACCGGCGATGAGGTCTTCACGCCGCTGAACGCGCTCTCTTATGGGCAGCGCTCGCGCCTGTCGCTGGCACGACTGGTGGCACAGGGCTGTAATCTATTACTGCTGGATGAACCGCTCAATCACCTCGACCTTTCCTCGCGGGGACAATTCGAACGCGCGTTGGCAGCTTTCAAAGGCACGGTGCTGGTCGTAACCCACGACCGATATTTCATACAACGCTACGCCACGCACTTTTGGGAAATCCGCGGCGGAACTCTGCGGGTAAGAGAAAACGACCCTATGCAACAGGAGGAGAACCATGCATAACCGACACAACCTGACCGCCTGTGAAATCACCCTTCCCGGTGGTTTGACCGAGCTGAAGGATTTTATCGGATGCGTCCGACCGGTGGAACGAACGGGTGACTATCCCACCACGGTAGACCTGGATGAGATGTTCCAGAACCCGGAAATGCTGCAAAACACGCGCTTTTGGCGTTCGATCAATGGTGAATTGGCCGCGTACGCCTTTATACATTTCCCGTATAACAATCTCTCCTTCGAGATTACCGATCCGTATTGGAGCGACAGTCTCGAAGATGAGATCCTCGCCTGGGCAGAGGAGCGCATGCGAGCACACTACCCTGCCGGGCTATCGGAGCAGACACTGGACGGCTCCTGCCGGGTTGAAGATGAGCGGATAAACCGTTTCTTCGAGCGGCATGGATTTGCCAGGGAGGAAGTGGAGAGTGTCAGCTACCGCATCGATCTGCCGGATGTACTGCCCGCCCCTGTCCTTCCTCCGGGATTCACCCTGCGTCCCCTGAACCCTGAAAGCGAAGTGGAACAGGTGGTTGCCCTGCACCAGGCAGCCTTTGGAACGCAGCTTTTCAGCATCGAAGAGCGCGTGGCGATCATGAATACCGGGGCCTACCTCCCCGACCTGGACCTGGTAGTTCAGGCTCCCGACGGCAGCCTGGCAGGCAACTGTATCTGCGGGATCGAACCACCGGCATCAGAAAACGAAGAACCGCGCGGGTACACCGATCCGGTGGTCGTCCACCCCGCTCATCAACGCCAGGGTATCGCCCGTGCGCTGCTGCTGCAAGGGCTGGCCGGTCTGCGCGAGCGCGGCATCAGTCGCGTCGAATTGGGCACAACCAACCTCAACACCGGCATGCGTAAAGCCGCAGAAGCGGTAGGATTCAGATGCGTTTCACATAAGGCATGGTTCTCGAAGAGCCTGAGTGATTATTTATACTAATATGGTCATATTTGGTATAATATGAACAAGGAGGATCATTCAATGACACTCAACGTTGGATCACCTGCACCGGATTTTACGTTGCCGTCTCACCTGGGCAAGCCTGTCACTTTGAGCAGCCTGCGCGGCAGGAACGTGGTACTGGCTTTCTTCCCCCTAGCCTGGACGCCGATATGAACGGCACAGATCCCGCTTTACGAGGCTGAATCAGCCGCTTTCGCGGGATTGGACACCCAGGTACTGGGTATCAGTGTCGATTCAGTGCCCTGCCTGACGGCATGGGCTGAAGAACTCGGCGGGATTCATTACCCGCTTTTGAGCGATTTCTGGCCGCACGGCAAGGTGGCGCAGGAATACGGCGTACTGCGCAGCGAGGGACATTCCGAGCGCGCCATTTTTGTCATCGACAAACAGGGCATCATCCGCTACGTGGATGTACACGATATCGACGACCAGCCATCCAACGAGGTGCTGCGCCTGGCCATCCGCCAGATCGACCCTGCAGTCCGCGACCGCCCGGAAGAACCAAAACCTGAACCGGTAGCATTGCCGCGGGGCGGGATCGTGATGTACTGCACGCGCTGGTGTCCCGATTGCAAGAAGGCCCGCGCGTGGCTGGCGGAACATCACTTGCCCTACACCGAGGTGGACATCACCACCACCCCCGGTGCCGCGGAACAAGTGGAACGCTGGGCAAACGGCAACCGCACCACACCCACTTTCGATATCGATGGAGAGATCGTGGTGGATTTTGATGAGCCGCGCCTGCGCGAGATATTGAAGCTGGGGTAAGCTTTTTCACATATGGTTTTCCATGCGAGACCTGCCGATCAGTTTGATCGGGATGATGGTCTCGCACGGTAAGTTAAATGCACCTCTTTCCGCCAATCCCTAACCATTGATGAATCCACAGAAGATATGGACCTCTTGTTTGGAAAATTTGTGATATTCTATTCCCAATGACAGCCCCGTTTTGGAAAACCAAGAAACTCAACGAATTTACTCCCGAAGAATGGGAATCGCTCTGCGACGGATGTGCACAGTGCTGCATCATCAAGTTCGAGGACGAAGACACCGGCCGCATCTATCACACCAACGTGGTATGCGAGCTGCTCGAGATCTACCACTGCCAGTGCAGACGCTACAGCGAGCGCAGCGTGCTGGTGCCCACCTGCCTGACGCTCACCCCGGAACTTGCCGGTGAACTGAGCTGGATGCCCGAAACCTGTGCATACCGGCTGCTGGCGGAAGGCAAAGACCTGCCGCTTTGGCACCACCTGGTGTGCGGCGACCGCAGCGCCGTGCATCAAGCAGGCATCTCGGTACGCGGCAAGGTGGTCTCGGCTATCGATGTGGACGAAGACGATCTGCCAGACTATGTAGTGGATGATGATGATCCGGCATGAAGTCGGCAGCGCGCCCTGCACCGGAACGGATGACTGCGCGGTGCTATAATATGTCCAGACCACTCCTCCCCGACGGGAGATAAAAGGAGATTAAAATGATCGTTACCACCAAGGAATTGTTTAAAGCAGCGTACGGTAAATATGCCATCGGTGCATACAACATCAATAACCTTGAACAAACGATGGGGCTGTTCAGGGGTAATATCGACAGCCAGGCACCTTTCATTATCCAGATCAGCAAGGGCGCACGCAGTTACTCAGACAAGGCCATGCTCGAAGGGTTGATCCGCTCGGCAGACGAGGTCTTCCCGAAGGCAATCTTTGCCGTGCATCTTGATCACGGAGACGAGGAAACCTGCTACGACTGCATCAACAGCGGTTTCTATTCATCGGTGATGATCGATGCGTCCGCTGAACCATTCGAAAAGAACATAGAGACTACCCGCCGCGTGGTGGAAGCAGCCCACGCCAAAGGAATTGTCGTGGAAGCCGAACTGGGAAAACTCGGCGGAGTCGAGGAACACGTACAGGTCAGCGAAGCCAACGCCATGCTCACCGACCCCGACCAGGCCGCGGAGTTCGTGGAACGCAGCGGATGCGATTCACTGGCGGTTGCCATTGGAACCAGCCACGGCGCATTCAAATTCAGCGGTTCTCAAAGCCTGCACTTCGACGTTCTGGAGAAGATCCAGAAGAACCTGCCCGGTTTTCCCCTGGTCATGCACGGTTCAAGCTCCGTTCCCCAGGAAGAGGTGGAGCGCATCAACAAGGCCGGCGGAAATCTGAAGGGAGCCAAGGGCGTGGATGCCGATCAGTTCAGACGCGCCGCGGAACTGGGAGTCACCAAGATCAACATCGATACTGACGGCCGCCTGGTATGGACGCGTGTTCACAGGGAATACTTCCTTGAACATCCCGAGAACTTTGACCTGCGCCCGATCGGCAAGGTCTTCATGAGTGAGTACGCCAAATTCATTGCTCACAAGAATGAAAAACTGGGCAGCGCCGGAGAACTCGAAAAAGTGCGCGCGCTGGTTACCAGGTAGAAATAACCACCTATTGGACCGGGTTTCTCCTCAAGAGGAACCCGGTTTTTAATTTTCGATCCGGGTTATTCTGCAAAATCCTTCCGCTGGCCTTATTCGCGCAATAAGGAGGGCAAATCTTTTTCTTACAACCTTAAAATTTTTACAAATCTATTGACTTTCGTTTTCAAAAGTCGTAGTATGTTTGTTTATATAGGTTATCCATGTTAAATTACTTCTCGATCGTCATTCTTTTTGGTTTATTGCTTTCCGTCATTTATTTTTATTACGGAGAGCTATTTCAGGTTAGGATGGCGAATGTAAGGCAATAATCACAAGTTCCAAAAGTTACCCCCAAAGCCACCTGACCACAACAGGTGGCTTTTTCTTTTCAGTAAGTCAGATTTTCATGGAGGTGAACGATCCGGATGCTTATCAAGCCAATTGAGGAATTCGCCAGAAACAAAAACTTGTTGAAAATGTGAAGGAGAAATTAAGGATGAAAGCCACAAAATTTGTTGTTGCACTCATTATCATGTCTGTGTTGTTCACCGCCTGTAATGCAGCACCTGCCGCTGCCGTGCCGAATAGTACGGCAGAGACAACAGCTGCCCCTGCTTCGGAGACAACCTCTCCCTCCTCTGGCGCAGCCGCGGGTTCACCGGATGTTTGCTCGACCGATGCCTACGGCTGCGCTGTTTTTAAACCGGGTGAAGTAGTCAAGATCGGCATGGGAGCCCCCATGACCGGCGGCGATGCTTCCTACGGTATCGATATTTCCCAGGGCGGCACCCTTGCCGTGCAGGATGCGGGAGAGTTTGAAGGATTTAAATTTGTACTGGTTGTAGAGGATGACGGCGGAACCGCCGAGGGTGGAGCCGCGGTCGCCAATAAATTTGCATCAGACCCGGCGTTTGTAGCCGTCGCCGGGCATATCTATTCCGGTGCAACCTCGGCAGCCATGCCCATCTATGAAAAAGCGGGGATCGTAATGCTCTCGCCCTCCGCCAGCCTGCCCACCCTGACAACGCTGGGGTCAGCCGTCTTCAACCGCATCGTTTTCACCGATGCCAGGCAGGGCCCTCCGGCAGCGGATTATCTCTTCAATAAACTCAATGTGAGAAAACTGGCCGTCCTGCACGACGGCAGTGATTACGGCAAGGGACTGGCGGAAGCTGTGTCTGCCAAATTCGTTGAACTAGGCGGCGAAGTCGTGATCACCGAGGCCATCACCAAGGGTGAAACGGATTACACCCCCGTACTATCAGCCGTAAGTTCAAAGAACCCTGAAGCAGTCTACTTCGGCGGATATACCGCAGAAGGTGCGGTGGTCGTCAACCAGATGCAACAAACCGGGCTCGAGAATACCATTTTCTTCGGCGACGACGGCACCTACGGTGCAGACTTCCTCTCACGCACGGGCGCCAATGGTGAAGGCGCGTTTGCCACGATTGCCCCGATCCCGGCTGATTCACCGGAGAAGGCTGCCTTTGATGCCGCGTACCTTGAGCAATTTGGCAAGGAAGCCGGAACACTCTCTCCGTATACCTGGAACGGATACGATTCGGTTGCCGGTTTGATCGTGGCGATCAAATCCGTTGCTGTTGTTGGCAATGATGGAAACCTGTATGTACCGCGGGGTGCACTTGTCAGCGCAGTCCGAAGCCTGACAGATTTTCATGGGATCAGCGGTACCTATACCTGCGACGCCGTCGGTGAATGCAACACCCTTCCTCCTACGTTCGTTGTGGTCAAAGACGGTGCCTGGGTACCTGCACCATAACCTCCATCCTGTGTCACGGTCGGGGAGTCTCCCTCCCCGACCCATCCTTTTTGATCGAAAGTTGTTTACATGAATGAAACCTTACCGATCTCTATAACCCGCAAGGGCGTGAATCTTCTTAAATTCCTGCGTCCGGTCCTTGGCGCAATCATTCTTTTATTCATTGTCTACCGTCTGTCTCAAGTTCTTTTCGTTCAACACACTTACGGACCGGAAACATGGACTCGGTTGATCATTGCCGGGTTGATCATCGGCAGCGTTTATGCGTTAATCGCTATCGGCTACACGCTGGTTTACGGCATCCTGTTCATGATCAATTTCGCTCACGGCGAAGTCATGATGCTGGGAGCATACACCTGCTTCTTCGTTTTTGAGGCATTCAAAAACATCAAGGTCGGCACTGATCCCGTCCTCACCTTCTCAAATGCCTACCCTGTCGTATCCATCATCATCGCGTTCATCCTGGGAATGTCGGTATCAGCGCTTACCGGTTACCTGCTGGAAAAGATCGCGTACCGGCCTCTGCGCAAAGCACCGCGTCTCGTTCCGCTGATCAGCGCCATCGGAGCATCGATCTTCCTGCAGAATGCGGCTCAACTCTTGTTCTCCCCGCAACTGAGAGACGTTGCCAATCCGGAGATCCTGGCACGCGGTGCGGGATGGAAAATCCTGATCAACGGCAGCAGTGTGACCATCCCTTATACAGGCGTCTTCACCTTCCTCTTGTCCCTGCTGCTGCTCGTCAGTCTTTACATCGTCGTTCAAAAGACTAAATTCGGCCGTGCAATGCGCGCAGTCGCCCTGGATAAAAAGACGGCTTCATTGATGGGTATCGATGTGGATCGAACCATCAGCCTGACGTTTCTGATCAGCGGAGCGCTGGCTGGAGCAGCCGGGGTAATGTGGGGAATTCACAACAGCATGGTCTATTATTACACCGGTTTTATCCCGGGCATCAAGGCCTTTACAGCCGCGGTTCTGGGAGGGATCGGCAACCTGCCCGGCGCAATGCTAGGCGGTCTCTTCCTGGGAATCATCGAATCCGTCGGTCCTGCCGCCCTGGGTATCGATTTTCAGCTCAAAGACGTGGTCGCCTTTCTCCTGCTGATCGTTGTACTGACCTTCCGTCCATCAGGTTTGCTGGGCGAAGTACTCGCGGAGGAAAAGGTATGAAAACGACAGCTGTCCGCTCACTTCGCACTGGTTTAACTTTTGGGGCTGTCAATGTGTTCCTGATCCTGATTGGATTCAACGCGATGATCGGGATCTTGCTGGCTAAAGCGCTGGGGGCACAGGTGATCACGTCGATCCCTGCCGTTCCATACCTCGCTGCGTACACAGGTTTGATCGGCCTCTGGAGCGGCCTCTCCGCAGCATGGAAATGCAAAGGCACAGGTGTCGCTTGCAGCGTGCTTGCGGGTTTCATTTCAGGACTGGCCGCAGGTGCAATTACCTTCCTCTTCTGCCTGGGTATCGGTTGGCTGCTGGTCAGCAGGATCGATTTCAGAAATTACCTCACCATCCTGTCCTTTGATTTCATCAGCGGCGTACTGATGGGCTTTCCACCGTTGAGTGGTGCCTTAGTGAACCTGGGCATCCTGGCTGCCTCGGGAGCAACCGGTGGGCTGCTGAACGGGGCCGTCCATGTTTCCTGCGGCAAACGTTTAGGGCAGCACATCACCGCGTGGGTACGAACAGTTACCGGGAAAGTTCGAGGATTTAATCACGGTAAGGGTCATCTCGCTTTTCAAATCGGGGGGATCGCCATCCTGGCGGCAGCTGTCATCTTCCTCCCGCTCAATTGGGGTTCCTATTGGAATTACGTGGCTGGTACGGTTGGGCTTTACGTGATTCTTGGCCTTGGCTTGAATATTATCGTGGGTTTATCCGGGCAACTGGTGTTAGGTTATATCGCGTTTTTTGCCATAGGCGCATACACCATGGCATTGTTGAATTCACCGGTCCCGCACAACTTGATGTGGGGATTCTGGCCGGCTCTGGTCCTCGGGGTGCTGCTGGCTGCACTCGCAGGCCTGCTCCTTGGGCTGCCCATCATACGCCTGCGCGGAGATTACCTGGCAATCGTCACCCTCGGCTTTGGGGAGATCATCCGCATCCTGCTGAAAAGCGATGTGCTCACCGATTTCAGCGGAGGTCCGCGCGGTATTCAGAACATCAACGGACCAACCCTGTTTGGCCGTCCTTTCAATTCAGACATACAGTTCATGTACCTGATCGCTGTTGCTGTGGTATTGGCGGCTTTCATCTACAACCGTCTGCAGCGTTCCCGGACAGGACGGGCGTGGCTTTCCATTCGTGAAGACGAAACCGCAGCCCGGGCGTGCGGAGTGAACGCTACACGCTACAAGCTGCTGGCCCTGGCACTCGGAGCTGCTTTTGCGGGTCTTGCCGGAGCCATTTACGCCAGCCGCAACCAGTTCACTGGTCCCGAAGAACACTCCCTGATGGCATCGATCAACGTGCTGTCACTGATCATCGTCGGCGGCCTGGGAAATGTTCCGGGAACCATTCTTGGAGCGTTTGCGCTCAAGGGTCTGCCGGAGATTTTACGCGAGTTCGCCAATTACCGCCTGCTCACCTTCGGTGCCCTGCTGGTGTTCATGATGCTTTCCAGGCCGGATGGATTGATTCCCTCAAGGCGGCCGGTGTATCGAACACCAGAAGAATCCAAACCGGACGGGAATGAACCGGAGGGAAATAATGTCAGTTGAGATCATCACTGCTCGAAAAGTGACCAAGATCTTTGGCGGGTTGACAGCAGTGGATAATGTCGATCTGTCTGTCAAAGAGAAAAGCATCTACTCCATCATCGGACCGAACGGTGCCGGAAAAACGACCTTCTTCAACTGCATTTCAGGATATTACACTCCGGAACATGGAGATGTACTTTACTGCGGTCAATCCATACGCGGTAAAAGCACCAACGAAATTGCAGCTCTCGGCATCCTGCGTACGTACCAGAATATCCGTCTGTTCTCGAACCTGACCGCTGTTGAAAACGTAATGGTGGGTTTGCACCACGGACTGCACGAAACCTGGCTGGATTCAGTGCTGCATACCCGGAGGTACTGGAAGGACGAGAACCATTCGCTGCTGGATGGGGCGCGGTGGCTCGACTTTGTGGGACTCGCCGGTACTGCCAATTCAATTGCCGGAAGCCTGCCGTACGGTGCACAGCGCAGGCTCGAGATTGCCCGGGCACTGGCTGGAAGACCGCGCGTGCTGCTGCTTGATGAGCCGACCGCAGGTATGAATCCACAAGAAACGCTGGAAATGACAGCTCTCATCCGCCGTATGCGAGATGAATTTGGCGTGACCATCATCCTGATCGAACACGATATGCACGTAGTGATGGAAATCTCAGACTGCATCACCGTGCTGGATTTCGGCAAGAAGATTGCCGAAGGTGTGCCAACTGAGATCCAGTTCAACGAGCGCGTGATCGAAGCCTACCTTGGCCCGGGCGGAGCCGCACTGGCGGAGAAATTTAAAAGAAAGGCAAGATCATGATCCTGGATATCGAAAACATCAATGTGCACTACGGCGCGATCCACGCAATCAAGGATGTCAGTTTTAACCTGTCAGAAGGTGAGATCGTCTCTCTGATCGGAGCCAACGGCGCCGGAAAATCCACCAACCTCAATACCATATCTGGGATCCTTCATCCCACCAGTGGAAGGATCACCTGTTTTGGCGAGGAGATCACCCATTCAGCCCCACAGGAAATCGTGCGTAAAGGAATCGTGCAGGTGCCGGAGGGCAGAAAGATCTTTGCTTCGATGAGTGTGCTTGAAAACCTGGAGATGGGGGCTTATATCCACACCAACCGCTCAGAGATCAACGCACGTATGGAGTCAGTTTTTGACCGCTTTCCGAGGTTAAAAGAGCGCCGCAATCAACCGGGCGGTACGCTTTCGGGTGGTGAACAACAGATGCTGGCAATTGCCAGAGGATTGATGGCCAATCCCAGGATTCTATTATTAGATGAACCCTCCATGGGGCTGGCGCCCCTGGTGGTTGAAAAAATCTTCGAGGTCATCCGTGAGATCAACGAGGCAGGAACCAGCATTCTACTTGTGGAACAAAACGCCCTCATGGCGCTGTCGATCTCAGATCGGGGCTATGTGCTCGATACAGGAAAGATCGTGCTGGGCGGTCCCGCTGACGAATTGCTGCACAACCCGCTAGTGATCGATGCTTACCTGGGAGGAAAAGCCAGTTAATGAGTGATGATTATTTTTTGGATTTTCGGTCTTTTAGCGCACGCTCAATTTCGTTGACCAGCACCTGTCTCGATGGTGAGCGGCTTTGCTGCAGATCCAATAATAATCCAGCCATCGGTTCTCCAGGCTGCTCCAATGCCAGATCACGCACCTTGGCGGGACAAATGAAGGGCGTGGAAAAGGCAGCAGCTGCTTCGCCTTCCACCGGGATCAGCCAGTTACTGGATGCCAGTCCCCATTCCACCAGTTCGACGATCTTTTGCCAGGGATCAGGACGATCCTGTGCCAGGAGAAGATAGACGACGTTATATAGCGTATGGTTCTGTTGTGCCATAAGGTTCGAGGCGATAAACATAACCGCCGATTCAAGCGTGTAGCCCGACCAGTTCGGCGGAGGGGAAATCTTGCGCAGGTAAATATCCCTGGCTAAACCACTGCCGAATAATTTCTTTTTCTCCTGGATTGAGACTTCGAGGACACCTTCTAATTCATTGGCCAGGATGGCTGCCAGGATCAGGTTTACCGCCAGCTGGGGGCCGTTCACACTAACATCACTGCACAATAATGCAAGGCTGTCAAATCCTTCTGATTTTGGCGAAAATTTTTCACCGTTCAAGAAGACATATTCACTGGGAGTAAATGAAAAATCTGTTAACCCCATAAACTACCTCGGAAAACGAACTAATACTGTTCTGTTTGCGTTCATTTTATCCTATAAATGGGTTGCCAACGTAAAATTTCCGTAAAGGAAGTTTAGAGAAACTTGACAATTGACCCAAAATGAGGTTTATTTGTTCAGGATTAAATATAATAAGGTGGGAACAGCGAGATAATCCGACACAGTTGACAAAACCTATCGCCTGTTTAGAATCTAGGGTCCGAAATGCCTGATGCTTTTGGTGTCTTTTTTACCACGATTGTCATCACTGCCTGCGCAGTAATCTTAGCACTGGCAATCGCGATCTATTCATGGGCTCATCACAAGGTCACCGGCGCCATCAGCATGATGTTGATGGCATTGCTTGGAGTGATTTGGGGTTCCACATATTTATTAGAGATCTTTAGCAAAGACCTGGTTACCAAGAATATCTGGGATAGCGTCCAGATGCTTCCTTCAAGTTTTCTGGCACCGACGTTCTTCATATTTTCCATGGTCTTTTGCGGGAAGAAGAAACTGTTCAGCAACCCCCGGTGGTTGTTAGTTTATCTGATTCCAATCGCTACCATTTTTATCATACCCACCAACCCGCAGCATCATTGGTTTAAAGCAGCGCTTGACTTGCAAACCGAATCAGCCGGCTGGCTGGAACCGCTGTTTCCAACCTACAGGGTATGGTTCTGGGTCGTGATTATTCACAGTTTCCTATTATTGAGTATCTCGCTGTTTTATCTAATTAAAGCCTACCGGCAGGCGCCGCGCTGGGCACGCAGCAGGATCGGTATCATCATTTTTGCAGAAGCCTTACCGGTGCTGGGCGGAATTATTTCCATACCGTTATGGGCAAACAAAATGGGGCCAAACGTCATGCTGATTACGTTGGTGGCCTTCCTCTTCATGCTTACCTGGGGAATATTCAGCAACCGCATGCTGGAAGTAGTTCCGCTGGCGCGTTCTACATTAATAAGCCAGATGTCGGATGCGGTCATCACCCTGGATCCGCACGGCCTGATCCTGGATTGCAACGCAGCCGCCGCCAATATCAAACAATTGCAGCTGGCGGATCATATCGGTGAATCCTTCCCAATCCTGCTCAACAGAAACCTGAAGACATACCTGCCCTTCGAGGATTGCCTTGACCAGCCCATGGAAGTGGCACTCGGAAACGGATCGGATGCCCGCATCTACGACATGAGCATCTCACCGTTGATGACGAACACAAAAGAGGTTGCCGGCTCGCTGGTGGTCTTACGCGAAATTACAAGGAAGAAACAGGAAGATATTGAGCGGGTTCTCATTGAAGAACGTTACCATGCCATCTTCGATAATTCTAATTACGGCATATTGTTATTGAACCAGCAAGGCATGATCATCGAGAATAACCCCGAAGCCGCCAATCTCTCAGGATTTTCTCGCGATCAGTTACTCTTCCGTTCATTGGACGATATCGTTCAAGATGCACCGAATCTTCCAGGTGACGGAACCAAGAAATCAAGTTCTGTGCAGGAAGCCAAGCTAATCCACGCCAGCGGAGATTTTATTCCAGTTGAGATTTCAGTCATCCCCATCGTCAAGGGGGATGAAAGCATCTACTATGTGACGATCCAGGATATTCGCGAGAGGAAACAAGCCGAAAATATCACCCGTTCTGCATTGGAAAATGTTCAATCCAGGATCGATGAACTGGCCATCCTGCGTAGTGTCACTGAATCGCTCAACCAGGCCAGCTCCCTGCGGACGGCAATCCTCCCTGTGCTCGAAACCGTCACTACCCTCACCAAAAGCAGGCATGTCTGGTTATACCTGCTGGGTAAAACAGACCGTTCTTACCAGCGCATCGAGTACCACCCATTGGATGAAGACAACCTGCTCGTCGTGGATAATTTGCAGGGAAGTTATCCAGGTTGCCTGGAGAAGCTTGTTGACGGCAGGGTGGAAAATCCGCGAACGATCAAGAGCTGTATGTGCGGTGCGCCAAACAGCACCTCCCATTTCTCAGTCCCTCTGTACATCGGCAAGCAGCCATTGGGGCTTCTGAACTTTATTGAGGACGGCGGAATCCAGATCAATGAGAACAAGGTCAGGCTGCTGCATACCGTATGCGACTCGCTGGCGGTGGCCATTGAACGCGTCAGGCTGTTTAAAAGCGAGCACGACCAGCGGAAACTTGCCGAGACCATGCGCGATATTGGCACCACTCTCACCACTTCACTGGACATGAATGAGATTTTGGACCTGCTGCTGGATCAACTCTCACGGCTGGTCCCTTATGATGGCGGTAATGTAGCTCTTGTTGACGGCCCGAATATCCAAATTGCCCGTTTCAGGGGTTATGAACTCGTCGGAAAGAAAAAAGCTTCAGCCGTGCTGTCTCGCCCATTTGAAATCGAGAAGACAAACAACCTGCGCACGATTATTAATACCCGCAAGCCGCTGGTTATCGCTGACACCTCCAAAGATAAAAACTGGATGCAAGATGAATTATCAGCGCATTACCACGCATGGCTTGGAGTACCCGTGATCATCGATGGAAAAGTTGAGGCAATTTTTAGCCTCGACAAGGCTGAGCCAGGTTTCTACACTCAAGAACATGCCCGGCTGGTTTCTTTGTTTGCCACACAATCTTCCCTGGCAATCAAGAACTCTAACCTCTATTCAACCGAACTCAAGCGGATCAAGGAATTGGACAGCCTGAGGGCGACCCTGACAGATATCAGTTCTCAACTGGATGTCAACACGCTTTTGAAAGAAATCGCCAAACGCGCCATTTACCTTTTGAATGCACAAATGGGCGAGATTGGCCTTTATGAACCAGATCAAGACGCCTTGCGAGTGGTGGTTTCCGAAAACTTGAAGAAGAGTACGGTCGGGAAGATCCTGAAGACAGGTGAAGGGGTGATGGGAAAGGTCGTTGAAAACAAACAGCCGCTGGTCATCACCGATTATCAAAAAGCCACCGGTAAGGCTGATGAATACGAGGAGAGCGGACCTTTCATCGGACTTGCCGTTCCAATGCTTGCAGGAAACAATGAACTGATGGGAGTGATTGGTATAGGCGATACTGATATGAATCGCACCTTTACCGAGAATGACATCCAGCTGCTTAACCTGTTTGCCCAGCAGGCAACCATTGCCCTGCGCAATGCCCAGCTTTTTGCCGACGCCAAACGCAGGGCTGAGGAAGCCGAAACGCTGCGCCAGGCTGGTGCTGTGGTCGTTTCATCTCTTAACCGCGACGAAGCCCTGCGCCTGATCCTCGAGCAGCTGGCACATGTGGTGCCGTATGACAGTGCTTCGGTATTGCTGCAAAAAAAAGGTGGGCTTCAGATCGTTGGTGGAAATGGTTTTAGAGATGCCAACCCAGTCCTCGGAGTAGAAATCCCGCTTGATCGCAAAAACCCTGGCGCTTGCGTCTTCCTGGATAATAAACCGCGCTTGATCTCCAATACTGTTGAAGAAGCGCCGAATTTCAATACCATCACTGACAATCACTACTTCATCCGTTCCTGGCTGGGTGTGCCCCTGACCATCCATAACCAGCCGATCGGTATCCTTTCATTGGATGCTCATAATCCAGGTCAGTTCACTGAAGAACATGCACGCCTGGTAACCGCCTTTGCTGACCAGGTGGCGATCGCTTTGGGAAACTCGCGCCTGTATGAAAATGCCGTTCAGGCTGCGATCAGGAATGAGACCCTTTATAAACTGAGCCAGGCAATCAGTGCCAACATCCGCTCAGAAGAAATCTACACCGCGATCTATGAAGCCACCACCGAATTGATGGAGACAGAATTCTTCTGCATCGCGGTGGTTAACGAAAAGGAACAAACAATCGAAGACGTTTTCATCACAGACCACGAAGAAATCGTGGAGTTGACCACTCGCCCGCTCGGCCAGGGACTCTTTGGAAAAGCACTGGCAGAAGGCAAATCTCTGCTCTATAACACTTTTGATGAAAGCATGATCGCCTCCACCGGGGCCATTCTGACTGGCAACATGGATGTCGATGAGATTTCCCAATCCGTGCTGGTCGTTCCGTTGAGGATCGGAAGCAAACTGATTGGCGTTCTATCTGCTCAGAGTTATAAGCCGTACGCATATACCGAGTCGGATCTTGAAATGCTTGAATTGCTGGGGGCAAATGCAGCCATCGCGCTGGAGAACGCACGCCTGTTCAGTGAGGTCCAGGAACTTGCCATCACCGATCCTGTGACCAATATTTACAACCGACGCAGATTCCTCGAGCTGGCGGAACAGGAATTGAATCGTTCCATCCGGTACAACCGCAACCTGTCTGCCATCATGATCGACATCGATCATTTTAAACTGGTCAACGATACATTTGGACACACGATCGGCGACCAATTGCTGATACGCCTGGCGGAAGTCTGCAAATCTTGTATTCGCCAGGTAGATATCCTTGCCCGTTACGGTGGCGAGGAATTCATTGTACTGCTGCCGGAGACGAGTGCAGCAGAAGCAGCTGTCATTGCAGAAAGACTGCGGGCAACCACTGAAACTACTTCAACGACCACGGCTGCGGGACAGTTAAGTATCACCATAAGCCTGGGTGTAGCTGAAATCGACAAGGACTGCACCTCATTGACTGACCTGATCGACCGCGCTGATTTTGCCCAATATGCATCGAAGGACGCAGGACGCAACCGGGTGACCCTCTGGAGCCCTGATATCATCCAGCGCTCCAAAGATACCGGATCACTGCACGCCGATAAAACCATATTCCCTGATTGACATTTCCCTGATTTGAAATATAATACTATACCGTAGAGTATTTATTATATGACTGTCAGGCATTCATTGTTGGGACTTTTAGCACAGCAGCCGCGGTATGGTTACGAACTGCGCGCTGCTTTCACGGCCCTGGCCGGCGGTAGTGAAAACTGGAATGTTACCCCGGCACAAATCTACACCACTCTTAACCGTATGCGCGAGAGTGGTCTGGTTGATATCGAATCTTCTGACGACAATCCCTCATCAGAGAAAAGAAAATTCATTATCACCCCGGCAGGTCTGGAAGAGTTCAACCGCTGGCTGCTGACCGAAGTGCGCGACGAACCACAGCAGGATGCTTTCTACTTGAAATTAATGCTTTCGCGCGATCTGGATTTTGTGGACACGAGCCGCTTGATCCAGATTCAACGCAACGGGCTTTATCGGGATCTGCACCGCATTACCCAGTCGCGGGAAAAACTGGATCAGCGCACCGAGCTGGCAAGGATCATGATCATGGACAAGGCCATCATGCATCTCGAGGCAGATCTGCGCTGGCTTGATATGGTGGAATCGCGCCTGGAAGAGGTTGTCAATCAACCCCCACCTGAAGTCATGCTGCGTCCGCGGGGAAGGCCGCAGAAAAATTCATCGGTATCTGATCGTAATTGAGAAAAAGGAGAAGAAATGGCGATCATAGAAGTCAGGAACCTGACCAAGGTATATGGAAACGGCGATAACGCCGTTCACGCATTGGACTCGATCAACCTCAGCGTGGACGAAGGAAAATTTGTTGCGGTAATGGGTCCCAGCGGATGCGGAAAATCCACCCTGCTGCACCTGATTGGCGGACTGGACCGTCCGACCAGCGGCAGTGTGATGATCGAAGGCAAGGATATTGCAAAAATGAAGGATGACCAGTTGACCGAACTGCGCCGCAGGAAAATGGGCTTTATCTTTCAGTTCTTCAACCTGATTCCGGTACTGGATGCGGCGGAAAATGCCGCCCTGCCGTTGATACTGGATGGCGTCAAACAGGACAGGGCAAAAGCTAAAGCCAAGGAGTGGCTGCAGAAGAATAAACTAGGCGACCGCTCCACTCACCGCCCGGACGAACTCTCAGGCGGCCAGCAGCAGCGGGTGGCCATTTCACGAGCCATGATCTCCAATCCGGTGATCATCCTTGCGGACGAACCGACGGGCAACCTCGATACCCGCAGCGGTGACGAAATTGCGTCTGAATTGCGCAACCTGGTTTCTGAATATGGCAGAACCGTCCTGATGGTCACACATGATCCCCGCATTGCGGCGTATGCGGATCGGATCATCTTTCTTAAAGATGGAAAAATCGTGGATGACAGCCTGATGAGCGGTGATGATACTGATAAAGCCAGGCGTCTCAAGGAAAAAGTGGAGTCCTTATGAAAGGCCAATTTCTTTTAGCCTATCGTTACCTTACCGGCAGAAAGCAGCGCATGGTTCTGACCACGCTGGCCGTGGTCTTCGGGGTGGCGGTGCTCTTTGGTATGAACGCCATGCTACCCGGGTTCATCAACGCCTTCAGGCATTCGATGATCACTGCAGCGGGCAAGGTTGATTTGAGTATTTCCAGTAAATCCAATGGCCCCTTCGATGAGAGAGTTGTCGTCTCCGTTCAAAATCTGGAAGGTATCAACGCATGCACTGGTGTTTTGCAGCGTAATGTTCAAATTCCTGAGAGTCTGGGCGGTACGACAAATCCAATAAGCGGTTCGGCTGCCATTACTCTCAATGGTTTGGACATCGAAAGCGCAACACAGGTACGCCGTTACCAGGTGAGTCATGGTCGATTTCTGGAAGCGGGCGATACCAACCAGGCGGTGATCAGTTACAACCTCGCCATGAGGATGGGATTGAAGATTGGCGATACACTAACCCTCCCTTCGGCTCAAGGAACAGATGAACTGATCATTGCGGGAATTCTGACACAATATGAATCCTCAAATGTGGATGAAGTATATGTCACTCTTCAGACAGCGCAGCGCATCCTTGGGCTCGAGGGGCAGATCACAACAATCGATATCCTCCTTGAAGGACAGGTAGATAAAGCCGCGGTAGAGCAAAGTGTTATGAAGACGCTTGGAAGTGGTTTTAAGTTTGGTGCTGTTGAAATCGGAAACGAACTTTCGGCTGCCCTTGAAATCGGCGAAAAAATCATGTGGTTGTTCGGAATCATGGCGTTAACAATGGCCGCTTTCATTATTTTCAACACCTTCCGCACGGTCGTGGCTGAACGCCGGCGCGATCTGGGAATGCTGCGCGCCATTGGGGCATCCCGCAAAACGGTGATGGGTATCATCCTGACCGAATCTCTGATACAGGGGATCGCTGGTACGGTGCTCGGTCTTGGGATAGGCTACCTGATCGCTTATATCCTCCTGGAGGGATTGGCACCGATGGTTAATGCATTCATGCGTGCCAGGATAGGCAACCCGGTCATCACACCTGAAAATCTTGTGGCATCGATCTTGCTTGGGATTGGCTTCACAGTGGCGAGCAGCTATTTGCCGTCGAGAACAGCGATGAAAATCACGCCCATGGAAGCCCTGAGACCCTCCACTCTTATAGTTGAAAGACGCAGAAGGGTACTCCGGGCAATTATAGGGACAGTGATGATCCTGTTCTCCATCGTTGGATTACTCACAGGCGAAATAGAGGTTGCATCATTCTCAACTTTATTATTCCTGGTGGGATTGGTTTTCATCATCCCCGTGCTTGTAAAACCAATCGCCAATACTTTTGGTAGATTGTTGTCATTGATCTATACCCGAGAGGGAACCCTGGCACAAGGCAATCTCAACCGTCAACCAAGCCGCGCAGCAGTCACTGCATCTTCAATGATGATTGGCCTGGCTGTAACGATCGTCATGATCGGCATGATCACCAGTGTTTTCGATGGGTTTATCCGGTATTTGGATAAAAGTCTGGGGTCAGATTATCTCTTAATCCCCTCCTCACTGATTCTCAGCGGAGGAAACCTGGGAGCTTCACCGGAATTTGCACAAAGGCTGGAGGCAATGGAGGGTATCTCAGGAGTGGCCACCTTGCGGTTGGCATCGACGCAGACCAAAGGCGCTGCTCTGCAAGTGATCGGTATCGATCCCCAGAAATACCCTGACATTGCAGGTCTGGAATTCAGCAAGGGTGACCCACAGGAGAGTTATGATGCGCTCTCAAATGGACGCGCGATCATTGTCAACGGGATCTTTGCCACATCGTCTTTTGTTAAAACTGGTGATTTAATAACCCTTGATACTCCTGAAGGTGAAAAAGAGTACCGCGTGGTCGGTATTGCCATGGATTATCTGAACGCAAAAATCGCCACTGGATATATCTCTCAGCAGTACCTGGAAGATGATTTTCACATCACGACTGATGTACTGATCATGGCTAACCGCAGTGAAGACGCTGATCAGCTTGCAATAGATAATGAGATTCAGGCGGCGGCGAAGGATTACCCGGCTTTTACTTTGTTTGATTCCAAAGCTTTTAAGGATTCTCAAATGGAAGTCTTTCAAAGCAGTTCGAAGATGATGTATGCCCTCGTCTTCATGCTCGCCATCCCTGGATTGATCGCCATGGCCAACACTCTGGGAATCAGCGTGATCGAACGTACACGTGAAATCGGCATGCTTCGGGCAGTTGGCTCAACTCAAAAACAAGTGAAGAGAATGGTCTTTGCCGAGAGTCTTTTACTCTCAGCTCTCGGCACTTCGCTGGGTATTCTGGTTGGCATTTTCTTGAGTTATTACCTCCTGAAAGCGCTAAACTTCAGCGGCTTTACCCTCGACTTTTTCTTCCCTGGACTGGGAATTCTGGTAGCGATTGCGGTAGGTTTGCTTTTCGGGGTGCTGGCAGCCATGATTCCCGCCCGCCAGGCAGCCAGGACAGTCATCGTGGAGGCGTTACGATACGAGTAGGGTCGATGACGAGAAAATCAAAAGTGAGGAAATTTATTATTTACCATAAAATATAAAATGAGCAGGAAGATTAAGTACGGACGATTCATGAATCGTCCGTACTTTTTGTTGATCTATACTAGTACCCGTGCTGCCGTGCTTCCTCGCGGTAGGCGCAGAAGGCGCACCCCTCCGCGGCCGGGGGCGGCTCAGACTGTGAAAGCACGGATAACACACCGCGCATAAACTCCATGAATCCGTCCATCGCCAGCGGAATTTCTGTCCACGTGACTTCTCCGCCGTAGGTGATGCGCCGGTGGTCTGGCAGGTGATCGATATCCACGGGGTCGAGGTAGAGCAGGCCTAGGCGCTTCACCGGCTGCAGTGCGAGTGCCTTTGGGGCTGGATGCTCCAATGCATAGGCATAGGCATGCAGCTGCCGGCCGTAGAAACCAATGTGGGCGGGACTGGGCTGCGAGGTCTTGAAATCCATCACGCAGTACGATCCATCGTCGAACGCAATCACCGAGTCGAAGGCTCCCTTGATGTAACAGGAGGCCTCTATTCCCGCAAAACTCAACGGTTCAGAAGTGACCCATTTCCCTTGCATGGCCACCTTTCCAGGGGGCAGATCGGGGGAAACCTTGTATGAAGGCTGATCGGCAAAGAGGTTCTTCATTAAGCTGTCAATACGCCCGAAAACCTTTGGGAACGCAGACGGCGGACGGGAAATACCGCGTACGACCTGCAGGTAGAAACAGCGCGGGCATTCATCCCAGAAAAAGGTCAGCATGGACGGACTAATTTTATAAGGATTCATTTTATCCCTCCTCGATAATCAATTATCACATGAATGATAAATTTGGAAAATCCCAAGGGTTTTAATATACAATATTAATATCAGTGGGTTAAAAAGGTTTCCTGCAATGTGAGTGAGGTGCCGAATGAATATTGGCGACTGCATGAAACGCAAAGTGATCTCATCCAGGTCTGATATCACCATCCAAAAAGCTGCGGAGATCATGGTTCACCACCATATTGGAACACTCCCCATTGTAGATGATTCCATGCACCTGATCGGAGTGGTAACGCTGCACGACCTGATCACCCCGGCGATACCTGATTTTTATAATCTGGTGGAAGACCTGGATTTTGTGCATGACTTTGGTGCTGCTGAAGATGAACAACCTGCTCAGGATTATCTGCTTTCACCAATTACCAGAATCCTCAAAGAACCAGTTTACGTTGAAGAGACGGCCGGGTTGACGCGGGCTATTACCATGCTGCAGGAACATGACCTGAATGACCTCCCTGTGGTGGATGACAACATATGCCTGGTGGGAATTGCTTCACGTGTAGATATTGGTGTCGCACTGCTCTCAAATTGGACAACGTCATCTTGAGTTACGAATTGAGGCACAGATGCTCCCACTCATCCTGTCCACTTTCATCTTTATTTTCTGCTTGTTTCTGATCTTTTCCGAAAAAATGAACCGCACTATCACCTCGATGGCTGGCGCGGTGATCATGGTAATCATTGGACTCAGCTTGCATTTCTACACAGAAGATCAGGCGGCAGCAAGCATTGATTTCAACACATTGGGTCTCTTATTGGGAATGATGATTATCATTGCCATTCTGGAGCCTACCGGATTCTTTCAGTTTCTCGCGGTAAAAATGGGAAGGATTTCAAAAGGAAGACCCGGAAGACTGCTGGTTCTGCTGGGTACAATTACCACCGTGGTATCGATGTTTCTGGATAACGTCACTACCGTGGTACTGATTGCTCCTGTCACAATCCTGATGTGTGAAATCCTAGGAGTAAATTCACAGCCATATCTTCTGGCTGAAGCGCTACTCTCAGATACCGGGGGTGTTGCCACCCTCGTTGGCGATCCGCCGAATATCCTGATTGGTTCAGCGGCAGGATTTACCTTTAGTGATTTTTTGACCCACAGCCTTCCGATTGTTGTCATCGTCTGGTTCACAGCGTTGGGAATCCTTTTTTTGTTATTCCGTAAAGACCTTTCTGTAACACCTACAGATCTCGATGCATTAACCGAACTAAACCCACAGGATGCTTTTAAGGATCGCCAGACTGCCCGAAAAACTATAATCGTCATCGGTTTTATGATCCTTTTATTCCTGTTCGAGGATTTACTGCATATCCGCCCGGCATTAGTAGCTTTGGGTGGAGCCGCAGCGGCGCTGGTATGGGTGCGCCCTTCCATTCAGGAAACTTTAAAGAAAGTTCAGTGGGATGTGCTCATTTTCTTTGCCGCACTGTTTGTCATTATCGGCGGAATGGAAGCTGCTGGTGTGTTCAAGGAACTTACCAGCCTGGCTATTCACATCGAGAATTTACCTCCACTATGGCTGGGATTGATTATCCTTTGGATGGTGGCTATCCTTTCGGCATTCGTCGATAACGTCCCCATTACCATAGCCCTGATCCCGGTCATCCAGGGGTTGGCAGCCACAGGAATACCCACCACTGCTTTATGGTGGGCACTCGTCTTTGGTGCAGGGTTCGGAGGAAATGGTACAATCATTGGCTCCACAGCAAATATTGTCGTCACTACGTTATCTGAAAAGACACGCAACCCGATCACGCCCAAATTGTGGAACAAAAGAGGGCTTCCCGTCATGATCGGGACAACCTTCATAGCGAGCGTTCTCTTTATACTTCTTTATGGATGGTTAAGTAAATGAATCAACACTAACAAATTGCCGTGTTGATGTTTTTCAGGTTAATATTCTCTGATACCTGTATTTACATACTCCGTGAGTTCTGAAACCGAAATATTGCCAATTCCCAATTTCTCCACGGTACGTCCGCGCCGCCAGTAATCGGTTCGGTGTACGATATTTCCCAGCGTGATGATGGCGTTCATGGCCTGCACGCTGACACCAAAACGCTCTCCCAGGGATGCAATGGGTACCAGACTCATCGGCACGTCCTCGAAGATATAGCGATGGTTGAGGGTAGCCGGAGCTTTGATGCCGTAATATCCCTCCTGGTTATGAATTGCTTCGTACAGATCAGCACCCGTGGTGTCATAGGCCAGCTTGAGCCAGTCCATGGCATTGCGCGTGTGCAGCCCCAGTGATGACCCCACTGTAACCCGCTCTCGGTCGAGCGTTTCGAGCACGCGTGCCACGGAGGGTGAAGCTCCGTCTATGTAGAACTGGTAGTCGCCGTGTGTCGACTCGATCCACCCGGCGTTGAGCAGGGTCAGCGCGGGATGAAAGATGGAACCCATATTGTTCAACCCGGTCTGCAGTACGTTCCCGCCGTCGATGAATTGCGGGTAAGCCTCGTGGATACGGTCCAGCACTTCTTTAGTGCGAGTGGCGGGGAGTGCGGCCATCGGCACAGCTTCCTTGATCCTGAAGATGCGCGCCTGTGCGGGGCCATCGGAGCGCGAAGCATAAATGAATGTTTCTGCCTCGGCGATGGTCACATCAGCCGTGCAGTGATTGTCACGCAGTACCTTGGCAACCTCGATCGCTCCGCAGGTACGCCCGGGATGCAGGACGATGATCTGCCCGTCTTTGAGGTAAGGTGCCAGGCTTTTGGCGATTTCCGCATGCGCCGATGAAGGCACCACCACCATGATCATGTCCATTCCCTCGATGCCCTCCTCGATATTTGCAGTCACTCTATGGAGTTTGCCAAATTCGCGTTTGTCGCCTTCGTACCCCACCAGATCGATGCCGCCCAGTTCTTTGATGGCAGCAATATGCTCTGCAGTGCGGTTGTATAAATTCGTTTGAAAGCCCATCAATCCCAGGTGGGCTGCCATTGCCTTTCCGCCATGACCGGCGCCGATCACTGTAAACTTGGTTTTTGAGGTCATTGGTTCATCTCCTTGTTTTTCTTCGATAATCTCTGTTTCTCGTTAATCGTTTTCCCATCCGCGTCCAGTGCCTTGCAAGCACCCTCGACGATACCGCTTTTGATCTCTCCCCTGGCAAAAGGATTGCTGCGCAGATGGGGCGCATCCATGATGCCCATCCTGACGCTTGCCGCGAGGGTTTCAGGATCAGTAAATGGATCGGCCGTTCCTCTCCTTGCGATGGAACGGATAACCTCCAGCGTCACATCTGCTTCGGCAACCAGTTCCTGGATTCGAGCCTGTACTGCGGGATCGGCCAGCATGTTTGGCGCACCGCGCAGCGCATTTTCAATAGCACGTCTTGCCATCCATGCCGCCTCGATCACATCCTCCGCCGTCGCCGCATGATGCGCTTCGGTATGCCCTACGATATGCACAATATGCGGGTGCAGCGCCATTTGCAGATAGATGGTGGATGCCAGGTGGGCGCGTGCAGCCGCGGGCTGCAGTGGATAACTGAGCAGCCCGGTGCGCGTCTGGCGCCAGATGCGGAAGTTCTCGTCTGCAAGGGGTTCAATGATGCGCAGCATGGCAGCCATCTTCGCCAGGTCCATTGCGTCGCTCAGACCAGGCGGGCTGTTGAACATCAATTGTGCAATATAATCTTTCACTCCAAAGGCTTTGGCATTGTAGGCTGATAGATAAGCCGAAACCACGCACACCACATCCGGGGCATCGCGCATGCCCCAATGGTGCGGTTCATTTAATTCAACCGGGATGCTGCGTTCGCCGTACCAGCGCATCACCTGCTGGTGCTCACGGATCGATCCAGCCAGGTCCCAGGGACCGCGCCCGTCCATGCGGTTGAACCAGAAGAGCGGAATGGCGCACCAGGCGTTGTGAATGGTTTCGACACTGACCTCAGCCTGACGGATGAAATCATCGGTGCCGGAATAAGTGCGCAGCAGCGGGTGGTTACCCGTCTGGCTGGCTTGATAAAGCTGCCGGTAATCATCAGCGGAACGCACCGGCACTCCACCTGCGCCGGTACGGCGCGGATCCTGTCGTTCGGGATGGAAGAAATTCTCCTGTGCATCCTGGTCGGTTCCGAGCGAGATCACATCCAATACACGCGCTTCTGAAATCTTACGGATTCCATCAAGCGTGGCTTCCATGGTCAGCAGGCCAAAATGGTGGCGCAGCAGCGGGTAAGGGGCTTTCCACGCGATACGTTCCAGGGTATTGGAGGGATAATCAATCTCTTTCATATTTCCGGCAGATTCTCCCTTTAGAGCTGATACAACATCCTCAGTAAGTTCGCTGCCGTCAAACACCCGGTCAAAAAAGCCCATCCTGAGCGCACGTTCAGCCACCGGAGGGGTACCGCCGAAGAAAAATTTCACGCCTTGCGCGCGTAAGTCGTCTGCATGTTCCGCGAAATCCGCCAGAAGGCGCTCGCCGGTTTCGGGGGTCAGTCGGTAAGAAACACCCACCAGATCAGCGTTTTCACGTTTAGCGGCCATGATGACATCGTCAACCGCAACTGCCGGACCCAGAAAGACGGTTCGCCAACCTGCGGATTCGGCAAGGCGTAGAAAATTCATCACCCCTGCCACATGCACACACTCCCCCAAAGCTGCTGCCACTACAGTTCTTTTCATGATGCCTCCACTTCTGTTCCACTACGAATAAGCAGGAATGGAACCTTGAGAATGGGGTGTATCTCTACCGGTAAATCAATTGTACTAATTCTCTACCAACTGGCTTTCAATGCCTGTAAGGATCGTTGGATCCTATCTATCCCAGGCCGCGAGAGAACTCCCCCCCACCGGCGGCGCCCCGGTTTCTTTAATCTCTCAATAACAAAAAAATATTATAAAGTATTTTTTGTCATTTTTTAACACTTCCAATCAAGTCATCCCTGTCGATGCTATCGACAAATAATCGTGATTCACGCCAACATAAGCATCATCGATTCCAGCCTGCATGGATGGCCAAGGGATTTACTCATTGTCAAAATACTGTCAATATTGGTGACGTTACCCGGCCGCGAAAAGGATGTTTATCAAATGACAAATAAGTTCCATGCGGGTATGATCATGCTTTCATTATTGATAAGTGTTTTTATTGGTTATTAATCATATGCTTATGATTGACAGGAGTAATATTAATTAATTCTGTACCCAAAAAGAACATCATGTCATCTGTCATGCGCCGGTCACTCTATCGATTATTGATTGGCCCCGTTATCATTGTTTTATTCATCGTAGCCCTCGAGGTCTTTCTTACCTTCGCAGTGAAGGATCCTTTCCTGCGTACTGCCTCGTTGGATATCCTTCCAACCGTGATTAATTTCCTTGCATCAATTGCTCTTTTTTGGGCTGCATATGAATCGAAGGCGATTTCCAGGCGCCTTGGCCTGGCCTGGTTGTTCATAGCCGCCGGCCAGATGGTTTACACTTTAGGTGATCTCTCCTGGATGCTTCTTGAAGTCATTCTCGAAGAACTACCATATCCATCCTTCGCAGATCTATTTTACGTAGCTTACTATCCCGCATTTTTTACTGGAACAGTACTGTTATCCCTCGAAAATCATGTAACCACGCAGAAGTTCAAAAATACGCTGGACATGGCCATTATCATGTCCGGCGCATTTCTGTTCTACTGGTTCATCCTTCTCCAACCGATTACAGCGACAAATCTTCACGACCCCTGGCTTGTTCGTGCCCTCGCATCTGCATATCCGGTTGGCGACATTCTCCTCCTGGCAGCCATACTCTGGTTGCTCAACAGCAATCCCAACCGGTATGCCAAGCCACAGATTCTCACCTTGCTGGTGAGTATTCTTGCCATGATCCTCACCGACACCATATTCAGTTATCAATCCTTGAGAGAAACTTACGTGAGCGGGACGATACTAGATATTGGATGGACGCTGAGTTATACCCTGGCAGGTTTGGCAGGCTTGCAGCAAATCTATACTGCAAGAAACCATAAGAATCTGACCGCACCGGACGGATTATCAGCAGGGCGAGCATCACTCAGAAAAAATGTCCTGGCCTTTGCCCCCTACTTTTGGATGATACTGGCATACCTGATTCTGTACTTTGGAAACCAATCTGCCAATTCAAAGAGTTTCACAGGACTCTACATCTGGGTAGGGTTGATCATCGGAATGGTGATCATTCGCCAGGCCTGGGCATTTTTTGAAATTCGGAATCTGAACAAAAAATTAAGAGCCCTCCTGGGCCAGGTGGAACAGCAAACCCGCGACCTGGTAACCATCAACCAGGAGTTGGAATCCGAAATCCAACTTAGGGTGCGGGTGGAAGAGCAATTATCTTTCGATGCCCTGCACGATGCGCTGACCAATTTGCCTAATCGGGCGTTGTTCTTTCAGCGTCTTGAAAATGCACTGGATAACATTAAAAATCACCCGGATTCGAAGTATTCCGTTCTATTCATGGACATCGACCAGTTCAAGGTGATCAATGACAGTCTCGGTCACGGCATGGGCGACCAGCTGCTGATCGTCATTGCCCAACGGTTAACCAAGTGCCTGCGTGAAACAGATACTGTAGCACGAATCGGCGGAGATGAATTCGTTTTCCTTCTGGAAAATACCAGTGATGAACATATCATCGATTTCATCGTCAATCGGATAAATGAAGAAGTTCAAAAAGTTATCATGCTCGAGGAACACCCAATTTATGTGACCACCAGTATCGGCGTGGTTCTTGATATCAAAAAATACTCCTCACCCGGAAATATCCTGCGTGACGCAGACCTGGCCATGTACCGTGCCAAAGCACTTGGAAAAGACCGCTTCGAGATCTTCCAGGACGGGATGCACATCCAGGCCATTTCAAGATTGGAAATCGAAGAAGATCTGCGCAGCGCCATAGAACATCAAGAACTCGAACTCTACTATCAACCCATCCAGAGGATCTCATCTGAAGAATTCATCGGCTTTGAAGCCCTGATCCGGTGGAACCATCCTAAATACGGCATCCTGCTTCCTGGTGATTTTCTGGGTATTGCGGAAGAAACCGGGCTATACCAACACATCGGATGGTGGGTATTTTCAAAGGCGTGTTCTCAGATCACCGCCTGGCAGGAAAAATACCCCGGCTGCCGGGAATGTTTTATCAGCATCAATGTCTCCGGCCACCAAATTTCCAATTCGGATTTCATCCCTCAGATCAAGAAAGTATTGAAACAAACCGGGGTAACCCCTTCCTCCGTTCATCTTGAGATCACCGAAAATACCCTGATCGAAGGCAATGATTCAACGATTAAAAAATTCGAGCAACTACACGAAATGGGTATCCACCTGTCAATTGATGATTTCGGAACAGGATACTCCTCGCTAGCTTATCTCCAACACTTCCCGGTTCAAACGCTCAAGATCGATCAATCATTCATCCGTGGGATCGGGTTGAAGAAAAGCTCTCTGAATGTACTAAAAAGCATGGTTTCCCTGGGCCATGACCTGGGACTGGAGATCATTGCCGAGGGCATTGAGACCCCTACCCAACTGGAAGAGTTGAAGAAGATCTCCTGCGACTGCGGACAGGGATTTCTGCTTTCACTACCATTAAGCTGCGACTCGGCAGAAACCTTTATGCGAGAAAATCAATTCAAGCCTAAGCATCAATAACATTGACCAGAACCTGGGACCTGGAAGGTGGCAACAAATTTCTACTCCTGCTTCTTCGTGGTGACCAGTTATTACTAATTCAGTTTACGGTTTAGATGAACGGGTTATAAAATCGACCGTGATTGATAAAGGTTGATACCAGCACCGTGATGGCAAAAATGATCACCGATACCGCGATGGCGGTGAAATCCGCGCGGTACAGCTTTGCCTTGGTGTACCAGGTGCGGTACTTTCCCTTACCAAATCCCCGCAAGTCCATGGCGTTGGTAATAATCTCGATGCGGTCAAGTGTCGTAAAGATGAGCGGAATCACGATCATCAGCGAATTCTTGAACCGTTCGCTGATCTTTGCCTTGCCCGACATTTCAAGCCCCCGTGCCTGTTGTGCCTGGCTGATATCGTGATATACGCGTTGGATATCAGGGAAGTAGCGCAGCGTGAGTGAAAACGCATACGCCGCCTTGTAATGTACGCCTACCCTATTTAATGAAGAAGCGAACTCGGTAGGGTTGGTGGTGAGAAGGAAGATGATACCCAGGGGGATCACCGAGGAATATTTGAAGAACTTGGTGGTCTGGTAGAACAACTGCTCCTGGGTGAGCGTGTACGGTCCAAATAATTTTGCGATCGCATGCCGCGTACCGTAAATTTCCACGCCCTGTTCCGGCATGAACAGAAAGGTGATCAGAGCATTGATCACCAGGAATATCAGCACATAAAGCACCATCAATTTGATTTGTTTCCACTGGATTTTCGAAATCTTCAGCAGAACAACCGAAAAGATGAGCACACCAAGGATGACGCGAATGTCATAAGAAAACATGATGGCAAACGTCAGCAGCAGGAAACAGATCAGCTTGGTAAAGCCCGAAAGCCGGTGAATGAAGGTGTCTTCATAATTGTATGAAAAGAGCTTTGCCTTCATTTCCCCACCTCCCGTTCGTAATCGATGAAGTTCTGCACGAACTGCGTCCCGTCGGGTATACCGGCAAGCTGGGCCAGGTGGAAAAGCGAGGTTTCCTTGAGGTTTGCCTCCTGGATGATATGCTGGTCGGTGAGCACCACCGAGGCCGGTGCATCGGCAATCATTTCTCCGCCTGAGAGGACAATCGCGCGCGGGGTATATTCCAGCATCAGGTGCATATCGTGGGTGATGAGGATAACGGTAATGCCGGTATTGTTGATCTCTCGCAGGAACTCCATGATCTCGGTGTAATGGCGGTAATCCTGCCCGGCAGTGGGCTCGTCGAGGATCAGGATCTGCGGGTTCAGCACCAGGATCGAAGCAATGGTCACCCGCTTTTTCTGCCCGTAACTCAAGGCTGAAATCGGCCATTCAATGAACGGCGCCAACCCGCATATCTGCAGAACCTTTTCAACTCGAGGTTTGATCTCTTCATCAGCAACACCGCGCAGCCTGAGCCCAAGAGCCACCTCGTCAAAAATGAGATTCTTCGAGATCATCTGGTTGGGATTTTGCATCACCACCCCGATGAATTCGGCCCGTTCTTTGATCGACCTGGATGCAATGTTCTGACCCTTGTAGAGGACAACACCGCTGTCTTCCTTCTCAAAGCCGCATATGATCTTGGAAAGTGTGGTTTTGCCCGCGCCGTTCTTGCCCACAACGGAGATCATTTCGCCTTCACAGACATCGAAATCGATGTTGTGAAGGATGGGACGTACGCCGTCGTATGAAAAATTGAGGTGATCAATCTTCAAAATCGAGGGTTTGGGGTTGCCGCGGTCAGGTGATACCACTGAGCGGTTCCAGCGCTGCAAGGCCTCGTTGGCAATGCCCGTATCCAGGCTCCAGATATGGCCCGGATTCATGTCAGGTTTGACCGTGATGCCGGCGTATTTTAATGCAGTAACGTAGAGCGGTTCGCGGATGCCGTTCTTAACCAGCACGTCGGAACACACGAGATCATGCGCGTTCATGTCGGCAATGATCCTGCCATCGTTGATCACGATCACCCGGTCGACCTCGCGGTGAAGCACGTCTTCCAGGCGGTGTTCGATGATCAGCACCGTCTTATGCATGCCCTTGTGAATATCGTCAATTATCTCGATGGCTGTCTTGCCGGTGGCGGGATCAAGGTTGGCAAGCGGTTCATCAAAAAGCAGGATATCCACATCATCAATCAGCACCCCTGCCAGCGAGGTACGCTGCTTCTGGCCGCCTGACAATTCATAGGGTGAGGCAGATTGAAGATGGCTCATGCCTACCATTTCGGCTACGCGCACCACCCGCTCGTGCATTTCGGCATGCTGTACGCAGTCGTTTTCCATCGCAAACGCGATATCCTCACCCACCGTCAGTCCCACAAATTGCCCATCCGAATCCTGCAGCACGGTGCCGATGATCTTCGAAAGCTGGAAGATATCCAGGTCTTTGGTTTCTTTACCCTTGATCTTGAGGCTGCCCTGCGTGTTACCCTTGTAGTAGAAAGGGATCAGACCATTGAGGCAGTGTCCCAGCGTGCTTTTGCCGCTGCCGCTCGGTCCGACGATAAGGATCTTCTCCCCCGGGTAGATCTTCAGGTTGATATCCACCAGTGTAGGTTCAGCCTGGGAATAATACTGAAAAGTAAAGTGGTCAAATTCGATGATCGGTGTGGTTTGGGTCATTGGTTCAATCGCAGGCACCTGGTTTTTTGAACACGCAGGATGCGCTTCTCCAGACAAATTTGATTTGGCAATAATATTTCGGCTATTGGCTGTCTTCCTCAAGTATAACTGCACTTGCACAACCGGGGATTATTTTTTTGGTTGTTACTTCAAAGAAATGGAAAGGATGGCAGTATCAGGTTTCACTGCCATCCCTGTCATTTCAAAGATGACTGCCTGCAAGAGATATTACGACTTCTTGCTCAGGCTGCCCTTCTTGGTGCGGGTGGCGGCATAGGCAACGCACAGCAAGGTGCCGATCACGCCAGCGCTGATGGAATTCATCAGGGCTGCAATGGCGCCCTGGGTGAAGACCAGGTTGACGGGTTCCGCATAGATCAGGATATCGAGAACGGGAGCAACCACCAGCCAGGCAATGACGTTGCCGATGATCTGGATGATATTAAAGGTCAGGATGTCTTTCCACTTGAATTCACCCTCTTCGATATTGCTACGTTTGAAGGCAAGGCCGAAGATGAAGCTGGCGACGCCGCTGGCGATAACCCAGCTCCACCAGGGTGAGCCGTACTGCACGGCATCACTGATGGCGTGGCCGATGAAAGCCATCAAGCCGGCTGCGATCGGTCCAAAGAGGACGCCGAAGAACGAGCTCAAGCCGTAGGCGGTTTGAAAACTGGTTTCAGGCACCGGGGATGGAACTTTGACATACATGAACAAGAGAGCAAAAAGTGCTGCGCCAAGTCCGGTTGCGACGATGGTTCTGGTTGTTACCTTGAAAATTCCTTTCTTCATTTCCGATCCTCCTTAATTTAATTATGATCCTCGATTATTTCCTAAAAACACAATACAGAACAAACAACGAAATGTCAATAGCAGGCTTTATGCACCTGTTATTTGAAAACCACTTCCACCGGGTCTCCCACTTTACAACCGGTCACTCTTGCACCGCTGCCATTGACCACGGCAACTTCGAGGTAACCTTCGCTATCCAGCAGCGCGATCAGTTCACCCGGCTGGCGGTGACCATAGGAGGGTGACACACCGTCAATTTCCCTGCCCTGGATGCGGATGAGCACGTTCTTTCCGGCAACCTCGGACGCCGGCAGATCAGTGGTGAGATTGCCAAAGGCGTCCACCACGGTGATGTGTGCAACGTAGCCGCTGGAGGTTCTTTCAGGCCGCGAGAGAGGCAGCAGCACCGGATCATTGAATGGCGTACCCAGCGATTCAAGGGGCACTCCCGCCGCAAGGTGGGCGCCGGCCGGGGCAAAAATATCGCGTCCGTGGAAGGTGCGGCTGACTGCCGGAAGCCAGTACTGTGGATTATCGAGATGGACAAAAGACAGGGGCTGCCCGGCGTTCCTTGCGTCCTCGATCAGCGGGGTGAAAAGCCCGTTGTCAGGCCCCACGAAGTACTGCTCACCGATGCGCGCGGCCATTGCCCGGCGCTGCGTCCCCACGCCAGGATCGACTACCGCGATATTCACTGTTCCGGCGGGGAAGTAAGGTGCCGCCCGCCATAAAGCGATTGCGCCCTCCATGATATTCTGGGGGGTGATCTCGTGGCTGATGTCAGCGATCTGAACGCCGGGGGCGATCTTCCAGATCACGCCCTTCATCGTTCCCACAAAACCGTCTTTCGTACCAAAGTCAGTTAATAATGTGATGACCGGCATGTAATACCTCAAGTGAAGTTTTCGATAAAAAAGTACTATAGCACGAGGGTTTGGGCAAGTCAATCAAAGAACAATTTTTGTTTCAGTCACAAATTTCCATAGAAAGGGTTGCAAAAAGAGAGAGTTCCAGTCACTATTGAAGTTGGCAACCACAACAGAGAAAGGGACTCTCAATGACAGACAACGCTGTCCAAATCAGTAT
>Ga0116191_1000395_pt1 | contig 40176 bp, 17 predicted proteins | sample AD_UKC111_MetaG_FD_89897 | JGI IMG/M metagenome (GOLD analysis project Ga0116191, IMG submission 89897) | Active sludge microbial communities of municipal wastewater-treating anaerobic digesters from Hong Kong - AD_UKC111_MetaG | ecosystem: Engineered > Bioreactor > Anaerobic > Digestate... | reverse complement strand
GAATATGCGAAGCAAAAACAGGCTGAAACGGGGATCAAGTTGCTTTGGGGAACAGCCAACGTATTTTCGCACAAACGATATATGAACGGAGCTGCTACCAATCCTGATTTTAATGCTGTAGCACGGGCAGCCGTTCAGATCAAAAATGCGCTGGATGCCACGATTGCTCTTGGAGGCGAAAATTATGTATTCTGGGGTGGACGTGAAGGTTACATGAGCTTGCTCAATACGCAAATGAAGCGTGAAAAGGAACATTTGGCCATGATGTTGACTATGGCACGCGATTATGCACGCTCAAAAGGTTTTAAAGGAACTTTTCTGATCGAACCCAAACCTATGGAACCAACCAAACACCAATATGATGTGGATGCTGAAACGGTTATTGGTTTCCTGCGTGCTCATGGCCTGGATAAAGATTTTAAACTGAATATCGAAGTGAACCATGCAACCCTTGCCGGTCATACTTTTGAACATGAATTGCAATGTGCTGCTGATGCTGGTTTACTGGGTTCAATTGATGCCAATCGTGGAGATTATCAAAACGGTTGGGATACCGATCAGTTTCCAATTGATATTTATGAATTGACACAAGCCATGCTGGTTATTTTGCAAAACGGCGGACTTCAGGGTGGAGGAACGAATTTCGATGCCAAAACCCGTCGTAATTCTACCGATTTGGAAGATATTTTTATTGCTCATATTGCCGGGATGGATGCTTTTGCACGTGCATTGGAATCGGCTGCTGCCATTCTGGAAAAATCGCCCTACAAAAAAATGCTGACTGATCGTTATGCTTCTTTTGATAGTGGAAAAGGCAAAGAATTTGAAACGGGCAAACTGACGTTGGAAGATCTGCGTGCTTATGCAATTGCTCAAGGCGAACCTGCTCTTATCAGTGGCAAGCAAGAATTGTACGAAGCTATCGTTAATATGTACATTTAAAAATTCATCAGCCATTCAAGTTACTTTTTAAAAGTGCTTAAATGGCGAAATTTATAAGTATGAATAAGAAACAAGAAAACAAGGTTTTTGTTTTTGGAATAACGTTGGTAGCCACGTTGGGAGGTTTGCTCTTCGGATATGATACGGCTGTGATTTCAGGAGCTGAAAAAGCTTTGCAATCATACTTTCACACCAGCAATTTAATTCATGGCATTACCACTTCAAGTGCACTCATAGGTTGTATTATTGGAGGAGCGGTCTCCGGAGTTTTTGCATCAAAACTTGGACGAAGAAAGTCTTTGCAAGTAGCTTCAGTTTTGTTTTTCTTATCAGCATTGGGCTCAGGTTATCCGGAATTTTTGTTTTTCAAGCAAGGTAGTGCTTCACTTGGTGTGTTAATTGCTTTTAATATTTATCGCATCATTGGTGGAATAGGCGTAGGGTTGGCTTCAGCCATTTCTCCCATGTATATTGCCGAAATTGCTCCTGCCGATATTCGGGGCAAACTCGTTTCATGGAATCAGTTTGCCATTATTTTTGGAATGCTGGTGGTTTATTTTGTGAATTATTCCATTGCTGTTGGTCAATCCATTGAATGGATCAATGTCATAGGCTGGCGAAGGATGTTCGCTTCTGAAGCCATTCCTGCAGCGCTTTTTGGAATTTTGCTATTTTTTGTTCCTGAAACTCCGCGTTATTTAGTACTTACCAATAAAAATGAAAAAGCTTTTTTGGTATTGAAAAGAATTTTCGCCACTGATGAAGCAAAGAACATTCTTGAAGATATCAAGGCAACGGTACACGAAACTACTGGAAAAGTTCTTTCATACGGTTGGAAAATTTTGATAGTCGGCATTCTTCTATCTGTTTTTCAGCAATTTGTAGGTATAAATGTGGTATTGTATTATGCCCCACGAATTTTTCAAAGTATGGGCGCTGCCCGCGATGCTTCTATGATGCAGACAGTTGTAATGGGCTTTGTAAATATTGTATTTACGTTGTTAGCCATTCTGACAGTAGATAAATTTGGCAGAAAACCTTTGTTGATTATTGGTTCCATTGGTATGGCTGTTGCCATGTTTGCCATTAGCGGACTGGCTTATGCAGAAATTATCGGCGTCAGTACATTGGTTTTCATTATTATTTATACGGCATCCTTTATGATGTCGTGGGGACCAATTTGCTGGGTACTGATTTCGGAAATTTTCCCCAATACCATTCGTAGCAAAGCGGTTGCTATTGCCGTTGCAGCTCAATGGATTGCCAATTTCCTGGTTTCTTCCACTTTCCCGTCTTTGATCAATTTTGATCCGGCATTTACTTATGCTTTGTATGGATGTATGGCAGTTTTATCGGCAATATTTGTTTGGCGAATGGTGCCCGAAACCAAAGGAAAAACGCTGGAAGAAATGAGCAAACTCTGGAAAAAATAGTGAATTTAGTTGGTTTTTTGTGATTGATTCCACTCCGGAAATAAAAGAATTTCTCCGGAGTGGATTTTCTTTTAAAAGAAAAACCGATTAAAGAATTTGCAATACACAGAGACATAAATCAAAAAAGAAACAGATTTTTTTCATTCGTTTTTCAGGCGATTTTTATATTGTACTGGCGTTAATCCGTATTTATTTTTAAAACATTTGGTAAAATACTTTGTATCCGAAATTCCAACCAAATAAGCAATTTCCTTGACCATATATTTTCCTGAAAGCAGTAAATCGGCTGCATGTTTCATCTTAATATCTCGAATGAATTCAATAGGAGCAAGGCCAGTAAGCGTTTTAATCTTTTTAAAGAATACTGTGCGGCTCATTCCGATTTGTAGAACCAAGTCGTCCACAGAAAAATCAAAATTTTCCATATTTTCTTCAATTAGCTGCAATGTTTTTTTCATTAATTCTTCATCCTGTGAATTAATATTAAGAGGAACAGATAAAGGCTGTTGTTGAGGAGAAATCAAATTTGTCCTGTAAATTTCTTGCAATTGTTTCCTTTGTTGAATTAGATTAGCGATTCTGGCTTTGAAATATGCGACACTAAAAGGTTTGGTAATATAGTCGTCTGCTCCGTATGTCAAACCTTCAAGTTTGCTTTCAATTGTTGTTTTTGCTGTAAGTAAAACAATGGGAATGTGACAAGTATTGATATTCATTTTCAGATGCTGAAGTAATTCAATTCCATTCATTTGAGGCATCATTATATCAGTTACAATAAAGTCAGGGCAGTATTTGATAGCTTTTTTAAGTCCTTCCATTCCATTCTCGGCTTCGAGAGTCAAATATTCCTTTTCCAGAATAGAATGAATAAACAACCGTAATTCTGCATCATCTTCAACGATTAATACTGATGATTTTTTGTCATTTTTCAAGTCTTCCTTCAAAACTTCATTTTCTCTTACAGAGTTATTTTCCTTTCTTTCAATTGGTGAAAATTCATTACTTGATGAAGCAATTATCTCGACCATTTTGTCGAAATGTGCTGTCCCATGCAACAAGTTGATGGTAAAACAGCTACCTTTCCCTTCTTCACTTTCAATAGTGATTTTTCCGCCGTGCTTGTCAATAAGTTCTTTTACTATCGAGAGTCCTATACCGGTGCTTGGTTTGCTTTTATCTTCATTGAAGGAAACAAAGCGATTGAAAAGTTTCTTTTGTTTTTCTTTGGAAATTCCGACCCCTTCGTCTTTAATTTCAATTGTCAGAAATTTTTCGTTATTTTCGAGTGAAACCTGAATTTTCTTTCCTGATGGAGTATATTTGAAAGCATTGGAAAGCAAATTTAATATTATTTTTTCCAAACAGTCGGGATCAATCCAAATTTTTGCATCTGAAGCATGATTGATAAATTCAAATTGAATATGTTGGTTCTCAATTGTTTCTCTAAAATTCTCACAAATTTCCTGAACAAAAGGTGCAATTTCTATCTCGTTAACTTTTAGATGAGTAAATTCCATTTTTCTGAAATCGAGTATTTGATTGACCAGTCGAAGCAACCGGTTTGCATTTTGAGAAATAACTTGTAAATGTTTCTTTGTTTCAGGTGGAGTATTGTTATCCTCCATAAGAAATTCTACAGGACCAGTGATCATTGTAAGAGGAGTACGAATCTCGTGCGAAATATCGGTGAAAAAACGAAGTTTTGTTTCAGACATTTTTTTCTCCATTTCCACATTGGCTCTTAGTTGCAGAATGGTAAACAAAATTTTTGCGACGAGATATGCTAAGCTCAAAAATAAGATTACATACAGCAAATAGGCCAAAGGTGTTTGCCAAAAAGGAGGAAGAATTTCTATCGGTAAGGTGCGTTCGTTATTGACCCAAATTCCTTCACTGTTGGTTGATTTTACCTTAAAAACATATTTCCCTTTTGGTAGATTGGTGTAGGTAGCTATACGTTGTTTTTGAACATAATTCCATTCATTGTCAAAGCCTTCCAGTTTGAACGCATACAGGATATTTTCCGGCTCAACAAAGTCCAATGCTGCGTATTCTATGGAAATAGAATTTTGTTTATGTTTTAATTTGAGGTTAGTTGTTTTGTCAATGTCATATTTTAAAGGTGTTCTTTTATCATTTAGATATACTTTTTTGTTGAAAATGGAGAAATTGGTAAATGCAATGTTTGGTTTAAATGTGTTGTTGACAATATTTTGAGGAGAAAAAATAATTATTCCATTAGAGCAGCCAAAAATTATTTCATTAGAATGTAATTGGTAGCATGCTGCTTCTGAAAAGTTGCTTTGAACCATTATCCTGTTTATTTCTGAAAAAGTTTCAAAAGTTTCATAATGTAAGTTAAATTTAAAAAGATTGTTTTCTGTAGAAGCCCAAAAATTTCCGTTTTTATCTTCCACCATAGATAAAACGATGTCAGAAGGTAATCCATCAGAAATTGTATAAACCTTAAATTTTGTAGGGAATCCTTTTTTGTCGTATTCTATAGCCTTATCAATGCCTCCTCCAAAAGTTGCTATGTACATTTCCCCTTTTCGAGTAATATAGACGCCATGAATATCGTTGTTACTAATTGAACCTTCTGTTGCCGGTTTAACGGTGTACAACTTGAAAACGATATCTTCAGGGACAGTAAAATTTGAAGAAAACATAAGTAGTCCACCTGTAGTGCCCACACAGATATTTCCAAAGTTGTTTTCGTTGATATATCTTACACGTGAGGCAATATTCATGGGATAATTTTTTAAATTGTTTCGGTGATTGATAAATTGAATTTTTCCGTTTGATGAGTTTTGGACTAGATTTATTCCTCCTCCATAGGTGCCTATCCAAATCCGTCCATGAGAATCCTGAAAAATATTATAAATGCTATTGTCACTCAGGCTGTATAGGTCAGTATTGTTTTTTTTGAACTTGGTTACTTTGAATTTTTTTTGATTTGTATTTCTTGTTAAAAGATAAATTCCATCTCCTTTTGTGCCCAACCAAATATTTTTATCGCGGTCTTCACAAATACAGTAAATAGCAGCAGGGAAAAAGGCATTATTCATAATTTCTCCTGAAGGAGAAAGTCTCCCCAATAGGTTTTTCTTTTTGTTGAATAGGTTTACTCTTCCATCTTTGGTAGAAATCCAAAGTTTTTCTTCCGAGTCTTCATAAATAGCTCTTACTTCATTTGCAAAAAGATTTTGACTGTCATTTTCGTTGACAGAAAAAGTTTTAAATTGGTTTAGTGGGAAAACGATTTTTATCAATCCATGAGAACGTGAAGAAATCCAAAGATTCCCTTGTCTGTCTGAGAAAGCACAATGTAAAATATTGGAAAATCGCCGATCAGTTAAGGTTTTATTGTTATAAAACGGCTCCAGCTGACCAGTAAGGGGATTAAACAGGGAGAATCCTCCTCCTTTTGGTTGAATCCAAAGTCTGCCATTAATATCTTTGATCACATAAGTTTTTGGAGGGAACATGCTTGTTGAAGCATCCATCGAAGTTGATTTATAATATTTCAAAGAAAAAGTTTGGGTGTCGAAGCAATATATTCCCAATTCATCGGTCTCAAACCAGAGGTATTTTTGATCGATCAGATATGTTTCTTGAATATTATTTGAGTTTAATGATTTTAAATTGGACGTATTAAAAATTTTATATTGATTAGTATCTATATTATATAACATAAATCCTTGACTTTCAGAAATAAAAATTAATCGATTGGAATCAATGTTTATTATTTTTTTAATATTGTCTTTAAAGTAAAGTTGTAAAAGTTGAAATTTTCCATTCGATTTATCATATTTCCATATTCTACCCTTTTGTGAACTGAATAAAATATAGTTATTTATTTCAAGAGCAGAATAAAAAGACTGTTTTTCTTCAGAATCAGTGTCATTTTCATAAAAATAAGAAACGGTTTGGGAGGATGAAAAAGGAAGGAATGTCAATCCATTATCAGTAAGCAACCACGCATTCTTTTTGCTATCTTCTATAACAGTATATACAGTTTTTCCTTTTAAATTTCCCTTTTCGATGTTAAATATTTCAGTATTAAATAAGGAATCTTTGACTAAAATGCAGCCATTTTTTTTTGACAGAAACCAAACTTTTCCCGAAGGTTTAATTTCAATTTGAGTGGTTTGAAATGTGTTATCTTTTATTTCATTTATCAGTTGAATTCCCCAAAACTTTTGAGAACGCGTTTCAAAGCAATGAAATTCTCCATCATAAGTGTTAAACCAAATTCTTCCATATTTGTCCGTAAATAGTTTTTCTATTCTGTTGCTTTTAAGGTAATAGTTATCTGTGGCTTTAACCTTATAGTTGTTAAAATGATAACCATCAAACTTACTCAGCCCATCCCAAGTAGCAAACCACATAAAACCTTCTTTGTCTTGAACAATATCCATAATAGTGTATTGTGGTAGTCCATTTTCGGTAGAGTAGTAAGAGAAATAGCAAACAGGAACTTCTGCCATTGAGGAAAGTTTTGAAAAGAAAATAACAATTATTGCAAAAGAAAAATATTTTACATTGCTATTCATGATTTTTAAAAAGCAGGAAGGCATGTTATCAATTGATTTATAAGTTTTTTTATTTTCAGGTAAATGATTTAATTACAAATTTAGCAAATATTTCGGGTTAAAATATTGGATATTTGATGTCAAGTCAATTTAACATACCTGATTAGTCAGTTTGTCCCCCTTCAGTTTTTTCCAAATGTACTAACATTGCATGTCAAATTAAAAATAGTACCATGAGAAAAAAATTTTATTCTTTTATTATTTTGTGTTATCTAATTTCTCCAATTTTAAGTGTTTCACAAACTGTCCCTGCTTTTCCTGGTGCTGAAGGACATGGAAGATTTACAACGGGAGGGAGAGGAGGAACAGTTTATTATGTTACCAATCTTTCCGATGATAATGTCGGAAACAGTGCTACTCGAGAGGGTTCTTTGCGTTGGTGCTTGAATCAAAATGGAACTAAAACCATTTTATTCAAAGTTAGCGGAACTATTTTTTTAAATTCATCTTTAAAAATAACGAAAGGCAATTTGACCATTGCAGGACAATCAGCTCCGGGCAATGGAATTTGTATTGCCGGTTATCCCTTTTCAATAGCGGCAAATAATGTTATTATCAGATATTTGCGTTTTAGAATGGGCGATTTGTTCAATATAAGTGCTGATGGAGCTGATGCTTTTGGAGCAAGAGGTTGTACAAATCTTATTATTGATCATTGTTCAATGTGCTGGAGTACGGATGAGTGTGTTTCTATTTATGAAAATGAAAATACTACACTTCAATGGTGCATTATTTCTGAAAGCTTAAGACTATCCAAACATACCAAAGGACCTCATGGCTATGGAGGTATTTGGGGAGGATACAAAGCAAGTTTTCATCATAATCTTTTAGCTCATCATGATAGTCGGACTCCTCGCTTTGGGCCTGGAGTATCAACACAGTTAAACGAATATGTGGATATGCGAAATTGCGTTATTTACAATTGGGAGGGTAATGGTTGTTACGGCGCTGAAGCAATGAAAGTAAATATTGTAAATAATTACTATAAGCCCGGTCCGGCCACACCTTCGGGAAGTAAAAGAGGTCGTATCATTGCTATTGACAAGAAAACGGGACTTTTAACTACAGATGATTTTTCCCCAATTAATAATGTTTGGGGGAATTTTTTTATTGATGGAAATTATATTGACAGTTCAACCAGTACCTCTTCTTCCGATAAAAATGTTTGCAACAACGCTACTAATAACAATTGGGATTATGGTGTATATAATCAAATTTCTTCTTCCTATGGAATTACTGAGGACGAAAAATTAGCCTTAAAAATGGCTGAGACTTTTGATGCAGGAATTGTTACTACTCATTCGGCTCAGATAGCTTACGAAAAAGTTCTGGCTTATGCAGGTGCCAGTTTGCATCGCGATACTTATGACGAAAGAATTGTTAATGAAACTGCAACAGGAACGGCTCAATTTAAGGGATTGTCACCCTACAACGGTTTAGGTAGTGTTACCTATCCGGCAGGTACACAAATTGGTTCAACCGTGTTAACACAAACCACTACCATAGATTGGAAAAGTACAGCTTACCCAAAATTGGGAATCATTGATAGTCAGAATGACTTAAAACCTGAAAATGCTTCTGATGATTGGAGTCCTTGGCCTGCTTTGAATTCCACTACTTCTTCGGCAGACAATAATATTGATGGAATACCCGATGGCTGGTTAGAAGAAAAATATCCAGGAAAAAATGCTTCCGATACAAATGAAGAAGGTTATACCTATCTAGAAGTTTATCTGAATGGAATTGTAAAAGAAATTACTGATAATCAGCTCGAAGTTGGAGATTTTTCAAATATTGTTTCATCTCAAGGATTTTCACCTACAAAAGTTTTTTCAAATTCTCAGAACGATATTTTGTTTATCAAGTCAGAAAAGCGAATGAAATCCATTCACCTTTTCACTCCTACAGGAATTTCGGTTTTATCGACTTTGATAGATGATTTTATTAAACAGGTGAATATTGGCTATTTACCTGCAGGTATATATATTATGAAAGTTTTTTTTCAAGAGGATATCTTTCCTTTCACAACCAAAATTAAAATTTCAGTAAATCAGTGAATTCATAATCTATTAATTAACTTTATTTTTATCAACATTATGGGAAAAAACAAATTTAAAAAATGGTTTTCAATAGTTGCCTTTATTGTTTTTTTATTTCAGGGCAATCTATTAATGGCACAGCAAAGAACAGTTTCAGGTACAGTAAAAGATGCTAACGGTGAACCTGTTATTGGAGCCACAGTTTTAGTTAAAGGGACAAATATCGGAACCATTACTGATGTAAATGGTAAATTTCAGATAAAAGTTCCAACAAGTGCAAACAACACATTGACTGTAAGTTATGTAGGAATGAAAAACAAGGAAGTTCCCATTAGTAGTAATGTCAGTGTGGTAAATATCGTGATGGAAGAAGCAAGTCAGCAACTCGAGGATGTTGTGGTAATAGGTTACGGTACTGCTCGAAAAGTAGATTTAACTGGTGCTGTAGCCTCCATTAGCGCAAAAGCGCTGAAAGACTTACCTGTAGCTTCCACGGCTCAGGCTTTGACTGGAAGATTACCTGGCGTAAATGTAACCACAACTGAAGGTTCGCCAGATGCAGAAATTTTAATCCGTGTTAGAGGTGGAGGTTCCATTACTCAGGACAATTCTCCATTGTATGTAGTGGACGGATTTGTAGTAAAAAGTATTTCGGACATTGCACCGAGTGATATTGCTTCCATAGATGTGTTGAAAGATGCTGCATCAACAGCAATTTATGGAGCTCAAGGAGCTAATGGTGTTATTCTAATCACTACAAAAAGCGGAAAAGAAGGGAAAGTTACCTTAAATTTTAATTCCTACGTTGGAATCAAAAAAACTGCCAATTATATTGATGTGTTGAATCCGTACGAATATGTTTATTATCAGTATGAACTTGATCAGGGAACTTCTTTTCAAAATTATTATGGACGGTTTCAGGATTTGGATATTTACAAGTCTGATCCTGGAATTAATTGGCAAAATGAGGTTTTTGGAAGAACAGGTGTTCAGCAAAATTACAATTTGAGTTTGATGGGTGGAACTAAAGATACCAAATATAATTTAAGTTTGAATCAGACTGACGAGAAATATACCATGATTAATTCAGGTTATAAACGAACAAATGCAAATTTTAAAATCAATACCCGATTGAATGAAAATCTTGAATTTGTTTTCAATACCCGACTTTCATATACGACTATTGATGGAACAAGTGTTTCTTCTGGCTCTGGTGCTAATACAAAATTGAGAAACGTAGTGAAGTATGCACCAACAAAAGGTTTGAGAGGTTTTAGTCAAACAGTGGAAGATGAAGATTTGACTAATACTCCTGAAGCAGCCAGCCTGCTTCTTGATCCTATTCAATCTATTCAGAACGAATACAAAGAACAATATAAATTTAATAATTTGTACAATGGAATGATTAACTGGGATATTATAAAAGGATTGCGTTTTAGTTCAAATGTCAATTACAATTTTATGAATAATCGAGTAGATCAGGTATGGACAGAGGGTACTGGCACATCACGAGATAACGGTGGGCAGCCTGTAGGGGAAAAAGATTATGAAGTAGGTTATTCATGGGGAATTTCAAATACTTTGACTTATAATTTTACACTGAACCATAAATTCAAGATGAATTTACTGGCCGGGCAGGAGATATTAGAGTCAAAATCCGAATCATCATCCATGCTGGCAAAATTTTTTCCTTTGGGCAAAACTGCGAGTGAGGTTTTGGCTGCCATGAGCAATGGAACACCTCAGCCCATTTACACTTCCATTGGTGAACCCAATCGCATAAGCTCTTTTTTCGGGAGAGCAAATTTATCATTTGCCGATAAATATTTATTAACCCTGACAGCACGTGAAGATGGAGCAAGTGTGTTTTCACCAAAGAACAAATGGGGTTTTTTCCCTGGTGCTGCTTTAGCTTGGCGTATTTCTGAAGAACCTTTTTTGCTTTCGCAAAAGGATTGGCTTTCAAATTTGAAAATTCGTCTAAGTTATGGTGAAGTGGGAAATTCAAGAGTAGGAACTTATTGGAGACAGGATTATTCTTATGTTAATTTGACAAGCACCAAAACTTATTATCCCAATGAAAGTATTGTAAACGCTTTGGTCCCAAGCACCACGCTTAGAAATCCCGACTTGACTTGGGAAACAACCATTACTCAAAATCTCGGCTTAGATTTTGGCGTTTTCAACAATCGCTTGACAGGTACAATTGAGCTTTACAAAAATAAAACAAAAGATTTAATCGTTGCTGTTCCATTACCATCCGCTTCCGGCTATTCACAACAATATCAAAATGTAGGTCAAACTTCCAACAAGGGGGTCGAATTGTCGTTTGATGCTTACATTGTGCAGACAAAGGATTTTTCATTATCTGCCAATTTTAATATCTCATTCAATAAAAATAATATCGATAGATTTTCCAATGGCGAAAACAACTTCAAATTGTATGGTTCTGGTTGGAATGGAAGTGCCGAACCAACTTATGATTATCTTGTTCAAGAAGGCAAACCCGTCGGTATGATGTATGGTTATGTTACTGATGGATATTACACTTTTGATGATTTTACATGGAATGAAGTAACCAAGAGTTGGGACATTAAGGATGGGGTTCCCAGTGATGCTGCTCTTATTAGTGCCGGAAAATATTTTGGTCCGGGTGCTTTGAAATTGAAAGATATTTCTGGCCCTGATGGCGTACCTGATGGAAAAATTACCGAAGATGATCGCACTATTATTGGTGATGCCAATCCAATACATGTTGGTGGTTTTGGTATCAATAGTACTTATAAAGGATTCGATTTTTCAGTGTTTTTCAACTGGTCGTATGGAAATGATATTTATAATGCTAACAAACTTGATTTTTCTTCCTATCTGCTAACTCGAAAATATCAGAATTTGAGTTCAGTAATGAGTTTGGCAAACCGCTTTACAACTATTGATCCAGAGACGGGTTATAATATTTATTATGGTAATTATGCGAATCCTACGCGGTTACAAGAATTAAATCAGAATGCAACAATTTGGCATCCGATTATGACCACAACAGTTTTTCATTCTTGGGCGGTAGAAGATGGTTCTTTCTTAAGATTGAATAATCTGACTCTTGGTTATTCTTTGCCACAAAAAATTGTCAAAAGTCTGCGTATGGAGAATTTAAGAATATATGCTACAGGCTATAATCTTTACTGTTGGACAAATTATTCGGGTCCAGATCCCGAAGTAAGTACACGTCGAAGTACTCCCCTGACACCAGGAGTCGATTTTTCAGCTTATCCAAAAGCTCGTTCATTTGTTGGTGGAATTAATGTAACTTTTTAAATATAAATACAATATGAAAAAGATTAGTTTTATATTCTTTAGTATTATCATAAGCACCTTTTTTATTTCTTGCGATGATTATTTGGATACTTATTCTCCATCGAAATATGATAATGTAATGGTTTATCGATCGGTTTCGAGTACCGAAGATGTTTTAATGGGAATTTATTCTTTGGTGGCTGATGCCAATATGTACGGTCAACGGATTTCTACCAACTGGTGTACAAATAACGACATAGAATTTGTTGGTGCTGATGAAACCAGTTATAATCAGGCAACTAATCGTGGCGTTTCAAATTATTTTGCAACACCAGGAAATTCCGTTCTTACATGGACTAACATGTATAAATTGATTGAAAGAGCAAATCTTTGTATAGAAGGAATAAAAACAAGTCCGTTATTGGATGACAATGATTCAAAAAGTCAAATGAAAATGTTATTGGGAGAAGCTTTGACTTTGAGAGCACTGACTTATTATGAACTTGTAAAACATTGGGGAGATGTCCCTTTTAAAGAAGAACCAACTGCCGCAGACTTATCCAATGTTTATTTACCCAGAACCAATCGTGATACTATTTATCTGCACATACTTGCCGACTTACAGGAAGCAGAAGGGTATGTTCCATGGGTTAACGAATCGGGTTACACATCCGAGCGGGTAACCAAAGGCTTTATTAAAGGATTGATGGCGCGTGTTTGTCTTTCTGCTGGTGGTTATTCATTAAGAGATAAAGAAGGATATCCAATGGAAAGGCCTGACAACTGGCGTTCGTTTTATGAATTAGCCAATCAAAAATGTAAGGAAATTATTGATAAAGGTACTCATCAGTTGAATCCATCTTACGTAAATATTTGGAAAAATATTAATGCATTAAAATTAGACCCTACTTATAATGAAAATCTTTTTGAAGTGGCTCTGGGTTTGGGGCAATCAGGTGAAATTGGGTACAGTATTGGTGTCCGATTCTATACTAATTCCAAATATGGTTATGGAAACAACGCAAATGTAGTAAACACAAATGCATATTATTTCTATTCTTTCGACAAGAAAGATCTTCGTCGTGATGTAACTGTTGCCAAAGCAGCTTACAGTAATTCGGCTGGCGATTTGAAAGAAGTCTTTCAGACCAATCCTATATCCTATAACATTGCAAAGTGGGATCAACGCTGGATGAGTAAAGAATGGCTTGCTCTTAATTTGGCCGCCAACGGAAAAATTGGCTATGGTATCAATTGGGTGGTCATGCGTTTTTCGGATGTATTACTCATGTATGCTGAAACGGAAAATGAATTGAATAACGGTCCAACTCCTGCAGCAAAGAACGCTTTGAAGGATGTTAGAAAAAGAGCTTTTTCTTCAGAAGATTATACGCAAAAAGTAGATAACTATGTGGACAATTTAACAACCAAGGAAGATTTTTTTAACGCTATTGTGAATGAACGGGCATGGGAATTTGGAGGAGAAGCTGTACGGAAATTCGATTTGGTCCGCTGGAATCTTCTTCAATCCAAAATTCAGGAACAACGACAGGCTTTCATTGCCATGTTGAATGGACAGCCGGTTACCATATTTGGCAACACGTATACCAATTTACCACTGAATCTTTATTATAAGTATTCTTCTGATGCAGAGAACATTGATTGGACAGATGTGAATTTTTATGATACCCGAGATGATCTCGATGCCTTGACCACAGATGAATTGACGGCTTTGGGTTATACAAAAGTTCCATGGCTGGCTGGAGCTTCCGATGCAAACAAAACCAGTTGGTCAAACAGAATTACACTTTTTAGTTCAGGATTGGAAAAATCAGTCAATGGCGTTTGCGATAATCGGTATCTGTATCCGATTCATTCTACTGCTATATCCGATTCACAAGGAAAACTTCAGAATTCTTATGGTTATTAATCTTAAATTATTGAACAATGAAAATAAATTTTTTAAAATCTCTAAAAAAAATACTGTTCTCAATACTCATTGTTTCAGTATTTACTGCATGTGAAGACTTTGAATTCCCGGTAGATTTAAGTTTTCGAAGATTGTTTTCGCCGGTGATTTTTCAAACAGGAACTGTTTCTGCTACCAAAGCTGAACTGATTTTTTCAAAGGTCAGTAGTGCAGATCTTTATTTGGTTGAGTTGAGCGAAGACAGTTTGCAGTTTTCTACTATTGTTCGTTCTATCGAATTTCCGGTAGATTCGCTAAATTATGCTGAAGGTTATACTGACCGATATAGTGTTACGATAAGCGATTTGTTGAGTGGTGTTAGGTATTCTGCCCGTTTGAAAGCTGTTTCAAGTACGGGAGAAATTCCAGACTCCAAATGGGTAACTGTTACCTTTGTTACAAAAACTGAACAGATTTTTACCAATATTTCTTCCGATGAAATAACTGATAATTCGGTTGTTCTTCATTGGAATGCCGGTGAAAGTGAGGTAACAAAAATTATTTTGGTTTCTGCTTTAGATGGCTCACAAATCAGCGTTGACTTGACGGTTGAGGATAAAATCAATTCATGGAAGAAAATTGAAGGGCTCGCTGGTGGAACGACTTATATGGCATATATTTACAACAATGATCATGTGAGGGGAACCATAGCTTTCAGAACTTATGATTCGGTGCCAACAGAAGGAGTTGTTATAAGATTGGATGGAGGAGAAGATATATATACTGTTTTGCAGCAACAGTCAGGGGATATAACGCTGGTTTTGCCTGCCAGTTCGGTATATGTTTCAAGTTGGTTCGATTCTTCTACTTCTGCAACTTCTTATTCTTTGCCATTGAATGACAATATTACTTCACTTACTATATGGGGACTCGAAGGTGGAGAAAAGGCCAAGCTGAACTGCACTTCTGTAAAGCTTGGAGCTGGAACAAGAAAAATTTTCTTCAGAAATATTGAGTATGTAGGCAATTCAAGTTCTTCAGATTATGTGATAAACGAAAGTGCTACTCGTCCACTTTCGGAGGTTACATTTGAAAATTGTGTTGTTCATAATGTCAGAGGCGTTTTTCGTTTGCAAAATGATGCCAATTATACTGCGGTAGATAAAATATCTTTCACTGATTGTGTGATTTATGATATAAATGGTTATGGTCTTACCAATACTTCTGCAGCTAATGTAAAATTGATGAATCTTGAGATTAAAGAATGCACATTTTACAATATGACGGATGCTTTGGGTAATTTTAAGAATTCAGCAAATTCAGTAGTAGTTGATGCTTGCACTTTTTACAACTGTTTCGCCAATGGGAAGTATATTTTCAACTTCAATAGTACTTTTATTCCTTCGAGTTTTGTAATTCGTAACTGTATTTTTGGAAAATTTAATTCTACCGTTTTTGATGGTACTCAGTCCATGCGAGCAACGAATCCAAAAATTACTACTTCGTTTATGGAAAACACCTATAAAACAAGTGACTGTATTGTTCACACAGGTTATCCCATGACGGGAGTAATAGAGTATCTCAATTCTTCTGCCGATTTGTTTGTAGATCCTGAAAACCATGATTTCAAAATAAAAGATGCAAGTTTTGAAGGTTATTCTACAGCAGGAGATCCTCGTTGGAGATAAAGAAAATCGGGAAGACGGCATTTTGTCGTCTTCCTTTTGAAAAACATTGAAAAAATTTTGTTGAATGAAACTCGTCTTAAAAAAAATCTTATTGTTGTCGTTTGTTTTTAGTTTCGTGTTTTTTTCCAAAGCTGAAAAATTGTATAATGACTTTGGCAATCAAAAATTACCTTTTGAAATGGATAGAATTTCAATTCCTTCTTTTCCTGATAATGAAATTTCGATAACCGAATGTGGGGGAGTAGGCGATGGAGTAACATTGAATACTGTTGCTTTTGAAAAAGCTATACAGAAATTGTCTCAAAAAGGTGGCGGTACCTTGAAAGTGCCTTTTGGAATATGGTTTACAGGCCCTATTGTTTTCAGGTCGAATATACAGCTTTATCTTGAAAAAGGCGCTGTAATTCTATTTACTACAGATTTTGATGCTTATCCTTTATTGAAAACATCGTACGAAGGGGTGGAAACTCGTCGATGTCAATCTCCCATTTCTGGAAGAAATCTTGAAAATGTAGCCATTACTGGTGAAGGTATTATTAATGGTTCAGGAGAAGCTTGGCGGCCTTTGAAAAAAAGCAAGGTTACAGAATCTTATTGGAAAAAAGTTATAAATTCCGGTGGCGTACTCAAGGATAGTGACTATTGGTTTCCTTCACAAAAATCCTTAAAAGGAGAATTATTGAGCGAAAAACAATTGCTTGATGGAAATTTGACAGAAGAAGAGTGGAATTCGATAAAGGATTTTTTGCGTCCGGTGATGGTAAGTTTTATTGAGTGTAAAAATGTATATCTACAAGGAGTTTTGTTCGAGAATTCGCCGAGTTGGGCTATTCATCCTTTGTTGTGCGAAAATTTGACGGTGGAGAATATTTTCGTCCGTAATCCTTTGTTTGCACAAAATGGAGATGGTATTGATGTGGAATCCTGTAAAAATGTGATTATTACCCGTTCCACTTTCGATGTGGGTGATGATGCCATTTGCTTGAAGTCTGGGAAAGACGAGAGTGGACGGAAACGTGGACGCCCTACTGAAAATGTCGTAGTTGAGAACTGTACGGTATTCAAGGGACATGGAGGCTTTGTAGTGGGGAGTGAAATGTCTGGGGGAATTCGCAATGTCTCGGTTTCAAATTGCAAGTTTATGGGAACCGATGTTGGGCTGCGTTTCAAAAGTAATCGGGGACGAGGAGGAGTTGTAGAGAATATTTTCATCAGTAATATCAGTATGAACGATATTGTTACCGATGCTTTTCTTTTTGATTTGTATTATGGAGGAAAATCGGCAAGCGAAAGTTTGGAAGATGGAGATGAAGAGGTGCAAAATACCGATATAAAACCGGTTGATGAAACTACGCCTGTTTTCAGAAATATTTTTGTGGAAAACATTATTTCGCGCAATTCCCGCAGAGCCATGTTTTTTAATGGACTTCCTGAGATGAATATTTCCAATATCCATATCGAAAATGCTCAATTTTCTTCAGAATTTGGAGCTGAATTGGTGGAATCAGACGGGATTGTTTTTAAAAATGTAAGTATTTATCCTTTGAAGGGAGAAAAATTAATATTGAAAAATGTTAAGAAATTTAAGACGATTGGTTGTAATTTTTCAACCGATTCAATGTAACGCTGTGAATTTATTGTTTTCTAAAAGTTTTACTAAAAATTAATTGTATATCAAATTATTAACTTCAAAAAAATTAGTATTATGAAAAAATTTTATTCTTTTTTGTTGGCTCTTGCTTTGCTAACTTTAAGTTTTGCAAATGCGGCCGAATGGCATGTTACAACTCTTGAAGAGTTGAATAATGCATGGACCAATTACGTAAGCGGTGATACAATTTTTATTGCTGCCGGGACTTATGAGACGATAGGCAATCTTAGTGTAACAAAATCCGTAACTTTAATGGCAGAGTCTGATGCGCTTTCCATGCCGGTATTGACGGGAGTACAGTTTATTTATGGTCAGCCATGCAGTTTTGAATTTAACGGTCTTGAAGTTTATTGTGATGCAGTGGGTGCAGAAACCACGACAGGAAAATATTTTCTTCAGGCAGTAGATGCCAATTTGCTTAATGGCACAATACCTCAGATTATTATCAAGAATGCCAACATACATGGTTTTGGAAGAGGCTTGCTTCGTGCCGACAATAGTACCAACATGGCTACTATCACCCAGTTGCAAATTGAAAACTGTTTGATTTGGGATATGGGAAGAAATTCAGTGGGTTACTCAACGCTGGGAGTTAAAACTGCAAAAATCAGCAACGCGGTTATAATAAATTCTACATTTTACAATTCTCCAAATGGAACGTGGAATTCGGAAGATACCACTACTCCTATTAACTTTCTGATGGAAAACTGTTGTATTATTAAAACCACTTCATCTTCCAGCAAACTGATCATTACCAATAAGACCAAAGCAGGTTCCACTTATACTGTCAAAAATTCTATCATTTCTCATTCTTATGATGACACGTCAGATAAAATGCAGTTGAAATTTGCTGATACAGCCGATGAACCTAATGTGGTTTGTAACCTTGAAAATTCTATTTTAGGAATAAACTTCAAAGATCCAAAGATTATCGGAACGCTGGCTAACAATACAGAAGTGACTGTTTCTTCCCTCGCTTACGATTATGACAATATGACTATTACTACCGACCCCAATACCGTAAAAAATATTGGCGATCCTCGCTGGAAAGTGAACGAAGAAAGTACGGGACTCACAAAAAACAGTTTTGAAAATATTTATGCTTATTTTGACGGCAACAATTTAAGAGTTAAAAATCTGCCTCTCAACTCAACTGTTGACGTTTTTGATGTAGCAGGGAAAAAACTTTTTTCATTGTCCAAAATTAATGCTGAAATCAATGTACCTGTTAAAGCAAATATATTGATAATAAAGGTTTTTTCAAATGAAGGAAGCAGGATTATTAAAGTTCTCAAATAAAAAAATCGAAGCTAAACTATAAAAATAAAGAGCTTCCATTCAAAATACTTATCAATTATTTTTTATTCTAAAAGTCATGAAAAAACGAATATTTATTACTTTTTTTGTTCTTTTGTCATTCTTTTCGGTCCAAGCTACACAATATCTTGTTCACAATGTTGATGAATTCAATACTGCCATGAATAACTATGCTGCCGGAGATGAAATTATTCTTTCCGAAGGAACTTATAATATTGGTGCTACCAAGACTATTACAAAAGATTTGATATTGAAGGCTGATCCTGTTGCTGAGACTAAACCTGTTTTGGCTCAGATAATGTTTGCATTTTCTACCTCCGATTGCAGTTTACAAATCAAAGGACTGGAAATCTACTGGGATTTGGAAAATGCTGCAAGTCCAACAGCATCGCGCTATTTAATTTCTTCTACGGCTGGAGCTATCACCATATCAAATTTGATGTTAACAGATTGCACTATACACGGTTATGGCCGTGCTTTGTTGCGTTCTGATGGAAGTACAGTTAGCACTATTCAGCAATTAGTGGTTGATAATTGTCTAATTTACGATATGGGCAGAGAAAGCAATAGCTACAGCATCTTTGCAGTTAAAACAGCTCTTATTGCAAAAGCCGATTTTACCAATACTACTATTTACAATTGTAAAAATGGTTTCTGGTACTCAGAAGTTAAGACTTCTCCCATCAATTTCAAAATTGAAAATTGTTGCATTTTTAAAACTACAGCCAGTGGGAGTAAACTTTTAATCAATACCAATGCCAATCCCGGTTCAGTTTATACCATCCGAAATTCCATTATTTCCGATTCTTACGATGATTCAACAAGCGGCATGCAATTGAAATTGAACAGCAATAATTCGGATATTCTTGCCCATATCGACAATTCGATTTTGGCAAATGATTTTGCTGCTACTAAAGTGGTTGGGACGTTGACTACTGATAATCAAATTTCTGTAACTTCCCTAAGTTTCGATTTCAATGAAATGATTATACAAACCGAACCAACTACCATAACGGGTATTGGTGATCCGAAATGGAAACTGAATCCTGCTGTATCGTCTCCAGCAATTTTAACAATATCTGTCGATCCTGATGATGCTGGAGCTATTGATGTTACTCCATTGAAAAATCCATACAATAGTGGCGATGCGATAACTTTGACAGCTACTCGAAATTTTGGTTATGATTTTAAGGAGTGGAAAAATGCGGATACGGATGAAACACTTTCATCAGCAAGTTCATACACTTTCAATATTGTCTCCGATATTCATATAAAGGCAGTTTTTGAACCTTTAACGACTTATAATTTGACACTCAATATTGCAGGTAGTCAATGGGGTGAAGTGTCGCTTACCCCTGTTCCAACAAACGGAAAATATGAAGCCGGTACAGTTGTTACAGCAAAAGTGGTATCCAATGCGGTTACCAATTTTTTATATTGGGACGATATGAGTACCGACAACACCAAAGTAGTTCAAATGAATAATGATGTCACACTAACAGCGACATTTGATGAAGTTCCTTTCATTGTCGGCTGGAATTTTAAGGTTCAAGAGCCTCGTTCAAACAGGCCGGGTGATTTTTATTCCGAAAGTTCAAATATGGGACTTATTTCACTTTACGAACCCAATGGTACAGCAGTGAATTGGTTGGCAAATACGGGAAGTTTCAATCCTTCTTATCCATGTGCCAGAATTTGGACTTCGGGAACAAATTTTGCAACAAACCGCCGTTATTTCCAAGCTTCTTTTGCTACACTTGGTTACAGCAATATACAGGTTAAATCGATGGTTAGTGGCAACTATCAGTGTTATTCCGTTCAAAAACTTCAGTATTCGCTCGATGGTACCAATTTCACAGATTTGACAACGGCAGATATTACTGATGTTTATAATTCGGGATGGAAGAATCTTGATGCAACACTTCCTGCAGAAGCAGAAAATCAGAATCGTGTTTATTTGCGTTGGATTGCGGATGAAAACAGTCCTATTTTAGGTAACAGTACAGATAATGACGGTACAGCTCTGACAAATGTTTATGTGTTTGCTAACAAAATTCCAGCAGTTGACCCTGATCCTCCAGTATTAATTTCTACAATTCCTGCACAAAATGCAATCAACGTATCGGCAAACGGTTCTATTACTTTGGTATTCAATGAACAGGTTAAGAAAGGAAGCGGAGATTGTTTGCTTGGAAGTGCTGTCCTGACTCCGACTTTTGCATCCAAAACGGTAACTTTTGCTTATTCCAAGCTCAGTTACAACTCAGACTATACTTTTACTGTTCCGGCAGGAGCATTGGTAGATTTAGCCGGCAATCCTTTTGAAGGAATAACCATTCAATTTCATACCATGAATAGACAACAACCAATAGCTCGTCTGTTTGATGTGGTGGTAGCTAAGGATGGTTCAGGCGACTATACTACTATTCAGGCTGCGTTAGATGCTGTCCCGGCTAACAGAACAGCTCCCTGGTTGATTTTCATAAAAAACGGCACTTATGAAGAATTGGTGCGTATCCCGAGCAATAAACCTTTTATTCATTTGATCGGTCAGGATAAGGATAAGGTAAAAATTACTTTTGCCATCAATTGCAGCAGCAGTGCTTCGGATTTGGGCTGGGAATATTCAAAATCCAAATTTGGCATGTCTGATTGTTCTTGCATGGTTTCGGAATCAACAGATTTCTATGCCGAAAATATCAGTTTTGAAAACAAGTATGGAGTTGAAGCCCAGAATGGGCCACAGGCATTGGCTATTAGAACTGCTAACGATAGGTTTGCATTTTACCATTGCAATTTACGTTCTTTCCAAGATACATGGCAAACTACTTCTACTGACAACCAGCGTCATTACGCCTACAAATGTCGCATAGAAGGAGCCGTTGACTATATCTACAACAATGGAAACGTTTTAGTTGAACAATGTACCCTTTACAATCTTAGAAAAGGTTCTGTCATTGTTGCCCCCTCTCACAAAGCTGCAACAAACTGGGGATATGTATTCAGGGATTGCACTATCGATGGAAATACTTCTGCAATTGAAGGTAATAATGCTTTTGGACGTCCCTGGCATAATGCACCGCAAGCAGTTTTTATTAATTCAAAGGTGTTGATTCCAATGAAAACGGAAGGTTGGCTCGATATGGGAGCTATTCCAAAAATATTTGCTGAATATAACAGCTTTAATGCCAATGGACAGTTGTTGGATTTATCGGGACGAAAAACAACCTATTCCTATACCGACTCAGGTACAGGAGAAGTTATAACCGGAAATGTTGAAAAGAATGTTTTAACCGATGAAGAAGCAGCACAATATTCTTACGAAAATGTTATTATGGCTTCGGATGGTTGGGATCCACGTCAATATTTTGAGCCGGTTGCAAAACCTGAAAATGTAAAAGCCGAAAATAAATACCTTACATGGAATGCTTGCGATTATGCTATTTGCTACGTAGTTCTTCGTAACGATAGTGTAATTGGTTTCACAACAACTCCTTCCTTTTCCGATAATAGCGCTGAGTTAAATCAAAATTACAGCTACGTGATAAAAGCAGTAAATGAATATGGAAGTTTAAGCGAAGCTTCTGAAGTTTGTAATACCATATTCACAGGATTTACAAAATTTAATTACAATCAGATTGCAAAACCCGTAATCGTTGTTAACGAAAATAGGGAATTGATAATCAGTAAAATCGGTCAAGGTACTAATATTTCTTTGTTTTCCATTGAAGGTAAAAAGATATTTTCCGATATTTCAACCTCCAATGAATATCGGCATGCTTTCAATTCATTAAAAGGAATATTTGTCCTCAGATTAAATGAAAACTCATATAAAATTATTTTTTGATGGATATAATCCTGAGAGTGAAAGAATTCGTTCTCAGGATTTTCCAAATTTTTCAGTATGAAAATTAAATTATTTACATCTTTTTTGTTGTTTTTTCTTATTGACAATACTTTAAATGCCGAAAATAATTTGAAACTTTGGTACAATCGTCCTTCAGAAGCTTGGACAGATGCCTTGCCTTTGGGTAATGGACGATTGGGAGCCATGGTTTACGGCATTCCTCAATCCGACACGATTCAACTCAATGAAGATACTTTCTGGTCGGGAAGTCCGTATCAAAATATTAATCCCCAAGCTCGAACTTCTCTTAAAAATATTCAGCAACTCATTGCAGATGGAAAATATGTGGAAGCACAGCAATTGGCTTTAAAAGATATCATTGCCGATATTCACATTACTTCTCATGGCCAATCCTACGAATCGATTGGAAATCTTGTTCTTACATTTCCTGGACATGAAAAATATACTGATCTTTATCGTGAACTGGATTTGAATACAGCTATTGCAACGACCAAATATAAAGCAAACGGCATAAGTTATCAGCGGGAAATGTTTACCTCGTTTACCGATCAGCTGATTATCATTCGTCTGACCGCTTCCGAAAAAGGGAAAATCACTTTTAATACATCATTTGCTGGTCCGCTCAAAGCAAATCGAGTTACAGCAACCACTTTTATTCCTGAAGGAAGCAACAATATACTGGGTGTTATCAGCAAATGTACCAAAGAAAAGGAAGAAAATATCCCGAATTTACTGAATGCCTGTACATTTGTAAAAGTAGTGCCACAAGGTGGAAATATGGTTGTTTGCGACAAGACGATTTCGGTTAGCGATGCCGATGAAACGGTTATTTATATTTCTACGGCAACAAATTTTGTGAATTACAAAGATATTTCCGGTAATGCTGAACAGCGTGCCAAAGCTTATTTGGATAAATTTTCAAAAACATATGATCAGGCAAAAGCCGATCACATTGCTTATTATCAAAATCAATTTCATCGAGTTTCATTAGATTTGGGGCAAACAGATAGAAAACAACTGTCCAAAACTACCGACAGGCGTATCGAAGAATTTGCAAGTGTAAATGATCCTGCATTAGCAGCCACATATTTTCAATTCGGGAGATATTTGCTCATTTCGTCTTCACAACCCGGCACCCAACCGGCTAATTTGCAAGGAATTTGGAACCCCGATGCAGGGCCGTATCCTGCATGGGACAGTAAATATACGACCAACATTAATGTCGAAATGAATTATTGGCCAGCGGAAGTTACCAATTTGAGCGAATGTAATGAACCATTTATCCAATTAATTAAAGAAGTTAGTGAAACCGGTAAACAAACAGCTTCGGAAATGTATGGCGCACGAGGTTGGACTTTGCATCACAATACCGATTTGTGGCGTTCGACGGGTGCAGTGGATCGAACGGCTGGGATTTGGCCTACTTGCAATGCATGGTTTTGTTCTCATTTGTGGGAAAAATATCTTTTTTCGGGTGATAAAAATTTTCTGAAAGAAATTTATCCTATTTTAAAATCAGCATCTGAATTTTATCTTGATTTTCTGATACGTGATCAAAAAACCGGTTATTTGGTAGTTTCACCTTCCACTTCACCTGAAAATGCTCCGGGCTTTTGGTCGTATGAATATGCTAAATTGGATGGAACTGTTGCTAGGGAACAGGCTTCTACGTTTGCCGGAGTAACAATGGATAATCAAATGGTTTTTGATTTGTTGAGCAATACGATTGAAGCTGCAAGATTGCTCAAAACAGATAAAAAGCTGATTGCTGAATTAAATAAAACTCGTGCTCAATTGCCTCCCATGCACATCGGAAAATATGCACAACTTCAGGAATGGCTCGAAGATTGGGACAAAAAAGAGTCGAGTCATCGGCATGTTTCGCATTTATGGGGAATGTTTCCGGGACGAGAAATCTCGCCTTTTGCTACTCCCGAACTTTTCGAAGCTGCACGAAATTCGCTTGTTGGACGAGGCGATGTCAGTCGAGGATGGTCGATGGGCTGGAAAGTTTGCTTATGGGCTCGATTTCTGGATGGGAATCATGCCTATCAATTGGTGAAAAATCAATTGAACTTGAAACCTTCGACAGCAACAATAAAAGATCCCAATGGAGGAACGTATGCCAATATGTTCGATGCACACCCACCTTTTCAAATCGATGGAAATTTTGGATGTACTGCGGGGATTGCCGAAATGTTGCTTCAGAGCCACGATGGAGCTGTAAATTTACTTCCTGCTTTGCCGGATATGTGGAAAAATGGAAATGTCAAAGGACTTCGTGCTCGTGGAGGTTTTGAAATCGTAAATATGACATGGAAAAATGGTAAAATTGCTTCGGCAACTATAAAATCCAATTTAGGTGGCAATTTGCGATTGAGAAGCTATAACAAATTGCAGGGTGATCATTTGAAGATTGCTAAAGGAATCAACAAGAATCCTTTTTTCAAAAGGGAATCGATAGCAAAACCGATTATCTCAAGTATGGCTGAATTAAAGGGAGTTGACTTACAAAAAACGTATGAATATGATATGAACACCAAAAAAGGTGCAATTTATACCGTATTTCTAAATCATAATTCTAAATTCTAAATGAATTTTTTTTGAAAAATAGGAATAAGTTCCTTTATTTTTATTAAAACTGAAGTGAAATTTTTTATAAAAATTGAATGTTGTTTAATCTATTTAATTGATCATAAATGAAAATGAAAAGTAAAATTATTATTCCTATTTGCTTGAGTGTTTTGTTGCTTTCGTTGACAAATCGTCCCATTCATATTTTTATGGCTGGCGACAGCACAATGGCAAATAAACCGTTTTATAAAAGTGTAACCGATTCATTTACAGGTGAAGTTACTTACGAAAAGTTTTTGGAACGAGGATGGGGACAATTACTGCCGGAATATTTTACCGATAATGTAATTGTACGCAACTTTGCTCAAAATGGACGCAGCACACGGACTTTTATTTCGGAAGGTTGGTGGAATAAACTGATTTCTGAAGTTCAAAAGGGCGATTATGTCGTCATTCAGTTTGGACATAACGATGAATCTATCGAAAAAAAAGATCGATATACCTCGCCGGAAGATTATCGAACCAATTTGATTCACTTTGTGGACGAAGTGAAAGCAAAAGGGGCAATCCCAATTATTTGTACTTCGGTAATGCGAAGAAAATTTGACGCAGAAGGAAGATTGGTGGATACACATGGTGTTTATCCCGACATTTGTCGTGAAGTTGCGAGAATGAAAAATGTAACGTTGATTGATATGCAAAAGCAAACCACTCAATGGCTCGAACAGCAAGGCCATGAAAAGTCGAAACAGTATTTTCACAAAATACCTGCGGGTGTGAGCAAACTTTATCCCAAAGGGCTTGACGACAATACGCACTTTAACGAAAAGGGAGCACGTATTGTAGCCGGTTTTTTTGTCGAAGGATTGAAAGAACAGAAAATTACGCCATTGATGAAAGAATTGCGTGAAAACCAGCAACCGTACGTTTCGCAAGTTTGGTCGCCCGATTTGGGGAATGGAAAATATAAAAATCCTGTTATTTATGCCGATTATTCCGATCCGGATGTGTGCAGAGTTGGCAATGATTATTACATGGTATCTTCGTCGTTTGCCAATACGCCCGGTTTGCCCATTCTCCATTCCAACGATTTGGTAAATTGGACAATTGTCGGACATGCGATCCAAAATCTGACTCCTGCTGAAAGATACAATAAAATGCAGCATGGAAATGGTGTGTGGGCTCCCAGCATTCGCTATCACGACAATCAATTTTATATTTATTTTGGCGATCCGGACGAAGGAATCTATATGACAAGAGCAAAAGACATTCAAGGTCCCTGGTCACCTCTTTGCTTGGTAAAAAAAGGAAAAGGTTTGATCGATCCTTGTCCGCTTTGGGATGAGGATAACAAGGCTTATGTGGTGCATGGCTTTGCCGGAAGCAGAGCCGGAATGAAAAGTGTTCTCGGAATTTTTGAAATGACACCGGATGGAACGCAAGCTCTTTCTGAAAGTCGACTGATTTTCGATGGTCATCCGGCAAATCCAACAGTGGAAGGGCCTAAATTTTACAAACGAAAAGGATATTATTACATTTTTGCCCCGGCAGGAGGCGTAAAACCCGGTTGGCAACTGGCTTTACGTTCAAAAAATATTTACGGTCCGTATGAATCTAAAATTGTTCTCTCTCAGGGGAAAACAGCTATTAACGGGCCTCATCAGGGAGCATGGATCGATACACCTGATGGAAAAGAAGATTGGTTTATCCATTTTCAGGATAAATATGCGTATGGCAGGGTTGTGTGGTTGGAACCGCTTCAATGGATAAATGATTGGCCGGTGATTGGAGAAGATAAGGATGGCGACGGTTGTGGCAATCCTGTGTTGACGTGGAAAAAACCAAATGTTGGCAAAGTTTATTCGCCTGAAAATCCGATGGAAAGTGACGAATTCAATACTCCAATGCTTGGATTGCAATGGCAATGGCAGGCAAATAACAATCCATTGTGGTATCGTCTCGACAGCGAAAGCGGAAATTTGCGTCTTTTTGCATGGCAATCGGATGAAAACGGAAAAAATTTATGGGATGCGCCCAATTTATTATTGCAAAAGTTCCCGGCTCCGAATTTCAAAGCGACGACAAAGCTTGTATTTTCTCCTTCCAAAATAGGAGAATCTGCCGGTTTGGTGGTGATGGGACAAGATTATGCTACTTTGACAATTGACAGTACGAAAAACGGAGTATTTATCAAGCAAACAATTTGCAAAGAAGCTTCGAAGGGAAATGCTGAAGTGGTTGCCGATTCTGTTTTATTGAAAAAAAATATCCCGTTATATTTTAGAGTGGAAATAAGACAAACGGAAGAGAAAAACAGGGAAGGAATTCTTCAACCACTTGCAAATTGCCAGTTTCGCTACAGTTTGGATGGAAAGAAATTTATGACTATTGGAAAATCGTTTATTGCCAAAGAAGGACTTTGGATTGGAGCGAAAGTCGGAATCTTTTGCAAGCGTCCGCAATTTTCCAACGATGCTGGTTATGTTGATGTAGATTGGTTTCGGGTTGAACCTGTAAAATAATAAATTTTTTTGTTTAGTTAATAAAGATCAGTAAAAAGACGTCGTAAAAAACGTCTTTTTACTGTTATTACACAATTTTAATGGTTATTTGGTAGTTAGTAACATTTCCGTTGAAAAGGCACTGCTCTTATTTCTCTAAATTCCTCAAGAACAAATAATTATATATTTTTTTTTGTTTTCCTCAAAAAAATTTTTTCTTCAAACGAATTTTTGTTAACAATTTATTTTATTCGGTTTTATGTTTTTTTCATACTTTTGAGGTGTTTTTCAAACATAAATCTATACCATGCAAAACCAATCAAAAAATCATTTCGATTTTGAAAAGATTTATATTTCCTTTTATCCCCGTTTGAAGCGTTTTGCACAGGAATATGTAATAGATGAAGCCGATGCCGAAAATATTGTACAGGATATTTTTCTTACTTTGTGGGAAAAACGTGAATTTATTTCTGCCGATCTCAATTTAACTTCTTTTCTTTTTACTTCCTTAAAAAATAAATGTATCGATTTTTTGCGTCATCGCATAGTAATGCAAAATGCGGCAAATAAAATTCAGCAAGAGTACGAATGGACAATGCAACTGAAACTTCAGTCGTTGGAAGAGTTTGATGAACAAATTTTTTCAAAAGCTTCCGATATAGAATTGCTTATTCAAAACGCCATCCAATCTTTGCCCGAAAAATGCCGTAAAATATTCATTATGAATAAAATTGAAGGGAAAAAGCAAAAAATCATAGCTCAAGAACTTCAGATTTCCGTTAATACGGTAGAAAATCAAATGACTATTGCCTATCGAAAATTAAAGCAAATATTGAAAGATTACCTGCCTTTATTGATTTTTTTCTTTATCTGAGATTTTTCTCCTCATTTTTAGTGGATTTTTTTTCTGAAACGTATAACTATTATAAAGCACAAATAATGGATAATAGGATTATTAAATTTTTTACTGGTGAGCTCAACGACTCAGAGCGAGCAGAATTATTGAAAAACATAAACGAAAACGAGTCGTTGAAGCAGGAATTTATCCGTATGCAGAACCTTTCTTCCTTAACGCATCTTGTCGAACATAAAGGAGATGAGGAAATTGCACGTTCAAGTTTTCGGCAATTTATCGGAGAAATCAGAGCCAGAAGTCGCAAAAAATTTATTCGCAATTTTGGAAAGGTTGCGGCAGTGGCTTTGGCGGTGGTGGCATCAACAGTTTTTTTTACGCTATACTTTGTTAAAAACGATGTGAATGTTACCAATACTTTGTATGTGCCGGCCGGTCAAAGAGCACAGCTGACACTTCAGGATGGAACAGTGGTTTGGCTGAATGCGCAATCGACTTTAACTTATCCGGCACGTTTTTCAGGGAAGGAGCGCAGAGTATCACTTGTTGGGGAAGCTTTTTTTGAAGTTGCAAAAAACAAGCGGAAACCTTTCATTGTAGAAACCCAGCATATCAAGCTTAAGGTTTTAGGAACACAATTTAATATCTACAACTATCCGAAATCCGATATTTCGCAGGTTGCACTGATAGAAGGCTCTGTACAAATTTGCAGTGATAATCTGAGCGTTGTATTAAAACCTAATGAAGAATTTACTTTAGAAGATGGAAAAGGCACGGTATCGGAAATTTCCAATTCCAATCACTTTCTTTGGAAAGATGGCATTTATTGTTTCGAAAATGAAAGATTGCTGGATATTATCGACAAATTGCAACTTTATTACGATGTAACTATTAAAGTTAAAGATCCTGAAATTTTTAATGTTCCCTATACCGGTAAATTTCGCCAGCGAGATGGGATAGATGAAATATTGCGAATTATCAGGAAAATTCATCATTTCAATATAAAGAAAGATGTTGAAAACAATATTTATACTTTGTCAAAATAAGTTATTCACTTTAAATTACGTCATGCCTATGGAAAGAAAAATATCATGAAAACACAAAAAAGGCGACAAGTGTCCCCACACTCATCGCCTCAAAAGCAAATACCCAAGAACTAATTTTTAGTATTCACTTTAATATCACAAAGATATGGAAATTAAATTTCTATTAGAACAATATTTAATAAAAAAAGAAACTTTTAAAGATATATTCAGGATCATGAGAATCTGTTTTATCCTTTTATTTGTTTTCTCTTTTCAGTTGATGGCTTTAAACTCAAAAGCTCAAGATGCCGTCATTGAATTAAAATCCAATTCAATGACATTAGGCCAACTGATAAACGAAATTGAAAAGCAAACCGATTATTTGGTAGTTTACAGCAACCGTGAAATTGATGCCAACCAAAAAGTAAATTTGCCAAACAAGTCAGACAAGGTGTCTTCCTATCTAAATAAAGCTTTTGCCGGAACAGACATCAGTTACGATTTTGAAAACAACTACATTGTACTGTTGAAAAAAAGCAACCAAAATGCCCAAGTTGTTGCCGATTTGATTCGTTCATCGCAGCAGAACAACCGAGCCATTACCGGTAAAGTTACCGATACTTCCGGTTTTCCGCTTCCTGGAGTAACTGTGATGGTAAAAGGAAAATCGCAGGGCACAGTAACGGATGTAAATGGAAACTTCAGACTTGAAAATGTTTCGCAGGGCGATGTTTTGGTCTTTTCTTTTGTTGGAATGAAAAATCAGGAAGTTACTCTGGGGAATCAGGTTCAACTAAATGTGGTTTTAGAATCTCAACTTACCGATTTGGAGGAAGTTGTGGTGGTTGGTTATGGAGTTCAGAAGAAAAAGTTAGTTACAGGAGCCACTGTTCAGGTAAGCAGTGAAGATATACAAAGCAGAAATTCGACAAATGTACTGCAGGCCCTTCAAGGACAAACAGCCGGAGTTCAAATTACTTCAACTTCAGGTCAACCGGGAGAAGGATTAAAAGTAACGGTCAGAGGATTGGGTACGATAGGAAATTCAGGGCCTCTATATGTAGTAGATGGAGTACAAACAGGCGATATTTCTTATCTCAACAATGCAGATATTGAAAGTGTAGATATTTTGAAAGATGCTGCCTCTGCTGCTATTTATGGTTCTCAGGCTGCTAACGGCGTAGTGCTGATAACTACAAAAACGGGTGCTAAGGGGACTCCACATATATCTTTTAATGCTTATTGCGGAGTTCAAAATGTAGCTCGTAAAGTGGATTTGCTGAATGCAAAAGAGTATGCTGTTATTATGAATGAAGCAGCCATTAACAATGGAAAAGCTCCCTATTTTACATTGGATGAAATCAATCAGATGGGTAATGGTACCAATTGGATTGACGAGATGCTTTATGACAACGCTATAACTCAGAATTATTCATTGGGAATTACAGGAGGAACCGAGAAATCCGTCTATTCCATGTCATTGGGTTATACAGGTCAAGAAGGAATTGTAGGAGGTCCGGATTTTTCGAATTACAATCGATACACTTTTCGTATAAATTCCGATCACAATTTGTATAACAACATTATCAAAGTTGGAGGAAATTTAACCTTTAGTTATGTTGAAAAAAATGGGATCAGTGTTGGGAATCAATATAACAACACACTGAGAGGAGCTTTTAATACCAGTCCTTTCTTACCAATGTATGATGACAACGGAAATTTTTTGAATAACAGTCGTAATGCAGGAGTGATGTATCAGGGTAAAGAATGGGTTCCGTGGTACGATGGCGAATCCAATCCCTATGCTTCGATGGTATACAATAATCAGAGTAAAAATAACAATCAGAAAATTTTTGGTAATGTTTACCTTCAAGTAAACCCTTTAAAAGGACTTTCTTACAAAAGTACATTGGGTGTTGATTTTTATACGGGAGAAGGAAGAGCATTTTTCCCGGCTTATGTGCTTTCCATGTATGCCCAGCGCTCCAACGATGAAGCCAGCCAAAGTTTAAGTAAAGGGCTTGCATTGACATGGGACAATATAGTAACTTATAACTTTATTGTCAATAGCCACCACGACATAACTTTAATGGGCGGTACTTCGGCATATAAAAATCAGGGCACCAGCATGTATATACGAAATGCCAAATTGCTCATCGCCGATTTGGAACATGCCTATATTGACAACACTCAGAATACGGATTTTTCATTACTCGATATAAATGGAGCCCCATTTGATGAGTCAATGTTGTTATCTTATTTTGGAAGAGTCAATTACAATTATGAAGGAAAATATCTTTTAAATGCAACTTTCCGCGCAGATGGTTCTTCCCGTTTTGCAAAAAACAACCGATGGGGCTATTTCCCATCCATTTCGGCCGGTTGGGTGATGAGCAATGAATCCTTTATGAGTGAAAGCCAAAATTGGCTCGATTTTCTGAAACTTCGTGCAAGTTGGGGACAGGTTGGCAATCAAAATATAGATGCATGGCAATATCTTGCACCCATTCAAACTTCCAATGTAAATTATTATTTTAAATCGGATGATTTTGATGCTTCTGGAAACACTCCCGGTGCTTATCCAAGTAGATTGGCAAATGAAGATCTCAAATGGGAAACTTCTGAACAATTGAATTTGGGTTTTGATGTTCGATTCATAAAAGGCAAACTTGGTTTGAATTTCGACTGGTATAAAAAAACAACCAAAGACTGGCTGCTCGAAGCTCCAATATTGGCAACTGCCGGAGCTGATGCACCTTATATCAACGGAGGTAATGTAGAAAACAATGGTGTGGAAATTAATTTGAATTGGAATGACAATCTTGGAGGCTTTAAATATTTTGTAAACGGAAATGTTTCTTACAACAAGAATAAAGTTACGGAAGTTCCTACCAGCGACGGAATAGTACATGGATTGACCAATATGTTGTATGATAATTCGGTAGAATTTTATCATCGCGCAGAAACAGGTTATCCCATTGGTTATTTTTACGGATATAAAACCGATGGAATATTTCAAAACGAAGCTGAAGTGTTGAGTTATACAAACGCAGGTAAGGTCGTTCAGCCCAGTGCAAAACCCGGAGATTTGAGATATGTGGATTTAAACAAGGATGGTACCATTAACGAAGCAGATAAAACGATGATAGGTGATCCGAATCCGGACTTTATTTTTGGCTTCTCGACAGGTTTCGATTATCATAATTTTGATTTCTCTATTGCAGCCAATGGGGTAGCTGGCAATCAGATTTTTCAGTCTTATCGAAATCATACGAACGCCTATGCCAATTATACCAGTGAAATTTTGGGCCGTTGGCATGGAGAAGGTACATCGAATACTATACCAAGAGTTACCGAAACAAATATCAATTATTTGCCTTCAGATATTTTTATCAAAAATGGAGACTTTTTGCGTATCAGTAATATCACATTGGGTTACAACTTTGCTCCTGTAATCAATAAACCGTTTGTCAGTCAGCTTCGACTTTACGCATCGGTTCAAAATGCTTATACTTTTACCAAGTACAATGGAATGGATCCGGAAATTGGTTATGGAGTAGAAAATGGGTCATCAGGTGTCGATCTCGGATATTATCCCAGACCCAGAGTAGTGTTGATTGGTGTTGATATTAAATTTTAATTCTGAATTATTATGAAAACACTTAAAAATTATATATTTATTCTGGCATGTTCAATGTTTATGGGTGCTTGCTCCAGTAGTTTTTTGGATAGTGAGCCGATTACTGAACTTACTGACGCCAATTTTTATAAAACAACAAAGGATGCAGAGATGGCCATTGTAGGATGTTATGATGGTTTGCAACTTATCTATGATGATGGCGTAGCATTTCCTGTTGCTTCGGAAGTTCTTTCCGACAACACATTTGGAGGAACGGGGAATACTGATGGATTGGGTTATCAACAAATTGACGAATTTGATTTATCCAGATCACCGTCAGACTTAAATCAATTCGAACCAAATTGGAAGAATTATTACAAGGCTCTTTATCGGGTGAATATGTTGCTTTCTAAAATAGATCAAATTGATTGGGAAGGAGAGGTTGCATACAGAAACTCTATTGAAGCACAAGCACGTTTCCTAAGAGCTTATTTTTATTTCGATATGGTTCGGTTGTGGGAAAGAGTACCATTGATTATTGTTCCCACTAAAGACAATGTGCCTCAATCGGAACCGGATGCAATTTATGCTCAGATTGCGGAAGATCTTCTGTTTGCTGCAGAAAATGGAATGGAAGAGGTTTCACCCGGTCGCATCAATAAATGGGCAGCCAAGTCTTTGCTGGCAAGGGTGTTTTTATTTTATACCGGTTATTACAATAAAACTGATTTGGTAGGAAAAGTTTCGAAGGCTCAGGCATTACAAGGATTGGAAGATGTAATATCGAGTCAAAAATACGGATTGGTAGGGACAAATAATGATGGTAAGGAGTTCAAGGATCTTTGGCCTGCAGCTTCTTCTAAAGCCAATAGTGCAAAAGATGGATTGGAAACAACTTATGCGGGGAAAGACAACAAGGAAACTATTTTTGCCATCAAATATAATATTACTTCCGATTACAATGGCAATACTGATGGCAACCACTGGCTGGTTATGTTGGGATTGAGGGAACAGTCTTTCTGTCCTTATGGTAAGGGCTGGGGAGCTTGTACGGTTAATCCGAAATTGTACAATGCTTTTGAAAATGGAGATAAGCGCAAATCAGCATCAATTATTGCCATACAGGAGGAAGGATTGAATTTTAAAAATTCCGGACAAAGAGAGTATACCGGATACAGCAATAAAAAGTACACTCCCTTGTCTCTTCCGGATGGACGTGATGTTGCCGAAGCAAATAATGCCGTTAATTTTATGATAGGACAATTTCAGGATTATGTGGTAATTCGTTATGCTGATGTGCTTTTAATGGCTGCAGAATTAGGCAGTGACAATGCTCAAACCTATTTTGATTTGGTTCGTCAAAGAGCAGGTTTGACGTCAAAACCGGTTAACCAAGCCAATATTATGGCTGAGCGTCGCTTCGAATTTGCTTTTGAAGGAATTCGATACTGGGATTTGCTGAGACAGGGACTAAATGTTGCTGCCAGTACCATTGCCGAGTCAACAACAGTGTTGAATGGTGGTGTACAGGCAACTAAGATCATCACTCAACAAAATATTACCAAAACACGTGGTTTCCAAATGATTCCATATAATCAAATTACGCTTTCAGCAGGCGTTTTAACACAAAATCAAGGTTGGGAATAGTAAAAACATAGGATTATGAAAATACATAAATTTAGTATATTGTTTATTGTCGTTGGGTTAATGGTAGCACTTTTCCCTGCATGCCAACCTGACGAATATGAATTGGGGAAAGTTATTTCCAAAGAAGAGTTAAAGTTTTCTATTGTTCAGGATACCATAGATCCCAATATGATTATTCTGAAAAGTGAGACACCCGGTGCAACACCTTTATGGATAACCCCTATGGGCCGCAGTACAAGGGTGCAGGATACAGTACGCATTCCGTTTGCAGGTGAGTACAATTTTATTTATGGAGTTGAAAGTGCTGGAGGTTTTGTTCAGGCTGATACCTTCAAAATAGTTATTACTACTAATAACTTGAATTATGTCAATGATCCGTTGTGGACTTTGTTGTCGGGTGGTGTTGGAAATGAAAAGACATGGCTGCTTGATTTGGATGAAAATGGCGTATCAAAATATTTTGCTGGCCCACTTTATTTTTACGGAACAGAAGATAGTTGGGAAACAATGGCTCTTTATAAGAGTGGAAAAAGTGCCGATGAAATAAAAGCTTTGTTGGGAATTAGTGATACATGGAACTGGGAAGCAGACTGGAAAGGTAATCAATGGATTATGCCTGCTGGTGATTATGGTACGATGACTTTCAGTCTTAAAGGGAATGCTACCGTTACTGTTGATCATAAAATGCTCGGCAGAGTGGAACAGGGGACTTATTTCCTCAATGTTGCCAATAAAGTATTACGTCTGACTGATGCAAGTCCTTTACATGATCAAGGGAGAGATGGGGCTGTTGTGGACTGGGGTAATCTGAAATTGATGTCGTTGACAGAAAACACCATGCAATTGGCAGCATTACGTGATAAGGCTTTATCCGGAGAAGATCCTTGTTTGTTGGTTTATAATTTTATCTCAAAAGACTACGCCGACAGCTGGGTACCGGGTGAACAAGCTGAACCGGAGCCTCAATTACCGGAAGGTTGGAAAGATGATGTTACCAAAATAGTACTCAAGACCATTTCTTGGAAATTGTCCGAGCAGAATCCAATTGACTGGTGTAATTTGGATGGGTCCAGGATGAATGGCTGGAATACGCCTTCCGATTATCCAGCTTGGCTTGGAACGCCTGATCCTTCGGTTTACAGTGGATTTTCTCTTACATTGAATTCCGATGAAAATACAGTGGAATATGTAGCCCCTGACGGCACAAAGCAAAATGGCACTTTCACTTTGGATGATAAAGGTATTTATACTTTCTCAGGCATTTCTCCCAATTTTAGTGTCATTAGCTGGGCAACTTTCCATTTATCGGATAACAATCAGCTCAGAATAATGTCTATCGAAAAAGATGGATTGGGAAATGTTACCGGCATGTGGGTCGGTGCAAAAGATCCTGTTAAGGATGAATACATGGCTTATCATTTGGTTCCTTCTGTGGGAGGTACTTCTACTGACCCTGTCGAAACCATGAGAAAAGCAATTGTAAAGGCTCTTACTGGTTCAGGAACGCGCACCTTTAAACCTGACTTGAACTGGTTTGTCGATTGGGTTAGTGGTTCTCCCAACTTTACAGGTGGCTGGACAAGTTCTTCAACATTTGGAACAGATTATACTTCCAATTCTTGGGTTTGGAACGCTACTACGGCTGAAATCGCTTCAAGCGCCTCATTGAAATTTACTTTGTCGGGAAATCAGATTCAGTTGACTGTAAAACAAAAGCTGTATCAAGAGCATCAAACTACCAATGAAAGTGGAGAAAATGTTTGGGTAACCGATCAAGTTATTGATGACTATACCAATTCAGGTTCGGTAACAATTGATGCGAAAAATCAAACTTTATCCATAAGTATTCCTTTGATTGATTATTCGGGTTCTCCGGCTCGTTGGCTTAGTTCCACAGGAAATGATGGAGTATGGTTCCTTGTTTCTCATGGAGGGTCGACCTATACCAATGTCGATACTAATGGGATTTGGTTGGGATACACCAGTAAAACTGATGAAACAACAATTTTCCATTTTGTGGTAGCAGAGTAATTTTTTTAACTTTGACAGGATTCTTTCCTATATAGGGTTAGGGTCCTGTCTTTTTGTAAAATAATAGTGTTTGGTTATGATATATAGATTAAAAATTTTTCTTGTTTTTTTCATGCTTTCCTTATTTTCATCAGTAGGATGTAGCGATAAAGAAAAAATTACCGAAGAAATTCCTGTCTCTGAATTAACTGTTAACCCATTAACGTTAGAATTTTCTGCTGAAGGTGGAGAAAAATACCTTTCCATTTCCAGTAATACCAATTGGCAAATCAATTTTTTAACTTCAGGATGGGTAAGACCTTCCATCACTACATCGAAAGGTAATGTAATGGTGAAGGTTACTGCTGATCCAAATCAAAGTAAAGAAAGCAGACAGACAACATTTACCGTTATGGCTAACGGTGTAGAAAATGTGGTGGTTGCTATCACCCAAGCCGGAAAAGAATCTTCCGATGATTCTGAAGAACCTGAATCTTATATTGAACCTGACAATACAGGAATGCGGAATTTAAGCTCGCTTCAGTTAACCCAATTAATGGGCGTTGGCTGGAATCTCGGGAATTCTCTGGAAGCTATCATTGTCAACAATGGTGTATATTCCGGAGGAGAAACTTCATGGGGCAATCCTGTTACTACAAAAACACTTATCGATTCAGTCAAGCAGGCCGGTTTTAATTGCATTCGCATTCCGGTGTCTTGGTCTCACAAATTGGAAGATCAAACCACCTATAAAATTTCCAAAACTTGGCTGGCACGGGTGGAAGAAGTGGTCAATTACGCTCTTTCCAACGATATGTTTGTAATTATCAATATACATTGGGATGGTGGTTGGATGAATCATCCCGATTATGCTCACCAGCAAGCCATCAACACGAAATTGTCAGCTCTATGGAAACAAATTGCCATATATTTTCGTAATTATGACGACCGATTGCTCTTTGCCGGAAGCAATGAGGTGATGGTGGAAGGTTATTATGGCAATCCCACATCAGAAAATCTTGCCGTTCAGAATTCGTTCAATCAGACTTTTGTCAATGCAGTTCGGTCTACAGGTGGACGAAATCATTATCGTCATTTGGTAGTTCAGGGATTTAACACCAACATCACTTATACGTATAATGGCTTTGTTTTGCCAACTGATGTTGTTGAAAAACGTTTAATGGTTGAAGTTCATTATTACGATCCTTATGAGTTTACTTTAAAGGAAGATCAGCCTTACAATACACAATGGGGTGCTCCGTTTGCTGGAGGCGATGTAACTAATTGGGGTCAGGAAGATTGGGTAGAAAGTGCATTCGGAATGATGAAGAGTAAGTTTTATGATAATGGTACTCCTGTAATATTGGGAGAATATGCAGCTATTCATCGAACTTCGCTTACCGGCGATGCCTATACTAAGCACAAAGCAGCCCGTGAATATTTTCTTGAGTATGTAACCAATGCTGCAAAACGGAAAGGATTGGTTCCTTTTTATTGGGACAATGGGAATAAAGGAAACAATAGCTGTGTGATTTTTGACAGATCTACAGGAGCTGTTTTGGATCGCGGTGCTCTTCAGGCCATTATGAAGGGAAAAGTTACAAACTAACTTCTAAAAATTAACAGCAAATAGGTTAAAAAATTAATTATAATTTAGAAAAAAGATATTTTTATGAACCGGTTGAAGCGATTTTTTTATTTCTTACTGATGGTTATGTTTTGTTGGTCGTGCAGCAAAAGAGCATGGAAAAGCGATGAAGACTCTTTGGTTGTTTATCCGCGTGAAGGTGAGGCAAAAGCAGTTAGAATCGAACCTTTTGATAACGATATTGTCAGAGTTTCGGCTACTCCTAAAAAATTCAGTAAGGAAGGAAGCCTGGTGGTGTTGCCAAAGGCAAAAAAAGTGGAATTTACAGTATCCGAAAAAGGCGATTTGCTTTATTTAACCACGTCGAAATTACAGGTAGAAGTATCAAAAATTTCGGGAAAAGTACGTTTTCTTGATTTGAAAGGGAAGGTTCTGCTTCAGGAACTTGAAGGAGGAAGAACTTTTCAACCTGTAGAAGTTGACAAGGTGAAAGGTTATGAACTGCGTCAGATTTTTCAGTCGTCGGATGGAGAAGCCATTTATGGTTTGGGGCAGCACCAGGCTCACGAAATGAATTATAAGGGAAAAAACGAAGAACTTTTTCAGTATAATACCAAAGTTTCCATTCCTTTCATAGTTTCTACCGACAATTATGGATTGTTGTGGGACAATTATTCGTTGTCTCGCTATGGAGATCCACGTCCCTACGAACAAATAAATCGATTCAAGCTATACAATGCTGATGGAAATGAAGGAGGATTGACGGTTTCTTATATTGATGATATCAAAACCAATCATCTTTTTGCTGTAAGAAGAGAAGACAAAATTGATTATGAAAATCTCGAAACGGTTAAGAATTTCCCAGAGAAAATGAATTTCAACAATGCCAAAGTTCTGTGGGATGGTTATATTGAACCCTCTGAAACAGGAACTTATCGTTTTCTTTTGTATTATGCCGGTTATACCAAAATTTGGATTAACGACACATTAATGGCAAATCGCTGGCGTACAGCTTGGAATCCATCGGTAGCCAAATTCCAACTTGATATGCAAACAGGTAAAAAATACCATCTCAAAATGGAATGGATTCCTGATGGTGGAATATCCTATATTGGATTAAAGACGCTGACTCCCGTTGATCCGGATAATCAGAAGAACATTTCTTTTTATTCCGAAATGGGGAACCAGATTGACTATTATTTTATGTCAGGTGCAAACATGGACAGTGTAATAGCCAATTACCGAGAATTGACCGGCAAAGCCCAAGTAATGCCCAAATGGGCAATGGGATTCTGGCAAAGCCGCGAGCGATACAAAACGCAAGATGAATTGTTGCAAACACTCTCAGAATTCAGAAAACGGAATATTCCTATTGATAACATTGTACAGGATTGGTTTTACTGGAAAGTTGATCAGTGGGGAAGTCATGAATTCGATCCTGAACGTTTCCCCAATCCGAAAGCTATGGTTGACACAGTTCACAAGCAACATGCCCACATTATGATTTCCGTATGGCCAAAATTTTATGTAGGAACCGAACATTTTAATGAATTTAATCAGAAAGGATGGATGTATCAACAGGCAGTAAAGGACAGCATCCGCGACTGGGTTTATCCAGGTTTC